>Ga0310786_10005304_pt1 | contig 17572 bp, 16 predicted proteins | sample AusTroGonzalo_MG_FD_203881 | JGI IMG/M metagenome (GOLD analysis project Ga0310786, IMG submission 203881) | Bovine rumen microbial communities from tropical cattle in Woodstock, Queensland, Australia - Gonzalo_03 (v2) (version 2) | ecosystem: Host-associated > Mammals > Digestive system >... | reverse complement strand
GGTGTAGCTGAGGTATTCTCAAAAGCAGGACAGATTGGATTGGTGAATACAAAGGGCAAGGAAATTGCCCGTACAGTTTATGCTGGTTCTTCTCAGCGCTTTGGCGTGTCTCAGTTCAAGACTTCTACAAAAATATTCAGCTACCTTACGCATCCCCAGTTGGGTAATTTGTGGATTGACCAGGATGGAAAAACCATAGCCCGTGGTGTGAAGATTGTCTATAAAACTTCTGATGTGATTCCTGATGCATTATGGGATTTCTAAAATTTTAGCGTATGAAAAAGATTAGTACATATATTTTATTGACGGCTATGCTGTTAACGGTTCTTTCTGTATTTGGGCAAGAAAGTCAGCAGAAGGCCTATAACAGAAGTTCCATCTATCCTCTTTATGTCACACATCCAGGTACTGCGATGTTTGAAGAGATATTCAACGCTTTATGGGAGTTGCCCGTTCCAGACAAGTTCAATGACCATTGTTTAAGTTTGCGTATAGTTAATGCTGCTGATGCTAAGGAAATGGGTGATTTTCAGAATCATATAACCAAATTTCTGGCGGAAAATCAGGTGGCCAAAAGAATGGTGGCCAAATGGTTTAACAGAGATAAAGAGACTGGTGCCTTCGATATAGCATTGATCTCAGACCGTGGTTTTTATAATGCTTCTCAAGCTGATTTGGCATTGGCAATGCAAAGTGCACGAGGAAAAGCCTTGTTGTCTGATGCTGGAGAGCAGCTGATACCCAATACCTTTGTGGTAGTGAGTGATGTCACTTACATCAATAAGCAAGAACAAGCGGACAAAGCAGCTGCTTTTTTCACCATGCTAGGGGCTGTGGCAGGTGCGGCATCTAGGATTGGAGGTGATGCTGGAGCAGTTGCCGGTCTTGCGAAGAGTATGGCGGATTTGGGTGGTGATATTAGTGATATGGTGGCTGGCTTTACGGTGAGGGTTGAGAGTCATTTGTTTCAATTGGTATGGGATGAGGAAATAGCTTCCATTTTTTACAATCAGTATTACTATGATGCCCAGCATCCTGACGAAGACAAAAAAAGTGCTTTTGAGCAGGACGAGCATACTTTCAAGTTGAGATACATAGGTTCATACAAAGCCACCAGCGACAAAACTGTGATGCGTGGTGTTAATAGCGACGAAGAAGTTTTCCGCAAAGTGCTGGCTCGTGCCACTGACAAGAATATTGTGGAACTACAGAAACAGTTTGATGTGTTCAAAGTAGTGATGCCGGTATATCAGGTTCAGGGTAACAAAATTCTGGTTCAGATTGGCCTAAAAGAAGGTGTGAGTGCCAATTCAAAATACGAAGTTGTTGAACGAGTGGAAGATGCCAATGGCAATATTTCTTATCATCGCAAGGGCGTGATTAAACCTGTAGCCAAACAGATATGGGATAACCGCTATATGGCCGTTGAGGAAGAGGCGGAAAACGCCAATTTGAATTATACCACTTTCGAGGTGGTGTCCGGTTCGGGCTTCTATCCCGGCATGCTGGTGCGCGAGATCAAGTTCTGACAACAGACTTGTACCTGCTGTTTGACAAAATATGCGAAGGCCACGACAAAGTGAACTTCGCATATTTTTTTTTCTTTTCCTTCAAAATTGTTTGACAATAAAACGCAAAATCCTCAAAATTCATTTTAATTATTCCTGCAAATTGAAAATATATCATTTCTTTGCAATGCAATTTATTTGTTTTCCATGATACAAAGTCTGTTGAAAAGACATATACTGTCAACTTTGATTAATTGTAATTCACAAAATTTTAAAATGATTTATTTATAAATATCTTTGTAAAAATTTTGTATCTTTGCAAATTGTTTAAGATGCGATATAATGAATACTAAAGACAACAAATACCAAATTCTGAAACGGATAAGGCCTTGGCGAGAGGCCTTTTACTACCAAAAAAGTGTGGTGCTGTATCAGCTGACCTTTGTGTTTTGCAAGCGTTTCCTGCCTGCATACGGAGACAGAACGGTGGATCAGATGGTACAGGCAGCTCGCAGTGGTAAGCAAAACATTATTGAGGGTACCGAGGATGGTGAGACTTCGATTGAGATGCACGTGAAGTTGCTGAATGTGGCGCGTTCGTCACTTCAAGAATTGAGAGAAGACTAGAAGGATTATCTGTTGTCGAGGATGCTGCCCATTTGGAGTAGTACTCACCCTAGGTATCAGAGTATGCAGCAGTTTTGCAAGATGCATAACAAAGTGGAAGATTATCAGAAATACTTTCGGAAATGGACTGATGAAGAGATGGCCAATACCGCGTTGACACTATGCTATCAGACAGATGCAATGATTCACAAAACTTTGCTTCATTTGGAAAAGGAGTTTGTGGAACAGGGTGGTCTCAAAGAGCGTATGTACGCAATTCGAACGGGTTATCGTCAAGCTCAAGATGCGGAGTTGGCTAGTCTCCGAAAGGAGGTGCCTGCCTTGCGGCGGGAAGTGGCGCGGTTGAGGGCTCTGCTGGAGAAGAATGGGATAGGGTATTAGGTATTTTGGGGCGCTATAGGGACTATCGGGATTTTTTGATTTACAATAGAAAGCCAGCAGTTTTAGCAGCCCGCGAAAAAATCGCATTTATATATTGTAATTCGGGGAATTTGTGTAAATTTGTGGCTTATTTGGAGGAAGCTGTTTTTGTGTTTAAGAACATAAATATCAGCCGTTTATGGATTGCTTGAATTTTAAAAATACTTATATTATTATGGAGATTGCTACCAAGTACGACCCGAAATGCATCGAAGACAAATGGTACCAGTTCTGGAACGACCATCATCTCTTTGCCTCAAAACCCGATAACAGAAATCCTTTCACTATCGTAATACCACCTCCAAATGTAACCGGTGTGTTGCACATGGGCCACATGCTGAACAATACCATCCAGGATGTGCTGGTACGCCGTGCCCGTATGCGCGGTTTCAACGCTGTGTGGGTGCCGGGTACCGACCATGCCTCTATCGCTACCGAAGCCAAGGTGGTGAAGAGCTTGGCCGAGCAGGGAATCAAAAAACGCGACCTGACCCGCGAGCAGTTTCTGGAACATGCATGGGCATGGACTCACAAACATGGCGGCATCATCCTGCAGCAGCTTCGCAAACTCGGTGCCTCCTGCGATTGGGACCGCACGGCATTCACTATGGACGAGAAGCGTAGTGAAAGTGTCACTAAGGTATTTGTCGATCTCTACAACAAGGGGCTCATTTACCGCGGCCTCCGCATGATCAACTGGGATCCCAAGGCCCTCACCGCCCTCTCAACCGAAGAGGTGGAATACAAAGAGGAAAGCTCCAAGCTCTATTACCTCAAATATTATGTGGTTGGGTTAGAGACATTGGAGAATCAGGAGGCTTTGGAAGCCGATGGCAATATCATCCACCGCGATGAAAAGGGCTACTACGCTGTGGTCGCCACCACGCGTCCTGAGACCATTATGGGCGATACAGCCATGTGCATCAATCCCAAAGATCCCAAGAACCAGTGGCTCCGCGGTTGTCACGTTATTGTGCCCCTCGTGGGCCGCGAGGTGAAGGTCATCGAGGACCGCTACGTAGATATCGAGTTTGGCACGGGCTGCTTGAAGGTGACCCCTGCCCACGATGTTAACGACTACAATCTCGGCAAGACACACAACCTGGAGACCATCGACATCTTCAACAACGATGGCACCATTTCTGAACAGTCACCCCTCTACGTCGGCATGGACCGCTTTGCCTGCCGCAAGCAGATCGCCAAAGACCTGGAGGCCGCAGGCCTTATGGAAAAGGTGGAGGATTACACCAACAAGGTGGGTTATTCGCAGCGTAATCCTGACACAGCTATCGAGCCACGCCTCTCACTGCAGTGGTTCCTCAAGATGAAGCACTTCGCTGACATTGCCTTGCCACCCGTCATGAACGACGAAATCAAGTTCTATCCCGATAAGTACAAGAACACCTATCGTCAGTGGCTGGAAAATATCCAGGACTGGTGTATTTCGCGTCAGCTGTGGTGGGGTCATCGTATTCCAGCTTGGTACATTGAAGTGGACGGCAAGGAGGAAATCGTGGTGGCCGTCAACGAAGAGGAAGCTAAGAAAATTGCCAAGGAGAAATACAACTACACTGGCGCAATGCGTCAGGATGAGGATGCCCTCGACACTTGGTTTAGCTCGTGGCTGTGGCCCATCAGCCTTTTCGATGGCATCAACCACCCCGACAATGAGGAAATCAATTATTACTATCCCACGTCCGACTTGATTACGGCTCCTGACATCATCTTCTTCTGGGTGGCGCGTATGATTATGGCTGGTGAGGAATATCGTCATGCGGTACCTTTCCGCAATGTTTATTTCACTGGCGTGGTGCGTGACAAGCTGGGTCGCAAAATGTCCAAGCAGTTGGGCAACTCTCCCGATCCCATCATGTTGATGGAGCAATTCGGTGCCGATGGTGTGCGTATGGGCATGCTTTTGAGTTCTCCCGCGGGCAATGATTTGTTGTTCGACGAGTCTTTGTGCGAGCAGGGTAGGAACTTCAATAACAAGATTTGGAATGCCTTCCGTCTGATCAAAGGCTGGCAGGTGGATGACAAACTGCTTCAGCCACAGGCTTGTGCAACTGCTGTCAAGTGGTTCAATATGCGCCTGAACGAGGTGCTGGTCGAGATGAACGACCACTTCGACAAATATCGTTTGTCGGATGCGTTGATGGCTGTGTATAAACTGGTCTGGGATGACTTCTGCTCATGCTTCCTCGAAGTAGTGAAACCGCCTTATCAGCAGCCTGTTGATGGCAAAACCTATAATGAAATCATTGCTATTTTTGATAAACTGCTGCGTGTTCTGCATCCGTTTATGCCGTTCATTACAGAAGAATTGTGGCATGGTTTGCAGGAACGTAGCGAGGATGAATCCATTATGGTAGCCGCCATGCCTGAGCCGGAAATCGGTGCCGACGACCAGGTTTTCTTACAGCGTTTCGCCAACAGTCAGAAAGTAATTGAGAATGTGCGCCGTATCCGCTCGGAGAAGAATATTGCCCCCAAGAACCCTGTGAACCTGTTTGTGTTGAGAGCACAGAAAGACGACGACATAGAGATGGATTGTGTGATTGAGAAGCTGTGCAATATTCCCAAGGTGGAATATGTAAACGAGAAGGTTTCCGGTGCCGTGCTGTTCATCGAGCAGAATGTGGAATATTTCGTGCCCTTCGCCGACAATATCGACAAGGATGCGGAGTTGAAGAAGTTAAACGACGAGTTGTCATACGCAGAGCGCTTCTTGCAGTCGGTGCTGAAGAAACTGGCAAACGAACGTTTTGTGCAGAATGCCCCTGAGCAGGTGGTGGCTATCGAGCGCAAAAAACAGGCCGACGCAGAGGCCAAGATCAAATTGCTGAAGGAACAAATTGCCGGACTAAAATAAAATTATAAATAGGTATGAATAAATCTAATCTTTTATTCGCAGTGTTGTTACTAGCGATGTGTATGATTTTGTCTTGTGGCAAAAAGAAAAACACCGAGATGCCGCAAGTCAAATACGAAACGAAGGTGCTGCAACCTGAGTCACGCACCTATAACATGACTTTCCCTGCTTCGTTGGAAGGTACCAACGAAGCTAAGGTATATCCCCAGGTGGAAGGTATTATTAAATCAAAGAATTACACCAGTGGCACGCTGGTGCACAAAGGGCAGTCGCTCTTTCTGATTGACCCTACGGAGTACCAGTTGAGTGTGCAGTCGGCAGAGGCCGAACTGAGTGTGGCCAAAGCCAAGCTGGAAACCACGAAGCTGCAGTATGAGTCCAATCAGGAGCTGTACGCCCAGAAGGTGATAAGTGACTATGTGCTCAAGACCAGCCTTAATGACTACAATTCGGCCAAAGCTTCGGTGCAGCAGGCAGAAGCGCAGCTCAACATTGCGAAGACCAATCTTGGTTACTGCTCGGTAACCGCTCCTTTTGATGGGTATATCTCCACTAACAACAGCTATGGAATCGGTGACATGGCCGTTCGCGGCAACTATCTTTGCACTGTGAGTGATCACAGAGATATTATAGCCGATTTCTCCATGGATGAGTCGCAGATGTTGCATATTATTAAGGAGTTCCAACTTAAGGTGACGGAAAAAGGATTAATGGATTCCAATGGTAAGTATCCGCGCGATATCATGCCTGCCGTCAATCTGAAACTCAAGGATGGATCTGTTTATAAGTATGAAGGCAGATTGACACGTCTTGACGCCACGCTTAACGAAGGAACTGGTACGGCGACCTGCGAAGCCACGTTCACCAATCCTGACGGTGTGCTCCGTTCCGGACTGACCGCCATGGTGATTCTGCCAATCCAGTTCGACAGCATTTTGGTGGTACCGCAAACCGCAGCCGTCAATTTGCAAGACCAGAAGATGTTCTATCGTGTGAAGAAGGACGGAACTGTGGAAGGCATTCTCTGTGAAGTGTATCCGTCGGATGATGGTAAGGAATATTTTATTATGAGTGGCCTGAAAGCTGGTGACGAAGTAGTTACCAACGGTGTACGCAAACTTTCTAATGGCTTGAAAATCAGATAACTATGGAAGAGAAAGTCAAGAAAACCAAATACTTTGTGAAGCACTGGGTGGCGGCACTCGCCATCGCCGTACTTCTTATTCTTGTCGGTGTGGTGAGCCTCACCTCCCTTCCCATTGAGCAATACCCTGACATTGCCCCGCCCGAGGTTGTGATTGAGGCCAATTACAGTGGGGCTGACGCCGCTACGGTGCTGAAATCCGTCATTATGCCTATTGAGGAGAAGGTGAATGGTGTGGAAGATATGATGTATATGTCTTCCGTTGCTCTTTCTAACGGCAGTGCGGAAATCGATGTTTATTTCAAACAGGGCACCGATGCCGACCAGGCTACGGTCAACGTGCAAAACCGTGTCAGTCAAGCAGAAGGAACCCTTCCCTCGGATGTGACCGAGCAAGGTATCACCGTTTCCAAGCGAGTGAACTCCATCCTGCAAGTGTTGGCGTTGGAGAGCACGGATGACAAATTTGATCAGAAATTTATTGCCAACTACGTTGATATTAATGTCTTACCTGTAATCAGCCGTATCACAGGCGTGGGCAACACTCAATTGATGGCGGATGAATATGGTATGCGCATCTGGCTCAAGCCCAATATCATGGGTATGTATGGCGTTACTACGAGTGAGATTATCTCTTGCATCAATGAGCAGAACTTGGTCGCCTCAGTCGGAAGTTTTGAAAGTACTGTCAACAAAATCGATATCCAATTCAATGGACTGCTCAACGACATTAGCGAGTTTGAAAATATTGTCATCCGTTCTACCTCAGATGGCAATGTATTGCGGCTGAAAGATTTGGCGGATGTAGAACTGGGGTCTAAGGCATACAACTATCGCACTAATGTCGAGGGCCATAATGGTGTGATGTTCTTGGTCAAGCAATCGCCCGGAGCCAATGCCAGCCAGGTGAACGCTGAAATCAACAAGGCCATTGAAGAACTTTCGAAATCGTTGCCCGCAGGGCTGGAATTCAAGCAACTGCAAACTTCCGATGACTTCCTGTATGCCTCTATGCACAACGTTATTGAAACTCTCGTCATCGCTATCATCTTGGTAATTTTGATTGTTTACTTCTTCCTGCAGGATTTCAAGGCTACCATTGTACCGTCCATCTCCATCATCGTCTCTTTGGTTGGTACTTTCGCCATTGCCAAAGTAGCAGGTTTTTCGCTTAACCTACTGACACTATTTGCATTAGTATTGGCTATCGGTATTGTGGTGGATGATGCGGTTGTGGTGGTGGAAGCTGTAATGGCCAAGTTGGAGTCGGGCTACAAGAGTACTACTGCCGCTGTCAACGATGCCCTTACTGATGTGTCCACAGCATGTATCTCCACCGCCTTAGTCTTTATGGCGGTGTTCATTCCTGTGACTTTCATGTCGGGCACCTCTGGCACCTTCTTCAAGCAGTTTGGTACCATTTTGGCCGCTTCTGTGGCCTTGTCGGCTGTGTCGGCACTGACCATCTGTCCCGCCCTTTGCGCCTTGCTGTTCAAGCCGAAGAACGAAGAAGGGGGAGAAAAGAAGAATCTGAACTACTACGTGCGTACAGCATACAACGCTGCTTACGGTACCATGGAAAAGAAATACATAAGCGGAATCAGCAAGTTTGTGAAAAAGCCGGCTTTTGCATGGATTCTGTTAGTGGCCTTCACTGTGGGTATGGTATGGCTGATGAGTACTGCCCAGAGTGAATTGGTGCCGCAGGAAGACCAGGGCTTCATGATGGTGGATGTCACTTTGGCACCGGGAACTTACCTGAACGAAACGGAAGCGGCTGTCAACAAATTGGAGGATTATGTCCGTTCACTTGAAGATGTTGAACTGGTGGGCAGTGCTACCGGATTCTCTATGATCAACGGTGGTGCAGGTACGAACTATGGCACTCTGATGGTGCGGTTGAAGAATTGGGAGGAGCGAAAATTCTATAGTATTGCTAACGTGCAGAAAAGCATTTATGTTTGGGCAATGGTGAATATGCCTGAAGCGACTGTTGCTCCGTTCCAGATGCCACAGATCCCAGGCTACGGTACGGGTTCCATGATGGAATTGGATCTGCAAGACCGTTCCGGAACCAACGATAATGAGACCTTTATCAGTCTGTGTGAAGAGTTCGCCCAAAAGCTTGGGGAACGTCCGGAAGTATCTACAGCATCCGCTTCTTACTCAGGTGATTACCCCAAATACAATCTTGAACTCGACGCCGCTGCGTGCAAACGCAAAGGTGTTTCTCCGGAAACCGTCCTCAACACCATAGGCTCCACCATCTCTAAAAAATACATTGGCAACTATATCCAATATGGTAAAGTGTATCAGGTGTTGGTGCAGGCTGAAGACAACAGCCGTATGGATCCGAGCGCTCTCAACAAGATTTTCGTGGAGGCTGACGGTGGCATGACGCCGGTATCGCAGTTTGTCACGCTGAAGCAGGGATTGGGTTCCTCGCAGGAACGCCGTTTCAACATGTATAACTGCTACAATATGTCCGTTGATGCGGCCAGTGGCTATACTTCCGACCACGTGCGTAAGGCTGTCGATGAGCTGATGGCGGAAGTTTTCCCCGACAACTACGGCTACGAATATGCCGGCATGGCTCGTGAGGAGGCACAAAGTGCTGACTCCAATGACACGATCTTTATCTATGCCATCGCCATCCTGATTATCTACCTCATTCTGGCCGTTCTCTACAACTCTGTGTTCATCCCCTTCGCTGTTCTTTTCTCCATCCCGTTCGGACTCTTCGGGGCCTACCTGACTGTCCGGCCCTTAGAGTCTATTATGGGCGTGGGCGCAAACGTATATGTGCAGATTGGTGTCATCATGTTGATGGGCTTGGTGGCCAAGACCGCCATCCTGATTACTGAGTATGCCGTTCAGTATCGCGAAAAGGGTATGTCGGTCTTTGAAGCTGCTGTTGAAGCTTGTAAAGCCCGTCTGCGTCCTATCCTGATGACCGTCTCCACCATGGTGATCGGTATGATTCCGTTGGCCATTGAGAGCGGTGCCGGTGCCGTGGGTAACAAGTCGTTGTCCCTCACCGTCATCGGCGGTATGCTCGTAGGTATCATCGCCATCCTGTTCGTCACGCCAGCCTTCTACATGGTCTTCCAGAAACTTCACGAGAAACTGACACCTGGCGAAAAGGAAGAAACAGATAATGGCGAACCGGTAGCAGTAGTTAATGAATAGGTAAATAGCCAACATTAAAGACTAAATAATTGGAAAATATGAAGATTAAACACATATATGTAATGTTGTTAGCGGGAGTATTGTTATTCTCCAGCTGCAACCTTTACCGGAAATACCAGTCTGACGCCACCGTCCGGAACGACGTGATGGGCGATGTGGTGAATCCGCAGGACACCGTCTCCATGGGCAACATGGACTGGCGTTCCTTATTCACAGATCCGCAGTTACAGAGACTCATCGAGACGGCGTTGACCAACAATACCGACATGCGATCGGCCCAATTGTCCATCGAACAGGCCCAAAACAGCGTGAAATCCGCAAAATGGGGCTATGCGCCTATGCTTTCCTTCACGCCTAATGCCACATACGCTTATCAGGGAGGAAGCTCTTTCTCTGCCCAAATCCCTATCAGTGCCAGCTGGCAGATAGGCATTTTTGGACAGACCACCACTGGGGTGCGCAAAGCGAAAGCCCAAGTGGCCTATGCGGAGGATTACAAGCAGGCCGTGCAGGTCAGTCTGGCTGCCAATGTCGCTGAGCTTTACTACACCTTGGTGATGCTTGACCGCGAGTTGGAGATTGAGGAGCAGACGGAACAATTGTGGGAAGAGTCGCTGGAATCGACCCGTGCCTTGTTTGATGCGGGTATCTACGAAAGTCCAGCTGTCTATCAGATGGAAGCGTCGGTGTCATCGGTGAAAACAGAAATCATCGATTTGCGCAACACCATCCTCACCACAGAGGCCTCACTTTGCAACCTGCTTGCCGAGCCGCCTCATCACATTGAACGTGCTTCTTTCGGCGCATTCCGGATGCCGGAGCAATTGCATTTGGGACTACCAGTACGTCTCCTTGACGCTCGCCCCGATGTACGTATGGCCGAGCGCAACATGGAGCTTGCCTACTATAGCACCCAGCAGGCCCGTCAGAATTTCTATCCCACGCTTACCATTGAAGGTCTCTTCGGAGCAGCTTTCAGTCCTGCCCAGATGATAGGGCAGGCGGTAGCCTCGCTCACTCAGCCTATATTAGAAGCTGGGAAACTCAGTGCGCAACTCAAAAATGCGAAATTGGATCAGGAAAAGGCGAAACTGGAGTTTGAACAGGCTTTGCTGGATGCGGGCAAAGAGGTTTACACGTATGTACATAACTGCCAGACGGCCGGACAGAAAGCCGAATTGATCGCAAACCGTGTCAATTCGCTACAACAGGCGTACGATGCCACCTCTGCCTTGATGCAGCACGGCTCTACCACCTATCTGGAGGTACTCACAGCTCAGGAATCCCTGTTGTCTGCCCAACTTTCGCAAGTACAGAACCAATACGAAGCCATTCAAGCGCTTATCAATCTCTACTCAGCCCTGGGCGGTTTCGGTACCCACGAAACCAAGTAGGTTCTGATTAATTCACAATCGCGATAGCGTGACTTTAGTTCATCAGCCTGCTCTCGCCCCATGTGTACTGCGGATACGCCTTCTTGAGGTCTTTGGCGGAGCCTTCCACTCCGCTACCGCCACTGGTGGCGAAGACGTTGAGCACCTTGCTGCTCAGGTCGTGGGCTTCGATGAAGGTGTTGACGATGGTGGGGGCGGTGTACCACCATACGGGGAAGCCAATCCACACGGTGTCGTACTGGGCGATGTTCTCGCAGCGGCCCTTGATGGCGGGACGAGAGCTCTTGTCCTTCATCTCGATGGTTGAGCGGGATTGCTTATCGCGCCAGTCGAGGTCGGCGGCGGTATAGGGCTGCTCGGGGGTGATTTCATAGAGATCGGCATTGTGTTCTTTGGCCAACCGTTGGGCAGCGGCCTTGGTGGTGCCAGTGGCCGAGAAGTAAACGATCAGGGTCTTTTTCATTTCGGGGTTCTCCTTTCCTTTGTTTTCGTTTTTGTTTTCGTTTTGGTTGTTCTGTGCACAGCCACTCAGACTCATCGTCAAGAGTGCTGCCATGATGAATGCTAATTTTTTCATTGCTATTTCAGTTTATTGATTTATTTGTGCAAAAACGGGGATGGTTCTTAAGGTCGGCTGTGTTCTATCGTCATAGTGACATTTTGCTTTTCCACTTCTCCTTCGGCAGACAATATCTCTGCTCCTTGAACTGCGTTGACTGTGACAGTCAATTTATATTCAATATGTGATCCGGCTTGGCTTACTCCATCAACCGTGATGTTGTCACCTTGCCAAGTGCCTTCGACATCGATAGGTATGCAAAAGTCACATCGCGTGACGACACCCGTCACATCGTTACCGTTCTTATCAAGCACCATGCTGGCCTTGTCTTCACCAATGGTACCCGTCAGACTGTAGCTTTGGGGGTGATTGGCCATCGAGTCCGTTTCTTTCGGCGCCATCACTTTCGTTGAATCATCAACGGCTGCACCAGCACTTTCTGCCTGTGTTTGCCTGCCACGACATGCTGAAAGCATTATCAAGGCAAAGATTATCAAAATATTTTTTCTCGTCAGCATATCACTTTTCTTTTTTACTCATCCAGATAGGCATTTAGAAACTTCTCGGCGAGGCTGTCGGGACGGATGTTTTTTCTGGCCTCGTCGGGGGTGAACCACTGGTAGGAGTCAATCTCCCCGTTGGGCGACATCTCGCTGGCATCCTTCACAAAGGCGGTGAAATTGCACATCAGCGTGTTCGATGGCTCGAAGAAACTGGTGCGGTTGAACTTGATGCGGCTGACCGACATTCCCGTCTCTTCCTTTATCTCGCGACCCACGGCGTGTTCCAATTTCTCACCTCGGTTCACATAGCCAGCCACAAGGATGAAGTGGGGTCTTCCGTATTGCTTTATCAGCAGGATTTTGCCCGTTTGCTCGTTGATGACCACCATGCTCACCGCCACGTTATACATAGGGAAGCGGTACTGCTCGCACTCGGGACAGTAAGCGACAATACCCTCTCCCTCCAACTTACGCTCTATGAGTTCTGTTCCGCATTCGTGGCAATGTTTCTGTATCATATTTTTTTTTACTCTGTTATCTCTATCTGAATTCCTTCTGGACCGAGGATGCAACTCTCGTAATAGCCGTCGCCAGTGGTGCGAGGATCGCTCGTTACCTGATAGCCAGTGTTGCGCAACTCCTCTGTCTTTGCATCCACAGCTTCCTTGCTCCCTAGGGCAAAAGAAACATGGATGAAACCGATGTTGGGCTTCGAAGGATCGGCATCGATGGTATCGGGCCGCTGCATCAATTCCAATCGCGTTCCACTATCAGGAAATGTGAGGATATACGTCCGCAATCCTGTCCGCGGGTTGTGGTACTGCTCATTACTCTTTGCCTCGAAGTGGTCGAGGAAGAACTGGCGCATCCGCTCCAAATCTTTACAGAAGAGTGCTATATGGTTGATTCTCATGCCTTTTATATATACTTCTGCCGGATTGCTTTAGGTAGTTTCGATGCTATAAGCAGGTATGACTCTTTGATCCATTCCTGTACCAGAGCATTCTCCAACTGCTCGTAATAGACGTCACTCCAATGCTTCTTGTTCCAATGCCATGCTGGTGTTACGGCAGAGAATTGTTCCCGCAACTCAATATTCCTTTCTGGTGACAGCTTTAGCGCCAGCCTTGGCTCAGAATCCTTCATATCATGCTCACCACCGCCCAGCCACAGACAGACGAATATTTTTCCTTCCAGTCGGAAGGTTAGAATGTCGTCGCCAAACGGCTGGTCTTCGGTCACGCCAAGGAGTGACAACGTATATTCTCGTACTTGCTCGATGTTCATTCTATAGTTTTTTTGCGGATGTATATTAAAAATATTCCCTTACGGCGAATTCGAACTGTTCCATGAAGACTTGCTTGAAAGCATAGAGGTTGTTCTGTTCGTAGAAAATGAGCATGGCTTTCTTGTAGTCGATGGAGTCAACCGATCGGAAGCTAAGCGGGCAATAGCCGTTGGCTATCAAAATGGCGTTGCTTGTGATGCGTGCAGTTCGCTTGTTCCCGTCGGAGAAGGGCTGGATGTATGACAGAAGAACCAAAGTCAGCAACGCTTTCTCGAAGATGTTTCCCTTGCCGTTGATCAGGTCGCAGGTGTCGTGCAATGCCTCACGAATATGGAACTCATTGTCCAATGGATGGTAATTGGTTCCCGTGATACCCACACGGCGGTGACGGATGCCTTTGTCCACCGACAGCTCTTTTGTGAGCAACTGATGGATATCCTCGATGTGGCTCACGGTGAGTTCCTGCAGATAATCGGGATTGTCAAGGATGAAGCGCAGGGCATCCTTATGGTTTAGCAGCATTACGGCCTCCTCTTTTGTCTTTCCGCTGGCCGTCTTGCTCTCGCGCAACAGCCGCTCGGTCTCCAGCAGCGAATAGGTGTTGCCCTCAATTTGCGACGATTTCCAACTGAGGTCAATCCCAAGACGTTCCATCTCCTTGCGGTATTCGTTGTCCGTCATCTCGCTGACATGCCGGTGGAATTCGGCTTGCAATTCATCAAGATGGGCTTTCTCCTCATTAGAGAACAGCTCCACATGGGGCAGCTGTTCCCTAATCAGTTCAAAATTGAAAGATGTTTGCACCTGACGCTCGTCGATATCTTGTGCAAAGTAAGTGTCTAAGTTGAGAGGCATCAGCAGATGTGCCTGGTCGGAAAGATGGTAGCGGGTGGCGCGCGCTTTCCCTTCCATAACGATGTTGCCGTTTTGCACAGCCGTTGCGATAAGACGTTTCAATGTCGCCTCGCTGCCCTCAAAAACTGTTCCTTTTGCAATTTCATCGCGCGATGAAAGCGGGTGATAATGCAGATATTGTAGTATTTCCCTTGATATATCCATCATCGATTTATATTGATAATCGGTGCAAAGATAGCGATTTTCTTTTAATTATCGGCTCATCTGTGGATAAATTATCTGTGAATCCGTGCTTTATATGAGCCGATTCTCCGTTTGGCCATCCATGGGATCTTGCTTTTTTCACTGCAAACATACGAATTATTGGTTAAACGTCTCCTCAGCTCGTATGCATTCTTCAAGTCGATGGGGAATGTTTTCCGTTTTTATTAAGATTTCGAGCGCAAATCTTCGCATTATTTTGGAATAAGGGCAAAATAAAACACCGCCGCAAAGGTCAACCCTTGCGGCGGTAATTCACTCATGTGTGTTTCATTTCCGTTTGCAAAACGTCACATGCACCGTGTCGCCGAAACTCTTCCCGATCTGATTGCGGATGTCCTTCCGAATCCCGATGATATGGCAAGGTGTTCCCATCTTTACAATCTGGCCATCGTAGGGCACGCCGTCGAAGGTGACATGGACGGACAGACGACCCTTGCCGAACATCGTCTTGATGTCGAACGGCATTTCCACGTAGGCGGCGTCCATGTTTTCGTTTTGCAGGATGACTGCGTCAAATTCCAAAAGTTCTGACATGATGCTTATTTCTTATTTTTACCTTATTTTGGATTTGTCAAGGCATAAGATAGTTGTTTTCCGCATTGGCGACTTCAAGACAATATATTCATTTTTTATTCAAACTTTTCTGATGAGTCTTCAACAGTTTCGGGGCTAGTGGTGACGCTGCTAAAGTAGGCCGCCATATCGGTGCGCGTTCAGTTCCTCATCCGTCATTTTGCCGATTTGTTCGTTCAGTTTCGCATAACTGTCCGACATGGCCGCTATGAGTTCGTTTTTGTCCATTTGTTTTTTTATAAAGCGTTTGTTCGCTGCAAAGATACGCATTATTTCGGAATGCAGGCAAAATAACACAGCTGCAGAGGCCGAGAGGACACATATTCTCAGAATCCCGCTTTCAAAAATTTCCTCAGCGACAGATGAGTGATGCCGTTTTCGTCGCGCTGTATCAAGAGCGGGGTGGCGCTGATGACGTATTTCGGGTGGTTGTCGCGGATTTTCTCCAATGGACCGAACTCACGATTACGGGTGGACTCTTCGGCAATGATGTAGCTCGCCTGCACGTAAACAGTCTTGCCCGGCTTGGTGCAGACGAAGTCCACCTCACCAGCATTCAGCACGCCCACCTTCACATCGTAACCTAGAAAGCACAGATGCTTGTAGATGGCGTTCTCGATGACCTTCTCGATATAGGAATCCATCGCTCCTTCGGCCTTCAGGTTGCGGAGTCCCAAGTCATCCCAATAGATTTTCTCGTTCGACTGGAAGATCTTCTTTCCGTGAATGTCGTAACGCGGCACTACATCCAACAGGAAGGCTTCAGTATAGAAACTTCGATAGAGGAGAACAAGATTTGAGGATACATCTTCCTGCTGCGACTTCATGTATTTTGAGATGCTGTTGGCCGAGGTGAGTTTGCCAGTGGTGTCGGCATAGAATGCGATAAGGTTGTTCAAGAACGGGATGTTGCGGATGTCGTGCCGCTCGATGATGTCCTTGAGCATGATGGTGTTGACGACACTGGTGAGGTATGCCCACACCTGCTCGTCGCTGTCCAATCCCACTTTTCTGAGACCCGGAAGACCTCCGTAGTTCAGGTAGGTCATCAGGTTCTCGTCGCTGTCCGCGAGGTTGTGAAAGTCTAGAAATTCCGAGTAGGTAAGAGGATGTATGCGCACCTCTACATGTCGGCCGGAAATCAGGGTAGCCAGCTCGCCAGAGAGCATCTTGGAGTTGCTGCCGGTGATGATGACGTCAGTGTTCTCCTCGGTGTACCAGTTGCAGAGGCTCTCCTCAAAACGCTCAATCTCCTGAACTTCGTCGATGAGGATGTAATTGTGTTTGCCTGCGATGAAACGCTCCTCAATCCAAATGTCAAGGTCGTCCTTGGTCTTGATATCCTTGAAGGCTTTCTTCTCCTTGTCAATGTAAATGATGTTAGCGTCTGGATCGTCATTATGCCGCTGGATGAAGTCCTTCACCACATAGCTTTTGCCCACACGACGGGCCCCAACGACGGCGATGATATTGCCCTTTCCAATCCAAGAGTCCACAATATCAGCGTAATATCTTCTTGTTAATATTTCCATATTTTTCATTGTGTATAGACAAAAAAAACGCACCGCCGCAAAGGTCACGGAACCCTTGCGGCGGTTAAATTATAGAACATACTAAATCAATTCATCTCCGCCGCAAGCTGCATCGTGCGCTGTACGTCGGCGTAATCTATCTCTCCTGAGTATCTTATGTCTTCTGCCATAAAAGGAATAGTCAATGCTTTATGTATTGTTTAGATTTTGAATGGCAAAGATACGCATTATTTTGGAATCATAGTCTTGCCCTTATTTCCATCTTCACCTTTTCCAAATCGCCGTAAGACAATATCGGCATGAGGCTTTCTATTTCCTCGATGCTTTTGTCCCACCATTTGAATTCAAGCAACAATTCAATAAGTTCATCATCGAAGCGTTTCCTGGCGATCCGACAAGGATTCCCTACAGCAATAGCATAAGGTGGAATATCCTTTGCCACCACCGAGTTCGCACCGATAATGGCACCGTCGCCGATGAAATCGTAGAAGTGCGTGACATGCTTCTCGAACTGGTCAGCACCATCCACGTCATCATAATAGGTGTAGTCCCCGATGATGATACGAGGATTCTTAACCGCATTCTTGATGAAGCAAAGTCTTGGGAGGTTCGGATTAGGAAACACCTCGTTGGGGTCGGGTCTTGTTACTCTGATGTATTCCATAGCATTCATTTACACTAATTGTCCTGGCAAATGCAACTTTTCTTTCTTAGGAAAGGATGCTTCGTAAGCCTCGAAAGCCTCTGGATTCTCGTCAGCCACGAAATAGCCCTTGGGAGGGCAATAAGTGGCCTCGCTAATGCCATTCGATTTCAGCCAACCGGGAATAAGTTCCTGCGCGAG
>Ga0310786_10005303_pt1 | contig 17573 bp, 21 predicted proteins | sample AusTroGonzalo_MG_FD_203881 | JGI IMG/M metagenome (GOLD analysis project Ga0310786, IMG submission 203881) | Bovine rumen microbial communities from tropical cattle in Woodstock, Queensland, Australia - Gonzalo_03 (v2) (version 2) | ecosystem: Host-associated > Mammals > Digestive system >... | reverse complement strand
TTCTGGCAGAAGTCGAAGCGCCACGTTTCGCGTTTCGGCTCCGGCGATAGCTCGAGCTCGAGCCTGAACTCTCCGGGGATGAGGACGTCCCACTCGATGGGGCAGGAAGCGCGGTAGCCCTTGCCCGGGTACGCGTACTCGCCGTTCATGCGCCAGTGGCCGCCGTAGGTCAGCCAGGACGTCTTGTCCTTCGGGAAGCTTGCGGTGATTGGCCTGCCCGCCGGGAAGTCGGTCTTGATGCGCGCCGTGATCGTGATCTCGTCGAGATAGATCCTTTCCTTGTCGTCAAGCTTCGCGCCGGACGCGCGCAGCTCCTCGATTCCCTTGAGAACCCCGGCGAAGTCTCCGGCGACGGACAGCGCGTGCAGGCGCTGCATCTCCTTGCCGTTGCGGCCGGAGATTCCGTCCCAGATCATCCACCAGTGGCTCAGCTCGTCGACGACGCTCCACGTCTCGGACGGAAGCGTCCCGTGCCAGAACGAGTTCCAGGTCTCGCCCGCCTTCGCCCAGTCGCCCCTGAAGGAATGCGCCAGCGTGGCGAATACGCCGGCCTCCTGCCGCACTTCGCCGAAGGCGTTCGCGTTGCTGATCTGCGGAACGCACACCTCCAGTATCTTGCCGATTTCGTCGTCGTGCCTGCGGAAGTAGTCCTCCTGCTTTTCGCCGGAGTCCCTTGCCATGCGCAGCATCGACTCCGCGTACATGTACGGAACCATCGTGTCGTGGCGCTTCGTCTCGTAGCAGCGCTCGGCGAACGCCTTCATCTTCGCGAGCGACCCGCACCAGCGCGGATAGCAGTTATACCAGAGGAAGTTCCCGTAGAAATTGTCGAAGTCGAGCATCCGCGCCGTAGTTTCGACGAACACCTTGTCGTCGAACGGTCCGAGAGTGGCGAAGAGATAGGCTGCCTCGGGATAGTCGTGAAGCTCCATCGCGCGCTCGAACGCGGCCTTGCAGGCCTCGCCGTGGTTGCTGTAGCCATTCCAGCCCTCCTCGGTGACCGTGTTCGCGTACCCGCTGCCGCGCGCGGACCATGCCGCGGACTTCTCGATGTTGATCCTCAGGACGAGCTGCAGCCATTCATCCGCAGACTCCTTCTCGAGACGTCCCGCTATCTCCTTCGTCCACGAGGTGCCAAACACACCGTTGTTGCGCATGGTCCAGAACACACACCGCATATCCTCGCCGGAGAACTTGCCGTCGACGATCCAGTCCGCCAACGCGCCGGCGGCATTCTTGTTGTCCACGAGCGCCTTGACCATCGCCGCAAACGGCTTCTTCGCCGTGCGGCCGAGGATCTCCACGAGCCGCCTGCGGTCGCCGAAGCGCCCATAGCCGCCGGTTCCCCAGATGTACTGGACGGACGCCTCCATCACCTTGCGCTCGGGTTCCGTCGCCTGTCCCCCAGGATCCATCTGCGCCATCAAGAACGGCTTGAGCTTCGAGTCGCGGAACGACGCGCACGTCTCGATCGACGTATTCGTGCGGATGTTCTCGCTCCATTCCTTCAGCCAGGTGTCGAACCCGCGGCTGGCCGGTCGCTCGTCTTCCGCGTCCTCCTCTTCTTCGTCCTCCTCTTCTTCGTCCTCTTCGTCCGCGCCGGCTGAGGCTTTCCGCTCCATTTCCGCGCGGTAGGCGTCGCGCGCCTGCCTGAACTGCCTGAACCGATCCTCCTGCTCACCGACGAGGCTCGCCTTGCGCTCCTCCAGATGCGCGGGCACGGCCATCGCGTGCGCCTCGGCGAACGCCTTTTCGTAGAGCGGGATGTACTTGTCGGCGATCCGCCCGAGCACAATGGAGTTCGAGTATTCCATCATCTCCCGGCTACGCCGGCGCCGATCCTTCTTGGACTCCTTCCCCTTCGGCGCCGGGAACTTCTCGCGCGCCTCCGCCGCCGCGTCCGCGATCTCCTTCTGCATCTCGGCGTCGTGGCGGTTGAGGACGGCCTCGATGGGCTTGACGTACTTCTCGAGGTCAGGCGCGAGGCGGATTTCCTCTTCGAGCTTCGCGAGGTACTTCTTGGGCCCGCCGCGCTCGTAGCCGAGCGTCGTGACCATCTTTCCGTCGGCGTCCAGGACGAGCACCGTCGGAAACCCCTCCACGCCGTACTTCTTGGTCAGGCGGCGGTTATTCTTCCTGCCGGTATCGGAGAGGAGGTTCTCGTCCATCGGGTTGTCGATGTAGACGAGTTCGTAGGTGTTCGTCGCGACCCCGAGGAACGCCTTCTTCGAGAGGACCTCCTTCTCAAGCCGCATGCACCAGCCGCACCAGTCACTGCCGCTGAACACGGCGACGATCTTGCGTCCGTTGCCGGCCGCGCGCTTCATCGCGGCGTCGAGGTCGTCGGTGAACCCCTTCGGCGTGGACGTCGCCGCGGCGGCGCCAAAGGCCGCAGAGACAACCGCCGCGCAGGCGACGGCCCTGATTCCGCGCCGGACGGCGCACTGGGTGCGCATGGTGTTGAGCAGTTTCATGATGGGCGTATTGGTTATGTGGTTCCTGGAACGGTTTTAGCGGCTCTAGCGGCTGATCGCCACCGCTGGGTAGCCGACAGGGTGGTTGAGGTGCAGAACCGTCGTGTCCGGCAGCTTGAGCGCCTTTTTCAGCGCGTCGCGGTCCATCGTGCCGCGGCAGACAGTGGCAAGTCCGTTCGCCGCGCAGTAGAGGTAGATGTTGCCGGAAACAATGCCGGCGTCGTAGTGCGAAAGCGTGCTCCAATTACCCTTGTACACCGGATCGCTCACGTCGGCTGTTATCAGCAGCGAGACGGGGGCGGTCGCGGCAAACGACTGCGCGCCCGCCACCGCCTTGCGCAGGTCTGCATCGCACACCTTGACGAGAACATTCTCCTTCGCGTCGTAGCGATAGGCACCGGACTTCATAATCGCGTAGACCGCAATCGTCTGCTTGTTCATCCCCGTCGCGTTGGTGCGCTTGTCCGGGCGGTTGAACCCATTTGCAGCCCACAGCACCCCGGACAGCATCTCAAGGGAAAGGTCGCGATCCGCGAAAGCCCGCTCGGAATGCCGCGCCTTGAGCGCCTGCATCACCGTCACGCCGGAATCCGCGTCAGGAGCGGGGAGCTTTATCGTCTCCGCACCCAGAACACCGGCCGCGATCAACCCCAGAACAACAGACAGCATAGATTTCATCTTCCAACCTCCTTATGTACCCTTGTGGCGCATATTATACCAAAAACTGCCGCGCACATTCCCACACAACTTTGCGTAACTTTGCCCGTAGGCGTAAAACCGCAAATATGGTATAATATGCGCCGTAAACCGTAAAAGGATTGGTCGCAATGTGCATGCTTGACACGATATCCGCGAAGCGCGATGAAATCCGCGCTGCCGCGAATAGGCACAAAGCCGAGAGGCTTTGGGTGTTCGGCTCTTGCGCCCGCAAGGAGGAGCGCCCCGATAGCGATGTTGATTTCATCGTGGACTTTGCGCCGCATGCCACGGTCTTCGACTATGTGGACATCCAAGATTCCCTTTCCGGCATTCTCGGACGCAAGGTGGATGTCGTGGATTCGTTCGTTCTCGGACGCGACAGCCGCTTCACACGCCAAGTCTTGAAAGAGAGGGTCGCGATATGATGCGGGATGGCGACAGAATCGACCACATGCTTTCATTCACACGCCGCTGCATCGAAGTTCTTGATGGCGTTGACAAAGCTCAGTTCCTTGACTCAGTCGACAAGCAAGAAAGCCTGGAGTTGAATTTCCTGCATCTCGGCGAAGCCGCCGCCCGCGTTTCCGAAGAGGTTAAACTTGCGCACGAGGAAATTCCATGGCACAAGATGACAGGGCTTCGGAATATGCTTGCACACGAATATTTCCGCATAAACCCTGTAGTTCTATTCGAGACGGTGAAGACAAGTTTCCCCGACCTCGAACAACAATTGGCTGCCCTGCAGCAAGAATTCCCACTCTAAGCCCACGCCCCATCCGCTACATCCAATAGCCTTTGCGCCCTTTGCGGCTAAAAAGGTCTAAGTTCGCCACATTCTGAAGGACATTAACGAACACTTTGCCGGCATACCGCTCGAAAACAGAATCTGCCACCACTGCCTCGGTTCAGGCGGAGCGAAGAAGGCCGACTGCCCGCGCCGCGCCAACGGCCGCTGCCTCTGAGTTTTGGAAAAGGAGAACAACAATGAACAACACGAACATAAACGAACAGAAAATGTTTGGATCCGCATCGCCGGCATCGGGTCGGTTGACGAAAATGCTACGGCAAGGAATTTCGTGTATAACTTAAGACGCCACCTTGAGGATGATGATGTTCTGCTCCTCTATGCGGCAAAGGATCCGAAATGCAATCACGCAATTGTATTGCGCGATTGGCTGACGGAAAGGTTGCCGCGCACGGTCGTTGCCGGAGTTTCACCCCGCAGAGGAGTGGAATGAAAGCTTCTGCCGCTTCATGTGCCACGACCTTGCACCGAGACCGAGCGGCCATCATCGGCTGCTCGTCCCTGGGCGGAGGTTCGCGCAGGCAGAACATCGCCACGGTCATCCAGACCGCCTACGACCTCGGCGGACGCGAAATACACCTGCGGCGAGATACGCCCGCCGCGTAGCGGTCGCAAGGCCGCACGGCTTGACGTAAATATTCGCAAGGGTAATTTCAGCGTGTTTAGTTTCGATTTGCAACTAAATCTCCAGTGAGATTGTTTTCAATCAACCAAGCTCTTGCTATGGCATTGTTGCCATCGTTGGCGAGGCGAGTGAGTGATTCATAGATATCCATGTCAACACTGTTTGGCCATGACGCGTTAAGTTCGTCAATCAGCCATTTTGCGTAGTCATCTGGGTTGTTGGAAAACTTCTTCAGAGCTGCACTATGTTTGTTTGTCATTTCGTTCTCCTGCCATTAGGCAAAAGCCTCCTCTATCAATTCTTCCATGCGGAAATCGTCAATGCCATACTTCTGCGCGAAAGCTTCAAGATCTGCTCGTTGCTCGGCATTGATATGGCCTTCACTCTGCGCGTAGCGTCTGGCGCGTTTGGCGAAAAGAGCTTCCGCCTTGTTTGTATCTGAGCTGATTTGCGGCGTCAGCTTCGCAGATGACGCATTCGCAGGAGCCCCAGCCCGTTCTCCCGTCTCGTTCTCAAATACTACCTCGTAGTGCCATTGGGTTGATGTCAAGCGGCGAAGATTCGACGAGAAACTCTTATTGAGGTTCATCTCGAACGAAGGAATGAGCGATTTGGCCGATGCTGAAATGTCTGAAAGATACTTTTCGGTTATTCCGTATTCCGACTTGTATTCCAGGTCGACAACGGCTCTTTTCAATCCGCCACGCAATACGGATGCCGCCAACTGTTGCCATTTTTCTTCCGTGGGATAGAACACAAGATCATCCGGAATGCACGGTTTTTCAGGAGGATTGAATGACCAATCGACAGCTGCACTTTGAGACGATGATGTTGACGACTGACGACCAACATTCTGCTTGGTCGAACTCGATCCGCTCACAGCTCCATATGAGCCACTTCCTGATACGTTAATTTCGGACTCTGTATCGCGTTGTTCTTGCTGTTCATGCCTCACTTCAACCCGTGCGGAATACGCTCCAAGTGATTCGAGAATACGCAACAATTCATTTTGCTTCCGCTCACGCAATGAGTCGTGATACGAGTTCACCTCATAGTAAACATTCTTTCTGAATGGATGCTGTACATAGGTACAGCCGTCCTGCGGATGACCGGGCTGAAAGATGAGTTTCTTGCTCTCTTCAACACGTGCATTAAATATTTCAATTTCACTCGACATCAGGATCATCATGTATTTATTGCCGTTTTCTATCTTTCTCGCTTGGATAGGCTTTTCGGTGCAACATATTATCTTACGTGATATACCGTCACTTGTAAGCAATGCTCGACCACTTGCAAACAAGTAATCGATTTTTTCTTCCCGACTTTCAATCAGCTCGCCTTTCCCGTATTTCCCGTATATGGAATAATTATGATGCCACAGATAACACTGGTTGTCATCGGACAAGTTCTCCATCACCGTACATATCAACCTGAAAGTCGCCCCTTCTTCAGTATTGGATGCCTCTTCAGTCACTTCAAACCCATTGAGTATATCCTGCAGTTTTGAGGCAACCCATGGTAGATTTGTCTTTATAAAATCTTTACCATAATTATTGTAAGAGTCCGACTGAGAGTTCAAAGCCAGTGCTACGCCAGCCATGTGCTCTCCCAGATAAAGCCATATTGTGCCTATGACAGGGTTTCCGTCAATTTCTGCCTTATCGGTTTCTGCTATTAGTCCGGCAACCGCCAAGGATGGTTTCACAGTCTCAATTACTTGTTTTATATCATCACTTGTCCAAGTTGAAACTGCTTTCGAGAAATCAAACATATCATCGCGGTCGAGATCTGGGTTGGAAAAATCATCATCAGTTCTGACAATGGTCGCTATATTACAGCACTTAATTTGGAAACCGCCCCAAAAAGTTATAGTCAAGATGTTATCATCATCACATTCATATCCACAAACATAAGACCATGGCACAGTATTGAAATCCTTAGTAAACACAATGCCCTTGTTGGTAAAACGGAGATATGGCTCCGGCAAAAAGAGATCTTGAAGGAATCCCATGTTAAAAAGCCTCGCTTTCAGATTTTCTCCCAACGCGTCCACTTTGGGCAGACGGTGGCTGCTGAAGCAGAGCCGTTGGACTTTGCCATGCACGTTGAATTCGAATTGCCGACTTTCACATAGTACGGTTTGTTGGCGCGGAACTCCACTCCACGTTCGCCATTCCACCAGCGACAGGTGGCGCATTTCTTTTCTTCGATTCTATAGACTGCTGACATTTCTTTTCTCCATATGCCCTCGTTCTGTTTCACGGTCAGAGAATCGGGCCTGTCCTCGTTCCGTATCGCTTTGCTTGCGCGACAATCGCTGACACGATTTTGGGGCATGAAAAAGCCTCTTTTCGTGTCCCAAGAGAGGCCGTTCGAATTGCCTTACAGGAAACACAAAGAGAGGCAAACGCGTATGCGCTTTCTCTGCAATATGTCGTCCTGTTGAAATTTTCGAACGTTTCTCTTGGCGACTGCTTTGCAGCATTGCAAATTGCTGTCGGCGGATTTCTCCCGCCTTATCGTTTTAACTGTCTATTGGCTTGTTCCTTTCATTTTCAGTTTCCACGATTTGAGATTGTTGTCTATGCCGATAAACGCCTGTCTAGGTCTGCAAAGGCGTTTTCGATCGCCTCAACATGATACAGTTCGTACATCCCCACGGCATAGTCGACGAGGTTCTTGTCCTGGAGCCGTCGATAGGCAACATCGGCAGTCACGCCGAGATGCTCGGCGTATCGCTCCAGTAGATAGATGAAAAAGCTGAATTCCCTGCTCATGTCATTCCATCCTCAAGTATGCCGAGTTCTTCGGCGAGCCGGTGACCTTCTCGCTTTCCCAGATGTTGAATATCCCCTCCGGCCCGAACTGCCACATCTCCATCGCAGGATTCGCGAGCATGCCGTAAGTCTGCGACTCCAGAAACTGTCCGAGCGCCTCGCGCTCGCCATAGCCGTATTTCTCGATAATCCGACGCACCACCTCTTCGTCGTAGTAGTCGAGCATGTCAACTGGAACACCGCTCATACAGCCCTCCCTTCCAGAAACGTCAGGCACGACAGCGCCGCATCAGTCTTCATCGCGAACTGCCCTTTCAAACGTTGCGGAAGAAGCCGACGCAACGCCTCCTCCTCGGAATACGCCCCTTTGAAGTAGAGGTTCAACACAGGCATCGTGTTGTCGTTTGCAACCGGCCCAGACACAATGTCGTAGTCAACGTCAACCAACATCCCGGTCCTGTTGCGCGTCACATATCGCAGCCAATCGGCATCTGGCGCGTCAAAATGCAGAGATCTCAGGGCTGAGGCAGCGACTTCGTCGAATTCATATACCGAAACCACTGCGCTTCCCTCGCCGCGGCGGAGAACGGTCGTCCTGGCCCAGCGAGCCGCCTGCTCGCAGTCAGGCGTAAGATAGAAAGCGCGTCCGAAATCCAGCGCGCGGACGCCGGACATCAGCCTCGGCTCCGCTACCTCGACATTGCTCCCATGGTACAGTTTCATCAATTGATCTTCCCGCCTTAAAGAAAAGATGGTGATATTATCGCATTTCCGGCCTCAAAAGTCAATGCTGACGCGGCGCAACAAACAACAAACATGTTCATTTGTTAATCCGAAACCGACTTGAAATACGGGCAGATGGCGGCATACGTGCCGTCCTTCATGCGGAAGCCGCCGGGAATCGTCCCGAGCTGCGTGAAGCCGAGCCGCTCGTAGAGGTGGCGGGCATGGACGTTCCCCTCGACGACGGCGTTGAACTGAAGTATCTCGAAACCATGCGCTTTTGCCTGCGCCAGGCAGTCGAGGACGAGTTTTTCGCCGAGATGCCGTCCGCGGCAGTCGGAACGCACGGCATAGCTCGCGTTGGCGATATGTCCGCAGCGCCCAACGTTGTTTGGATGGAGGATGTAGAGGCCGAAAATCGTCCCGTCGTCGTCGATCGCGACGCCCGTGTACGTCTGCGCGGCAAAGAACTCCGCCCCCGTCTCGCGCGTCAGCGGCTCCTCCTGCGGAAAGGCGTCGCCCGCCTCCACCACCTCATTCCAGATGGCGATCATCGCATCAAGATCACCGTTCTCATATTTGCGTAGAACCATGTTATCCCCCTACTTTGTGGAGCATTTACTGTGGCCCATCGCCACTGGGCGCACAAGATTGTAAACCATCAACGCCGCCAGAAACACGGCGGACGCCCAATGGACGGGTGAAAGCGCATGCCTTGTCGAGGCAGCCAACACCGAGGCGGATGCCGCATTCGGGATGAGATTGATCACAACCCCGCACAGGATCGCCCCGACGAGGATCGTGACGAGATACGCCACGGCGGCCTTGCGTCCGACCAGCGCGGAAACGGTCGTGAGCGACATCGCGTTCATCGCGGGGCCGACCATCAGGAACACGAACGCCGCGCCAGGCGATACGCCCTTCGCGATGAGCGCCGCGGCAATCGGAATCGACGCCGTGGAGCAGACGTACATCGGAAATCCCACCAGCGCCATGACCGGCATCGCGATCCAGTCGTTGCCGTGAAACGCTTCCGCGAAGAAGTTGTCCGGCACCAGCACCGTCACAATCGCGGAGATTGCAAGTCCAACGGCGAGCGGCTTCGCGACCGAGCCGAGAAGCCGCCTGTAAGCCTGCCAGAATATCGCCTTGATCCCGCGCGATCCGGCTGGCGCGTCCTCCGCCGCGACCGTCTCCGCGTCTTCGCCGCCGACGGCGGACACCACGACGCCACCGACGATGCCCGTGAGCGCGGCGGCGACGGGACGCGCCACGGCGAACACCGGACCCATCAAGGCGTAGGTCGCGAGAATCGAGTCGACTCCGGTCTGCGGTGTCGAAACGAGCAGGGCTGCCGTCGGTCCCTTGCCCGCGCCGTGCTTGCGCAATCCGGCGGCAATCGGCAACACGCCGCACGAGCAGACCGGGAGCGGCACGCCGATAGCGACGGCGCGAAGGATGCCGCCCAGCCCCGAACTCCCGCCCATCATGCGGTTGACCCAGCTTCGCGGAATCCACACGGCGATGATCCCCGCCATGAGGAATCCGAACACGAGCCACGGCGCCATCATGGCGAACACGTGCACGAACGCTATCAACAGGTCTTTCATGTTTGGAACCTTTCTACGCCATCTTCGAGAAGCTTTCCAGCGCCTCGGCGAACGATTCGATCGTCTCGTCGGCGTTGCCTTTTTCTATGCCCTCGCGGACGCAATGGCGGAGGTGTCCGTCGAGGACGATGAACGACAGGCGGTGGAGCGCACCGTTTGCCGCGTTAAGCTGCGTGAGGATGTCCTCGCAGGGGACGTCCTCCGCAAGCATCTTCTGGACGCCTGTCAGCTGTCCGACGATCTTCTTCAGCCGCAGCTGGAGAGCCGTAACGTCTTCAATGCATTTTCTCATTGTTTGCCTTCTTAGTGAAACTGGCGCGTATTATACCATACCCCCGTAGGGTATGCAAGCGGCAAGGCCATCTCCCGCCTTACCAACATATTTCCGCAAGTAGAAATGGTATAATATGCACCATCATGAACGAGGCAAGGGGGTCAATCATGAAGAAGATCGCGTTTTTCGATACCAAGCCGTATGACAAGGAGTCGTTCGAGCGGCAGAACAACGGACGGTACGACATCCGCTACTTCGAGACGCGGCTGACGGCGGCAGCGCTGCCGCTTGCCGACGGATGCGACGCGGCCTGCGCGTTCGTGAACGCCGAAATCGACCGTGCCGTGGTCGAGGGGCTGGTGAAGCGCGGCATCAAGGTTCTCGCCATGCGTTGCGCGGGCTACAACAACGTCGACTTCAAGGCGGCGTACGAGGCAGGGCTTACGGTCGTGCGCGTTCCCGCCTATTCGCCCTACGCCGTCGCCGAGCACGCCGCCGCGCTGTTGATGACGCTGACGCGCCATATCCACCGCGCCGCCGCGCGCACCAAGGACTTCAACTTCTCGCTTGTCGGGCTGACGGGATTCGACCTTCACGGCAAGACGGCGGGCATCGTCGGCACTGGCAAGATCGGTCGCATCTTCGCCGACATCTGCAAGGGATTCGGAATGAAGGTCCTCGCCTACGACGCATTCCCCAATCCGGCGACAGGGCTTGAATATGTCACGCTCGACCGGCTGCTTGCGGAGTCGGATGTCGTGTCGCTACATTGTCCCCTTCTCCCCGACACAAAGCACCTCATCAACGCCGACACGCTCGCCAAGGCAAAGCGCGGTTTCACACTCATCAACACCTCACGCGGCGGACTTGTTGATTCGGAGGCGTTGCTCTCGGCATTGCGCGATGGCACGGTCGGAGCAGCCGGACTGGACGTGTACGAGGAGGAAAGCGAATGGTTCTACGAGGATCGTTCGGACGTGACGCGCCAGAACAAGACGCTGTCGCTCTTGGTCTCGCTCCCCAACGTGATCGTCACCTCCCACCAGGCGTTCCTAACGCACGAGGCGCTTGCTAACATCGCCACAACCACGCTCAAGAACCTTGACGATTACTTCGCCGGCGCACCGCTCGAAAACGAAATCTGCTACCGCTGCCTTGGTTCAGGCGGAGCGAAAATGACCGACTGCCCGCGCCGCGCCAATGGCCGCTGCCACAGCGTCACCTGACCGTCTTGACTCCTTGTTTCTCTGCTTACGCTCAGAGCTTTGCTATGAGCGCGTCAATCTTCTCGCGAGTCGCATCCGTCTTCTGCTCGTCGGCCTTGGCGGTGACGATCCCGGCGTCCTCGAACTTGAAGAATGCGCACATGCTCTTGTACTGTCCAATCGCACCGTCATAGACGTTCGGAGAGTTGGACGAGAGCAGAAGCACCATCTTTTTCACCTTCGCCGGCTTGAAAGGCGCATACATGCGCTGGATAGGTGCCTGAATTTGCGCGGAGAGGGTGAAGTAGTACACGGGCGAGGCAATGACGAGAGCTTCCGCCTCGGCCAGAAGCGGGTAAAGCTCCTGCATGGCATCTTTCTGGATGCACGCTCCGTCCCCCTTGCCGTGGCAGTATTCACAGGCCAGGCAGCCCGCAATCTTCTTGTGCGCTACGTTGACGAGCGTCACCTTGTGGCCTGCCGCTTCTGCGGCCTTGCGGAACTCCTCGGCCATCCACGCCGTGTTCCCATTCGCTCTCGGTGAACCTTGAAGTATGAGTATGTTCACTTCTGTTCCTCCTTTATCGTATGAAGTGCATGGGCTGCCATGGCTCCTGCGCAGGGCGCGGATTGTCCTTGATGGACTTTAGAAGCCACGACATGTTGCGGGCGAGGGTGCGCATGGTCTGCATTCCCTCGGTGTCCTTCTCCGCCTCGCCGGGATCGCGCCCGAATGCCACGTTCCAGTACTGCGAAGTTACGAGCGGGCAATTGAGCATCTCGAAGATCATGTTCATTGTCTGGAACGCCGCCGTGGAACCGCCGCGACGGCAGATTGCGACGGACGCGGCAGGCTTGCCCTTGACATGCTTCGAGGCCGAGAAGCACACGCGCTGCCATACGGCGAGCAGCGCCCCGGCAGGCTGCCCGTAGTACGTGGGCGAGCCGATTACGAAGCCGTCCGCCTCCGGCAACTTCTCCACGATGCGGTTGGCGATGTCGTCGTCGAACACGCAGCGACCAAGATCGCGCTGCATGCACTGGTAGCAGGCCGTGCATCCGCGCATCGGCTTGTTGCCAAGCCAGACAACCTCGCTTTCAACACCCTCCGCCTTGAGCGTGTCGGCTATCTCCTTAAGCGCCCTCGCGGTGTTCCCGTCCTTGCGCGGACTTCCGTTTATCATCAGAACTTTCATTATGTCTGTTCCTTTGGTCTGTATCACAGGCTTTCGCGGAGGATGGAGATCACTTCGTCGCGGGTCAGCTGCTTGTAGCCTCCGTCCAGGAGGAACGTCGCGTCGGCAATCTTCGTGATCATCTCCTCTGTCGCGCCAAGTTCGGTGATGTTCATCGCCACGCCAATTTCGCGCATCCACGCCTCAAGCGCGGCAAGCCCTTCGTCGGCGAGCTGCTCGTCGCTCTTGCCGTCCGCCGCGACGCCCCAGACATTGACCGCGAAGCGGGCGAACTTCTTAAGGCCAAACGGCTTGATGAGGCGATAGTACGGAAGCGACACGGCAGAGAGGGTCATGCCATGGGTGGCGTCCGTGAGCGCACCGACGGCATGGCCGATCATGTGAACCTCCCAGTCCGTCGTCTTGCCCATCGCAATGAGCGTGTTGAGCGCCCAGGTGGCCGTCCACATGATGTTCGACCTCGCCTCGTAGTCCTCCTGGTTGTCGAGCGCCTTGCGCGAAGAGACGACAAGCGAGCGCATCAAGCCCTCGGCGATGTAGTCGCTCGTGTTGTCGTCGACGCCGCTGAAATACTGCTCCAGGATGTGACTCATGATGTCGAAGAACCCTGCGACCATCTGGCGGCGCGGCACGGTGAAGGTGAAGCGCGGATTGAGAATGGAGAACTTCGGGTACACCGCCGGCCCGAACACCTTGCCGACCTTGATGTTGGCCTTGTGGTTGGATATGACGTTGCCGCCGTTCATCTCGCTGCCGGTGCCGACCATCGTGAGGACACTCCCTACGGGAATGATGCGGCACGAAGGCTCCTCGAAGCGCACGTAGTACTTCTCCCACGGATCCTCCTCGCACCACGCGGAAACGCTGACCGCCTTGGCATAGTCGATGGTCGAGCCTCCACCGACGGCGAGAATGAGATCGACGTTGTTCGCCTTGGCCTTCGCCGCGCCTTCAAGCATCCGCTCCAGCGTGGGGTTGGACATTACGCCGCCGTCATCGACAACGGTCTTGCCCGCCGCCTTAAGCGTCGCGACCACCTGGTCATAGATTCCGTTCTTCTTGATCGACCCGCCGCCATACGAAAGCATAACCGTCGGGCCGAAGTTCCTCAGTTCGCCCACAAGCGCGTCCATCGCGTTCTCGCCGAAGTGAAGCTTAGTGGGGTTGTGAAAGGTGAAGTTTCCGTTCATTGTATCTTATCCTTTCACTTTGCAGCTATCCGCTCTGTGGCGAATTCCTCAAGCGCCTTGACGCTCGACTTGATGGACGAGCCGGAGAACGCCTTTGGCGAAAGCACCTTTGATTCGGGGAGCAGCGCGGCAAAGTCGCGCCCGAGGCTCTGCATTCCGCCGCCGCCGTGCGTCTGGAAGAGGCACACGGTCTTGCCTTTGAGCGCCGCGGCGTTTTGCGTGACCCACGTGCGCACTGGCGGCGCAAGCGTTCCCCACCAGTTAGGCGAGCCGACGAACACGACATCGTACTTGGCAAGGTCGAGGCCCTCGATTGGCTTGATCGGGCGGAGCGACTTGCCGCGGCATTCCGGCTGCGCTTCGTCGCAGCACTTGTTGAAGTTGCTGTTGTACGGCGTTTCGGCCTTGATCTCAAAGATCGCGGCGCCCGCCTTCTTCGCAATCGTCTCCGCCGCGAAGCGCGTGTTCCCGCTCCACGAGAAATAGACGACCATGCATTTCTTGTCCATCTTCTTTGTTCCTTCCTCGGCCATGCCGATGTTTACTAACGATGCCGCGCCCGCGAGCGCCAGCGAACCTTTTACGAATGCTCTTCTGTTCAATGTTTTCATTTTTATGACTTCCTTCATCAGTTGTTCATTGCCTTTTCGACCAGCCGTTTACCGAGGGCGTGGGCGTTGGCGAGGTCGATGGGGAACTGCGAATCGCGGTGGGCGCGTTTCGCCGCCTCGTCAAAGAGGTTCATGTCGTAGCGCGAGTAGTCGGCGAACTGGTAGGTGTCGCACGAGTAGAGCGTTTCCGATGCGCCGAACACGGTTTCAAGCGTCTGGGTGTTCGCTTCGAGAAGCGCAGGATAGTTGAACTTCTCCATCCAGTCCTTCGGGCAGTTCATCGTGAAGATGTTTGCTGTCTCGATCACCTTGTCGCGGCAGACGAGAGGCTGTCCGTTCTCGTAATGGTACGAGTACACCGGGAACGCCAGCCGCTCCAGAAAGGCGCGGTAGACGCCGGTAGGATATGCGAAGTAGATTGGCGAGCCAAGCACAAGCACATCCGCCTGCCGCGCACGTTCGAGGATTGGGCGCAAATCGTCGTGGATCGCGCACACGCCGTCAGTCTTGGCGTTCTTGAGCTTGCAGGCGAAGCAGCTCTTGCAGCCGGGGAACTTGATATCGTAGAGGTTGACGAGTTCGGTTGTCGCCCCCGCTTCCTCAGCTCCGGCCTTCGCCGCCTCCAGCATCTTGTGCGTGTTCCACCCCTTGCGCGGGCTGGCGTTGAAGAACATCGCAAATGGCTTGTTGTCGATCATGATTGCTTTCCTTCCTAATTGCTTTCGCTACGGGGAGTTTCGGAGTCTTGGAGTTTGTAGGCTGTTGACCGTGGATTTGACACATGCTCTATGCCGTCTCGCATTGATGGGAATCCAAAGTTCAACACAAGTCCAGTAGGCAGATCAAGCATCCGAAGATACGTGCGGCATTGCGCGGCGAACACCGGATGCTTTGCGCATACGGCTTTCAGTTCCACAACGATCTTATCATCTACAAGCAGATCTATACGTTTCGGATGTTCATCGTCCTGGCAAAACACCTTGCCCTTGTAAATCACAGGGCAAGGTACCTGACGAAGAACTTTATGACCACGCTGAGACAATTCCCATGCCAACGCGGCCTCGTAGGCTTCTTCTTTCAGCCCACATCCGAATTCGGAATGAACTTCTATCGCTGCGTTTATGATCTTGCTGGTCAAATCGCAGTATATTCCTTTGTATTCGTCCATGTCGTCCACCTCGCACTCCAAGACTCCAAAACTCCCAGCAGCGAAAGCAATTCACCCGTCATCACAACTTAGCCGTTAAGCCCGGTTGAATTTTTCTTTCGGCTGCTTGCAGCGCGGGCAGCGCCAGTCGGCGGGCAGATCCGCGAACGCGACGCCGTCATGTTCGGCGGGGTCATAGACGTAGCCGCAGACGGAGCAGATGTACTTGCCGGTCGGCGTCTTGAACACGATCTCGCCGGGCGGAATCACGGCAGGCGGATTGGCGAGGTCAACGACCCTGTGCTGTTCCAGGCTTTCCAGCGCCTCCGGCGTATGCGTTCCGAGCCAGACGGTCGGACGCGCCGCGCAGAACGCGCGACAGCGGTCCAGCGTTTCGCGGGCGGCGGCCTTGTCGTCAAAGACCACGGAAAGCTTGTTGCGGTAGAACGCGACATCCGTGTAGGTTACGTCGCCATGGATGAGGTAGAAGAGTCCATCAGTTTCGACCGCGACGATGCAGTTGCCCGTCGTGTGTCCGGGCGCGGGCAGATATGTCACGCCCTCGGCGATGCGCTGCGAGGCGGGGAACTCGTAATACGGCCCGTCCGCGAAGGTCGCGACAGTCGGGTGGAACGGCTTGATTTCATCCGCCTCGGCTTCGGCGGCGGAGCAGATGATCTGCGCGTTCGGGAAGGCGCGCAATTCGCCCGTGTGGTCGGCGTGCTTGTGCGTGATGAGGATTTTCGAGACCTGCTCCGGCTTGTAGCCGAGGTCAGCCAGCGCTTCGAGATAGGTATTGATCTTCGAACCAAGGTAAATGGCGGCGTCCGCCGTCGGCGCGGCGTCCGGGAATTCCGCCGGCAAGCCGGTGTCGACGAGGATGACTTCGCTTCCGGTGTCGATCACCCAGTTCTGTAGGCAGGAGCGGTATTTGACGTTCGGGTCGAGTCCCTCCGCGCCTTCGCCGCCCAGGGCGAACGGCTCGGTCATGAAGCCGTTTTCAGTGAAGCGGACGGGTTTTATGGTGATGCTCATTTTGTTTTCCTTTCTTGTTTTTATTGCAGATGTTTCTGAGATTCCTAAATTACTATTTATTTGTTTCATCGCCGGCTTTGGCGAGCGCGGCAAGTGCGCGGTCAAGATCGACCTCCTTGACCAGAATGTAGTCCGTATCAAAGGTCGAGACGGCGAAGAGGCCGATTTTCTCGGCGGCGAGGACCGATGAGATGTGGGCGAGCATGCCTATGAGCGAGAAGTCCAGTTGCCCTTCAATGCGGAATGCACGCCAGCCGTCAACGCGCTCGATCGTTGCCGCGGGAACACATTCCGTTGGACACACGAGGGACTTCTCCGCGTCCGTCGAACCGGTGAACACGAACGGCTGGCAGCAATCCACATCGCCATAGTCGGCGACTTTACAGACGGAAAATTGCTGCTCGAGGACTTGAATTGTCATTTACTAGCCTCCACTATCGGCCATGTGTTTTCTCAATTTACATCAGTTCCTTGCCGCAGGAGAACGCCTGCGCTACGACCTCGCCCATGAGGCGGTAGACGTGCTGGCAGGTGTCGAAGCAGATTGGCTTCATCTTTGCGGCGTCCGGCTTGTCGTCCGTGAGCGCTGATTCCTCCACCCCGCAGTTGACGATCTTCCCGACGACGTTGCAGTTCTCATCGTTCATCGAGACGAGTTTGCATTCGAGGATAAGTGGCAGTTCGTTGATGACTGGCGCGTCCACAAACTCGCTTTTCGTGACGGTGAAACCGCTCTTCGCCACCTTGTCAGGCGTCTTGTTGCCGCTGACAATACCGAGATAGTCGCAGGCCTTCACCGTGTCTGCCGTTCCGAACGCAACCGTAAACGCCTTGCGCGCGGCGATGTTTGCCCATGTTTTGTGTGAGGTATCAATGCAGATGGTTATCTCGTCCTCCAGCGTGATTCCGCCCCATGCGGCATTCATCATGTCGGGCGTTCCGTCTTCGCTGTACGTGCCAATCATCAAGACTGGCATCGGGAACATCCAGTTCTTCTTGCCAAAGTTCTTTTTCATGTTTTGCCCTTTCTTTATGTTGTCTCACGCGGAGTCGCGGAGGCACAGAATTTATCTTAGTTGTTATGTTCCTGACAGCTGCCTGTAGCACTCGTACGCGGCGATGGAGACAGCGTTTGCAAGGTTGATGCTTCGCGCATGTTCGCCGGGCATGGGGATCTTGAATAGCGATTCTTTGTAGCGGTC
>Ga0310786_10005302_pt1 | contig 17573 bp, 12 predicted proteins | sample AusTroGonzalo_MG_FD_203881 | JGI IMG/M metagenome (GOLD analysis project Ga0310786, IMG submission 203881) | Bovine rumen microbial communities from tropical cattle in Woodstock, Queensland, Australia - Gonzalo_03 (v2) (version 2) | ecosystem: Host-associated > Mammals > Digestive system >... | reverse complement strand
CGACGACGCCCGCCACGCAGCCCTACTTCAATGCGGGTGTAGAGAGTGCGTCTGTGCATGCCTACTATCCTTATGTGAGCGGCAAGCAGGTGACGAACACGACGACATCGTTCACCGTGGAGCAGGATCAGAGCACTGACGCGAACTACAAGAAGAGCGACCTGATGTATGCTAGCATTGACAACCTGACGAAGGAGGGTGGCATGGTGACCGGCACGCTGACGTTCACGCACAAGATGTCGAAGATCATGGTGACGGCCAACCTCGGCGGCGGCATCACTAATATCCAGTCCATCCGCCTCGTTGGCGGCAGCCGCACCATCAACATCTCGACGCCTCAGAGCTGTACGCTTGGCAGCACGCTGAGCAACGCCAATACGACGAGCAACTATGTGACGATGTGGAGCGGCACGAGCACGAGCACAGTGGACTGCTCCGCACTGCTTCCTCCTCAGACGTTGAGCGGCAACTTCCTCCAGATAGTGACGGACATGGGAACGGCCACCTACAGCCTCGACTCGAAGCTTCTGGAGTCCGGCCAGTCTTACCATCTGATTATCACGGTGAATGCCGCCGCCATCGATATGTCGACGGAGATCATCGACTGGGGTGAGACCGACGGCATCTCTTCGAACCTGACCGTTGACCCGCCCGCCGAGCTGACCGTGAATCCCATATCCGACGTGACCTATACGGGCTCAGCGCTGACTCCCTCCCTTGTGGTGAAATACAACACCACCACTCTGAGCACCAGCAACTATGACGTTGCCTGGAGCAACAATGTCAACGTGGGCACAGCCCAGGTCATCGTCGTTGGCAAGGGCGCCACCTACCAGGGCAAGGCCGGCCTCGCCACGTTTAATATCGTGAAGGCCAATCCAGCCTATACGGCTCCTACGTCCAAGTCTCCTTACTATTCTGGCAATGCCGAGCAACTGATTAATGCCGGCAGCAGCTCGGACGGCACGATATACTATAAGTTAGGCTCCGGCCAGTGGACCGACGATGCCACGACCATCACGGGCACAGATGTAGGTGACTACACCGTGTATTGGAAAATCGTGGGCGATGCCAACCACAATGACGTGGCAGAGTCCAGTGTCAGCGTGGAGATGGGCAAAGCGGCGGCAACCCTGACGTGCAGCAATGCTGCCAAGAGCTTCTCTGGATTAGAGACCACCGGCTCCACCAAGACGACGACAGGTGTCAGCTTTACCGGCGGCAGCATCGCAATTACCGGCGGCAGTAACAGCACATGTACGGCCAGCTATAGCAATGGCACCATCACCTTTACCCGCCAGACTAATGACAGTTTCTCGGAGACCTTCACAGTCAGTGTGACGCCTGATGGCAACCATACTGCTCCCAATAGCGTCAGTATCAACGTGACGGGTGCAGAGTACTTTGAGTATAGTTATGTCGATCTGGGCCTGCCCAGCGGCACGCTGTGGGCTAACGCAAATGTGGGCGCATCAAGTATCACTGACTTTGGCGGCTACTACCAGTGGGGTGGCATTATTGACTACCGCAATACGTATTCTACGTATAATACTGAAGGTGATTGTAGTTGGAATAATTATCCGTTCTTGCCGAGTCAAAAACCAATGAAGTGGAATAAGTATGTGCAATCAGCCCAAACCAGTTCTTGGTATAACTATGATGCCAGCACAAATCCACCTGACAACAAGTTGACTTTGGATCTGGAAGATGATGCCGCATACATAAATATGGGGCCAGACTGGCGTATGCCTACGAAGGATGAATGGCAGGAGTTAAGAAGTGGTTGTTCTTGGCAATATTATTCCAATTTCAATGGTTTGGGTGTTAACGGTGTCAAGGTAACGAGTAAGTCTGATCCTGATGTCTATATTTTCTTACCCTGTGCTGGCATGCGTTATGGTAGTGATCAAAAGCTGGATCAAAACTCGAAAGGCTACTATTGGTCATCGTCGCTCACATCTGGTGATCCGTGGAGCGCTCATCACGTTTTATTTGATAATGGTAATGGTTACCAAATGACTCAGCAACATCGCGATCGCGGGTTCACTGTCCGCGCTGTTCGAAGAGTATCGAATCCTTCGAATTAGAAAATGTCCCCCGCCGCGTGACTGACGTGCACCCCAAAAGTTTTTTGTCTAACTTTCGGGGTAACCTCAGACAATCGGCGGGGGCATACACGTGGACCCTCGATACGAAGAGGGAACATCGATGGTTTTTTCAATAGGTTTGAATAGCTATAAACATAGTGTATTGTAAAAAGCAAATTTTTATCTAGATTAAACTTCTAGTGTGATTCCACAAGCGTGTGGTTGAGATACCACCAGCCCGGGAGGGTAGGTGGTATTTGCAAAAGAGTAGATTAATTTGTATGCATATTTTTACCAAAGTTAGTTAGTTAATAATTAACCACTAGAGTGTTAAATTCATAGATTGAACCTAATCCACAATCACAGGCGTGTGATGAATATGTCACTGACCCGGGAGGGCCAGTGGCATTATTTAAAAACTATAAAAAACAGCGATATGAAGATGAAACGGGGAATAGCGAAAATGGCGGTGACGTGGTTCCTAATGATGATGGGACTGCAAGCCGGGGGACAGACGTATCTGACGAGTCTGGACGAGGTGACGACGGGTTACTACAAGGTGTACTCGCTGGCCTACGACATGACCATGGCCATGAGCGAGTCGGCCACGGGCTCGACAAACGTCTATGTGGATACGCCCGATGCCAGCGACTATATGCAGGTGTGGCGCATCGAGGTGGCGGCACGCGGCGAGACCACGCTGACGGTGAGACTGCAGAATGCGGTGACGCAGCGATGGATAAATCGTTCGAACGGTAATTTCCACACGTGGCCCACGGCCATGACGTTTACGATGAACCTGTCGGAAAAGGGTTTTGCCATCTATAACGGCGGCGGACTGCATCACCAGCAGAACGGGCACGACGTGGTGAGCTGGGATGCCAATGCGGACGCATCGAAATGGCAGTTGGAAGCGGTGACCGTGGACGACGAGGCACTGGCGGCGCAACAGGCCACGTATAATGACTTCATCACGCTGGTGAACAACAAGGCAACCATCACCACAGCACTGGCCACCTATTTCACGGATGCCAGTTGCGGTGAGTTGAGGGATGCCTACAAAGGATATTCGGACGATGAACTGACGGCGGCGATGACGGCCAGCGCACTGCCGCTGGCGGTGATTAACATGGCACTGAAGGTGAAGAATGGCGCATGGGAGGTGTATCAGGAGGGATGGCGCTATGACGAGCGCACCTTCAGGATTGGCACCTACCGGCCGGTGAGTAAGGCCAGCCAATGGCGGAACCTGGTGGGCGTGGGCTATGCCCTGGCACCCAACAGTGACCCCACGGGCATCGCGGTGAGCGATGACGAGGTGGTGACGGTGTATGTGAACGGTGTGCCCAGTGGCGGTACGCTGATGCTGCGCAATGTGGCGCGCTATAATGCCACGGGCGACGGCTATACGCTGACGGCGGGCTTCAACGTGCTGAAGATGCAGGCAGAGGGTGTGCTGATGGTGGACTATGAGGTGGACAATACAACCAGTGGCGCAGCACCCTTTACGGCCATGAGCACGTATCCGGATGTGACCATTCACATTGAGGGCGGACAGGTGAACGGCGCCTTTTCAACGCTTCGCGGCGATACGGATGACGACTGGCTGGTGATGCAGGAAAAACTGTTTAAGCACTACGACTACCTGCAACTGAGAAACAGGTCGCTGATCTACAACATGAACGCGAGTCGGGTGATGGCGGCCTGTCCAGCGAAGATGACGGAGATGCTGGAGCAATGGGACCAGGTGGTGGAGATGGAACATCGGGTGATGGGACTGGACACGGAGTTTCCCGGCTACTTCAACACACCGATGATGGCGGTGTCTATCAACTACAACTATATGTTTGCCAGTACGTATGGCACGTATTATAACGAGTCGACCCTGAGCGAGGTGATGAGTAACGAGCACCTCTTCGCAGGCGGCAGTCTGTGGGGACCGGCGCATGAGATTGGTCATGTACATCAGGCGAAGATCAACACGATAGGTCAGAGTGAGGTGTCGAACAACCTCTTTTCGAATATTGCGATATTGGAGAACGGACACCTGACGAGTAGGGCGGAGTATATTCACAAGACATTCGAAAACATGGCCAACGGCGTGTATTGGCAGAACCGTGGTATCTGGGAACGCACGCACTTGTATTTCCAGTTGTATCAGTTCTTCCATGTGCAGGGGTATGCTCCAACTTTCTATCCCGACTTCTTCCATGCGCTGAGGGCCGACCCCACACGACGGGTGCAGAACGTGTTTGTGGATGCAACGGACGATTACCTGAAGTTCTATAGGAAGGCATGCGAGGTGAGTGGCTACGACCTGACGGAGCTGTTTCAGGCCTATGGCTTCTTCGTGGTGCCCGATTTGGTGGACAAGACCATCGAGGGCGTGACGAAGCAGGTGTTTGAGGTGGGCGACTACGGTACGTTCTACCTGGTGGTGACGCAGGCGATGATTGACGAGGCTATTGCCGCGGTGAAGGCAATGAAGTTGAAGAAGGCCAACGCGGTGTTCATAGAAGATCGCGTGACGGCACCTTTGGCCACCTATGCGGGGGCTGCCGAGGGCACGAAGAAGACGGCCTTCAGCGGCTATCCCATCGGTAAGGGCGATGTGGGACAGTATACGGACTTTGTGCCGACGATACCAGTGCGTGGCTACTCGGTGACGACGACGGATAACGGTAGTGGCGGACTGGATGTGACCATTGGTCACAGTGGGGCGTCAGGGGCCGTGGGCTTCAAGGTATATGATGCCAACGGGGCGCTGGTGATGCTGTCGAACAGTTATGCATTTACGATTCCGAAGGCGATATACGACGGCATCAAGGGAACGGCCTTCAGGGTGATGGCGGCCGGTGCCGACGGCAGGGACTATCTGCTGACAGGTGAAGGACAGAAGTTGGCAGTGGTGATGAACGCGCATGGGGTGATGACCTATGCCAGTGACTATGCGCTTGACTTCACCAGCGTGGGCGGACTGACGGCTCATTATGCCAGCGGGTTCTCCAGTAGTGGGCCCGACAGTGGCATATTGACGATGACACAGGCCGCGGAGGTGCCTGCAGGCGAGGGACTGCTGCTAAGAGGAACGGCTGGCGAAAGCTACGACGTGCCCATGATGACGGCGGCGGCACCTCTGGATCCTGCGAATATGATGGTGGGACTCACCGAGGCCACAACAGTGCAGCGTGTGCAGACTATCGGCAGTGAGGAATACACCTCGTTTATCCTGGCCAAGAAAGGGGATGATATCAACTGGTATCGCCTGGCCGAGGATGCCTATGTGCTGAAGGCGAACAGTGCCTATCTGCCGCTGCGTACGAGTGATGTGTATGTGGGCGGCAGTGCCCGCGAGGTGGTGATGGACTTCGACGGAGGTCATGCCACGGGGATGGATGATGGCAGATGGATGAAGGAAGATGGAAGATGGGAGATGGATGATGGCAGATGGTACTCGGTGGACGGGGTGCGCCTCAGTGGCAGTCCCGTGCGCCATGGGGTGTATGTGAGGAACGGCAGAAAAATCGTTAAGTGAAAGGAGGAAAGCGTATGAAAAAGAGATATATGTGTCCGGTGATGCAGGTGGTGCTTCTGAACCACCAACAGCAACTGCTGGCTGGCAGTGGCGGCGACAGGGTTCATGGTGGCGGTGATGCGTCGGGAAGTGAGCAGCTGAGTCGCCAGTTTGACGGATGGGATGAGGATGAATGAAATAGTTCGACATTCCTTTGGTTATGTGCATAATATTTTTTACCTTTGCATGGGTAAAAAGAATAAGATAAATGACTACGACATATTTTGATGTAGCAGAACATCGGTTTGCCGTCAGCGGCGAGGAGCGTATCCTTGCGATGATGGATAACTATAAACCATTTGTAACCACTGCTGGCGACACCATTTTTTCGTTGACGACAGAGACTGGCACGGCCCCTGACTATGCAGAGGAACTGCGACAGGAGGAAGAGGGACAGGACATTATCTGTGGCAAAACGCCTGAGGGCTGTCCTGTGTTCGAGTTTCGCTGGTGGAACGAGACTGCCGGCTGGCTGGTGTGCGCTGCCGACTATAGTGAGGGCCGACTCGTGATGACGGGTCGCCACGAGAAACTGGCCATCGACAATGCGCTGATGGTGCTTTATGCTTTGGCTACAGCCAATAAAGGGACGGCCTTGTTTCATGCTTCGACGGTGAGTTACGAAGGACGAGCCTATATGTTTCTGGGCAAGAGTGGCACAGGAAAGAGTACGCATGCAGGCCTTTGGCTGAAGCATATAGAAGGCACGGCTTTGGTGAACGATGACAATCCCGTGGTGAGGGTGTTTGACGACGCTGCCGCCAGGGTCTATGGCTCGCCATGGAGTGGCAAGACGCCCTGCTACAGGCATGTGTATTATCCCCTGGGGGGCATCGTGGAACTGAGTCAGGCACCCTACAACAAGATTGTGCGTCTGGGTGGCATTCAGGCCTACGCCGCCCTGATGCCCAGTATCAGTGGCAAGCGATGGGATGCGAAGATAGCCGATGGTCTGCATCAGACGGAGAATGCACTGGCAATGACGGTGCCCATGTGGCATCTGGCCTGTCTGCCCGATGAGGAGGCTGCCTGCGTGTGCTGTAAAACCATTAAAATGGCTCAATGACCGACGAGATTATCATACAAGAAGCCATCCGACTGGTGGATGAGGGAGTGAGCGTGACCTTTCCTGTTAAGGGTTACAGCATGCTGCCTTTTATCATTGGCGGAAAGGAGAGTGTGATTCTGCAAAAGCCACAAGTCGTAAGACTGGGTGACGTGGTGCTGGCATGGGTGGACGATTGTCGCTATGTGGTGCATCGCGTGATTGGCATTGAGGGCGAGCACGTGATTCTGATGGGCGATGGTAATATCCTGGGTGTGGAGCATTGCCTGCTCAGCGATGTGAAGGCGCTGGCCACGCATGTGGTCGATGCGAAAGGGTGCAAGCATGATTTGTATTCGCCCTGGCGCCAAAGGGCAGCCCGTCTGTGGTGGCAGATGAGACCGGTGAGAAGATATATATTAGCAATATACAGACGATTATTATGAAACTGAAGAAAGGATTTGTGCTGCGCCAGGTGTGTGGCGAGAACGTGGTAGTGGGCGAGGGCCTCGACGCTATTAACTTTGGCAAGTTGCTGTCGCTGAACGAGACGGCTGCATGGCTTTGGTCGCAGGCACAGGAGATGGGTGATTTCACTGTGGAAGCACTGGTGAAACGACTCTGTGAGGAATATGAAGTGGACCAGGAACAGGCCACGGCCGATGTGAAAGCAATCATCAAACAGTGGGATGAGCTACATCTCGTGGATATGGCGTAATACGCTGGGTGTTCGCTGGAACGCCGTGGCGCGTATCGTGGTGGGCGTGGTGCAGGTGGCACTGGGCCTGCTGATGGTGTGGCTCAGTAAGCGCTTCATCGACGAGACCATCCGTACTGGCACTACAGACGACCTGCTCAACATGGCGCTGCTTCTGGCGTCTCTGGTGGTGGGTGGCGTGCTGTTGCGACAGGTGGGCTACTGGCTCACGACGACAGCCTCAGTGAGGATGACCAACGCCCTGCGCCTGCGACTGTTTGCCAGTCTGTTTCGCCGTAAGTTGTTCGATGGTAGTGAGTTGCACTCGGGCGACGTAACCTCTCGCCTGTCGAAGGATATCGATACTGTGTGCGCTACGGCTGTTGAGACCCTGCCACAGATGACCATCACGATGCTGCAACTCTGTGGCGCGTTTCTGCTGATGCGATGGTTTGACGCCCGACTGGCCTGGCTGTTGCTGATACTGACACCCCTGGCCATCGTGTTTGGCAAGATGATAGCCCGTAAGTTGCGCCAGATGACACTGGACATCCGTCAGGATGAGAGTCGCATCCAGATGCAGGTGCAGGAGGGTATGGAATATAATGCCATACTGCGCTCGCTGGGCAGTGAGCAGTGGGTGACGGGTCGCCTGGACTCCATGCAGCGCCGCCTGCGAGGAAACGTGATGCGACGCATGCGCTTCTCGCTCATCGCCCGTATTGTGCTGGGCTGCTCCTTCGGCCTGGGCTATCTGCTGGCTTTCGTCTGGGGTGGCATCGGACTTCGCAACGGCACCATCACCTTTGGTGTGATGACCTCTTTCCTGCAATTGGTAGGCATGATTCAGCACCCCATCCTTCAGTTGCTGAACATGGTGCCTGGCGTGATTCATACCACGGCCAGCATCGACCGACTGAAAGAGATTTCTTGTGAGGAACCAAAGGGGCAGACTCCTGATGCTGGCGCTGAGCAGAAGCGAACAGCCACTGACCATGCACTGGGCATCTGTTTCGACAACGTGACGTTCCGCTATGCGAAAGGCGACAAGGAGGTGCTGAGTCATTTCTCGCACCAATTCAAAGCAGGCACCAAGACGGCCATTCTGGGCGAGACGGGTATTGGCAAGACAACGCTGTTCAGACTGATACTGGGTTTCATCGAGCCTGTGGAGGGAACGGTGAAGGTGGGTGGTGAGTTGTGCTTTGTGCCACAAGGCAACACACTGATGAGTGGCACCATCCGCTATAACCTGCAGTTGGCCAAGCCTGAGGCCACTGACGACGAGTTGCGCCAGGTGCTGCATACGGCCTGTGCCGACTTCGTGATGGAACTGCCTGCTGGTCTTGATACAGAGATTGTGGAGCGTGGCAGTGGACTGAGTGAGGGACAGGCGCAACGCATTGCCATAGCTCGCGGACTGCTGCATGGGGGCGACGTGCTGCTGCTCGACGAGATCAGTAGTGCGTTGGATGCCGAGACCGAGGAGGAACTATACAAGCGTCTGTTTGCTGCATATCCTGAAAAGACGATGCTGTTTATCACCCATCGTACCACGGTGAGCGACATGTGCGACGAGGTGCTGAAACTGGCGTGAAAAGAATAAAAAACATACCTTTTTATAATAAAGAACGCATTTTTTGCGTTATAGATGATGTGTTAAGGCGAAAGCTATGGATATTGACCTTGCTACTGGCCGCCTCTGTTGAGGTGATGGCGCAGTACGACCCATCGTTCAGTCATTACTGGGCGATGGAAACTGCGTATAACCCTGCCGCTGCTGGAAAACAGAACAAGATGAACGTGGTGGGCGCCTATAACATGTCGCTGGTGGGCTTTGAGCATAACCCCAAGACGATGTACCTCTCGGCCGATATGCCCTTCCAACTCTTAGGCATGGTTCATGGTGTGGGCGCGCAACTGGTGAACGACGATATTGGTGTCTTCTCGCATAAGAAGTTCTCTGTGATGTATGCACCTCAGATAAAACTGCTGGGTGGCGTGCTGGGCATTGGCATTCAGCCTGTGATGCTGAGCGAGAACCTCAAGGGATCGGAATTGGAATTTAACGACCCAGGCGACATGGTTCTGCCCACGTCGGACGTTACAGGAACGGCCTTCGACCTGAATGCAGGACTGTATTACCAGCATGGCTGGTGGTATGTGGGCGCATCAGTACAGCATGTGTTGGCACCACGTGTTGAAATAGGTGAGACAAATCAGTTGGACATCGATCCTGCGTATTATTTTACGTCTGGATGCAATATTCGCCTGAATAATCCGTTCTTATCAATACAGCCCTCTGTGATGGGACGCACGGATGGGGTGGGCTACAGGGCCGATATCACCACCCGTCTGACCTATAACTACGAGCAACGGCTGATGTATGTGGGTGTGGGATATAGTCCTACAAACTCTATTACAGCCTATTTGGGCGGCAAGTTCCATGGTGTGATGCTGGGCTACAGCTATGAGTATAACACCACGGTGCAGAGCCTGGGCAACGGCGGACACGAACTGTTTGTGGGCTATCAGACGGACATCAACTTCGCCAAGAAGGGACGCAACCGCCATCAAAGTGTGAGATTATTATAAACGAGCATATGAAGAAACAATTGATGATAGGACTTTGCCTCGCTGTGGCACTCGTGCTGACGAGTTGCTTCGGCGGCAAGGAGACGACCGCTAACGGCGGCGAACTGACCGGTGCCAGCGGTAAGGGTTTCTCGGAACCTGCACCCTATGGCATGGTGCTGATTAAGCGTGGTCACCTGCGTATGGGTTTGGAGACGCAGGACACATTATGGGGTAAGCAGACACCAGTGAGAGACATCTCGGTGGAGGGCTTCTGGATGGACGATACGGAGATTACCAACTCTGAGTATCGCCAGTTTGTGAACTATGTGCGCGACTCTATCATCCGTGAGCGCCTGGCTGATCCTAACTATGGTGGCGACGAGAGCTATAAGATTGAGGAGGATAAGGACGGCAATCCCGTGAAGCCTTACCTGAACTGGAAGAAGTCGCTGCCTCGTAAACCCAACGAGGATGAGTTGCGTGCCATCGAGAGTGTGTATGTCACCAATCCTGTGACAGGTGAGAAGATGCTGGATGCCAGTCAGATGAACTATCGCTACGAGATTTATGACTATACGGCTGCTGCTTTGCGTCGCAACCGCATCAATCCTGCTGAGCGAAACCTGAATACTGATGTCGCTGTGGATCCAGAAGAAAGGGTGATGATCTCTAAGGATACGGCCTTTGTTGACGACGAGGGTCGCATCGTGCGCCAGACTATCAACCGTGAGTTGACAGGTCCGTGGGACTTCCTCAACACGTATATCGTGAATATCTATCCTGATACGACATGCTGGGTGAACGACTTCCCCAATGCCGACAATGAGACGTATATGCGTAACTACTTCTCGAACTCAGCCTATAACGACTATCCTGTGGTGGGTGTCACCTGGGAACAGGCTAATGCCTTCTGTGCTTGGCGTACGGAGTTCCTGCTGAAGGGCCTTGGTCCTGCTGCGCGCTATGTGCAGCGCTATCGCCTGCCGACAGAGGCTGAATGGGAGTTTGCCGCTCGTGGAAAAGAGCAGAACGAGTTTCCTTGGGCCAATGAGGATGTGGCCAGTGGCAAGGGTTGCTTCTATGCTAACTTCAAGCCTGATAATGGTAACTATACGAAGGATGGCAACCTGATTACGTCGAAGACGGGTATCTATAGTGCCAACAGTAATGGGCTGTTTGATATGGCAGGTAACGTGGCTGAATGGACCTCAACAATCTATACTGAGGCTGGCGTCGATGCCATGAACGACATCAACCCACAGCTGAAGTACAACGCTGCCTTGGAGGATCCCTATCGCCTGAAGAAGAAGAGTGTGCGTGGTGGTTCTTGGAAGGATCCTGAGAGCTATATCCGCTCGGCTTGGCGCAGCAGTGAGTATCAGAATCAGCCTCGTTCGTATATTGGTTTCCGTTGCGTTCGCTCGCTGGCTAACACCAGTAGCGAGAAGGCAAGACCAGTGAAGGCTTCAACAAAGAAAACGCGAAAATAAGAATTATAGGAAATCATAGGACCTCCTGGGAGAACCTTGGCAGTCCTGAAAAAATAAATAGCAATGACAACGTATAGCAAATTAAATATTATCTACCGCTTACAGAAGTGGTTGGATAGCGTTCCTGGCCAGACATTCATGAACTATGCCTATAGCTGGGGTGCCTCTATCGTGATTCTTGGTACGCTCTTTAAACTGACTCACCTGCCAGGTGCCAACCTGATGTTGTTCATTGGTATGGGTACCGAGGTGTTCGTGTTCTTTATAGCGGCCTTCGACCGTCCGTTCGACAAGACGGCGGATGGTATGGACCTGCCCACGCATGTGGAGAAAGAGGGTGTTGAGGCTGGCGTTGCTGGCGTGGCCGGTGGTGGCACTGTGATTATTGGCGGTGGTGCTGTTGGTGGTGCTGCTGTTGGCGATGGTGACAATGCTGCAAACATCGCAGCCAGTGGCGTGGCTGGAGGTGTTATCGGTGGTGGCATCATTGGTGGCGTGGTTCAGCAGCCTGAGGTGCCTGAGATTGACGCTGAGGAAATGGAAGAGGCTACGGCTGGCTATGTGGAGCAGTTGAAGAAGTTGACTGAGACGCTGCAGAAAGTGTCTGACCAGAGCGAGCGCCTGACACGCGACAGCGAGGAGATGGAGAACCTGAACCGCACGCTGACGGGCATCTGTAAGGTATACGAGATGCAGTTGAAGGGTGCCTCTCAGCAGATTGGTACTATCGACCAGATCAATGAACAGAGTAAGCGCATGGCCGAACAGATTGCGGAACTGAATAAGATCTATACACGCATGATTGAGGCAATGACGGTGAATATGCCGAAGGTCGTGAAGAGTGAGGAATAATAAAAGGTAAGCGTAAAAATTTGCTGCCGCTTTTGCGGAGGCAAAAACTGAAATAAAATGGCAATAAAGAAAAGACCTGTATCTCCACGCCAAAAGATGATTAACCTGATGTATGTCGTCTTGATGGCTATGCTCGCGCTGAATGTCTCGAACGAGGTGCTCAACGGCTTCTCTATCGTGGAGGAGAGTTTGAAGCGTACTACCGAGAATGCGGCGAAGGAGAACTTGGCGATATATGATGACTTTGATCAGCAGATGAAGGCCAACCCTCAGAAGGTGAAGGAGTGGTACGAGAAGGCGCAGCTTGTGAAACTGTCGAGCGACTCTCTCTACGACCTGGCTGCTGAGTTGAAACTGGCTATCGCTCAGGAGGCGGATGGTGCCGATGGCGATCCTGCTAACATCGTGAACAAGGAAGACCTGGAGGCTGCTAATCAGGTGATGCTGGCTCCTGGACGTGGACGTGGCGGCGAGTTGAAGAAGGCTATTGAACGCTATCGTGAGGGCATCCTCAAGATGGTGGATGATAAGGATCAGAAGCGTCGTATTGCCAGTGACCTGACCACTGATGTTCCATCAACAGGACTGGGTAAGAACTGGCAGGAGTATATGTTTGAGTCGATGCCGGCTGCTGCGGCTGTCACCCTGCTGTCGAAACTGCAGAGTGATGTGCGCAACGCCGAGAAGGAGGTGCTGCATAAGTTGGTACAGAACATCGACGTGAAGGATATCCGCGTGAATGCACTGAATGCCTTCGTGATTCCCAACTCGCAGACCATCGTGCGTGGTGATAAGTTCTCGGCTCATATCGTGATGGCTGCCGTGGACACCACTCAGGTGCCTGAGATCTTTATCGGCAACCAGAAGGTGAACCTGCAGGACGGTCTATATGAGACGGTGTGCGGACGTACGGGCGACTTCACCCTGGCGGGTTATATCCAGACAACGAATGGTAATGGCGATTTGATTCGTCGTGACTTCTCGCAGAAATATACGGTGGTGGATCCCAGTGCAACAGTATCGGCCGACCTGATGAACATGCTGTATGCCGGTTATTCGAACCCTATCAGCATCTCAGTGCCTGGCGTGCCTTTGAACAAGATATCGGCCACCATGACTAATGGCTCTCTGACGCCTGCCGGTCCTGGAAAATATATTGCGCGTCCATCGAAGATTGGTGAGAATGCGACGATCACGGTGGTGTCAACGAATACTGGACGCCCACAGCAGATGGGACAGTTCTCGTTCCGTGTGCGCCGTCTGCCTGACCCATCGCCTTATCTGGAGATGAAGGACGAGAAGGGTAACCCCGTTCGCTATAAAGGTGGTGGCTTGTCAAAGGCCAGTCTGGTGAATATCGATGGTATTGGTGCTGCCATTGACGATGGCATCCTGGATATCGGCTTCCGTGTGTTGTCGTTCGAGACGGTGTTCCACGATAATATGGGTAATTCTGTTCCGATGGCGAGTGATGGCGCTAAGTTCTCGGCCCGCCAGAAGGAAACCTTCCGCAAGTTAACGCGTAACCGTCGTTTCTATATCTCGCGTGTCAAGGCTATTGGCCCCGATAATATTGAGCGTACGCTGCCCACCGCGATGGAGATCATTGTGAAGTAGGAAACAAACTTGTTCCTCCCTGCGGAGGAGAAGGTAAGAGTAGAAAAAGAAACTAAGAGTTAAGAGAATATGAAAAGACTATTGTTCTTATTGATGATAACGCTGGCTGCAGGTTCGGTGTCTGCACAGCCAAAGAACTTCCGTTCTCAGCAGAGTAATGCTGCGCAGAAGAAGCAACAGCAGCAGAAGACACAGGGTGTGACGGAGCGTATGCGCATCATGTATCCCACGGCATTGGATATGCCCGAGGATGTGGTGTGGCGTCGCGATATCTATCGTGAGATTAACCTTGACGACGAGATGAACTCAGGACTCTATTTCCCTGTTGAGCCTGTGGGTAAGCAGATGAACCTCTTTACTTATATCTTTAAGTTGGCCATCAATGGCTATATTCCTGTGTATGAGTATCGCCTGGATGGCAATGAGGTGCTGGACGAATCTGCCAAACTTGATATAGCTGTTTTGTTGAAGAACCATAATATTCTTTTCTCGACAGAGAATGGAAAGATTCACGTGGACAACAGTGATATCCCATCGGCCGAGGTGAAGAAGTATTTCCTGAAGGAGAGTGCTTATTATGATCAAGCCAACTCATCGTTCCATATCAAGCCCTTGGCTCTCTGCCCAGTGATGGTTGTTCAGGACGAATTCGCCTTCAGTGACGATGCTGCTGGTACCTCTTATCCTCTGTTCTGGGTGAAGTACTCGGAGGTGGAGCCTTACTTGAGTCGGCAGACGGTGATGACGAGTGACAAGAACAATGCGGCTACGATGACCTTGGACGACTACTTTACGCTGAACCGCTATAAGGGAAAGATTTATAAGACCACGAACATGCTGGGCAAGACGCTGGCACAGATTGCTGGTAATGACTCTACAAAGCTGTCGGCCGAGCAGAAGCGCATCGAGGCTGAGTTGGAGGCTTTCCGCAATAACATCTTTGGAGATAAGGCTAAGCGTGATTCGCTGGATAGTATTGCCAACAACGATCCCAAGCAGGTGAAGGCTGCGGCCAAGCAGAAGAGACAGAGTCGCACTAAGACAGTGAAGGCCAAGAGCAGTAGTTCTTCTTCATCGGGTGGCTCGTCTGCTCCTCGTGTGTCTGTGCGTCGTGAGCGACATTAATGAATAAGAAGTATATGAAGCATAGGAGGATAAAATTTATAACTCTCTTGGTGATGATGGCGTGGCTTTGGGCTGTGCCATCATTGTCGCAAGGTGTGGCCTTTGGTGTGAAGGGCGGTATCGACGTGATGAAGATGGAGTTTGATAATGATGTCTTCGATGACTCGAACAGAGGTGGATGGTTCATCGGTCCAACGGTGGTGTTCTCGACCTTGGTACCTGGTTTGAGCATTGACCTGGCTGCCCTCTACGACCAGCGTACGCTGAAGGTGGAAGGCGAGAAACTGGATCAGAAGTCGATCGTGATTCCTGCGAATGCGCGTATGGGGGCCAGCTTGGGTTTTGGCAGCATCTTTCTTTGCGGCGGTCCTCAGCTGTCCTTTAATGTAGGCGCGTCTTCTTATACATGGGAGGACGTGAAGCAGGAGGCCAAGCAGTTCTCCTTGCAGGATACTAAGTTTAGTTTTAATTTAGGCATTGGCGCCTCTATTGGTGGTCAACTGGAGGTCATGGTGAACTATAATATTCCCATTGGCAGGACGGGTGACTTTACCTGGAGCGAGTTGGACGAGCAGTTGTCGAAGCAGACTCTGAAGAGTGCTAAGAGTACGGCCAATGCCTGGATGCTGTCTGCTTCCTACTATTTTTAATTGATGAACTTCGCCGACGTTATTTTACCTGTGCCGCTCGACGGCTGTTTTACCTATGCCATCCCCACAGAGATGCAAGTCAGAGTGGGCGATGGTATGCGTGTCTTAGTACCCTTCGGAAGGGGTAAGCATTATGTCGGCATCATCTCGAAACTTCACGACCAAAAGCCTCAGGGTTATCAGGTGAAGGCCATTGAAGCCTTGCTGGACGAACAGCCGGTGCTGCTGCCCGAGCAGTTGAAGTTCTGGCACTGGATAGCGGATTATTACATGTCGCCCATTGGCGAGGTGTATAAGGCGGCTCTTCCTGCGGGTCTAAAGGCTGAGGAGGGTTATAAGCCGCGTACGGAGACCTTTATCCGACTGACGGAGAACTATCGCAATGAGCCTACGCTGCATGTGGCACTGAACATGCTGGCTCGTGCACCTAAACAGCAAGAGGCGTTTATTGCTTATCTGTCGTTGTCGCGTTGGGACACGATAGAGGGGAATGTGTGTCGTGAGCCTGTATTGGAGATTACACGTGAGGAGTTGATGAATGTGTCTGAGACGACGTTGACCATCATCAACCAACTGGTGAAACGTGGTTTCTTAGAGACGTACGAGGTGGAGGTGGGGCGCCTGAATCATGGCGGTGAACCTCATCCTGAACGTATCAAGAAGTTGAATGCGGCTCAGCAGGAGGCATATAATCAGATTATCTTCTCTTTCCTCAAGAAACAGGTGACCTTGCTGCATGGTGTGACATCGAGTGGCAAGACGGAGATTTATATTCACTTGATTCAGCGTGAACTGGATGAGCATCGGCAGGTGCTTTTCCTGATGCCTGAGATTGCGCTGACGGTGCAGATGATGCAGCGCCTGCAGCGTGTGTTCGGTAGGCGGTTGGGCATCTATCACTCGAAATACAGTGATGCCGAACGCGTGGAGATATGGCAAAAGCAACTCTCGAAGAATCCTTATGATGTGATTCTTGGTGCGCGAAGTGCGGTGTTCCTGCCCTTCCAGCGCTTGGGACTCGTTATCATTGACGAGGAGCACGAGACGTCTTATAAGCAGCAGGACCCTATGCCTCGCTATCATGCGCGTAGTGCGGCTATCATGCTGGGGGCTAAGACCTTGCTTGGCACGGCTACGCCTGCGTTGGAGTCGTACTACAACGCCAAGACGGGAAAGTATGGGCTGGTGGAACTGAAAGAGCGCTATCAGGGTATTGAACTGCCTGAGATTCAGGTGGTGGATACGCGCGACCTGCAGCATCGTAAGATGATGTCTGGCCCTTTCTCGCCTATTCTGTTGAAGTATGTGCGTGAGGCGCTGGAGCGTGGTGAACAGGCTATTCTGTTTCAGAACCGTCGTGGATGGGCGCCGATGCTGGAGTGTAAACAGTGTGGATGGGTGCCTCGTTGTGAGCACTGTGATGTGAGTCTGACGATGCATCGCTCGATGAACCAGTTGACTTGCCATTACTGTGGCATGACCTACCAGATTCCTGCGGTATGTCCTGCCTGTGGCAGTAAGGAACTGCAGGGACGTGGCTATGGTACGGAGAAGATTGAGGACCAGATTCGTGACATCTTCCCTGAGGCTCGTGTGGCGCGTATGGACCTTGATACCACCAGGACGCGCAATGCTTACGAGCGTCTAATCACGGACTTCTCGGCTGGACGAACGAACCTGCTGATTGGCACGCAGATGATTAGTAAGGGATTGGACTTCGATAAGGTGTCGGTGGTGGGTATCCTCAATGCGGATGCCATGCTTAACCAACCGGATTTCCGTGCTTACGAGCATGCGTTCATGATGATGGCGCAGGTGAGCGGACGTGCAGGACGAAAGGGGCGCCGAGGTTTGGTGGT
>Ga0310786_10005301_pt1 | contig 17576 bp, 13 predicted proteins | sample AusTroGonzalo_MG_FD_203881 | JGI IMG/M metagenome (GOLD analysis project Ga0310786, IMG submission 203881) | Bovine rumen microbial communities from tropical cattle in Woodstock, Queensland, Australia - Gonzalo_03 (v2) (version 2) | ecosystem: Host-associated > Mammals > Digestive system >... | reverse complement strand
ATGTCCAGCACCATTACCACCACCACTGGCACTACTACCACCAGTATTACCACTCGGTCCACCGTTTCCATTATGCGGTCCAGAACCCGTTCCACCAGAACCACCTGTCGAACCACTACCGCCTGTATTTCCAGAACCAGTGCTTCCGCTATGTCCAGCACCATTACCACCACCACTGGCACTACTACCACCAGTATTACCACTCGGTCCACCGTTTCCATTATGCGGTCCAGAACCCGTTCCACCAGATCCCGGTGGCGTGCCATTTGATGCACCGCCTGTGGCACCACCCGTCGTTCCACCACCAGAACCACCACTACCACTGGAACTACTGCCTCCGCCACCATTACCCGACGTATTGCCTGCACCACCACTTGGTGTTTCTGGTTGGCCATGCATTCTTCTTGCTACATTTTCACGAGATATAAAACGCCCATTAGAATCACGATAACGGAATCCACCTGTCGCAGTGCGTTCTTCCTTTATGCCATAATCACCCAACCGAGAAGAATAACGACGACTAAACTCTTCTGGTGACATACGCAACACATCATCTAAATTATCCATATGCGATGCTGCACGCGCACCAGCCCTTGACATAACAGATGCAGATTTTGTGGATAATGTTTTTGTTAATTTCACCAAACCTTTTCCAACACCGACACCCAGCGATGCAAATTGCATACCAGTAAATATCCAACCCTGGCATTCCCATGTATCCCAACAAGATGGTGGCTCACTGGAATCTATGATTTGTTGCAAACGCGAATCCGGCAATTTTTCTGCCAAGCGCGCCAATTCTGTATCGACCTGATTTAACACATCACGATTCAACTTGTCGCTGGCCTGGGCGATTTTTTGGAAATTACTCCGCAATGTTGATTCCGCACAAGACGAATTATTACACTTACGACTTGCCGCCAAGAAATCATTTGCCCATTCTTGGGGTAATAATTCTTTTTTACGTTCTGTATAAACCTCGCCCGCGACACCCGCCAATTCAACCGCCATCAAACTGATTGCAGCCGCAGTTGATGTTCCACCCGTCACCGCACCGGCAACCGTTAACCCAACAATCGCAGTATATTTTCCAACCTTGTTTATATTATTTGCAACCTGGGCATCATTTAATTCACATGCACCAGCAGACTCGTCCCAATCGACCAAATCATTATCACCGGTATATTTGCCACGCTTTTTTAATTCAGCCAGCATTTCTTTTTCTAATTGGAAACATTCTTCTTTGGTTAACTTACGACAATAATGCCCATCAAAGTTACCATTATATGCAATACAATTTAACCCCTGGTCACCAGCCTTTTGTTGATACTTTTTACCCTCGCTCATATCATCAAAGACAAAATCGACGGGTTGTTTATTATAACGTTTTCCATTGAATGTACCCGATACCCGACATGTCAAAACATCGTCACTGCCACTGAACGCACCGTTATAAACGGTCCCATATCCACTATCACATTCAAAATCTGTAACAACAAAACCTTGGGCGCGAATATATGATAATAATTTATTTCGGACCTCGGTCGAACCTTGGGTTTGAATACTTTTACCAATCGTGCAATCCAATCCATCAATACTACGTAATTTTGAATTCAGATTTTTATTAGATGTAATTTGCACCCCGCGCCATACAGAGCATCTGTTATTACTCCAATCAGATGTGCGCATACCTAATTTTTTTGCGGCATTTTGCAATTTTGCAGAGCACGGTCCGTTAATAACATTTGAAGATGATTTATAACCATAAATTGCGGCCAAACCCATAATTGTATCTGAAAATTTTGTATCATCATTTGATTCCGATAAATCATCAAACCGGAATTCAAAGAACGCGTCTTTTTCCAATGTTGCGCATTTCATATAATCATCATTTGATTTTTCACGATATTTAGTATCACAATAAACTGTTTTACCATATTTTTCTTTTGCGTAAATTTGTGACAATCCAGCCGCTTCATTTAATCCAGTATCAACATCACCAAAAACATCTTCGATACAGTATTCTTTTTTACCAGTTTTTCCTTTATGTTGTCCGCAAACCTCGTAATATTTCATATCGGCGATTTTTGCATCTTTATTACCCAACACTCTTGCTTTTGCAGCATCAACCTCGTCCCGTGCAGGATTACATATAATTTTATTTTCGCCCTGTGGATACAAAATCACAGAACTGTATTTACATTTATTTTTTGTTGCAATGTTTTGACAGAAATCAATCGCTTCTTCTAATTTATATTTTTTTGTAATATTGTGTTCAGTTCGCAAACAGTTACCCTGGCCATCGGCAACAATTGTAACGCATGCGCCACCCTTGAATTCAAATCCATTGTTACAAGAATATGCCGTACATGTACAATTATAACCTTTCTTGAAAGTAACCTCGCCCGCATAAATATTTGTCGAAGAACAAAAATCACCAATTTTTGTATGTTCATTTATTGATTTTAATCCGTTTTGTTGTTTTCCTTTTTCATCGTATGCAGGCGGACAATATCCACTTAAAAAATCTTCATCAACTTCATTTTCAGCATTTTCCAACAACCTTACAATCAACGCACGACATGTTGTATATCCATCTATGCGATATGTGTTTAATCCGCCCGCCCTGCACGCCGCAAACATATCTGCGACCGATACAGCACCAGTATCAGGGTCCATTAATTCAGCCCATTTTTTGGCAAATGCATCCTGCTTGTTATCATCATTGATAAATTCAATAACAGTCGCAACCAGATTTTCCCTGGTGAACGCATAAATTTTTTCGGTTGCCAAATACATCTTGGTCGCCGCAAAGACCGGGACAAAAACAATCGCACTGATAAAAGCAATCCAAAACCGCCGCATTATCTTAATGCCCCCTCGCACTTTTGCGCAACATCAACAACCTTTTTAATTGCAGATATTTGTGTTGCATTAAATACAGTCGCCGTCGCAGACGCCGCCGTTGACGCACCCGCCAAAATATTTGCCGCCGTATTCAAATTCTTTTCTTTTTGTTTGCCGGCATCCGTATTATCGTTACGCGTTGCATCTGTATTTGCCACCGCCGAAGTTACCGTTCCAGCAACACCAGTTGCCGCACCAACAATACTGGAAATCATTGCACCCTTGGCACGATTATTTATTGGCTTTGTATCAACATTATTATATTCAGAACACGCCGTCACAATTTTATCGGCATCCAACATATCAGATTCCGCGGCACCCTCGACACGCCCGCGTTGCATTGCATTACCTAAATTTTCAACCGCCGCGCGACAGCCATCAATTTGTTTTTGTAAATCGTCATCAACCCTATTATTCCCAGCAATAATTGCACCCGCAACATTCGTTGCTGTATTTCCCGCAAGAAGTCCAGTGCGCCAATTACCCAACGATTTTGATTGATCGGTTAATTTTTGAATTTCGTCTTCTATTTCCCTGCTTGGATTTTTATTTTCTTCATAATATGCATCCACAGTCCCCAACAATTGTTCCCTGTTTGGTACCTCAAAAGACCGCCGTTGTTCTATTTCGTGTAATTTTTCTAACTCTTTTTCCAGTTGTGCAATACGACTATCTTTACTTGCCTTTACAATACCGACGACCGTTGCACCAACACCCGCCGCAGTTCCAACACCGGTCACCGCCGTATTTATCCCCGCCATCTTTTTCATATCAGACAAAGAATCATCAATTCCCATACACGCAGTATATGTTGCACGCAATGCATCCTGTAACGCATCAGCATACGCCCCAGAACATACGGATAAACAGCAAACAAATAAAATCCCCCGTCGTAAAAAATTCATAAAAAAATCCCCTGGATGACTCTATGGGGAAATTATACCACAAATCGGAATTTCAACCTAGTGCTTTTTAATATGTTTTTTCATTTTCATAATGCGTTTATAGGACTCGTAAATACGGGATTTTTTTATCTTGCCATCATGCACCATTTGAACAATCGCCGCATGAACATCCGCACCACGATTTTTATCAAATGTCAGGTTATTTCCAAACACTAAAATATCATTACCGGCGTTTATTGCCATTTCTATTGCTGTATCACGACCATATTCATTAACAATCGCGCCCATATCCATATCATCAGAAACAACAACGCCATCAAAACCCATATCGCGCACCATATCAATTGTCTTTTTTGATAAAGATGCAGGCAAATTATCAAAATTATTATTTACAACATGCGCAACCATTACCATAGTATATGGCGAAGACTTTTTTAACAATTCACGCCAAGGTTGCAATTCATAGTCACGGTATGTATTTGTGATATCTGTTAATCCAGCATGGGTATCGGTCCCTGCACTGCCATGACCTGGAAAATGTTTGTATGAATACGCAACACCCGAATTCGAAAGTCCCGTTGCAAAAGCATTACCGTATTTAGTTACAATATCGGGGTCACCGGAAAAACTGCGCTCTTTGGCACCGATTGCAGGCGACATCGGATTTACATCAACATCCAACAGCGGTGCAAAATCAACATTTATTCCAATATCAGACAAACGCACACCTAAATCATAGGCGGTATCATACACAAATTTTTCATCATATCTCGCCATATCTTTGGCAGATGGAATCGATGCAAAACCATGTTCAGGCTTTAATCTTTGAATATTTCCACCTTCTTGATCAATCGCAATCAGTAAAGGATATGGCGCAATTGATTGTAAATGTTGGGTTAAATTTTTAACCTGGGCCATATTTTTAATATTCGAAGAAAATATTTGTTTTTTTGCCTCGTCTATTGACATCCCCTTGGCCACCAATCCAGATATATCAACATCAAATAAAATCACACCGCCAATTTGACCAGACTGTATTTGATTTTCAATTGCAGAAAAATCTTCGGCATGTTCGCCCGCGCCATCACCATGAAATCCAGTCATAATCATTTGACCAACCATAGTATCTAAACTTGGTCGCGATGCATAATAGGCACAAATTCCCAAACACAATAAACAACCAAAAACAAATATTTTTTTATATTTCATTATATACAACTTTTATTTTAATGGTGGAAAACAAGTCACCCCATCAGCAAGGCAACAATTAAAACCTAAATCACCCAAATCGGTATATTTCTCACCCGTGCAACAACCATCGTCATTTGGTTTTGTTCCATCATCACAAAGTTTTGGTGCCGCTTTTTTTGCCGCCATTGGTGGATAACAATGTTCTTTATTTTTTGTGCAGCAATTAAATCCGGCATCACCCAAATCAGTATATTCTTCGCCTGGGCAACAACCATTTTTATCTGGATTTTCACATGATGTTGGTGCATCTGGTTTTGCTGTTTCTTCGCCTTTTGGTTCATCAACAACTTCTGCGTCTGCTTTTTTTGCCACAGGTTTTCTTGTTGCCGTTGCCTTTGTCCGACCAATTGCGCGACGCCCCGCAGATTTTGTGCACCGCGACCGATAATCAGATTTTAATTCATCCAAACGCACCTGGTCTGCTTCATCTAATTCAGTATTGGCCGCCAAAGCATCCATTTCTTTTTTGACATCATCACATGTCACGCGTTTTGCAACAACGCGTTCTTCGGTTATTTCAGAATCATCGTCCGCATATTCTTCTTCGGACTCTTCATATTCATAATCAACCAATTCGATATCTTTGTCATCATCCGCGCGTGCCACGGCAATCGTAACAGCCGGAATCAATGCACATACAGACAAAGCCAATATAATTTTTCGCATTTATTTTCCTTTATTCATTTATAATTTTTTCAACCTGCATAATAAAGTCAATCGCCGGGTTGGTTAATTTTTTAACCTTGTTAAATACTTCTTCGGCATCCTGTTGCATTTTCAAGCGCTTGTATGTTTCAACAACTTCGATTGCATCTTGTTCGTCTAACTTGTCATCACTCAGCGCGCGCGCAATCTCTAATTCCTGTTTAGCCAATTCAGTATATTTTTGCGCATTTTCTGGACAACCGCGTTCCGCCATAACCGCATAAATTTTTGCGCGTTCAATGCGTCCCTCTGCATTCATATAAATATCGTTATTGCCCAACCTGCCCTGTAAATTTTGTTCAATTTGCAAACATGGTTTGACATCCCCAGATATCCTATTCATATTAAACACCCAACCATCACAAGCAACATTTAATATTGCCTGATTGTTATCAATCATTTTTTGATAATTTTCTCTATTTTCTGGGCAACCATTTTCGACCAACTTTCTATAAACCACTAAATCCTCGTTCACCGCGTCACAGTTTGAATCATCATGCCACAACCGCGATAACAAAACCCTTTCAACCGCCTGGCAAGATGTCAATATTTCTTGTTGTGCGTTATCTGATTTTGCTATTTCACCCTTTACAAATTCAGCATAACCTTTATTTTCTGTTGCAACCGTCGCGCCCTGTTTAACACTATGATTCCAATTTGCAATTCCAATACCAACCATAGAACCGCATATAAACAATGCAATAAACCCAAGGCAAATTTTTAATCTTGCATATTTGTATTTATTATCTGTTTTCATGATTCTCTCTCCTATATTTCTTGCACATATTATAACTTATTTACCACCCCATTTACAATGGTAATTTTTCTATCTGCACGCGCGGCCAGATTCATATCATGTGTCACAAACAACATCGCCATTTTATTTCTGCGCACAATATCCAACAATAAATCAAATACAGCCGACGCATGTGCCGGATCCAAACTGCCCGTTGGTTCGTCCGCCAAAATAATTTCAGGATTATTTGCCAATGCACGCGCAACCGCCGTCCGCTGTTGCTCGCCCCCCGACATTTCGCCTGGTAAATGCAGTGCCCTGTGATCGACATTAACCGCCTTTAACAGTTTTAATGCACGCGCCGCCGCCGCTTCCTCTATCACACCATTTGCCAACATAGGCATCATAACATTTTCCAATGCCGTAAAATCAGAAAGCAAATTATGTCTTTGATAAACGAATCCTATTTTTTTACGGCGAACGATAGTCCGTTCTTCTTCGGTCATTTGATGAACCGGGACACCACCGATTAAAATACTGCCCGATGTAGGTCTGTCCAATAATCCAACACATTGCAATAATGTAGATTTCCCAGACCCCGATGGTCCAACCAGTGCAACAATTTCACCCGCCGCCAAATCAAAACCACCACCAGTTAAAATATTTAATGGTTGTCCACCTTCCATAAATATCTTTTTAATATCACGCACAGACAAAACAATATCTTTTTTTGTAACACGCGATAAAGAATTCAAAATTCCTGCCATATTTATATACCTTTACTCGTTTCTTAAAACCTCAACCGGGTCTGTATTTGCGGCCTTCCACGCCGGATACAGTGTTGCCAAAAACGCCAACAAAATCGCAACCACCGCAATACCAAATACAGTCCAAAATTCCAGTTTTGATGGTAATTCTGATAAATAATAAAGTTCCGCCGGGAATAAATCACGCCCCGTCAACCATTGAAAGAATTTACGAATTGGCTCTATATAAATTGCAACAATCGTGCCCAAGAAAGTCCCGAGCACCGCCCCCACAACACCAATTGTTGTTCCCGACAAAATAAATATACGCATCATAGATTTCCGCGACACACCAAAAGTGCGCAGCACCGCAATATCTTTGGATTTATCTTTGACCAACATAACCAGTGAAGACACAATATTAAACGCCGCCACGATTATAATCAGCATCAAAATCAAAAACATAACATTTGATTCAACCTGTAACGCACCGACAAATCCACGATTCAAATCGCGCCAATCACGAACAATAAATCCATCTGGCAATAAACGCATCAACGCATCACGCACCGCGGTTGTATTTTCTGCATCGCGCAAGAATATATCAATATGCGTCACAGAATTTCCAATATTCAAATATTTTTGTGCCGTTGCTAAATTCATAAACACATACCCAGAATCATATTCATACATCCCCATAAAGAACGATGTTTTAACCGGATACGCAACAATCCGTGGCATTGAACCAAATGGCGTTGGCGTGCTGGCATTTGCAGAAACCAACGACACATCGTTCCCCAATGTCACGCCTAAGCCCCGCCCCAGGCTTGCCCCCATAACCAATTCGCCATCTTTGATTTCCGGTAAAGCCTTGCCATAGAAACGCGTTCCACCATCTGTCTTGGACAGCAAATCAGACATATTTATACCACGCACCATCGCCCCAGAATTTTTGCCATTATGCGTAACCATAACCTGGCCTTCGATAATTGGGACAACCGATGTTGCGTGCGCCTTTACAACCTTGTTTTGTTTTATTTTATCAATCAAGAAATCATAGTCAGAAATTGGTCCATCTTGGTGTTGAACGACAATATGACCGTTCATACCGATAATGCGTCCCAACAAAACATCATGAAAACCACCCATAACCGACATCACAACAATCAATGTTGCAACGCCCAACATAATACCAATCAGCGACACCCACGATACAACCGAACCAAACCCACGCTTTTTAGCACGCAGATATCGAAAGGCAACTTTTTTTTCTAACTTTGAAAACAACATTTATTTTTTCCCTTAATTATTCAGAAATTCCCGCAACGCATCCCCAGACAGTGGTTTAGATTCTGATTCCTCGCCATCAACAATAGACACCAACCGTGGCGACATAAACACAACCAATTCTGCATACGGACTGATTAAAGTTTCAGGTGTCGTCACAAAAGAATGTGTTGGAATACCAATAATTACATAATTATCACCGATACTGGATGGAATATTAAACGAAGTCAATTCGCCATATTTAGTTGTTAAAACAATTTTAGCATCTATCTTTTGATATCCACCAAAATCGCCGTATTTACCAGTTGCACCAACAACTAAATCTGTTTCCAATCTATCTTCCTTGCTGCATTGACCAATATCAAATTTTGATTGCCAACCATTTGGAATTGAAAAGCGACCCTGGGAAATTAACACAACATTAGATTGCCCAGATAAAAATTGTTGCAAAGTTTTTGTGTTGATTTCCGGTCCCACAACCAGCGCACGCCCGACAACACCCGGTATTGACATTTTAATATTATTTTTCCCAAATGCAGGCAACAAATTCATCCAAATAATTGGATTTTCTGTTTTTGGATATACACGATAAACATCCATATCCCACGCCAACATATATTTTTTAGACGCAACATCAGCAATTATCCGCGATACCTCGCGTTCTGTTTGCCAATCGCCTTCGAACACAACAGTTTTATCTTGCCAGTTCACCAATAAATTACGAACATCTGCGCCATGCATTGCATCCAACAGAGCCATAATTATAGCCTCGTCTTTTGGCATTTTAATCATCCATTTTGCACGATGCTGTAAATGAATTTCGGCCGTTGTCGCATCATAGGAATAATATGCACGACCCATTTTAGAAATCAGTTCAACCGTATCACTTAAATTTCCAGATTCGACCTGACCCGATATTTTTTCGACCAATTGTTCATCGGACACAACCGAAACATCTGTGCCATCCAATAATTTATTTAACGCCGCCGCGACCGTCACATCTTTGAATTGATATTCTTTTACCGTTAAATCAGACGGCAATTCATCACCCTTGCCCAAACGAACAATTTCTATCTTTTCAGATTTAACCACAGAAACAACCGTTTGATTATCCCAATCAACCGTGCATCGCATAGGTAATTCCACAGAAAACCTTTGTGCTGTATCGGTTGTCAGTGCCGCCTTTTTCGGGAAAATTGGCACCGCCCTGTCATCAATAACCGTATTATTAACCACGGTCACCATATCATATTGATTCTGATTGCTTTGGTTTTGGCAAGCCACACAACCAAAAATCGCCATAATACATAATAAAAGTTTTCTCATTTTATTCTCCATATTATTGGTATACTATATATTCATAATTTTTTCAAACTCTTCCAGTGTCATTTCATAAATAGGTTTTTCTGTTGGTGTCACTAAATCTTTGACTGATTCAAATCTTTCTTGGAAAATTTTAATAACATTTGCGACATCATCCGGTACCGGGCCCGCCTCTGTCAAACGACGCGCATATTCAACAATATATTCCAATGTGTCCGCGACAAAGAATCGTCCGACATAGTTTTCCATCGCGATACCACCCTTTTCCACACAAATAGCCGACATTGTCGTCACCATCTGGTTATAAAAATTCGCCAGTTTAATAAAATTTTGAACAGATACAGCCATCGTTCTCCTTCCTCTTTTTTTTACATTATAAAAACTATTGCCCCCCGAACGCAAATGAATTATAATATAAAATATGAAAATAAAACAAGTTGCTTTATTATTGGCTTTGACCGCATGTGCATCTGCCAATCGTGGCAATATTGACAATGCCACTATATTAAATTGGGAGAACGAGGCCGTAACCACCGAACAATTCGTTCGTGACCATAAATCATGCATGGGTATCCGTGACCATGATTATACCCCCCGTTCACGCGTTTCGCGCCTGCTTTCACCGAACCAGAATGACCAAATGCCAAATTGGGACGGTATATGGGTAACTTTCCAGTCAAATGAATACACCGATATTGGCCAACGGGCATTAATGTCTGTTCCACGTAATAAAATGTCCAAAACCGTGGGTGCATACCGTCGTTGCATGCTGCGTCGCGGGTATTTATTGCGCGCAATGTAAAAAAATATTTTCCCCCCCTTTCTTATTTATAAAAAATATGTTATAATGCTTTGCATGAGGCGTTCTATATGGTTTTGGATATGTTTTATCGCCGCCATTATATTGGCGATATACTTTGCATCACGCATAATTATGACTGGATTGGGGCGCGGGTCGGTTGCCCAACTGCACAAAACATCCATTGTTGCCGATATTGAAAACAAGGATATGACCGCACTGTCTGCGGCCGCATCATTACCAAAAAACACATCATTTTACTCTATCAACCTGGACGAAATGAACAATAATATCTTGGCGGTTCCGGGGATAAAAAATTCCGCGGTTCGTCGTATGCCAAATGGGAATTTGGTCATACACACGGCATTTCATCACTTTGTTGCTGCATGGACTGATGGCGAAAACTATTTTCCATTATCTGACGATGGCACAATTGCAAACAAACCGTCCAGCGAACGCCCTGAATCCGCTGTATTATTCCGCGGTCCGGTGCCTGATGATATATCGGAAATCACAAATGCCGCAAATGACATGATGGCGGACATTGATTACATTGAATGGATTGAAAACCGCCGTTGGAACATCCACACAAACGGTGGAATTACTATAAAATTGCCCGAGGATAACTTTGCATCCGCAATTGCTGGTTTAATAACATTAAATAAAAGTCATAATATTTTAGGTCGTGCAATCACAGTAATCGATATGCGCGATTCTGCACGAATATTGGTCAGATAAAAAATGAATTTGTTTGATTCTTGTTTTTTATGCTTGGATATCGGAACCAGTTGTGTTCGTGGTATTGCACACCGTGTTTGTTCTGGTCGGATTGCTAAATCTGCGACCGCAATGTGCGATAATTTTAATCAACAGTTCGCGGTAAAATCCGTGATTGATAATCTGGAACACGAATTAAACACGCATTTTGAATCGGCATATATAACTGGCAATTTTGGAAATTCTGAATTTTTATGTCCACGGCAAAACACCGCCTGGAACGGCGAACATAAAATCACAGAAAATGATATAAAAACCCAGATTGCAAAAATTCAAATTCCAGACGGATTTTCACCAATTCATATTATACCATTACAATACGATACACCGTCTGCACGAAAAATAAAAAGTCCGGTTGGTTATACCGATCATCAATTACTTTCGACATTTGGTGTTATTTGTTATGAAACGGCGCGTCTGAACGAAATTGTATCCATTTTGCATAAATCACATATTCAATATAACGGATTATTTGATCCATCATATTTGCAAAGTATGACACTGCGCAAACCTGATGAAACTATATTATTTATAGATATTGGTGCTGAATTTTCATCTGTATCTATTTGGGGACCAATTGGTGTTTTATGGCATAAAAAATTAGCATCTGGGCTATCAAATATCACGGTTGCATTATCAGAATCATTAAACCTTGATTTTGACGAGGCTGAAAGAATAAAACGCATGACGGCAAATTTAATTCCGCGTGCTATGGATCGCATGGTTCCGGCTGATACTGCATACGATTTTACCCGTGGCGATGTAAATGATGTAATTGTTCCAAAAATCCTTGATATAATTAGAATAATAAAACAAGAATCATCCGAACCTATATCTAAATTTATGCCGACACGGATTATTATCAGTGGTGGCGGAACACAGATTGATGGTGTTGTTGACTTTATTGAAAATGCGTTTGGATTACCAACAACAAATCATCATGCCGATGCAACAATAACCGCATTATCTGATTATATTTGGGACGCTGAAAAACCTGCACGCGATGCGTATATTGCGCGCGCCGAACGACACAGTGCATACATAAACAAAATCAAAAAATTATTTAACAGAAAACCAAAAAAACAGAAACCAAAATTCATACCAATTGCACCATCAACATTATGTTTTAATATGCAGAGCCCGATGACATATAAACTGTTTGCATCTGGGGGCATTACGACAATTCATGTTGATATTATGGATGGTTTTTATGTGGACAGGGTTGCCGGCGGAATATCTGAATTAAAGACAATTCGTGCAAACACGCGCGCCCACCTGCATGTTCATTTAATGACCGAAAACCCATCTGTTTGGGCGGCAAACGCTATCAAGGCTGGCGCCGACACGGTTATATTATCTGCGAATACATCTGGGGTTCGCGCGGCATTACGCGGTATTCGCGCAACTGGTCGTCGTGCCGGAATCGCGGTTAACCCGGATATTCCATTATCGGTCATCGTCCCCGTCCTGCGCGACATTGACGAGGTTATGATTATGGGTGTCACACCCGGTGCCGCCGGTCAAGAATTTGATTCATCTGTATTAACAAAAATTTTATCATTGGCAACCACGCGTAAAAAGCACGGATTAAAATATATAATTTCTGTCGATGGTGGAATTAACCCAAATACCGCACAAAAATGTTGGGACGCTGGTGCTGATTTATTGGTATGTGGATCATACCTTGCCAATTCAAATGATTTTCCATTGGCGGTTCAAAGTTTATTAAAGAAATAAGATTATTTAATACAAACCTTGCGACCTGTGTCACAACAATCCGCCCCACCAATTTTCGTTATTGCGCGCAAAGCGCACAATTAAGAAAATTGAGTGCCGCGCCGTAGCAAACGCGTTTAACAAAAATATTTTGTAATCTGAGATTAATTCATTCTGTGAAACTAAGAACTAGCGTAGGCGGGCAGTAATCATATATCCGTGCCTATATTGTGTTATAAAAAGCATCGTTATTTAATACAAACCTTGCGCCCAGTGTCGCAACAATCCGCCCCACACGAAGATATATAAACATGAATAGTATCCGCAGGCAAAATTCCCGCCGCCACATCAGGCCATTCAACAAGTGTTATATCATTCTGAATTGCATACGGTAATCCAATCTCTTCTAATTCAGACGCATCTGTAATTCTGTATAAATCAAAGTGCGAAATTCCATCATAATTTTGAACGATTGTAAATGTTGGACTGGGAACCACAGTATCTTCACCGCGCAGCGCACGAATTATTGTTCGTGCAATCTCTGACTTGCCCATACCTAAATCACCATGCAGCGCAACCGTCACCGGCGCATGCAATTGCTTTGCAAATTCGCGCGCCCATTTATGTGTTGCATCCAGATTTGGTAAAATAAATTCTTGCATAACAAATTCCTTTTTTTATTCCAACAATAACAAATCATCTTGCATTTTGTTAATAGTATCACGAATTTCTGCGGCCTCTTCAAACTCTAAATTTTCCGCCGCCTTTTTCATCCGCTTTGTCAGTGCCGCAATTTCGCGACGCATAGATTCTGCATCCCACAGACCATCTTTATTATAAACATATTTGCGTTTTTTATCAACTTTTTCATGCGATTCTGTAACCTCGCTGAACACGGCCTTGGTTACTGTTTTTGGTGTGATATTATGTTCAGTATTATATTTCATTTGGATTGCACGACGACGCGCGGTTTCATCCAATGCCGCCCGCATAGATTCTGTGATTACATCTGCATACAATAAAACGCGTCCCTGTGCATTACGCGCCGCACGCCCAATTGTTTGAATCAGTGACCGCGTTGAACGCAAAAATCCTTCTTTATCTGCATCCATAATTGCGACCATTTCACATTCTGGTACATCCAGACCTTCGCGCAACAAATTTATACCAACCAAAATATCATATTTGCCCAGGCGCAAATCGCGTAATAATTCAATGCGTTCCAATGTATCAATATCACTGTGCATATACCTGGCACGCAAACCATTTTCGTTCAGGTAATCCGTTAATTGCTCTGCCATTTTTTTGGTAAGTGTCGTGACCAGCGCACGCCCATGTATTTTTTTCAGTTCCGCCAACAAATCGTCAACCTGGTGTTCTATGGGGCGCACTTCGCATATTGGGTCAAGCAATCCCGTTGGTCGAATCACCTGCTCTGTCACGACACCATTTGATTGTTCCAGTTCCCATTGTGCCGGTGTCGCCGACACAAATATCGTCTGGGGACGCAACGCCTCCCACTCGTCAAAGGTAAGCGGTCGATTATCAACACACGATGGCAACCTGAATCCATATTGCGATAAATTTTCTTTACGCGCCCTGTCCCCGCGTGACATAGCCGCAATTTGTGGCACGGTCACATGACTTTCATCAATAAATAAAACCGCATCCCGTGGTAAATATTCAAACAAAGTTGGTGGTGGTTGCCCCGGCAGCCGCCCTGTTAAATATCGTGAATAATTTTCAATTCCGCGACATGTACCGGTTGATTCCATCATTTCTATATCAAAATTCACCCGTTCACGCAGACGCTGTTCTTCGACATATTTCATATTTTCATGAAAATATTTCAACCGTTCGTCTAAATCACGACGAATATTACTAATTGCATTTAATACAGACGGCATTGGCGTCGCATAGTGCGTATTTGGATATACCGCAATATGATTTAATTTATGAATTTTTGCCCCGGTCAGTGTATCAAACTCCCAAATTTCTTCTATTTCATCACCCCAGAAAGAAATTTTCCAACCTGTATCTGCCGAATGCGATGGGAATAAATCCAGCACATCACCACGAACACGAAATTCACCGCGTGTTGGCGCAACATCATTTCTTTTATATTGAATATCGACCAGGTAATGAATAACATCCGACACGCCAACTTTATCGCCCACATTTAATGACAATCGCATAGACGAATATTGCTCTGGCGAGCCCAGTCCATAAATAGACGACACAGACGACACAACAATAACATCGCGTTCTTCCAGCATGGCACGCGTTGCACTGTGCCGCATTCTATCCAGTTGTTCATTTATCGCGGCATCTTTATCAATATATGTATCGGTTGTTGGGATATAGGCTTCGGGCTGGTAATAATCATAATACGACACAAAATATTCCACATGATTATGCGGGAAAAAAGACTTCATTTCTGTATATAATTGTGCCGCCAAGATTTTATTTGGTGCCATCAATAACGCCGGCCGCGACAATTCAGCAATAACATTTGCCATTGTGAAAGTTTTCCCAGACCCGGTCACACCCAATAAAACCTGGGATTTTTTTCCCATATTCACCCCCGCAACCAATTCAGCGATGGCCGATGGCTGGTCCCCCATTGGGGCATAATCACTTTCAAGATTAAAAATACTTTTTTTATTCACAAACACTAATATAATACACTATAATCAAAATACAAGGGAAAGAGAGATGAATATCAAATCGCGTCATAAACGCCGTTTTTTCTGGTCAGTTATCATTTTAATCGGTATTGCCATTATCGGCCTGATTTGCATACCGCCGTTTGTGAACCTGAATAAAATAAAACCATTACTGGAATCTAAACTGTACGAGCAAACCGGTGTAACCGCCAAAATTAACGGAAATGTTAATTTCAGTTTGCTTGGCACCACTACAATTGTGGCGCATAATATTCAAATTCCGACCGGCAAAATAGAAAGTGTTTCTTTTTCCGTCCCTTTAAGCCAGATGTTCAACCTGACAAACGCAACATTAAACAAACAGATTGGCATACATAACGGCAATATAAAAATCACTGATTTATTTCCATACGATATCAAACACGAAATATACATATATAATACATCACTGAACTTTATGAATCATGATTATCGTGTTGTCCGTGGCGTTTTATCAAATAATAAATTTTCTGGCCAGGTTCGAACTGCCCAGCATAAATACGATATAACATACGATAATGGTGAATTTATAATTATAAACAGTAACGATAATTTGCATATTCGCGGAACACTGTTTCCAAACGGTGGTGCATCTGGTGAAATAACAATCACAACCGATAATATAAATCGTTGGTTTGAATTTGAAAAACCAAAGATAGATGGCATCGTCACTTTATCTATGGATTTTAATTGGGACGGTGGTTATGGATTTGATTTCACGAACATACGCGCGAATAATTATGTTGGCAATATTAAATTGATGCCGACTGGTTTTCGTTCACTGAATTTCAAATCAGAAAACGCAGATATTGATTTAACATTTATCACATCTGACAGAAGTATGTTAAACAATACAAATATGAACATAGATTTATCTGGACATATAAAATACAAAGATAAAATATATTCTAAATTCAAACTTATCGCCACCGGTTTAGATAACAAACTAGAATTAAATCATGCGACATTGGACGATATTGAATTGCATGGCGGCACATACGATGAACATGGATTACATAATACAAAATTACAGTTAAATAATTTACCAGAAAAATTTAATTGTAATTTTTCAGGCAACGCAAAAAAATGGGAATGCACATCTTTCAAATACGGCAATATATCTGGCAATATAACCCAGGATAACGGTATATTCCACATCACCGCAAATTCCAATGATAAAATGCCGTCTTTCAAAACTATTCACGCATTGGTATCAAAAATAGGCGAAACTGGAACAATCGATTTTATATTCTCGGATAAATCTGGCGAATTAGTTGTAACAAAAAAACAGATTATACCAAAATATACATACGCGACAAATGTAACTATGCGCGATGTTAAATTTGAATTACCATTTTTACCAGAATTTATGTTTAACACAATTGGCACATTTACATCTGATAATGGCGATATAAAGTTTATGCCACAAAATCAACAATGGTTGGTTAATGTACGCGATAATAATTTTACTGTAACCGGCACAAATTTCAAACAATGGTTACCAAATATGGATCTGCGTTTTGTGAACGATTTGCCGTATGCGATATCTGGAACATACAATGATAAAAACATTGGCGATTTAAACATAATGATTGCAGGTCATATATTATCCGGCAACGCAACAAAATCTGGAATAACATTAAAAACAAATGATTTAGATTTGGATAAATTTATCAATAAATCATATATGGATAATTTCCAAGAACAAAAGTTTTTGGG
>Ga0310786_10005299_pt1 | contig 17582 bp, 12 predicted proteins | sample AusTroGonzalo_MG_FD_203881 | JGI IMG/M metagenome (GOLD analysis project Ga0310786, IMG submission 203881) | Bovine rumen microbial communities from tropical cattle in Woodstock, Queensland, Australia - Gonzalo_03 (v2) (version 2) | ecosystem: Host-associated > Mammals > Digestive system >... | reverse complement strand
TGGTTGACAGACACCTCTGCATAGCCGCCATTCAGACGGATGGGCAGGGTGGCTACCTGCTGTCCGGCAAGGTTAACGATCCTGACTTCCAGCTCGTCGTCCATTGTGCTGCGGATAATCAAATCGCCTAGGACGTAACGGACGTTGAGATCGCTACCTGTGTCAGCTATCAAGTTACGGATGCCGCTCTGGTCATAATCATCGTAGGCATAGCTTGACGTCATATTGGTACGTTCAATGGTGGGCACGTTCATATTAATAACTTCATTGCTGCCATCAGGATAGCGGCCTGTGGTCGCGTCACTCCTTTGTCTCTGATAGATCAGGACGTCATTCCATAGATCGTTTCCTTGCTTGTCGACTGCAGTCAGCAATACGGCACCTCCATTGGCATCAAGTTTGAAAGAAGCGTGCAACTGAGACTTCGCGTCCTTTTTATCACACCACACCACGAGGTAACCGTGGGCGGGGATGATGGTAGATGCTTGGCTGTTGTCCTTGCTGATTTGGTATTTATAGGGGGTGTCAAAGTCATCGCTAAGATACATGCCTTCCACATCTATCGGTGCATCGGTGGTGTTATACAGCTCTACCCAGTCTTCACGCTTGAAATAATCGTTGATGTAGATTCCATTGGCGGCACTTACCTCATTGATGCGGACGGGCGTGATTCCCTCTGCCAGACGCTCTTCTTCATCGCTAATGGGTGTGAAGGTGGCTGTCAGTTTCACGGTGTTGTCAGTAGGCAATTCGAGGTATTCATCCTCTGAATAGTATTCTCCACTCTTCTTCCATCCGGCAAAGGTGTATCCTGCCGGGGCCTTGACAGACAGTTCTACCGGAGCGAAGAGGTAGCCGTCGAAGGTGGCATAAGGTACTTCTATTCCGTTCACATAAATATGGGCACCTTTAGTGTCGGTATTCAGCGTGACGGCCTGGGCATTGGTATTACCGAGTTTAAGATTAGAGAAGGACTTCATATAGCCGCTCATCTTTTTCGGACGGCCTTTCAGGTTGTCTTTGATGACCTTGGCCGCTTTGTCAGGTTCGTGACCATCGTTGATACCCTGCTGTTTCATCATCTGGCACATGGCCTTGACTTTCTGTAAAAGCTCGTCAACGATGGCGTTGGAACGGTTTGACTCAAACACGCTGCCTCCAACGAGACAGAACGTATCAATGAACTTCTTGCGATATTCCTCGTGATTCAGCAGATTGAGGAAGAAGTTGACTAACTTATGATTCAGTCCATTGGTCTTGTACTTAGCAAACCATTTAAAGGGATCATCACCACTGTCATTCCAACAACGTGCGAAGGCATAGTCGAGGTCGAAGCTGATAAAGCGATATCTTCCGTTGTTGCGGCTACGGTAGGCCTTGATATTGTTGTTGGGCCAGTCATCATTGAAAAGGTAGAACGTGACGGCCATGTAATTGGTAAACTCGTCGATGTCGAGCAGCGTCTTCAACTCATCGTATGCATCATTATCGTTGATCTTTGCTCCAAGTTGATAGATGCGCTCGAGAACCTTGGCATCACCATTCTTGATGTCCTCGTTCTCAAAGGCGTCAAGCTCATCATCATCGTAGCCCCAGTTGGCATAGGCGAACTTGTCGTTGTTGGGTTCACGCATATTGAATACACCGCGCAGCTCACCGTTCACATATTCTATAATAGGTACGTACGACTGTACGTCGACATCGATGCCCGAACGTTGAATAATGGTCTCTAAGGCAGGATCTGTAAAGCGGGCGTTGTTCGTCCATACATCATTACCGCCGTTGCGCAGGAGTAGGGTCTTATTACGGTTATAGGGCTTCTGTGGGAAAAACAGATAGTCGAAACGATTCTGGCCGTCGAAGATCTTGCTTGACTTCAACTTGAACGAGCGGTACTTCTGCGTGCGGGTATAACCGCCTGAGACACTGATGTTCACATCCTGATTGAAGAGCATCTCGCCGCTTGTTCCGATATAACTGAAGTTGACAGGACGATCCCAGTCCTGAGCGTAGTTTCTTGCCTGACCGTTCGTATAGCCTGCTACCTTTCCGTTGGTACCGTCGCCATCGCAGTCAAGACCAATCTTCGGGTCGGTGAAGTATTTCTTGTCGCCCACGATGCTGATGACGGGCAGCGTGTATTTGTTGGAGGTCTGGATATAGCTGCGGGTAACAGGCACGCTGGGCAGATAGCCGTCCTGATAGAGGCGGAAGGTATAGTTAGTGGTCTTCGAGATGGTAAACTTGCCATCCTTGCTCTCCTCGCTGGTGTCTTCGGGCGTACCACTGGTTGTATCATATTCCCATGACACATTGTCGAAATAGAAATTATTGTCTTTCTTGTCGACGTTCAGGTTAAAGGCGATGGTCTGCATGTCCTTATAGGTGACGGGCTGCTGACCTCCCCACCAGTCCCAGCCACCACCCGACTTGCCGCACTGTTCGTCGGTAATGGTACCTTCAAAGGAATATTCCTTCCACTCAGTGCTGACTGAGATATTTGTACCGTTGAACATCCCATTAGTGATATAGTTGTGGGGTGTCGTGTGCGTCTGTGTCGTCATCTTGGAAGCTTTGTCGGCACGAACCATCATCTTGAAACGATACCTGTCGCCAGTACGCCAGATATGGTTAGGAGTATAGACAAAGAACTGGGCATCATGGTCATTCTTCGCCGTACTTGATGTGTGTACCTTAATACCCCGTGAGTTAATGCCGTTCACAATGACGCCCACACCATCTGTGATGGCGTCCGAATCCTTGTTGTCACCGGCATTACGAGCGGAGAGACTCCCTTTCTGCGTGCCCTCGCAATCGCCGTTGATGACAAGCTCTTTCCAAGGCGACACTCCCTCACCAGGATTGACAGGTGCACTGGGCAAACTGCCGTCGGTGGTGTACATCAGCGTGGCACCCTCAGGAATGTCGACTGTGAACTGCAATGTTCCTGTGAAGAGTTTGCTGTCGACGCTTACTACGGGAGCATTCAAACGCTTGTCGGCAAACTTAGCTGTGGCATTCGAGGCTTCAGGGGTGGGTGTCGACGTCCATCCCCATTCCTCGCCGCCGTCGGTCTTGCGGGCCCATGACGTGCGGCTTAATGCCTCTGGATAGTCCTGGCTGATAATCAGCTGTCCGCTTTTATCACTCAGGTAGATGGTGCCGCCATCGCAGTCGAGCTTGAAGGGTGCCTGGTCCTCACCGACCTCATTTTCTTCACGTCCGAGTTTGATGTCGTTGGAGCCGAGCCATATTATCTTAAAACCTTTCGCTGGAACACTGCCTATATCAGAAGGCATTTCCCATTTCTTCAGATTGCTTTGATCGTCGCTCAGATAAAATCCTGCGAGGTCCACTTCCTGATCAGTTGGGTTGTATAGCTCAATCCAACTGTCGTAGTTGATGGCGGGACTTAGGACTTCTCCGGCATTGGAGGCCATCAGTTCATTAATCACTAATATAACAGAGAGTAAAGAAGACCACATAATTTCATTTCCTTTTTGTTTCTTATATCTTGTTGATGTCTACGTAGCCGTGCATGACGGCGTAGATGGTGAGGGCCGAAACACTCTTAAGGCCCAGTTTATCCATGATGTTCTTGCGGTGGGTGATGACTGTCGAGAGTGCGATATTCAGACGTTCGGCAATCTCCTTGTTAATATAGCCTTGTACGATGAGTGACATTACCTCGATTTCACGGTCACTAAGGAGTTTCCTCTGAAGGATATTCGGCATGGGGGGCAGATGCTGGCCTTTACCGTGGGCATCCTGTTCCAGCCTCAGCAGTGCGCGTACAAGATTCTTCTCCGGCTGGTTGATGCAGAGACTGTGGAACTCGCTGAGCTGTGAGGTGGCGTCAAGGGAGAGGGTCAGGACAATCGTCTTACGGCGGTGATCCATGAAGAACGCCTTGTTCTCCAGGACCACACTCATAGCCGTAAAATAATGGAAATAACAATCCATCTGACTCGCTGACAGTTCTGCGAATGAGCCAAACGTATCAACGGTCATAATAGGCATCACGTGCTGTAGGAGCTGTTTCAGCCCCATGGCAGCCAGTGTGTTAGGATCGATAATTGCTATCTTTGGCCTTTCCCGACCCAGATCTCTCATCTGTTGTCTATTCTGTGACGATTTCAAACAGATTAAAGAATCCAGTCATCATAAATACCTTCTTGATTTCATCGTTGATGTTCTTGATGATGACCTTACCGCCCTTGGCAGAAGCCTCCTTACGAATAGTGAGGAAAAGACGAAGACCAGAGCTGCTGATATACTCCAAGTCACCGCAGTCAAGGGTGATAACCTTGTCTGCATTCTGAAGCAGGGGTTCAATCTCCTGCTGGGCCTTTACTGATGCTGGGGTGTCAAGACGACCACTCACTGTGGCAAGCATGCCTTCATTCTGTTCTTTGATGTTGAAAATCATATTGCTATCTTTTTTATGGGTGAATAATCTTTTTAAGGGTGAGGACATTCCGGCCATCGGTATACTGATAGTCGACGCTGTCCATAATTTGTTTGACCAGATGGATGCCCAGTCCTCCGATAGGTCTGTCTTCGGCGGAAAGGCTTGTGTCTACGTCAGCCTTGGCTGTGGGGTCGAAGGGTATGCCGTTGTCGCTGATGATGAAGGTCAGGACCTTGTCGTCGGCGATGGCCTTCACCAGCACCTCTCCATAGGTGCCTGCCGGATAGGCGTAGCTCATCACATTGACAACAGCCTCCTCGATGGCCAGATTCAGGCTCAACGTTATAGACATGTCCACCATCCGCTCTTCGCAGAAAGTCTCAACGAATTCACTGAGCTGAGGAACTGTCTCAATGTCGTTGGGGAGGGTTAGACTTGCTTCAACTGGTTTCATAGAGCCTTTTATTTTAGTTTATGACAGGAATCCAAGCAGGGCACCGGCAGCTACTGCAGAGCCGATGACACCGGCCACATTCGGACCCATGGCGTGCATGAGCAGGAAATTGTGGCGGTCGTACTCCAGACCGAGATTGTTACTGATACGTGCGGCCATAGGAACGGCACTCACACCAGCATTTCCAATAAGTGGGTTCAGCTTCTTGCCTTCTGGCAGGAAGAGGTTCATAATCTTCACGAAACAGACGCCAGAGGCAGTGGCAATCATGAAAGCCATCGCACCAAGGGCGAAAATCTTGATGGTGTTGAAGGTCAGGAACTCCGAGGCCTGAGTAGAACAGCCCACGGTGAGACCTAACAGCATCACTACGATATCGTTCAGTGCAGCACCTGCCGTCTTGGCCAGACGGGTAGTCTTGCCACTCTCCTTCAGTAGGTTACCGAAGAATAACATACCCAGCAAAGGAAGTCCTGAAGGCACGATGAACGTGGTCAGCAATAGTCCGATAATCGGGAAGAGGATGCGCTCCGTCTGAGAGACCTCACGACCTGGCTTCATTTTGATGACACGCTCGTTCTTTGTGGTGAGCAGACGCATGATGAATGGCTGAATCACTGGCACGAGGGCCATATAACTGTAGGCACACACGGCGATGGCACCCATCAGGTTGGGCGAGAGTTTCGAACTGAGGAAGATGGCCGTAGGACCATCGGCACCACCGATGATGGCGATACCTGCTGCCTGCGAAGGCTCAAAGCCCATAGCCAGTGCCACCATATAGGCACCGAAGATACCAAACTGGGCAGCGGCACCAATGAGCATCAGTTTCGGATTGGCCAAGAGGGCTGTGAAGTCGGTCATCGCACCAATGCCTAAGAAAATCAGTGGCGGATACCATCCCTGGCGCACACCCTGGTAGAATATATTCAGCACGGAGTTGTCCTCATAGAGGCCGATTTCCAGTCCTGCGTCAGCACGGAAGGGGATATTGCCGAGGATGATGCCCAATCCGATGGGAACGAGCAACAGGGGCTCAAAGTCCTTCTTGATGGCAAGCCAGATGAAGAAGGCTCCCACCGCAATCATGATGAGGTTTCCCACTGTGGCATTCGCAAATGCCGTATAAGTGAGGAACTCATGGAAGTTCTGTATGATAAATTGTCCCAAGTCCATAATTATTCACTTTTCATTTATCACTTTTCACTTCATCCGATGGTCATGAGGACGGAACCTTCCATCACACTCTCACCCTGTTTAACGGTGATTGAAGTGACGGTACCTTCATACTCCGACTCAATGTTGTTCTGCATCTTCATGGCCTCGAGTACGAGTACCACGTCGCCAATCTTCACCGTGTCACCGACATTGACCTTCACCTCCGTAATGGTACCAGGCAGCGGAGCCTTCACGGGAGAACCCGTACCGGCTGCCATCGGCTTGTCGGCAGCAGGTGCTGCAGCAGGAGTCACAGCAGGACGTGCCACAGGCTTCGGAGCCTCCACGTGTACCTTCTTCAGGGTACTCGTCGGATTGATGGGCTGCTTCAGTTCTACATCAAAGCGGATACCATTGACAATCACCTTGGCAACGTTGCCTTCTACTTCTTCTATCTCTACGTCGTAGTCGACGCCTTGTACTTTATATTGATACTTATTCATAAGTCTTAATGGATTTCTGGGGTTGTGGGAATATGTGGTGCATTATGCTGTGTGGGGATGACGGGGGTGGAGAAGTGGGTCATCTGACTGGACTCGTCGCTCCAACCTGTGTCCTTCGACTTGATGGTGATGATACCCGACTCCACATCGTGGACATCGTCCTGATACTGCTTGAGAGCCATCGAGATGACGGCGATGTAGACCTCCTTGTCGATACCCTTCGTCTTGAGACCGTCCTGCAGGATATTACCTGTGGCGTGGGCGATGTCGTGGGTCACCTCTACCGTCTTTGTCACAGCCTTGATGGGCTGGGTGTTGGCCACCTTCTTTGCTGTCTCGATATGGCGCATAATGAGACCGAAGGTCCAGAAGAACAGGAAAAGAACAGCGAGACAGAAGAACACGATGCCCATGGCGAGCAGGGTGATGCCGAAGCCGTGGGGATCCTCACGCTTCAGGTAGGCATCCTTCGTCTCATCTGTCTTGATGAAGTTCTCGATGCCGGGCGTGACGTTCTCTGCCGATTTCACAGCCCACGATGTAGCGTTCTGACGGGCATAGCTCTGGTCGGCAGCAAGGGCGGGGATGCTGACAGAATCAATCAGTTCCGTTGCGTTGCCATTATAGAATCCCAGCCAGAGGGGCTCGGACATAGGAACATTAAGAGCGAGATGCAACTTGCCCTGTACCGGGTTGGAGTTGCAGAAGAATACCACGTGTTGCCTTCCGCCAATCTGTGTGCGGACATCCCCATTGGGGATGACCCTCATCCGTTTGATGCGCTCAGGAACACTCATGTTGGGATCAAGTACGCTGCGGTCAGTCGTGAAGTACATGCCTCGGATGTTGTAGGTGGTGAACGAGGTGTTCTCCAACTCTATCCAGGCCTCACGCTGGCCGTACTCATCCTGAATGCTGGCGGTATTGTTGGTCAGCACCTCGTTGATGCGGATGTTCCTGGCTCCCTGAGCCATCACCCCCGAGGCGCTTATCAGCAATAGTCCGCTGAGCAGGATCTTTACTTTATTCATTTTTTGCTTGGTGTATTATTATAATGTTCAATATTCAATGCTCAATGTTCAATGATTCTCATCCACAGAAGAACAGCACAATAATCTGCGCCGTAAAGATGCGGAGGAACATCGATAGCGGATATACCGTCGAATATCCCAGTGCAGGGGCCTCCTTCGAACAGATGCTGTTGGCATAGGCCAAGGCAGGAGGGTCAGTATAGGTACCAGCTATCATACCTGCGATGGTGAAATAGTTGAACCTGAACTTCATTCTTGCTATCGGACCGATGATCAGAATCGGTATGATGGTAATCAGGAAACCTGTCAGGACATACAGCAGGCCGTTGCCATCAATGACTGTCTCAAAGAATCCGGCTCCCGCCTTGATACCTACAGACGCTAAGAACAGCACCAGGCCAATCTCACGGAGCATCATGTTGGCAGAGGTCGTCGTGTAGGTGACGAGATGTATCTTGTAGCCATAGCGTCCGATAAGGATGGCGATGATCAGCGGACCACCTGCCAGACCGAGCTTCACGGGTACTGGCATGCCGGGAATGGTCAGGGGGAATGATCCGAAGATCAGTCCGAGGAAGATGCCCACGAAGATGGTGGCGATGTTTGGCGCATTCAGTCGGCGGATGGAATTACCCATCTTGTTGGCCACACGATCGACAGCATCCTCCGGGCCTACCACCATAATCTTGTCACCTACCTGCAAAGGCAATCCTGCCGAAGCAAAGAGGTCCATTCCGTGACGGGTAACACGGGTCACATTCACACCGTGCACACTCGAGAAATGGAGTGAAGCCAGTGTCTTGCCGTTGATGCTGGGGTTGGTGATGAGGATGCGCTTCGAGACTAACGGTTGGTCCTGCTGTTCGAAATCGATGTCGAGCTTGGGACCGATAAATGCCATGATGGCCTCCTGATCAGCCTCGGCACATACAATCAGCATCTGGTCGCCCAGATGGAAGATGGTGTCACGGTTAGGTATGAACAGATCGCCATCGTGGACAAGGCGTGACACCACGAAGTCGCGGTTCAGGAAGTCGTGTACCTGTAGCAGCGTCTTACCTTCCAAGTATTTGTTGGTCACCTCTAAGTGCATCTTATAAGGCTTCTTGTTGGCGGCGGTCTCTTCCATCGCCTCCAGACGTGCCTCTTCTTTCTCAAGTTTGATGCTACATATATACCTTATTAATATGGTAGCCCCTATGATGCCCAGCACGCCGAGGGGATAGGCACAGGCATAGGCCGAGGCAATCTGCGGCGCGTCATTGCCAAAGACCGCACTCAAGGCTTCGTTGGCGGCACCAAGACCAGGGGTGTTGGTGACAGCACCATATAGCGTACCCACCATCATCGGCAGGTTGGTCTTGTCATTGGTGTCAAAGAAGATATAGTAACATGAAAACATTACGAGAATGTTCAGTAGGATGGCACTAGCGGCCAGGCCGTTAAGCTTGATGCCTTGCGTACCGAAACTCTCAAAGAATCCTGGTCCCACCTGCATACCGATCATAAAGACAAAGAGGATAAGTCCGAAATCCTGCACGAACGTCAGGATGGGGGTGGGGGCCGTAAACCCTATATGTCCTGCCACGATGCCAGCAAAAAGCACGAATGTCACGCCAAGTGAGATACCGAAGATTTTAATTTTCCCCAGGTAGACACCAATGGCGATAACAATGGCATAGAGCAGTGCGATGTGCGCTACTGAGTCAGTTGTCGTAAATAGGTCTTTTAACCAATGAAATGATTCCATAACTAACAACAATCTCAAATTTGTGTGCAAAGGTACTCAAAAATTGCTCATAACAAGCATTTTTGTGCAGTAAATTTTGAATAAATTCCGTTTTTTTATTTCTTTCACAATTCATTTGGCTGATTTGGCTAAAAAGTTTGTAACTTTGTCGCCTGTTAAGTGGAACTTAAAACAACTTATATAATAAAAACGTATTTATGGCAAACAAAGAGAAACTCTTTACCGAGTTTACCGCGCCGACCACTCAGGAGTGGCTCGACAAGATTGAAGTCGACCTGAAGGGTGCCGACTTCCAGAAGCGCTTGGTATGGAGAACAAACGAAGGTTTTAATGTGCAGCCCTTCTATCGCCGTGAAGACCTGGCGAATCTGAAGACACCCGACGCTCTCCCTGGAGAGTTCCCGTTCGTGCGTGGTAACAAGAAGGACTCAAATGTGTGGTATGTCCGCCAGAACATCGTCGTAGATGATGCGAAGGCTGCCAATGCCAAGGCGCTCGACATCCTGAACAAGGGTATCGACTCTTTAGGCTTCAAGCTGCCTGGCAAGATGGTTTCGAAAGATACCATTGAGGCTCTGCTCGAAGGAATCTATTGTGACATCATCGAGGTGAACTTCGCCACTTGTCCCCGTCACTCGCTGGAATTGGCTGAGATTCTCGTAGCCTACTTCGCTGAGAAGGGCTACGACAAGGAAAAGGTGGTCGGCTCCATCGAGTGGGATCCCATGCAGAAGATGGTGATGAAGGGCAAGGATGTGATGCCGGTGCTCGAATTCGGTCCGAAACTGGTGGAGGCTCTCAAGGAGTATCCCAACTTCCGCTGTGTCGCTGTTGACTCTGACGCCCTCAACAATGCGGGTGCCTATATCGTTCAGGAGTTAGGCTATGCACTGGCTTGGGGTAATGAGTACCTGCAGCAGTTGACGGATGCCGGTGTCGATGTTGACCTTGCTGCCAAGAGCATCAAGTTCAATATGGGCGTCAGCGAAAACTATTTCATGGAGATTGCCAAGTTCCGTGCAGCCCGTCTGCTCTGGGCCCAGATCGTGAAGCAGTACGAGCCTAAGTGCGACTGTGCCTGCAAGATGGTGATCAACGCCACCACCTCTTCTTATAATCAGACATTGTTTGACAGCTATGTGAATCTGCTCCGTTCTCAGACCGAGGCCATGAGTGCTGCCTTGGGTAGTGTTCACTCGATGGTGGTCACGCCGTTCGATGCGCCTTATGAAGAGGCTACTGATTTCTCAGAGCGTATCGCCCGTAACCAGCAGTTGCTCATCAAGGAGGAGGCTCATTTCGACCGTATCGTCGATCCTTCAGCCGGTTCTTATTATATCGAGCACCTGACGGATGCGCTGGCTACCGAGGCTTGGAAGATATTCCTGAAAGTAGAAGAGGAGGGAGGCTTCCTCGCCGCTGTCAAGGCTGGCACCATTCAGGATGACATCAATGCCACCAATGTGAAGCGTCATGGCGATGCTGCCAAGCGCAAGGAGTTCCTGCTGGGAACCAACCAATTCCCCAATTTCACTGAGAAGAGCGAAGGTAAGCGCGCTTCCGTCTCTGCATGTTGCTGTGCCACAGCAACAAACGAGCCCTGCGAGCACCCCTTCAAGGCCATCGAGAGTACCCGCCTCGCTGCCGACTTCGAGGATCTCCGCATCCATACTGAGGAGACGAAGGTGCCTACAGCCTTCATGCTGACCATTGGTAATCTGGCCATGCGCCAGGCCCGTGCCCAGTTCTCTTGCAACTTCCTGGCCTGTGCCGGCTACAAGGTGATTGACAACCTCGGCTTCAAGACTGTTGAGGAAGGTGTCGATGCTGCCCTCGCTGCTGGTGCCGATATCGTGGTGATCTGCTCTTCTGATGATGAGTATGCCGAGTACGCTATTCCTGCCTTCAAGTATCTCGACGGACGTGCCATGTTCGTGGTGGCTGGTGCGCCTGCTTGCATGGAGGATCTCAAGGCTGCTGGCATCGAGAACTATGTGCATGTGAAGTGCAACGTGCTCGAGACGTTGAAAGAATATAATCAGAAACTTGGTATTTAAATTATAGGAGGACTTGAATTATGCGTAAACAGTTTAAAGATATTGATATCTATGCAGGCATTCGGCCTCAAGATGGTGCCAAGTGGATTAAAGACAATGGAATCGTAGAGAACTGGAAGACCCCAGAACATATTGAGGTGCGTCCCGTCTATACGAAAGAAGACCTCGAAGGCATGGAACACCTCGACTATACCGCTGGTATTCCTCCCTATCTCCGTGGCCCGTATTCAATGATGTATCCGTTCCGCCCGTGGACCATCCGTCAGTATGCCGGATTCTCTACCGCTGAGGAGTCAAACGCTTTCTATCGCCGTAACCTGGCTTCTGGTCAGAAGGGACTTTCCGTCGCCTTCGACCTGCCGACACACCGTGGTTACGACCCCGACAACGCCCGTGTGGTGGGTGATGTCGGTAAGGCTGGTGTAAGTATCTGTAACGAGGAGAACATGAAGGTGCTCTTCTCCGGTATCCCCTTAAACAAGATGTCTGTGTCTATGACCATGAACGGTGCCGTGCTGCCAATCCTGGCATTCTACATCGTAGCTGGTCTGGAGCAGGGTGCCCAGCTCGAGGAGATGGCAGGAACCATCCAGAACGACATTCTGAAGGAATTCATGGTGCGTAACACCTATATCTATCCCCCTGCATTCTCGATGAAGATCATCGCCGATATCTTCGAATATACCTCTCAGAAGATGCCTAAGTTCAATAGCATCTCTATCTCAGGCTACCACATGCAGGAGGCTGGTGCTACAGCTGATATCGAGTTGGCTTACACCCTCGCCGATGGTATGGACTATCTGCGTACTGGTGTGAATGCCGGTATCGATGTCGATGCCTTCGCTCCCCGTCTGTCGTTCTTCTGGGCTATCGGTATGAACCATTTCATGGAGATTGCCAAGATGCGTGCAGGCCGTCTGTTGTGGGCGAAGATCGTGAAGAGCTTTGGTGCCAAGAATCCGAAGTCGCTGGCTCTGCGTACCCACTCGCAGACCTCTGGTTGGTCACTCACCGAGCAGGATCCCTTCAACAACGTGGGTCGTACCTGTATCGAGGCTATGGCTGCTGTGTTGGGTCACACTCAGTCGCTGCATACCAACGCCCTCGACGAGGCTATCGCTCTGCCTACCGACTTCTCTGCCCGTATCGCTCGTAACACCCAGATCTACATCCAGAACGAGACAAAGGTGTGCAAGCAGATTGACCCGTGGGCTGGTTCTTACTACGTTGAGACCCTGACCAACGAACTGGTACATAAGGCTTGGGAGCATATCCAGGAGATTGAGAAGCTCGGTGGTATGGCCAAGGCCATCGAGACCGGCCTGCCCAAGATGCGTATCGAGGAGGCCGCTGCCCGTACCCAGGCTCGTATCGACTCTGGCGTGCAGACCATCGTAGGCACCAACAAGTACCGCTTGGAGCACGAGGATCCTATCGATATCCTCGAGGTTGACAACACCGCTGTACGCAAGCAGCAGGAGGAGAGCCTGGCTCAGGTTCGTGGCTCTCGCGACGAGGCAGCTTGTCAGGCCGCATTGAAGGCCATCACAGAGTGCGTGCGCGACTTCAGCGAGGGTAGGAAGAGCGAGAACAACCTGCTCGACCTCGCCGTCAAGGCTGCACAGCTCCGTTGTACTCTTGGTGAGATTTCAGATGCCTGCGAGGAGATCGTAGGCCGTTATAAGGCAGTAATCAGAACAATTTCAGGCGTGTATAGTTCAGAATCAAAGAACGATAGCGACTTCGAGTTAGCATGTAAGCTGACCGATGAGTTCGCAGAGAAGGAAGGTCGTCGTCCTCGTATCTTCATCGCCAAGATGGGTCAGGACGGTCACGACCGTGGTGCAAAGGTTGTAGCAACGGGTTATGCCGACTGTGGATTCGACGTGGATATGGGACCGCTGTTCCAGACACCCGCCGAGGCAGCTCGCGAGGCAGTGGAGAACGATGTGCATTGCGTCGGCGCCTCTTCACTCGCTGCTGGTCACAAGACGCTCATCCCGCAGCTCATCGAGGAATTGAAGAAGCTGGGTCGTGAGGACATCATGGTGATTGCCGGTGGTGTGATTCCCGCTCAGGATTACGACTTCCTCTACAAGGCTGGCGTCGCCGCCATCTTCGGCCCGGGAACCTCTGTTGCCAAGGCCGCCGTTGAGATGATGAAGATTCTCCTTGACAAGGAATAATCAGAGCGCCCCGCCGATCGGCGGGGCGCTTACTTTCTACAGCGTGTCGGTTTCGTTCATCTTGTAGGCCTTGTTGTCTTCCTTCATGTAGATCTGCAGGTCGCTGAAGTAGCCGGTCTCCTGAATCTTCTGGAGGTTGATCTGTGCGTCCTCCTCCAGCAGAAATTCTTTGGCGCTGGCCAGGTGGTTGGTAAACTCGAGCTTCTTCTTATCTGTATCCAATACTGAAATCCACTCGTCCTTCAAACGGTCTCCGATAACAAATTTCTTACTCATAGCTGTTTATATTTAATTGTAGTTTGTTTGTTTACTGGTGCAAAGGTAAGCACTTTTCCGCTATGTTGTACCATTGAAACCTGAAAAAGTCATGTAAACGTTTGAGGAACAGGTTGAGGCTCGATGCCAGCGAAACATAGTGACAACAATTAAGCCCCGCTGTTTGGCGGGGCTTAATATATATATAGGTATAGCGCTTACTCACCCTTGATGGCTGCAACGCCTGGGAGCACCTTACCCTCGATGGCCTCGAGCAGGGCACCACCACCAGTAGAGATGTAGCTCACCTTGTCGGCCAGACCGAACTTGTTGACACAAGCCACAGAGTCACCGCCACCGATCAGAGAGAATGCACCCTCGGCAGTAGCCTCGGCAATAGCCTCACCGATAGCACGGCTACCAGCTGTGAAGTTGTCGCACTCGAACACACCGGCAGGACCGTTCCACAGGATGGTCTTGGCACCCTTGATGGCCTTGCGGAAGTCGTCCTGAGAGGCAGGACCGGCATCCACGCCCTCGAAACCGGCGGGAACCTTGTTGGCAGGGCAAGTGATGATCTCAGCACCCTCCTTCACCGTCATCGTACCGAAGTCGAGACCATTGGTAGCTGTGCAGTCAGAACCGAGAACGAGCTCCACGCCGTTCTTCTTGGCCAGTTCCTCAACGCCCAGGGCTACATCCAGCTTGTCGAGCTCTACGATAGAGTCGCCGATCTCGCCGTCGTGAGCCTTGGCGAAGGTGTAGGTCATACCACCGCAGAGGATAAGCTTATCCACCTTACCGAGCAAGTTCTCAATGATACCGATCTTGGAACTTACCTTCGAACCACCCATGATGGCTACGAACGGACGCTTGATGTTAGAGAGCACGTTGTCAACAGCCTGAACCTCCTTCTCCATCAGCAGACCGAGCATCTTGTTGTCAGCGTCGAAGTAGTCGGCGATAACAGCAGTAGAGGCGTGCTTGCGGTGAGCAGTACCGAAGGCATCCATCACGTAGCAGTCAGCATAAGAAGCCAAAGTCTTGGCAAACTCCTTCTGAGAAGCCTTCATGGCCTTCTTGGCCTCGTCGTAAGCAGGATCAGCCTTGTCGATACCTACGGGCTTGCCCTCTTCCTCGGGATAGAAACGCAGGTTCTCAAGCAGCAGAGCCTCGCCCATCTTCAGGGCAGCAGCGGCATCGGCAGCCTTGGCGCAGTCGGGAGCAAAAGCCACGGGAACGCCCAGAGCCTTCTCTACGGCCTCGCGGATCTGACCCAGCGACTTCTTGGCATCTACCTTACCTTTGGGCTTACCCATGTGCGACATGATGATAGTAGCACCACCGTCAGCCAGAATCTTCTTCAGCGTGGGCAGGGCACCGCGGATACGGGTGTCGTCAGTGATCTTACCATTCTCATCAAGGGGTACGTTGAAGTCTACACGTACGATTGCCTTCTTACCGGCAAAATTGAATTCGTTGATTGTCATAATTGTACTATTATTAATAATGTGAAAACTTTCAGTCTGCAAAGGTACTAAATTTCATTGAACAATTACCATTGACCATTGAACATTTATACTTTTTTTGCGTACGGCCTCCCCAAAACCACCCAGACCAAGTCTGGAGGGCTGTTCGTGACCCCGTTAAGCGAGGTGAACAACTATTTAAAGAGTTTAACAGAAACGCATAACTACAAAGAATAGTTGCGCGCTTATGTTTTTTTAGTTATCTTTGCCGCCAGATACTGAAAACGTCATTGATGTTAAACAAACAAACTGAAACAAAATGAAGAAACTAACAAATAAAGAACGGGAAGTGATGGAGCTGTTCTGGCAGCACGGCCCGATGTTCATCAGGGAACTGCTCGAACATTATGAGGAGCCGCGTCCTCATTTCAACACCCTTTCGACCATCGTCCGCCGTCTGGAGCATGAAGGCTATATCGGTCATAAGCAGTATGGCTCTACCTATCAATATCATGCACTCATCTCAGAGCAGGACTATGCGAAGAGGAATATCTTCCGACTGGTTGACAACTATATCGAGGACTCCTATAAGGGGCTTGTATCGACCTTCCTGAAGGAAGAAAAGCTCTCCGTAGATGAACTCCGCGAACTGATTTCCCAAGTAGAAGCATACAAAGAATCCAAGCAATGATGACCCTGTTTCTCACCTATGAGCTGAAAGTGGCTGTGCTGATAGCCGTGTTCTATATCTTCTGGCGTTTGCTGGTGGCCAACGAGACCTGGCATCGGCTCAACCGCATCGTACTGCTGTCGACGGCCATTGCTTCGTTTGTATTGCCGCTTTGCGTGATTACTATTCACCAGACGGTGGTAATAGATTCCCCTCCTAAGTTAGGAGGGGTGTCCGAAGGACGGGGTGGTCTGAATGAGCCACTATTAATGGCTAATCAGATTTCGCCTGTTCAGACCTCCCCAACCCCTCCTGACTTAGGAGGGGAAATAGAGACACTTTTCACCATTATATATATAATAGGTGTCGTGGTGGTGCTGTCGAAGATGCTGCTATCGCTATGGCGATTGCACAAGATGAAAGCCGAGAGCGAGATCCATCCCATGGCAGATGGAAGACAGATAGCCGTCTGCGACAAGGCGAAGACGCCTTTCAGTTGGTGGAAAACAGTATTCCTGAATCATCAGGATTTTGAGGATGGCACCACAGCCCTCCTGACACATGAACTGGGGCACCTCCGGCTGCATCATTCAGCCGATGTGCTCTTAGTGGAACTGCTCACAGCCCTGCAATGGTTCAACCCCACGATGTGGATGCTCCGCGCCGACCTGCGCACCATCCACGAGTATGAGGCTGACCAGCAGGTCCTCTCTCACGGATTCAATGACATTCAGTATCTACAACTTTTAATCCGTAAGGCTGCTGGACAGAGCGGGTACTCTCTGGCCAACGGTATCTCTAACAGTGCCCTCAAAAAACGCGTAACAATGATTATGAAACCCAAATCAAATCATAGGCAGTGGCTCCGCTATGCTTATCTGCTCCCTATCATAGCCGTCTCGCTGGTAATGTCGGCAAAAGTCCAAAAGGAAGAGGTCATCAATCTTGGTTCCTCTGTGGTGATAGACGGTGTGATGGAATCTCTCACTGATGATAATCGTCTCATTCTGCTCATTGATGATATGGATGACTTGAAGAAATTAGTAGCCGAGAAAGGAAAGACAAGGAAGATGAAAGCAAATCTCGACTTTAATGATCATTTCACCCAAAAGGGCATGAATGGTAAGACGATTATTGTCCATCTGCCCAAGGGTACGGTATATGAAAACGATAAGGGCTCGAAGAAGGTAGAGACCGATCTTGACTATGCATTCCCCAAGGGCGGCTTTGAATGGCAACATAATGGGAAGCCATTTAATGAGAATAATATTCCTGCCCTTCACTATAAGATGCTCAAGAAGATTGAGAACCACTGGAATGGCAAGAAGAACGTGGTGAACCTCATCACAATGGGCAGTCAGCCGTTGAACGACATTGTTGTCGTGGCAGAGGCACCTGCTACGGCTGAGCCTGCTGATGATAAGCCTTTCATCGCCAAGGGATTCGTATATGATTCTGACGAAGACAAATCTTCGCCGATTGTTGGAGCCGTTATCTTGGTTGATGGCACGAAGAAGGGAACCGTCACAGACAGAGAAGGAAAGTTCCAAATTGAAGTGTCAATGGGTGACAAGATCACCGCATCTTATGTTGGCTATGAGTCGAAGACAATAGGTGTCAGCAAAGTATATTCAGAGT
>Ga0310786_10005298_pt1 | contig 17584 bp, 8 predicted proteins | sample AusTroGonzalo_MG_FD_203881 | JGI IMG/M metagenome (GOLD analysis project Ga0310786, IMG submission 203881) | Bovine rumen microbial communities from tropical cattle in Woodstock, Queensland, Australia - Gonzalo_03 (v2) (version 2) | ecosystem: Host-associated > Mammals > Digestive system >... | reverse complement strand
TCGTAGGCGGTGCCGGTCCCGCTGATCGCCTGATCGAGAGCGGCGGAACCGATGTCCAAACTGTCGATCGCCAGCGTGAAGGTCGCGCCGGTGAAGCTTGCCGCCGCGATGCTCCAACCCGCCTTCGCCTGCGTCTCGTCCGCGAAGTTGACCTTCACGGTGTCGCCGCCGAACCCGGCTTCGGCGCCCCACGTCAGCAGGGCGTTGCCGGCGAGCGCTTCATCGCGACCGGCAAGGTCGAACTTCCACGCCGTGTTGCTCACGTCCGCCGCCGCGGTGGTGAGCGTCGCCGTCGTATCGCCGGCGAACGTGATGCCTTCGAAGCCGCCCAGCTTGCCGGAGAAGGTCCCGGTGTAGCCGTTGAAGCTCAAATTGGCGGCTTCGTCAGTGGCGGTGACGTAGCTGTAACCGTAGACGCCGCAACTGTAGTCCTCGGCTCCCGTGAAGATCACGTTGGCGGCGCCCGTCACGTCGGTGGCGTTCTGTCCGCGCGCATAGATGCTGCCCGTGATGTTGCCGCCCGAAACGGTGATCGTCACCTTGCCCGCGACTGTCGAACCGCCCGAGGTCGAAGTCGAACCGCCGCCGAAGACGTTCGTCACCGTACCGCCGGCTATAGTGATGTTCACGTCGCCGACGACCGAAGTGCCGCCCTGCTGCGCCCAGCCGCCGCCGTAGACGTTGCCCATCGTGCCGCCCGTGACGGTCAGAGCGACGTCGCCGACTTCCGCCGCGACCTTCGACGCGAAGACGCCGCCGAAGACGCCGCGACCGCCCGAGACCAGACCCCAGTTGCCGCCTGCGATATTGGTCGTAACGCTGCTCACCGTGTAGACCTTGCTCGTCGTAGAGCCGGTGGCGTAACCGCCTGCGAAGAGGCAAGCCTGATTGCCCTTGGTGGTCGAACCGCCCTTGACGTCGATGGTCACGTTCCCGGCACTGTGGACGACCGAAGTCGCCCCGCCCGCCTTCACGGACGCCGCGCCGTAGATGTTCCCGGAGAAGGTACCGGCTTCGATCTCGAGCGTGATGTCGCCGCCCGAGGTCACTTCTTCGGTCTTGTTGTAGTTCGCCAAAGCGCCAGCGTAGAAGTCTTTCATGATCTTCGCGCCTTCGCCGATCAGCGTCTCGGTCTTGCCCGTCACGTTGCCGAAGCCGCCCGCGTAGGCGGCGCCCGACACCGTCGCCGAGTCGACTGTGAGCTTCACGGCTTCGACCGTGCCGCTCGCCGCCGCGCCCGCGGCGAGGTTGCCGATGGTCGCGCTGCCGGTCGCGTAGATGTTGACCGCCTTGCCGGCGAAGGTGTCGTCCGCGCCGTAGAGCGTCGTCCCGGAAAGATTCGTGCCGTCGATCTCGAGCCACGCGTCGCCAGTTATACTCGCGTTCGCCACGTTGATCGTGCCGGTCGCGGTCGTGGCGGAATCCCACTTCGCCGCCTTGCCGTTCGTGCCGATCGCCGTGCCGTCGGTAATGGTTCCGGCAGTCGCCTTGGCGGTGCCGATGTCGAACGCTGTGACTGCGATCGACTTGCCCGTCGCGTCGAAGGTGTAGGTCATGCCGGTGAAGGCGTTCGTGATCGTCTCGCCCGCCTTGATGCTGTCATCGTACAATCCCCACTCGCCGCAGTTGACGTACTTGTCGGTCGCGCCCGTGGTGGCGATAGTGTAGGTGTTGCCCGCCGTCTCGCCCTTGAGCACGATCTCGGTCGAAGCCTTGACGTTGGCGAGGTTGGTGATGTAGACGGTCTGATTCCCGGTCGTACCGGTGAAGTCCAGCGTCACCAGATCGCCGGTGTCGGCGGCGTAGTCCAGGACCATCGAACCGCCCGCCATAATGATCGTGTTGTCCGCTCTGGCGGCGGCGTTCTTGAACTGGATCTTGCCGCCCGAACCGACCGTCGTGTTGCTGGCGTAAGCGCCGGCGGAAAGGTTCAGATTGCAGGTGCCGGTGCCGCTCAGCGTCACGTCGTAGACTTCGACGTTGTTGTTGTTGGCGCAGATGATCGCGCCACTCGTGACGGTCACGCCGGAGATCACCGCCCCCTCGAACGCCGAAAGCCGCGCGCTCCCGTGGTTCAGCGTCGCGTTCGCGACGACGATACCGTCGCCGACGGAGAACTGCGCGTTGCCGATGGCGAGCCCGTCGAGCTCGCCATTCGCGGCGTGACCCGCGACCGCGCCGTCACCGAAGTACAAGGTGCCCTCGGCGATGTTGGTCTCGGAACCGGTCAACATCGCGCCCTTGACGAGAGCGACCTTCGCCCCCGAAGCGGTCTGCAGGTCGTTGAGGGTGTTCCCAGCCACCGCGTTGACGACGCCGCTCGAAAAAACGTAGATCCTGCCGCCGGTGGCGTGAAGGTTGTTGATCGTCGCGCCGGAGCTGACTTCGACCTGCCCCGCCGTCATGGTGACGTTGTTCACGACTTCGACCTTGCCTGCCGGAGCGCCGTCGGTCTCCTGAACGACGAGTTTGCCTCCGGCGACGCCGACGGCGTCGGCGACCGCGCCGTTCTGGATGTAAAGACCGCCGCCCGAGACCTCCGCGCCGGAGATGCCGGCGCCGGAACCGCGCAGTATCACCTGCCCGTCATACTGGGTGAGATCGGTCAGGCTCCCGCCGCCGTCGGTGACGAAGATGTTGCCGTTCACGACCGTCGCCGACGCGAAACGCGCGCCGTCGAGCATGTAGATCGCGTTGGCGCCGTACCTGCCGTCGATCGTGCCGCGCGAAACCACCGTGCCGCTCGACATGTAGAGCTGACCGTTCGCATCGGTCTCCGTCGCGTCGACGTCGAGGTCGCAGATCGTGGTGTCGTAAGCGATGATCCGCCCCGCGCCGGAGATGGCGAGACCCGAAGCGACGAGTCCGCTCAGGATCGCCGAGTTGACGCCGATGGCGAGATTGTGGATCGCGCCGCTTTCCGTATAAACGTCAGTGAGCGGCGACACCGTGTCGCCGCCCAAATAGATCGCGGCGCCGCTTTCGATGTCGATGCTGCCCGTAAAAGTCACGTTGTTGATGAACTGCGCCGCAGCCCCGGAGCGCACCGCGAGGTCGATGAAGGTCGCGCTTCTCGCGGTCAGGGTGCCGCCTTCGAGGACGGTCCCGGAGGCGACGCCGTATTCCTGCACGCGCATCGAACCCGCGCTCATCACCGTGTTTTCGACGGTCGTGCCCTCGTTGAGCGCATAGAAGACGCCGCCCTTCACGGTCGTAGCGGAAGCGGACGCCCCGGCCTGGATGTAGGCTTCGCCGTTTTCGACCGTGAGGTTGGTCGCGCGGTTGGTCGCGCTGCGCACGATCACCGTGCCGCCCGCGGCGGCCGCGCTGTCGAGAAGCGCGTTCCCGTTCGCCAGGGTCGCCTGCAGATAGCCGCCGCTCACGACCGCGCTTTCGACGGTCCCCGCGGTCAGGGCGTTGAGAGTGCCGCCGTTGATCGTCGCGCCGACGATCCGTCCCGAAACGCAGGCGCTCAGGTCGCCGCCCGCGTTGACGGTGACGCCGGTCGCGAGCGCGCCGTCGCCCTGCACCCGCGCCGAACCGCCGGTCGCGGTGATGCCGGTCGCGGTGCCGCCCACCATGTAGAAGATGCCGCTTCCGGCGACTTCGATGTTCGCGCCCGACGCGCCCGACTGCAGATACGCCAGCCCGCCCGAGACCTTGAGATTTGTGACGCTGTTGGTCGCGTAGTCGACCTGCATCGTGCCGCCGTAAACGGTGGTGTCGTCGAGCCACGCCTTGCTGTCGCGGGCGTAGAGGATGCCGCCGCTCAAGGTGATGTCTTCGATCTTGGCGCCGTTGTTGGCGCTCAGGGTCCCGTTCAGGACCGTCACTCCCGACGCCGTCGCGCTGGACTGGATGTAGACCGTGCCGCTCGACAACGTGGTGCTGGCGGCGCTGTTGGTCGCGTAGCGCACGACCATCGTGCCGCCGTCGACGGTGGTGTTCTCGAACGTGACGCCGCCGTTGGCTTGCGCGGCGTCGAATCTGCCGCTGCGGATGATCGCACTTTCGACGAGCGCGCTGTTGAAGGTGCTGACGTTGACGTTGGCGCCCGAAACGACCAGTTCGCGCAACGTACCGGAGTTCACGACGACGCTGCCGCCCGAAACCGTGAGATCGGCGAGTTCCGCGCCGGCGCCGACGCTGACCGTGCCGCCGTTCTGCCACGCCCCGGACGCCCTGGCGTTGAAGTCGACGCGGTACAGTCCGCCCGTGACCTTCGCATTGGTGGCAGTGGTGCCGTCGTACAGTGCGTAGAGCGTGCCGCCCGTGACCGTCATGTGATCCGCCGACGCGCCGGACTGGATGTAGGCTTCGCCGTTTTCGACCGTGAGGTTGGTCGCGCGATTGGTCGCGCTGCGCACGACCACCATACCGGCACTGCCCGCGACGGTGACGCTGTCGACGAGCGCGCTGCCGTTGGCCTGGATGGCGTTGATCGCCCCGCCGTTCACGACCGCGCTTTCGATGGTCCCGGTGGTGACGGCGCAGAGGGATCCGCCGTTGACGGTCGCGGCGATTATTTTGCCCGAGATGCAGGCGCTCAGGTCGCCGCCCGCGTTGACGGTGACGCCGGTCGCCAAAGCCCCGTCGCCCTGCACCCGCGCCGAACCGCCGTTGGCGGTGAGGTCGGTCGCCGTGCCGCCCACGATGTACAAAATGCCGCTGCTCGCCACCTCGAGTTTCGATCCTGACGCGCCGGTCTGGATATACGCGACACCGCCGTACGCCTTGAGATCGTCGACCCGATTGGTCGCGCTGTTCATTATCATCGTACCGCTCTCGACCGTGATGTTGCTGAAGGTCACGCTGCCGTTGGCGTCGGGAGCTTGGAGCGTACCGCCGTTGACGGTCGCGTTCTCGATCACCGCGCTGGTGGCGGCGCTCAAGGTGCCGCCCGTGATCGTCGCGCCGACGATCCGCCCGCCGGTATTGGCGCTGACGTTGCCGGTCGTGAGCTTCACGTCCGTCACGAGCGCGCCGTTCTGGACCCGGAGTTTACCTCCGTTCACCGTGACGTCCGCCGCCGACGCGTAACTGTCGTTGTGGACGATCAGCTGACCGCCCGTCACCGTCGCGCCGGATGCCGAACCGCCGTTCTGGATGTAGGCGACGCCGTTCGCGACCGAAAGGTTGGTGGCGATATTGCCCGCGGAACGCACGATGAGGTTGCCGCCGTTCACGATCGTGCCGGCGAAAGTCGCGCTGTCGATAGAGTAGATCGCCTGCAGTGTGCCGCCCGTGACGGTGGTCGCGCTGATCTTGGCTCCCGCGGTCGCGCTGATCACGCCGCCCGTGACGGTGCCGCCCGTGATCGTTCCTTTGAGCAGACCGCTGTCGAGCGAAGAGATGACGCCGGTCGTAATCGTCGCGTTGTTGAGCGTCGCGCCCTGATCGATCCGGACGGTGCCGCCGTTTACCGTGATGTCCGCCGCATAGGAGCTCGCGCGCAACGCCAGAGTGCCGGAGACGATCGAGCTCGACACCGCCGTGTTGGAGGTCGCGCTCACGACGCCGCGGATGGTGGCGCGCTCGAACTTCACGCCGTCCCAGAGGTCGATGTTGAGCGAGTTGTCGTAATCGTAGATGGTGTCGCCCGAAGCGTAGGCGGCAGCGCAGCCGTAGATGCCGCCGACCGCGATGTCGAAGCTGTTGCCGGCGAGCTTGCCGTTCGTGAACTTGATCGTGCCGCCCGTCTCGACCGTGAGGTCCCTGACCATGCACCACGTGGTCGCGAAATCGGCGCTGCCGCCCGCCGAGATCGTCATCGCCGAAACGCACGCGCGATTGGCGAACTGGGCGTGACCTCCGGAATCGACGGTGATGTTCTTGTAGACGACGCCCATGTCGGAGCCGTTGCCGCTCATTACGAGCGTCTGGTAATCCGGGGTGTAACTCACATAACTGTCGCTGGCGAGCTTGAGATCGCTCGCGGCGGCGGAGATCGTTGCACTTGATGCGTAATTGTAACTCATGACCCTTCCCTCATTGAAAGCTTGTTTGAAATCCCGTGAAACTTGCGATGCCGGAGAGTTGTTTTTCCGAGTCCCCCCTTCCGCGCCGGTGCGCGAACCCTGATTTATATTTGTTACAGAATCCCGGTTTCGTCGGTCCCCTAACGGTTTTTGACCGTAAAATCCAAAAATCGACAACTTTTTCGGCGATATTTTTCGCACCGACACCATATTCCGTCACCATAAAATACCGCGGCTCGGTAAAAATAAAATACAAAAATTTTTCATTGGCGATACAAAATTTTTTCACGCGCGTGTATGCGACGCGCCGTACGCAGGGGTGCGCGGGCGACAGTCGGACAGACCGGGAACGGTCGAATAAAAGGCGGGGCGGCTCAAATGCCGCCGTGTGGCGGTTTGGCGGAAACTCTACACGCGTTTCACTTTCAGCCGGAAGTGTCCGGGCGAAGTCCCGAAGTGCATCCGGAATCGCGAGGAAAAGTGGTATGCGGTGCGGTAGCCGAGCTGCCGCGCCGTGTCGGTGATCGAGTTGCCGTTGTGCAGCAGTTCCGCCGCGCGGTGCATCTTGAATTGTTCGATGTAATTTTTGGGGCAGACGCCGGTCTGGGCGATGAAACTGCGCCGCAGCTTGCCGTAGGACATTCCGGAGAGCTCCACCAGATCTTCGACCGTCCACCAACGTTCGGGGGCGCTCTTGATCGCCGCGATGACCTCCTCGATCGCGTCGCGCCGGGGGGTCTGCCGACACTTCTGATTGTACATGTCCATCAAAAGCTGCATCAGCGCCAGATTGGCGTTGAGCTGCGCCGAGACGGAGGGGTCGCGGACCATCTCCGCGATGGTGCGCAGTTTGCGCTGGGTGCCGAACGGGCAGACTCCGGCGCTCAGCACGCCGTCCTCGCGGAGCCGATCCGCCACGGGCCCCAGAAACAGCAGCGTATCCTCGACGTAGACGTTCTCGTCCGTGCTGCCGAAGGCGTTGATCATGCCGGGGGTGACCACCACGCAGTCGCCTTCGCGGACGCGCTGCTGCGTGCCGCCCTCGAAGGAGGCGAGCCCTTCGCCTTCGATGAGGTGCGACAAATTGTAGAAGTCGAAACACCGCAGCGGACAGTTCTTCATGCCGCCCGGAGCCTGCCGGGTCGTCTGACCGCCGATGATCCACAGCCCGTAGCGGCGGTGGATCTCGCCGCCGCCGCTGATCGGACGGTAGATGCGGCGGTTGGTGTTGGTGTTGAGCGCGGTGATGCCTTCCAGCAGCGGTGCCATGGTCTCTGCCTTCTCCCAAATGACCGTCGAACGGATGCCTGCCCACTAATATACATTACCCGCACGGGTTTTCAAAACCGCTGCCGATACCGGGTCCCGGTCCGCCGGCGCCCTTCCGTCGATGTACTGCGGACATGGAAAAAACGGAGCGCCGGAACGCGGCAAAGCGGCGCCGGGCGAGTTACGAATTCCGGTCGCCGGAGGGGTCCTCGCTCCTCGGGAAAACCGGATTTTTCATCCGGTCGAAGCGGAACGCCCCGCCCACGATGTCGACCTGATTGCTGACCTGCTGGTAGATGTCGCTGCAGTCCTGGAAAACGCGCAGACGGAAACTCGGCAGGACCGCCAGCAGATGTTCGATGATGTCGGACTGGATCTTTTCGTAGGGGACCCAGCGCACCTCCTTGGAAAAGCAGTAGATCTCGAGCGGCACACCGGAACTGGTGGGCGCCAGCTCCCGCGCCATCAGCGTCATGTCGGTGCGGACGTTCGGATTCCGCTCCATGTAGCGCTGCGCATAGACGCGGAAGGTGCCGATGTTGGTCAGATAACGGGTGTTGAATCGCGAGCGCCCGGTGTTGTATTGGTTGATCTCCTTTTCCTTGCTCTCGAGGTAATCCTTCAGGATGTCGAACCCCTTGAGGATCTGGACCTCTTCCATGCTCAAAAAGCGGATGCTGCGCTGGTCGATCAGAAAGGCTTTTTTTATGCGGCGACCGCCGCTTTTTTCCATGGCGGTGTAATTCACGAAGGACTTGTTGACCAGATAGCAGATCGGCAGACAGACCACCGTCTTGTCCCAATTGCGGACCTTCACGGTATGCAACGTTATCTCGGTGACGATGCCGTCGACGTTCTCGACGTCGTCGGATTCCATGACGATCCAGTCGCCGATCTCGACCAGATGGTCGACGTTGATCTGCACGCTGGCGACGAAGGAAAGAATGGTATGCTGAAGCAGCAGCAGCACCACCGCCGCGACCGCGCCCAGCCCGGAGAGCAGATATATCGGGCTTTTCTTGATCAGCATCGAGACGAAAATGATGACCGCCGCGGTCCACACGAAGCTGACGGCGATCCTGAGCAGACCGTCGATCGGGCGCTGCTTGGCGTTGCGCTGCTGCTTGTACCACAGCCCGAAACTCTTGATGGCGTAGGTCACCGTCAGGGCGACGAGGGCGATCAGCACTCCCGACAGCGGCTTGTAGACCAAACTCGCGACCCACTGGTGCATGCCGTCACACCACACGCAGTAACCGACGCAGATCACCGGCAGGCACCCCACCAGAGAAACGATCATCCGGCGGATGCAGTCCAGAAGCTCCGCGTTCATCTCGCAGTGCCGGCTGTAAAAACGATGCAGCAGCGACCGCAGCAGCCAGAACAGCAGGAAAGAAAGCAGCGCCCCGACCGCGAACGAACAGAGAATCACGAGAATGTCGGCGAGATAGGGATAAGGTGAAAGTTTGTGAATGATGTCCTTGACCCACTCGGCGGTCAGATCATCCTGAATCAATTTCGAAAAATCCATAAACGAACCCTGACGTTATCCTTGAAACGTGCCGCAACATCTCACCAAAAAGAATCCCCGGCAACCATAAAAATTACATCGGAAACGGTTTGATTGCAAGTCCCCGATTTATCGTCCGGGCATATTTTCGTCGGTTTTTGGCGACCGCGTTCCGGCGAAATCCGCAAAAAAATCCGCGGAGAGGCACGAAAAGACGCTCCGCGGGGGTTATATTATACCGCAAACACATTAACAAAAAGCGGCAACGACTGTTTTCAAACTCCTCTCATGGCGGCGAAACGGCAGAATATCGACATGACCACCGGTCCGTTGACCGGCAAGATCGTCCGCTTCGCGTTTCCGCTGGTCGTCGGAAATCTGCTGCAGCTGACCTTCGACGCCGCCGACATGGCGATCATCGGCAATTTTTCGTCCCACGAATCCATGGCGGCGATCGGCGTCACGGGCGCCATAAACGCGCTGCTGCTGACCTTCGTGGGCGGCATCGCGGGCGGCGCCAACGTCGTCACCGCCCAGAGCGTCGGGGCGAAGGATCCGCGCGGCATCAGCCACGCGATCCACACGTCGGTCGCCCTCGGGGCGATCTTCGGGGTCGTCCTGATGCTGACGGGGCTGTGTCTCGCGGAACCGCTGCTGCGCATGATCAACGTGCCGGAAAATCTGATGTCCAACGCAAGTCTGTATCTGCGGCTCCGCTTCCTCGGCGTGCCCTTCGGGATGGTCGGCAGCTTCTGCGCCTCGGTGATGCGGGGCTCGGGCGACTCGCGGCGGCCGGTGTACTTCATGCTCGCCGCCGGAATGCTCAACGTGATTCTGAACATCGTCGCGGTGGTCGGATTGAAGCTGGACGTCGCGGGCGTCGCCATCGCCACCGTGCTTTCGCAGATCCTGTCGGCGACGCTGCTCCTGCGGGCGCTGATCCGCAACACCGGATCGACCAGGCTGGTCGTGAAGCGCATCCGGCTGTACGGCGGAGCGCTCAAGAGGATATTGTGGATCGGCATTCCCGGCGGCGCGCAGTCGTCGTTCTATTCGATCTCCAATCTCGTGATCATGAGCGCGATCGCCTCGCTCGGCGCCTACGCCATCGCCGGCAACGTCTCCTCGGGAACGATCGAGGGGATGATCCACGCGATCTCGTTCGCGCTCTACCAGACGGCGCTCGCCGCGGTCGGGCAGAACTACGGCGCCGGAAAGTACGAGCGGGTGCGCGGCGCTTTTCTGCGCTGCGTGGGGTGCTCGATGACCTCGAATCTCGTCCTCGGCTGGAGCGCCTGGATCTTCGGCGAGTCCCTGCTCGCCATCATCAACCCGGACCCCGAAGTGGTCCGCATGGGGATGATCCGCATGGGGATCAACATGACCACCTACTTCGTATCGGGATTGCTCGACATCGTGACGGCCTCGCTCCGCGCCATCGGCATCAGCCTCTTCCCGGCGATCGTCACCATGTGCGGCGTCTGCGTGCTGCGGGTAGTCTGGGTCAACACGGTATTCAAACACTACCGGACGCTCGCCAGCGTGTACATTTCATATCCGCTCAGCTGGACGCTCGTCGCGGTCGTGAACGGCATACTGCTCTTCGTGGTGCTCCGAAAGCTCATCCGCGGCGGCGGCAGGAGCCGCTACGGCACCGTCAAGTCGTCGCGAGGCGGTCCGGAGTCGTCGCGGTCGTGAATGCGACACTTTTCCCGTGAGGAGAAAACGATATGAAAAACGTCGAGATGAATGCCGATTTCGCGGTGATCGGCGGCGGGCTTTCCGGGATCGCCGCCGCGGTGGCTGCCGCCCGCCACGGGGTGCGGACCGTGCTGGTCCACGACCGGAGCGTCCCCGGCGGCAACGCGTCGAGCGAAGTCCGCATGTGGGTCTGCGGAGCCCACGGCGACGACCGGCGCGAGACCGGGATCATCGAGGAAATCCTGCTCGAAAACAACGCGACCAACCCGAAGCGCAACTTTTCGCTCTGGGATACCGTGCTGTACACGCTGCTCCGCAACGAGCCGAACCTCACGGTCCTCTACGACACCGTCTGCCTCGAAGCCGAGACCGCCGACGGCGCGATCAAGTCGGTGCGCGCCTACTCGTCGCCGTCGCAGACGTGGTACCGGATCGGCGCGGAACTCTTCGGCGACTGCTCCGGCGACAGCATTTTGGCGACCCTCGCGGGCGCCGAGATGCGCTACGGTCGCGAGGGGCGCGGCGAGTACGGAGAGTCCATCGCCCCCGAGCGACCGGACCGCCGGACCATGGGCATGAGCTGCCTGATCCAGGTGCGCGAAACCGCTTCGCCGCAGGAGTTCACCCCGCCCGCGTGGGCGAACCGCTACACGGACGAAGCGGTGTTCAAATACCGCTCGCCGCACCTCGAACCGTTGGGCAACTTCTGGTGGATCGAACTCGGCGGCGACCGCGACGCGCTCCACGACACGGGGGAGCTCCGCGACGAATTGTTGAAGATCGCCCTCGGCACCTGGGACTACCTCAAAAATCACCCCGACCACCGCGAACGCTACCGCAACTGGGCGCTGGAGTGGATCGGTTTCCTGCCCGGCAAGCGCGAGAGCAACCGCTGCGTCGGCGACTATCTGATGACCCAGAACGACGTGCGTTCCGGCGGAAAATTCCCCGATGTGATCGCCTACGGCGGCTGGACGATGGACGATCATTTCCCCGGCGGCTTCGCCGCTCCGGAGGTCAAGCCGACGATCTTTCATCCGGCTCCGTCGCCGTTCGGCATCCCCTACCGCTGCGTCTATTCCAGAAACATCCGCAACCTCTTCTTCGCGGGGCGCAACATCAGCGTCACCCATACGGCGATGAGCGCGACGAGGGTCATGGCGACCTGCGCGCTGCTGGGACAGGCGGTCGGCACGGCGGCGGCGCTGGCGAAGCGCTACGGCATCTCCCCGCGCGAAGTGGGAAAAACGCACATCGAAGAACTGCAGAACCTGCTGATGCGCGACGACTGTTTTCTGCCGGGACTCCGCTACCGGGTGCCGGAGCTCACGCGGGAAGCCGCGTTGACCGTCTGCTCCGGCGACCCCGCGGGGCTGCGCGGCGGCTTGAACCGCGCGATCGACGGCGTCGACGAGTCGTGGAAAGCCGCTCCGGGCGCCTCGGCGGAGTACCGCTGGAAACGTCCGGTGCATCTGACGCTGACGCGGCTCGTCTTCGACAGCGATCTGAACCGTCCGGAAAAGAACATCGTCGCCGAGCGCTTCCTCGACACTCCCGATCTGAAGATCCCCGCGACGCTGGTCCGCAAATTCCGGCTGGAGCGGCAGCTGGCTAACGGCGCGTGGGAGACGCTCGGCGAGTTCGACAACCACCAGAGGCTGCGGAAGATCCCGCTCGACTGCGAGGCGGTCGCGCTCCGGCTGACGGTGCTCGCTACGGGCAGCGGCGGCGCCGAGCGGATCTTCGCGTGGGACGTGGAGTGAAGCGCTCGCGCGGCGGAATCGAAAAGGGCGCTGCGAAGCCGTATGTTCCAGTCCGACAAGGAGAAATGGTGTGAAATGTTTGAAGAATATCCGTTGAATCGCGTCTTCACTTTGATCGAACCCGGTCCGGCGCTGCTGGTGACCACCGCCGGGGGACGGAAGAAGAACGTCATGACCATCACCTGGTCCACGGCGATGAGCTTTTCGCCCACGTTCGGGATCGTCACTGGTCCATGGAACCACTCCTTCGACACCATGATGAAGACGCGCGAATGCGTGGTCGCGATTCCGGGTGTCGACCTGATCGACAAGGTCGTCGGCATCGGGACCTGCTCCGGGACCGACACCGACAAGTTCAAAAAGTTCTCGCTGACCGCCCGTAAGGCGCAGGCGGTCAAAGCCCCGCTCGTCGCGGAGTGCCTCTTCAACCTCGAGTGTCGGGTCGCGGACTACGTCGAAAGCCACGGACTCGTCATTCTGGAGTGCGTCCGCGCGTGGAAAAATCCGGACCGCCCGGAACGGCGGACCTTCCACGCCGTCGGCGACGGCACGTTCATGGCGGACGGCGAAAAGTTCGACCTCCGCCGGGAAATGGCGTCGAAGCTGCCGCTTCTCTGATCTCCGGTCGAAATCGGTCGTTTCGGCGCATGGCGGGCTTGCAAATCTCTCCGGGCGGGGGTAATGTATAGCAGTCGAGCTTCGATACGCAATCAACCCGGGGGGGGAAGTATGACGATGAAAAAACTGCTTTGTTCACTGTTTCTGGCGGCGGTCGCGCTCGCCTTCGGCGCCGAGCTCCGGCTCGCCGAGGACGGCAAGACCGACTGCACCATCATCTACGAAAAATCCGGCGACAAACGGCTCAACGCGGCGGTGAAGGACCTCGCAAAAACGCTCGAGGAGATGACCGGCGCCCAATTCCCCGTCAAAACGGAGGCTTCCGGTCCCAGAATCTTCATCGGCAGACCCGCCCCCGGCGACACCAGACCGCTCGCCCCCCGCGAAGTGCGGGCGAAGAGCGTCGGCGGGGATCTCTACCTCTACGGCGAAGGCGTGCAGGGCAATCCGGACGCGATCTACGCGTTTCTGGAGTCGCAGCTGGGCTGCCGCTGGTACACGATGTTCGGCGACCGGCGCATCCCGAAGCGGCCGCGCCTCGTGCTCAACGACGTGGATTACTCTTTCGTGCCCTCGTTCGGGAGCGCCTTCTTCTACGGCGGCGACGCCGACTCGTTCAAGGCGTCCAACGACTTCTTCCGCCGCCAGCGCATGTACAACAGCCACTTCGCCGAGTTCGCCCATATCGGCCCCGGCGGACACTCGCTGGCGCGGCTGGTCCCGCCCGGGACCAAGGACGAGGGGGCGGGCCCCAACAACATGCGTCCGGCGTACAAGTATTTCGAGGACAAGAAATACTTCGAGACCAACCCCGAGTACTTCACGATGAACGCGCAGGGGAAGCGGACGACCCACCAGCTCTGCTTCTCGAATCCCGAGCTGCGCAGGGAGCTGACCAAAAACATCGAACTCGTCCTCGAAAAGGAGTATCAGGGCGGTGCCGCCTGCATCCCGGTCGACCTCAACGACAACGGCGGAGTCACCTACGCGGGCGGCAGCGCGACCTGCCTGTGCCCCGACTGCCGCAAACTGATCGAAAAGTATCAGGACGGCGCGGGGCCGTACTACGACTACATCCTCGAATTCGCGGAGTACATGAAGAAGAAGTATCCGCAGGTCAGGTTCAAATTGCTGGCGTACTGGCTGAACGAATTTCCGCCGCCGAAGATCAAGTCTTTCCCGGACAATATCATCGTCCACATGGCGCCGATAAAGAAGAATTTCCTGAAACCCTACAGCCATCCGAGCAACGCGCCGATGCTGGCGGTGCTCCGCGAGTGGTGCAAGCGGTGCTCGAACTTCCAGCTGCAGATGTACCCGACGATCTACCCGCAGTACTATTTGGGCAACTGGCCGCTGATCGCGAACATCCGCCAGCTCGCGGAAAATGTGCGCACGGCGAAGAAAGTGGGGGTTAGGCGCCTCGCGGGCGAATGCGGCTTCTACCCGACGCTCTGCGCCGGGTTCAACGATTTGAGGTTCTTCATCCTCGGGCAGCTCGCCTGGGACGCGACCCGGGACGAAAACGCGCTCGCACGGGAGTTCTTCACCGCCGTCTACGGCAAGGCCGCGCCGCTGATGATAAAATACTGGGAGGAACTCGAAAAGTGCGAGGCCGAGGAAACGAACTTCCTGCGCGTGTTCCCGGATCAGCGCGACACGCTCATGTACCTCACCCCGGAAAATCTGAACCGCTGGGAGGCGATGTTCGACGAAATGGAAAAGCTCGTCGCCGATTCGCCGGAACATCTGACCAAGGTGCGCATCGCCCGCATGAACCTCGACGAGGCGGTCGTGGCCGTCTACTACAAGTTCCCCGACGACGCGAAACCCGACCTCGGCAAGATCGAAGCCCGCTGGAACGCCGCCTTCGCCGCCGGGGTGAAGCGGCTCAAGGCCCCCGCGTGGATCGCCAGATACCGCGGCATGGCGATGGAGCTGTATCTCGGGTTCGTCCGCGCCAAACCGCTGCCCGAGGAGTTCGTGAAGCAGCACGCCGCGGAAGGCAAGATCATCCGGCTGCTCCCGTCGCGGCTGGTCAACCATCCCTTGTCCAAACGCCGCAAACACGGCTGGCGCCCCGACGAACAGGCCGCGTTCGGCTTCGCCTTCAAGCGGGGAACGCCGCTCGGCGACAAGCCGTTGGCGATGAACGATCTGGGTGTCTACCGCCACGGCTCGATCGGGCTGGAGAACGGCAGCAACTCGCTATGGGTAAAGCCTTACAACAAAAAATCCGTCTCCGTGAAGACGATCGCCGGCAACGGTCCCGGCTACCATCTCTACTATCTCGGCCGCACGATGCTGTGGCCGGACTGCCGGCTCGCGTTTTACCAGATCGTGCCGGGGGTCCACGCTCCGGCGGGAGTCGCCTACGACCCGGCGCGGCCGCGGGCGGAGTTCGACGTCTACATCTCGCTGCGCTACGATCCCGCGGACGGCGGACTTTTCTGCGATCAGGTCGTACTGATCGAGCTCAAGACCGATTGCGAGGAAATGCAGGATTTCACCCGGTGACGGTTCATTCGCAATCGGTACGGACAAAACAAACAGAAGAAGGATCTTGAAAATGAAGTTCTTATTCGCAATACTCCTCGTAACGGCGGCGGCGGTCGCGTCCGCCGCGGAGGTCAAGTTCCCCGGACGCGCTTCGACCGACCGCGCGGCGCTTGAGGCGGCGGCAAAAAACGGCACTCCCAAGACCCGGGTCCTGTCCCGGCTGCGCCTCGCGCAAATCGCGACCCCGGAGCAGGTCGACACCTACGAGAAGCAGGCGAAGCTAATCGACGAACTCTGCGCCGAGGAAAAACTGGACGATCCGTCGCTCAAGTACATCATCCCGCTCGTCAGCGCCGACGGCAAGACCCAGACCTGGACGGTCGAAGGATGGCACGCCACCCGCGAGGCGGACGACTATCGCGAGATGTGGTATCTCGTCAACACCGGGCGGAGCGTGCGCAACGTCCGCGCCGAACTCGGCGACGCCGCGCTCTTCGAGCGCTACAAGGTGCTCCTCACGAGGTACTTCCCCAAGTACTCGCCCGGCGTCGTTTCGACGGCGCTGTTGTACATGGAGCGGCTGCTTCCGGCGGTCGAACCGGTCCGGGCGATAGCGGATCTCACCCACATCAACTCCCGCGTCGAATTAGTCGCGGAAAAGGAGCCGGAGCGCTGGAAGTCCGTGCGAAAGCGGATGGCGCGGATGCTGAAAGCCGTTGCCAAGTAACGGCGCCGTCCGTCAGATGCAGTAATCCGAGATGCCGTTTTCGGCGTCGCGCTTCCGGTAGGCGTTCAGGATGTCGTCGAGCGTGATCTGCCTGGTCAGCTCGCGGATTCCGTCGTTGAGCTGGGTCCAGATGTTGCGCGCGGGGCAGAGGGTCTGACGGTTGCACTTTTCCGGCGAGCGCACGCACTCCACCACCGAGATCGGTCCCTCCATCGTCTCCAGCACCTCGAGCAGAGTGATCTCCTCCGGCAGCTTCGCCAGATGGAAGCCGCCGTTGACGCCGCGCACCGAGCGGACGAGCTTCGCCCGCCGCAGGTCGATCACCAGACGGCTGATGTATTTTTCGGAGATCTGCTGCGACTGCGCGATGTCTTTGAGCATGCGCGGCTTCCCGGGATCGTGGGTCGCCAGATCGATCAGAATGCGCAGCCCGTATCTTCCTTTGGTAGAGATTTTCATGACTCGCCTCCCACGGTGTTTTTTATGTCCTCATACCTTTAATATGCCACGCCGAAGCCGAAAATCAACCTCAAAACCACAAAGATTACAAAAAAAGTAGATTTTTGTCGCCGATCGCTTGCTTTTTTGGTAAAACGTGGTATTTTATCAATAGGCAACCGAAACAGTAGTGTTTTTTGACGACCTGAAAATCATAAGGAGAAAAAATCATGAGTATTGCCAACACCATTCTGGACAAGATCGGCGGCACCCCGCTGGTCAGGATCAACAAACTCAACGCGGGCGGCGCGGAGGTAGTCGCCAAGGTCGAGTCGTTCAATCCGGGCGGCTCCGTGAAGGACCGCATCGCGCTCGCGATGATCGAAGCGGCGGAACAGGCGGGCGTCCTGAAACCCGGCGCGCTGATCATCGAACCCACGAGCGGCAACACGGGCGTCGGTCTCGCCTTCGTCTCGGCGGTCAAGGGGTATCACCTGATCCTCACCATGCCCGAAACGATGAGCATCGAACGGCGCAAACTCGCCGCCGCCTACGGTGCGGAAATCGTCCTCACCGACGGCGCGCATGGGATGAAGGGCGCGATCGCCAAGGCGCTCGAGCTCCAGCAGCAGAACCCCGGCTCGTTCATCCCGCAGCAGTTCGAGAACCCGGCGAACCCCGCCTACCACAAGGCGCACACGGGTCCGGAGATCTGGGCGGACGCCGACGGCAGGGTCGATGCCTTCGTCGCGGGCGTCGGTACGGGCGGCACCCTCACCGGCGTGGCGGAGTACCTCCGCGAAAAGAACCCCGCCGTCAGGATCTACGCGGTCGAGCCGGACACCAGCCCGGTCCTCTCGGGCGGCAAACCCGGACCGCACAAGCTGCAGGGCATCGGCGCGGGCTTCGTTCCGAAGGTGCTCAATCCGGGGATAATCACCGAGATCGTCACGGTCTCCGCCGAAAACGCGGGCAAGACCGCGCGCGCGGCGGCGGCGCGGGAAGGCCTGCTCGTCGGCATCAGCTCGGGAGCCGCGCTCTACGCGGCGCTGGAACTCGCCAAGAAGCCGGAGTTCGCAGG
>Ga0310786_10005297_pt1 | contig 17590 bp, 16 predicted proteins | sample AusTroGonzalo_MG_FD_203881 | JGI IMG/M metagenome (GOLD analysis project Ga0310786, IMG submission 203881) | Bovine rumen microbial communities from tropical cattle in Woodstock, Queensland, Australia - Gonzalo_03 (v2) (version 2) | ecosystem: Host-associated > Mammals > Digestive system >... | reverse complement strand
CTAAAATCGTTAAATGCTTTTATTACGTCTTCTGAATGATAGATATATTTTTTATCAAGTATTTGTTTTTCTAGGTCTAGTGGTCTCCAACTACCTTTTGAATTATCAAATTGTAAATCTAAATATAATCCATAGTCTTTTTTCCATTTTTTGCCAGTTCTATCAAGATAACAACGTTGTAAATCTCCTAATAATAGACTAGATTTTTCTTCTCCTCTTGTTAGGTTCTTTTTGCATTGAATACCTCTAAAGAATAATCTATAATTTTGTAAATCACTTATAGCAAATAATTCTTGGTCGTCTTTGTCTTTACTATCTAAGAAGAAATCACAACCTCTTTTTTCTAATAATAATATTGTTTTTTCCATTTTTAAATCCTCTTTTCTAGTGCTTTCTAGCACTTTATAACCTACAATTAATTTTATAGATTATAAACTACTAGAAAGTATAATCTAGTTGTAAGTAGTTTTTTCTATACAATATGGTACGTTCCTATATCTCAAACTTGACGTGTAGACTTTCAACTACAACTGGAGCAAATACTCCGTTCTTGTGCGTTATTGGTTTTATTGATACGTGCTTGGTTGCTATAAAATAGTTATTTCTCCAACCATATCAACCCATATATAGAAAATAAGTTTTCAAAGAACAATAGCAATTGTCAAAAGTTGTTTTAATAAAATGTCAATATTTCCAACTGACAAATCCATTATATCAAAAACAAGTGCAATTGTCAACAATAACTTTTTAGTGTTGTAGTTTCGTGCAATTTATTACTCTTCTCTTAACTATCCTTTACCACCGGAGCAGTATACTTTCGACATAGGAGGTCGCGTTCCGAACAACTTAGTTATAATTGAATTGTCTTGTCTTGAAATCGACTTGCTGTCTCTCTCATTGACAAGTCAATTGTATCACGAGACAATAGCAATTGTCAAACATAAATTTTTAAAGAGAATACAAAAACACGTCAAAACCCTTATATATCAACGAAAAAAATTTTTTGTAAATCAGATCAATTTGTCCTTTTTTGTCCCTTTCTTTTGGGTTATAATGCTATTATGAGAACAATAACAACTGGAGCAAGTCTTCCCGTATTTGTTGGGGTGATATTCTATGAGTAAATTAACTAATGAAGATAGACAAGTAATAATAGAGAGTATTAAATTAGACAATACTAAAGCAAATCTTGCTAGAGTATGCAAAGAATACAACATTACAAGGCAATATATCTACAAACTTATAAAACAAGACGCTAAGAAGAATATAGAACAAAGTATAACTCCAAATAATCAAGAGTTTACTAAAAAGGCAAATCATATCATTGATTTAGTATTTCAGAGAATAGAGCAAGAACTACTAGAAAATGACAAAATAACATTGTCTCAATTATCAACAACACTAGGTATTTTATACGATAAATCAAGATTAGAGAATAATCTATCTACTAGCAATAATAGTATAAATATTAATATAAAAGTAGAGAAATAATAAGGAAGTTAACATAATGCATATTATAGGTAGCGAACAAGTGAACGAGTGAGACACTGAGAGGAGCAAGGAGAGAGCAAGGAACAACAAAGGAAAGAAGAAGACCTACTCCCCCTCCTATATACCCATAGGTCAATATTTATAGGGTGGTCGTTCCATCCCATACATATATATACATACACGTATAAAAATATATAAAAAAGAGTATGTTCGATAAAAATATGTAAAATGATACGACTAAATGTCAAATTGACAGGTGTTGATATTAAAGGGGAAAGTGCGAATCGCCCACGGGCGGGATACTTTTTTTGGAAGTGTAAAGGGGCATTCTATGAAGCCGAGCCATAGATGTAAGACCTTTTGGAATCCGGATAAAGGGATAGAATAAACCGATAATCCTCTAGTTATATAATCTAGTAATGATAACGGAGTATGTGTAGGCTATCCCCCCCTCATTAAGAGGGTATGGGTTATTTAAGAAAGATACTATCTGAAAGGGTAGTTTTTTTATGGAAAATTTTACCCTTACGGGTAGCATAGAGTAGATATAAAAACAAATCGACAGATGTTCGCTTTCGTTAAGAAAGACTAATAAGGCTGACAGTAGGTTATTAAGTTAACTAAAAGGCACGGTAGGAGTGCGAGGCTTCTATATATCTATTCTATGGTGCTTATAAGGAGGAAATATGATACCAAAGAAGATACATTATATATGGTTTGGTCGAGGGGAGAAGAACGACCGAGTAAAGCATTGTATAGAATCGTGGAAGAAGTTCCTACCAGATTATGAAATCGTAGAGTGGAACGAGGATAACTTCGATATTAATTATAATGACTTTACTAAGAAGGCTTATGAGGAGAAGAAGTGGGCTTTTGTTAGTGATGTAGCTCGATTATGGGTTTTATATAACGAAGGTGGAATATATATGGATACGGATGTAGAGGTTTATGAATCTTTAGATCCGTTTTTAAATGAGGAAGGATTCACTGGATTTGAGGATGTACATTATCCTGTTACTGCTACGTTGGGAGCTGAGAAGGGTAATCCTGTTATTAAGTTAATGTTAGATTATTATGATTGTGTTGACTTTGTGAACTATCCAAATTGGCAGGACTTTATAACGTATCAAGAGACTAATACGTGTATTATGTCTAACATATTAAGCACATTAGGAATAGACAGGGATAGAAATGAAGAACAGCATATAAAACATTTCTCTGTATATCCTAGAAGTTACTTTTTCACAAAGGATGAGGGTTATACATGGCACTCATTTAATGGGAGCTGGTAGAAATGATTAAACATAAAAATATCGTTTACGTAAGAGATATAGCTCCTATAGGTGGAGTTGAGACTTATGTATATGAACTCATAAAGAAATATAAAGATTTAGATATAGCTGTTGTGTGTCGTACTATTGCTCCTAATCAGAAGAGACGATTACAGGAGATGTGTAAGGTATATGAATTTAGAAATGAGCCTATAGATTGTGATGTTGCTATCATAAATTGGGACACTTCGATAATTGATTACTTACCTAAAGAGATTTATCGTGAGAACTTAAAAGAAGGAGATCCTCGTGGGATTTATCAAGGAGTACACGCAGATTATACTCATCCTGCTATGGGGCCTTTACCTCAGGATGACCGTATTAAAGAATATTTGTGTATCACTAAGGAACAGATGGATAAATGGCCTTTGATGACTGATTCAACTAATGTACGTTTATGCAGAAACCCATTAGAAATAAAGGATGAAGATACTTTGGTTATTGTGAGTCCTACTAGACTTACAAAACAAAAGGGTGGAGACTTAATGCTCCAAATAGCTAACGAACTTGATAAACAAGGAACTAAGTTTATATGGTTTGTGATTACTACTGATGAATACTTAGATAATCCTATATTCCGTAACAATAATGTAATATGGATTAGAAATAGATTAGATGTTTCTGGATTTTTAAAGTTGGCTGATTGGGTTGTATTACCTAGTGAGTGTGAAGGAGATTCTTACACAATTAAAGAAGCTCTTTATCGTGGAGTACCTATCGTAGCTAGACATTTGAAGTATTTTGATGAATATAACATAAAAGATGGTAAAAATGCGTTGTTTGTGGATGATTCAAACGTATCTAAGGTTGCTAAACGCATGAAAAAACGCTTAAAATTCACTTTCCAGCATATAGAAGATGGCTATAAGGAGTTGTTTATACCATCTAAAAGTCATTATAAGAAAGACAAAGAGAAAAAAGTCCGTTTAAAATGTACGGCTTTTTTAGGTTTTGACTTAATTGATGAAAATAAACACATGAATTTAAATGATGAAGATACTTTCACAGAAGAAAGAGCAGAAGAATTGTTGAGATTTAGATGTTTTGAGGTGGTAGAGGGAAAATAAAACAAGAGATGTTAAAAGTTTATAAATCAGATTTAGATTGGATGAACTATCGTCTTGTTAAAAAAGATATAACTCAACATCATATTGTAAAAAGAGAACATGGGGGCAAATTAGAGTGGTCTAATATTGCCCTTTTAATGCCTGTTGCTCATCAATACCTTCATTTAATAGAGTGTAAGGATTATGAGACTTATGTAGCATTAAATAAAGTATTTAAAATGATTAATTCACAAATGAGTGCTCCTACTGATGCTCAAAGAGAATTAGTTGAATACTTATTAAGTGAATTTGAGAAAGTACATAGATGGGATAAAGGATCTAAAGGCAAATTATTAATACAAAGGAAGTATTTGATTCGTGGATAGCTTCTGGTATTTTCACCCCCTTGAGAATATCAGACGGTGTCTATGAGACACATTATTGTAGGGCACTAATTTAACCCCCTAGAAGAAGGCGAAGAGCCTTCTTAATATCCCAGAGTAGAGCAGTGGCAGCTTACAAGTTTCCTTAGCTTGAGGTCGGAGGTTCGATTCCTCCCTCTGGAACCAAAAAAATTAAAGAGTATGTGATAAACCTTCATATACCAAGGAGGTGATGATTGCACTTATGGATTTGGATTTAAGAATAACTGAGAAACAGGATTTGTTTATTCACTCAGAAGCCTTTGAAACACTTTTCGGAGGTGCAGCCTGACAGGAGGAGGCAAATCCTATGGGCAACTGGTTGATGCTTTAATATATGCTCTTCAATATGAGAAGAGTAAACAAATAATATTCCGTAGAACTTTCCCTGATTTGGAACGTTCTATTATACGTACATCTATGGAGTTATATCCTAGACAAATAGCATCGTATAACTCGAGTAAGCATACGTGGACATTTCAAAATGGTTCTATCATAGACTTTGGATATATTGATAATGAAAATGATGTATATCAGTATCAATCTGCTGAATATGATGTTATCCGTTTTGATGAGCTTACTCATTTCACGGAATATATGTATACTTATATGATATCTCGTTGTCGTGGTGCTAATGGATACCCTAAACATATAAAGAGTTCTACTAACCCTGGAGGAGTAGGACACGTTTGGGTTAAGGAAAGATTTATAGACATAGGAAAGTATGGAGAAGTACACGAATGTAGATTAGAGACGGGTGAGAAAACAACTCGTCTTTTTATTCCTTCATTTGTTACTGATAATAAATTCCTAATGGAATCAGATCCTGATTATGTTAAACGATTAGATGCTTTGCCTGAGAAGGAACGTAAGGCTTTAAAAGATGGTAATTGGGATATATTTGATGGTCAATACTTTAAAGACTTTGATAGGTCGGTAAATGTAATTGAACCATTTATGATACCTGATAATTGGGATAGATACCGTACTATTGACTATGGACTAGATATGCTTGCGTGTTATTGGATAGCAATAGACGGACACGGAAACGAATATTGTTATAGAGAATTATATGAAAATGATTTGATAATCTCTGAAGCTGCTAAACATATTCTAGAAATGGACGGAGACGAAAAAATAAGAACGTCTTATGCTCCTCCAGATTTATGGAATAGACGTAATGATACTGGAAAGAGTGCAGCCGAGATATTTAGAGAAAATGGTGTTTATTTAAGTAAATCATCCAATAATCGTGTTATAGGGTGGTATGCAGTACAAGAACACTTAAAAATATATGAAGTAAAAGATGAACAAACTGGAGAAGTTCGAAAAACGAGTAAATTAAGAATATTTGATACTTGTAAGAACTTATTAAGAACTCTACCTGTTATCCAAAGGGATGAAAAGAATCCTAATGATTGTGCTAAAGAACCTCACGAACTAACACATGCTCCTGATGCTATAAGAGGTTTTTGTATAGAGAGAACTAAAGCCACTAAAATTATGACAGACTTGGAATTTTAGGAATAGCAGGGGCTAGTGCTACAAAAGAATTTATGAAATATGGAGGTTAAAGTATGGATGTGATAATTTCTATAGGAGTTTTTCTTTTATTAGCTGGAATTGTGAGTTTTGAGGTAGTTTTAATCAAAACAATGCAAATGGTTAAAGAAAAAGAGGAAACTTTAGAGTATAAAACTGAAGAAAAGCCTAAAAAAGTTGAACTAACTGATGAACAAAAGAAAAAACAAGAAAAATTAAGAGAAAGTTTTGAAAATTTAATGGGATATGGCTATGAAGATGCCCTAAAATCAAAAGGAGAGTGATTTAAAGGGATAAAACTGAAGATTGGAAACTATATGATGCTGGTGTTTCATATAATCAAGGGTTATATGGAGCAGATCGTAACTATTATGAAGTAATTGATACAAATATTGAATTTGCAAGTGGTAATCAATGGAGAGGAGTTCAAGCTGATGGACTACCTAAACCTGTTTTCAACATCATAAAACGTGTTAAACAGTTTAAAATAGCCTCATTAAAGAGTGATTCTATTTCTATAGCAATACAACCAATGGAATATAGACCTCAAACCAACGATATAGTAATGCAACAAAAGGTTAAAGCTACTGATTTGGCTAATGCTGAGATAAAAAACGTACTAGAACACGTAAAATTTGATGCTAAAAGCCGTTCTTTACTAGGAGATGGCTTTGATACTGGAGATTTTTGCTTACATTGGTATTTTGATATGGATGAAAAACCATTTAAGAGTTTTGCTCCTAACATTGAAGGAGTAATTAATTGTGAAATTATTGACTCAACTAATGTAATGTTTGGTAATCCTAACACTAGAAATGTAGAAAAACAGCCTTATATCATCATAGTAGGTCGTGATTTAGTAACTAACCTACAAAAAGAGGCTAAAGCTAATGGAAATAAAGATTGGAAGTCTATTCAAGGAGATTCAGAGACTACTGAACAAATGGGAGACAACGGAAAACTTGAAAACACTGCTAAAGGATATGAAAAAGCACTTTATATTATCAAATATTACAAAGAAAAAGGTGTTGTTTATGCTAATAAGAGTGTAAGAAACACTTATATTTATAAAGAGAAAAACACAGGGCTAAGTTATTATCCTATTGCTTTTGGTAACTGGGAAGAAGTAAAAGGAACATATCACGGTCGTGCAGAGACTACTGGTATAATTCCTAACCAAATATCAATAAATAAAATGTTTGCTATGGTAATCTACCATTTAATGCTTACAGCCTTTCCTACGGCCGTTTATGATGCTGACCGTATAGAAGGATGGACTAACGAAATAGGGGCTCAGATACCGGTTATTAACCTAAATGGAGACTCTATTAGAAACGTTGGTGGATATTTAGAGCCTGCTCAAATGTCTAATCAAATAATGGATGCTATATCTTTGGCTATGCAATACACTAAAGAAACTTTAGGAGTAGGAGATGCTTCTCTAGGAAACGTAACTATGAATAATGCTACTGCTATTATAGCCATCCAAAAGAGTGCTGCTGTTCCATTAGAGAACGTAAAAGCATCATTCTACGAGTTTGTTGAGGATTGTGGAAAAATCATCATAGATATGATGGGCACAAAGTATGGAATAAGACCTGTTGTTATAACAGGACCAAATAATGAACGTACAGTAGAAGAATTTGACTTTAACCAATTAAAAGATATGTGGATGCACATTAAGATAGATGTAGGTAATGCTTCATATTTTAGTGAAGTTGCTAGTGTTCAAACATTAGATAACCTACTTAATAATGGATTTATAGATTTTGTTGAATATTTAAAACGTATTCCTGATGAATTAATACCTCAAAAATCTGAACTAATTACTTCAATAGAACAAAATGATATGTATAAACAAGCAATTTATAATTTAATGGGGCAATTTATGGATACATTAGATCCTGTTACAAGATCAAGTCTAACTCAGTTAAGCCCTGAACAATTAGAAAAAACAGTTTTACAAATGATGGGTGCTTTAGAAGGAGATGGAGCAAACACAGTATCTGATATGGAAAATCCTGTGCCTACTGATGAAGAGTTATCTCAAACATTACAAATGGGAGAAGGCGCAATACCATTAATGCAACCACAAACAAATGTAGGAAGAAATGCTGTTGAAAAAATGGCAGAACTTCAAGACATTGGAGGACTACAATCTTAGGAATATTTGCACTCCTTTCATATAAATGCTAGTCTTATGACTAGCTTAGAGTAGATATAATTAGGAGTAATACACCTACAACCTTACACCTGTCATTATTGAATATGCCTAGTAGGGCGAAATATAAACTACTAAGGACAAAGTATTAATGTTTGCAAACTTATATCTATTCTAAGGTATTCATAAGAATACTTGGGCAACCATACCCAAAGGAGGAAAATTAAAATGGATGAAGAAGTTGTTGAAAGTATACCAACAGAAACAATGGAATCGGATGAAGACTTTTTTGCGGATGTCGATAACGAAGTTATTACTGAGAATATTGATGAAACAAACAAAGTACATTCAGAAACCGAAAAGACCGATGAGGCTGAAGTACCAAGTGAAGCTGATGAAGGTAATAAGGAGACTGAAGACGTAGATTTACAACCTTTATTAAAGGCTTTATCTGGAAAGATTAAGTACAATAAAGAAGAAGTAAATGTAGAATCTATTGAAGATTTAAAAACTTATGTACAAAAGGGATTAAATTACGATAAGAAACTACAGGAACTAGAAAATCTACAAAATAGTAGACTTGAAAAATACGCAAAAGAAAAGGCTGATGCTTTAGGCATAACAGTAGATGAGTATATGAACCAAGTAGAGGCTTATGAGAAGCAACAAGAAAGGCAAAGAGAGGCTGATGAACTAGAAGATTTAATCAATGCTGGAACACCAGAGTCTATTGCTAAAGAACTTATTGCTAGTAGACAACAACGTAAGCAAATACAACAGGAATTAAATGATATTAAAGCTGAAAGGGAAGCAGACAAGAAAGAAAAAGAGAAAAATAAAGAATATCAAGACTTTCTTAATGAATTCCCAGATGTTAAACCTGAAAGTATTCCTAAAGAAGTTTTTGAAGATGCTGAGAATTCATCATTAAAAGAGGCTTATATGAAATGGAAACTTAAGGAATTAGAAAAAGAGATTAGTATCTCTAAAACAAATGAAAAAAATAAAAAATCATCAGTAGGCAGTACCACTGATACTGGAACTACTAATGAAAAACATGAACGAGACCTATTCTTAGAAGGTTTCGAATCTTAAAAAAGGAAGGAATGATTTAAAGGGCAGTAAATTTAGCCGAAAAATATGAAAAGAAAGTAGACGAGGCTTTTAAAAAAGCATCATTTACAGCACCATTAGTAAACAACGATTATAATTTTGATGGAGTAGATACAATTCACATTTATCGTATTCCAACAGTTGCATTAAACAACTATACAAGAACAGGAACTAACCGTTATGGTAACCCTGATGAACTACAAGATGAAGTAGATACTTACGAATTAAAAACTGATAAGTCATTTACATTTACTATTGATAAAGGAAATAACCAAGACCAATTAAATGTAAAAGATGCTGGTAGAGCTCTAAAGAGAGAAATCGATCAAGTTATCGTACCTGCACAAGATAAACAAGTATTAGCAGAAATTGCTGCTGCATCAGTTTCTAATAGTCAATATGGAACTGGTGCTATTTCTAAAGCAAATGCTTATGAAAAATTCTTAGATGGACAAGAAGTATTAGATAACAAACTTGTACCAACTGAAGGCCGTGTAGCTGTTGTAAACACTTCTTTCTATAAAGCTATTAAACAAGACTCTAGCTTTACTAAGACTGGAGACATGGCTACTAAGTTATCATATAAAGGTATTGTAGGAGAAATAGACGGAGTACCAGTAATCAAAGTACCAAGTTCTTATCTACCTGGAAATTGTGAATTTATAATCACTCATCCAATTGCTACAATTAACCCTAAGAAATTAACTGATTATAAAATTCATAGAGATCCACCAGGAATTAACGGTAACCTTGTAGAAGGTCGTGTAAGATATGACACTTTCGTTCTTGAAGGAAAGAAAGATGCTATCTACTCTCACTTTACAAGTTATTCAGGATAGTAGTATCAAGAGTTTATCTCTTGATAAAAGGACTCTTGAGGGAGTCTTTTTCTGAGGAGGTAAAAAAATGAAAGGTGAAACTATTTTTAAAATGACTATGGCTATGATAGACGAAATGCTATCAAGTGGAGAATTGGATGCAGAATCAACTTCTGAATATAGAGCAAAAGCACCATATATCTTAACAATGTTGCAGAACGAAATAGTAGGAATAGAGAATCGTTATAAACGAGAGGATGAATGGATATATCCAGTCCCTATTGAAGATTTAAGTCAAACATTTCAAATTGATGATATAAAAGCTACAAACCTTCTTACAAATGGATTAGCTGCTAACTTGATGCTACACGAAGATAAAACTTTAGCTAATTACTTTGAGCAACGATATGAAGAAATGAAAGGTATGTTCTTAAAACCATCACCAAGAACACCGGAGAAAAGAGAAGATGTATACGATGCTACTCTAAAATATTAGGAGGTGGCCAAAAGGGCTCAAATTAAAGTACAAAAAGACATAAAACCTACAAAAATAGATAAATTTTTAGGTTTAAACATCTCCAATACTGGAGATACGCAAATACAATTAGGTGAATCTGGTGATATGGATAACTTTTATATCACTAATGACTATAAATTACGTAAAATGTATGGATATAAAAAGATCTATGATTTTACTAAAGCTATAAAAGGTATGTATACAACTAATTTAGGTGGAGTAGAGTATTTATTAGTTGCTTCTGATGGCAAACTATACTACTTCACTAGAACTCAGCTAGAATCTGAATTATTGTCGAAAACACCTACATTAATAGGTAGTATTCCAGATAATGATGTATCTTTCTTTACTTTTGATAAAAAGGTTTATATTTTGTGTGGTAAGTATATGAGCTGGGATGGAACAACATTACAAGAGGTGGAAGGATATACACCTCTTGTTTTTATTAATACCCCTCCTGCTGGTGGTGGAGTTATCTATGATGAAATTAATATGTTATCTCCTAAAAAACACCAAACATTTAATGGAGATGGAACTTCTGTTGATTTCCATATAGCACAAACAAACGTAACATCAATTGATAAAGTCTTAGTAGATGGAGAAGAAAAAGCCATTACAACTGATTACACAGTAGACCTAACTAATGGAGTTGTTTCATTTGTAGGAACAGCACCACAACGGACTTTGGATGATGGAGATAGAGACATAATAGAAGGTATGAAGTTTGGAACTGTCTTTGGTGGAGATTTAGATACAAGAGTATTCTTATATGGAAACCCAACTTGCCAAAATAGAACTTACTTTAGTGGATTAGAAGATGGAGTACCTAGTGTTGAATATTTTCCTGCTACTGCTCAAGTAGATGTAGGGCCATCTAACTTTGCTTTAACTGATCTAACTAGACAATATGATAGATTGATAGCAACAACCAATAGGCCTGAGGCTTATTATATGAGTATATCTACTGAAAGCCTTACTATTACTTTAAGTGATTCTACGACTATATCGAGATTAGTACCAAGTGTAGGAACGTTTCCATTAAATGAAGTTCACGGTAATGTTGCTCCAGGACAAGGACAATTAATAGATAACTATCCTGTTACTATAGATAGAAATGCTTTAATTATGTGGAAAGCCTCTAATGTACGTGATGAACGTAATATGGAAGATATATCTCAAAAAATACGATTAGATTTAATAAGTAGAGATTTAAAACATTTCAAGACTTTAGATCATCAATCAGAGAATCAATTATGGGTATATCACGGAGAATTAATATATATCTACAATTACTTTAACAAAACTTTTTCAAGGATAAGAGTTGAAAATAATATGAGTAATATTGTTGATTTAGGAAATCGTATATATTCCGGTACTGACTTAGGATTAGTAATGCAGTGGGGAGAAGAATATTCTAATTATGATGGTAAAACAATAAATGCTCATTGGGAAATGAACTTTGAAGATTTTGACACTTCTTACTTAAGAAAAACGATGAATCGTTTGTGGGTATTAATGCAACCACAAGTATATTCAAGTGCTGATATTGGTTATGTAACTAATAGAGCTGAGGCTAAAACAAAAAAACATATTGAATATAAACTTTTGTTAATGGATGATGTAGATTTTTCTAACTTTTCATTTAGTATATCTAGAAACACTCAACCATTTAGATTAAAACTAAAGGCTAAAAAGTTTACTAATATGAAGATAACTATAGATAACAATGAGGATACTGATTGTACTATTCTAGAATTAGCATTAAAAGTTGAATCATTTGGAGAAAGTAAGTAGGAGGTGAATTTATGAGGCAAAAGATAATAAGTTTATTTGGTGTAAGATCAATAATAACATTGGCTTTAACAGCAACATTGATTTATGGCTTTGTTGTCGGCAAGGTAGATGCTAAAGACTTTTTGGTATATGTAACAATGGTATTTACTTTCTTCTTTGCTAAAACAGGTCAAGAAGAAGCAAAAAAAGAACAAGCTGCACTAAAATCAGTGCAAAAAGATGAACAGATAGGAGGTTTAGGATAATATGGCATTAACTAAATTTACTGAGAATGTAAACAATATTCAAGGTTTATCAGATAGACCTAATACAATTGATGGATTAACTTCATCACAATTAAAGGAATTATTTGATAAAGCAGGAGCTGATATTAAAACATATTTAAATGAAAGTTTAACTGAAGAATTAGACACAGTGATTACAACAATTCCTGATCCATCAAATTTTGTTACTACTTCAGATTCAAGACTAACAAATTCAAGACAATGTAATAACTCATTTGATAGTTGGTCTACAGCAAGAACAAATTTAAAAATAACTTATGGAACAACATTACCTCAAACAGCAGATAATGGTGCAATATTCTTACTATATAAGTAGGTGATAAAATGACAGTTTTAGACCAATATAACATAGATAGTTGGAACTACTTACAAGTAGGGTATGATTTATTAGAACAAACATACAACAAAATAGTTTATAGAAGATACATAACACTACACGTTGCAGGACACGTATCTTGGTACAATGCAGTAGCAAGATTTTCTAACCCAAATGCTGAGAATTGGCTAGAATATACTTATTATGGTGGAGATTATATATTACTTCAACAAGATGTAACATTAACTCCTACACCAGGACAATCATATATAGAAACAATATCAGGAAATCTTGAGTCAGGATTGGTTAATTGGTATTTTTCACCACAAATAACATTCCCAGCGATGGACTCTCCTGCAACTATATCAAGTGTAGAAGGAAGTACATTATATGGTGATTTTGTTGCTAATTTCACTCCAAAAAGTGGCGGTGGATATACATATAAATTAACAATAGGAATATTTCATTATAATGATGAGTTTTCCAACTATACTTCTGGCACAGCAGTAAAATTAAACAATAGTACAATAAATGCAATAAAAACAATTTCAGGAGACACAGTAAACTTAAATATAACACTATCAACATATAAAAATGGTAATTTAGTTGGAGAAGATAAAAAACAACTAAAAGTAAGAACAAATCCAGGTGTTCATTTAAGAGTAAATGGGGTTTGGAAAGAAGCAATACCTTATGTAAGAGTAAATGGAGTTTGGAAAGAAGCAGTTCCATACACAAGAGTAAATAATTCGTGGAAGGAAGGGATTTAGAGGGCAAGTTATGAAGACGATTTAAATAGAATGAAAACCGCTCAAAGAGATGCTGCTATTGCTGATTTAGAAAACACAAGAAATCAAGCATTAAGCAATTTACAAGCAGAAAGACAACAAAACTCTGCTTTATATAATCAACAAAGATCATCAGCAAATGCTCAAAATAGATTAAGTGCTAAAAACTTTCAAGAATATTTAGCACAAACAGGAAGAGCAAATAGTGGATTAAGTGCTCAAGCACGTATGCAAAATGCAAATAATTTAAATACTAATTTGAATTATTTAAATGCTGGAGAATCTAGTGCTTTAGCCGATATTAATAGAAGAACGACTGATGCACAAAACGCATATAATACAGGATTAGCTGGAGCAAATGCTCAAATTGAAGCTAATTATATTCAAAACTTATTAAATGAGAGAGATAAGGCATTACAAAGAGAATTACAAGAAAGACAATTCCAAGAATCAATTAGACAATTTAACGAGAATTTAGCATTACAAAAACAGCAGTTATATTCTCGTTTTAACAGTGGTAGTGGAGGAGGCGGCTCTTCTAGATCCTCAGGAGGTTCTGGTGGGGCAAAAAGTAATGATGTAGCAATTAAATCAGTATCATCACCATCTAAGTTTAGTTCAACAACTGCGACAAAATGGTACGTAAATAATGCTGCAGGTTTAACATCTAAGAATCAATTAGATTCAGCAATTGCAAGTGGATTATCAAGTGGAAAGATAACTCAAGAAGATGCAAATAGAATTTACAAAACATACGGACTATAGGTGGTGATAAAATGGCAAAGAGAATGACCGATGAGGAAATAGCAAAGTATATTCAAAGCAAATCAATAACACAAGACCAATATGTTGCTCCAACGGTACAAACTCATGTTGATACAAGAAATAGAGCTCCTGCTATGGTGCAAGTGGCTCAAACTGTAAAACCAACACAAACTATAACAACAACTAAGACATTTAATAATAAACCACAAAGTAGTTTCAATACTCAATCACAAGACATAAGAACGGTTGATACAGTTAATAAAAAACAAGACAAACCTAAAGAAAAAATTAGCATTTTAAAAACATTAGGAAATATTGCAACAAATATGGGTGAAGGTGCATTAAAAACTGGCGAAGGGGTAATAGATACACTAAACGATATAGCAGATGCAATCAATAATCCATTAACGTATGCTGGAAATAAAGCAGTATATGGAAAAGAAACAGCAGACAAAGCATTAAAAGAGTCAAAACAAAAGCAAGAAGAATTTATCAAAGAAGATTTAGTAAATAAATTAAATGAAGCTACAGGCTGGAATGATTATAAAAATAAGTGGGAAGAAGGATCATTAGTAAAAAGTGGAAACTTTGCTGGACAAGTAGCACAAGGAGTAGGTGGAATGGTACCTTCTTTACTTGCAGGTCGAGCATTAGGATTTAATCCAAAATTAAAATCATTAAAAGGTTTATCTGGTGCTCAAAAAGCAGCAACAATGGCAGGAAATGTAGGAAAAACTTATTTATCCCAATTACCAGCAAATGCTATATTAACTGCACAAAGTTATGGTAGTGGATTAGAAGAAGCATTAAATGAAGGAGCTTCAAGAAACAAAGCAAGAGCATACGGATTAAGTGATGCAGCAATAGAACAATTAACTGAAATGATGACAGGTGGAGTACCAGGATTAGAGGGTAAGGGTGGCATAGACCAATTTGTAGATCCTTTAATTAATAAAAATACTAATGGATACTTAAATGCTTTATTAAAAGCAGGATATGGTGCATTAGGAGAAGGATTAGAAGAATCAACGTCAGAATACTTAAACGCATTAGCTAGAAAAGGAATATTAGGCAAAGATATAGACTGGAATGAAGTAAATAAAAATGCTTTAAGGTCTGGATTAGTAGGTGCAGCAACTGGTGCAATACTAAATACCCCAACAAATATTCAAAACATTCAAGATGTTAGAACTGAAAATCAAATAAGAAATGCGTTAGGTGATGATACTTATGCAGAAGGAAATTTACAATATAACCCAGATTACAAAGGCTGGGAAAATCAAAGAGAAGAAAATCGTGTTGAAGAAGCAAGAAAAGAAGAAGAAAGTAAACAACGTCGTGCTGAATTTGAAAGAATTCAACAAGAACGTGCTCAAGAAGAGGCTAGAAAGGCTCAAGAATTGGCTCAAGAACGTCAAAAAGAACAAGAACGTATAAGAGAACAAGAAAGACAAAAAACTCTAGAGGAAGCCCAAAAGAGACGTCAAAAAACGATTAATAAGAACGATGATTATAATAAATATTATAAAAATGCTGATTTAAAGAAATTTGATGATTCTTTAATAGAAAAATCAAAAGGATTTATAACTGGAAATAAGCAAGGGAAACGTACTAAAGAACAATGGTTAGCGATTGCAAAAGATATTGGAAAACAAGCACAAGGAATGGATGCTGAAGCAATAAAGAAATATGCTTATGAAAGCTTTAAATACGAAAGACCAAACGTTAAAGAGAACTTAAATAGACAAGGAAAGAATTATGTAAGTTTTAAAGTTGATGAGTGGGTAGATGCAGTACAAAAAGCAGCACAAAGCCAATCTAGTCCGAAAGCAGTCCAATCTAGTGTGGAAACTGAACAACAAACTCCTCAAATTGAAACTAAAGAATTAACTGAAGATCAAAAAAGAGACTTAAAGGGATTTAGAGATGCTGGTATGTATGCAAGTATTTCTAAAGAACAGTTCTTAAAAAACAATTATTCTCCAAGATTAGAACAAGAATTAGGATTAACTAGAGAACAAGCTGGAGAATGGTTTGATAATTCTAAGACTAAAGAATATAAAAAATTACACGATAAAATGCAAGAACTATACAGAAAAGATATAGTTAAAAATAATATTCCATTAGAAGAAAGGTCAGATTTTGTATTTAATGCTTATGACAAAAATCTTTCTTATGAACAAATGGAAAAGAACTTAGAAGAAGCTGTATTTGAAAGAACAACTAAGAATTTTAATAATAAAATGATGCAAAATGAGGCTAAAAATACTAATTTATCTAAGGAAGAATTTACTAAGAAATGGAATACTGCTCAAGGTAAGGAATTGGGATTTACTAAGAAAGATATTGAAGAAGTATATGACCAGCAAAAAACTGACAAAAAAGTGGCAAAAAATCCTAATCTTGCTGAGAAAGTTGATGAACCTGTATTGAAAGTAGAAACTCCACAACAAGAAAAACAACATTATATAGATAGTGGTATGAATGAAGAAATAGCTAAGATATTATCTGAAATGCCTAGGGTAGAAAAACAACCATTAAGAGAAAGAATTAAAGAAGGAAAAGCAAAACTTAGCGAAGAATGGAGTTATTTAAAGAGAAACTTAGTAGATAAGGGAGAAACGATCTACACTTTAGGAAAGAAAACAAAGAACCCTAATTTATATGCTAAGTATGATAAAAGAGGGACTACTACAGGTGAGGCTAATTATGATATTGGAGTAGCACAAACTGATTTACAAGGTAAAAGATTTAATAACTTTACTAATGAAAACGGTAAGAAAACATCTATGTCTTTAAATCAAATTTGGGAAGGAGTAGATCCTCAAGTCGCTAATGAATATCTTGCTCATTACTTAAATGTAGATAGATATAAACAAGTTAATGAAAATGGAAGAGCAATTCAAGATAGTTTACAAAAGCAAATAGACCAGGGAAAAATAACTCAAGAGTACGCTGATAAAGTTATAAGAGAAAACAAAGGTAATAAATATGTATTCGGTCCAAGTATAACAGACCAAGATTCATTAAAGAAAGTTAAACAATTAGAAAAAGAGTATCCTGAACTTAAAAGGTTTGGAGAAAATGTATGGCAATATGGTAAAAATCAACTACAAAATATGGTTGATGCTGGTAAAATATCACAAGCACAAGCTGACCAATTCTTAAAAGAAACTCCTCACTATGTTAGATTACAAAGAAA
>Ga0310786_10005296_pt1 | contig 17591 bp, 14 predicted proteins | sample AusTroGonzalo_MG_FD_203881 | JGI IMG/M metagenome (GOLD analysis project Ga0310786, IMG submission 203881) | Bovine rumen microbial communities from tropical cattle in Woodstock, Queensland, Australia - Gonzalo_03 (v2) (version 2) | ecosystem: Host-associated > Mammals > Digestive system >... | reverse complement strand
CGAGAGGGTGGCTCGCGGCGGCTGGAGGTAAAGTGCATTCCGGATATTCGGGTGACCGGAAAACAGTATTATGAAAAGAACGGGTTATTATGAACTTATTACTGTCTCTTGTTGCCTTTCTTGGACAAGATCTCGAAGACAACGGCTGCAAGGAGTACCAAACCCTTAACGATCTTGATCGTATCCTGGTCGATTGACATGAGTGACATACCCTGGTTGATAACACCGATGAGGGCAGCACCGATAACCATTCCTACGACTGTTCCTGAACCGCCGTATGCGGATACGCCGCCGACGATACAAGCTGAGATCGCATCAAGCTCGAAGTTCTGACCAGCGAAAGCATTTGCTGAACCGAATCTTGCTGTAACGATGAGTGAAGCAAGAACTGTGAGGACTGCCATGTTGAGGTAAGCACAGAACATGACGAGCTTGTTGTTGATACCGGAGAGTCTTGCAGTCTCTGCGTTACCGCCGACTGTTGTGAAGTGACGTCCGATTGTTGTCTTTTCAGTAACAATTCCATAGATGATGAGGACTGCAACGATCCAGAGAACAACTACAGGAAGTCCGCCGTCCCATGAGAGCTGATATGCGATGACCATGATGATGGCTGCAACGAGGATGCTCTTTACGAGTGTGAACCACATAGGATCAGCCTGATATCCCTTTGCTACCTTTCTTGCACGGCCTGTGATGTTAAGAACGATAACCGCAGCGGCACCGATAACACCCAGAACGATACAAGGAATGTTCATCGAATCGTAGCCTGACTCAAAGATCTTACCGGAGAAGATCGCGAGGAACTCTGACGGGAAGTTTGAGATAGCTGATGTTTCTGAAGCTGTAATGAGGATCTGTGTACCGAGACCTCTGAATGCGAGATAACCTGCGAGAGTTGCGATCCACGGAGGTATTCTCATGTAAGCGATGAGGAAGCCTAAGAGGGCACCGTATGCGACACCGACTGCGAGAGCGATAATGAGAACTACCGGTACCGGAAGAGGTGTGGCAAAAAGCTTATTGGAAACTGAGAAGATACCTACGACAGCACCCATGAAGCAAACGAATGAACCTACGGAAAGGTCGATGTTACCACCTGTGAGCATGCACATGAGCATACCGACACCGAGGATAAATACGTATGCGTTCTGGTCGATGAGGGAAGCAACGTTCGATGAAGTGAACATGTTTCCGCCTGTCATGATCGTGAAGAAAACATAGATAACGAAGAGTGCTATCGCCATTACGTTCTTCTTGAGAACGTCTTTTACACTAAAGTTGTTCATGCTTTAGCACCTCCCTCTGCTGCATTTCCTGTCTTCTTTGAAGCCTTTCTGCGCATCTGCATGATGACGTCGAACAAGACTGCTACGAGAAGAACGAGACCCTTAACTACCGTCTGATAGTTCGGAGGAGTATTTGCGATGACCATGCCCTGGTTGATGATACCGCAGAGAGTAGCACCGATGATTACACCACCGATCGTACCTGTTCCGCCGTATGCGGAAGCGCCGCCGATGAAGCATGCTGCGATAGCATCCATCTCATAACCCATACCGTATGTAGGCTGTGAACCCATAAGTCTTGCGATGTTGAGGATACCAGCGAAACCGGAGAGGAGTCCCATGAGTGTGTAAGCACTGAACATAACCATCTTTGTGTTGATACCGGAAAGTCTTGTAGCCTTTTCGTTACCACCTACAGCGTAGAGGTTACGTCCGAGTGTTGTCTTAGATGTAATGTAAGCGAACAAGCCGAGTACGATTGCGATCCAGATAAGAACCGTAGGAATACCCTTGTAGGAAGCGAGCTTATATCCGAGCCAGATAACTACTGCAACGATAAGGACTGTCTTAAGGATGACTACACCAATTGCGTCAACCTTGTAACCCTTAACGATGAGTCTTGAACGGTTGATGAATGTGAAGATCGCATAACCTACTGCAACGAGTACTGCGAATACCATACATGTCTTGTTAAGACCTACGTCAGGACCAACGCCTGCGAGGAAATCAGGGATGTAGCAGCTGTCGCCGCCGCCGAAGATGCTAAGGAAAGAAGCATCATCTACCTGGTATGCATAACCCTGCATGATTACGTTTGCGAGACCTCTGAAGGCGAGCATGCCTACGAGTGTTGCGATAAACGGCGGAACCTTTATGAAAGCGATCCAGAAACCGTGCCACATACCTACGAGAAGTCCCATGCCGAGCATTGCAGCTACTGCAACAGGCCAGGGAAGGTTCTTACTCATGATGATGGCACCTACACCGCCTGCGAGGCAGACAACTGAACCTACGGAAAGGTCGATGTTACCACCGGTTAAGATACAGAGGAGCATACCTGTTCCGAGTACGAAAACGTATGCGTTCTGTGAAATTACGTTGTTGATGTTCTGAGGAAGGAGTGACTTTCCGCCAGTAAGGAAGTAGAAGACAATTACAACTGCTACCATGGCGATAAGCATCATGTACTTTCTCAGGAAGTTTTTAATGTTAAATTCACCCATTGTTATGCCTCACTTCCCGACTTAACAATGCAAGCCATAATATTCTCTTGTGTTGCATCGGAAGCCTTCATCTCACCGACGATCTGTGCCTGGTTCATGATGTAGATTCTGTCACTCATTCCGATGACTTCAGGAAGCTCGGAAGAGATCATGATTACTGATTTGCCGGCCTTTGCAAGATCGTTGATGATGCAATAGATCTCATACTTGGCACCTACGTCGATACCTCTTGTGGGTTCGTCGAGGATGAGAACGTCCGGGTTAGCGAACATCCACTTCGCGAGGAGGACCTTCTGCTGGTTACCACCTGAGAGGTTTCCTACGAGCTGCTCGACTGAAGGTGTCTTTGTTCTGAGCTTCTGCTTGTATTCATCAGCAACCAGATATTCCTTATCCTTATCGATGAAGGTTGCCTTACTGATTGCCTTGAGATTTGCAAGTGTGGTATTTGTCTTGATTGAATTTGTAAGAACGAGTCCGTTACCCTTACGGTCTTCGGTTACGTACGCAATACCTGCTTCGATGGCCTTCTTGGGGCTCTTCAGGAATACGTTCTCACCGCGGAGCTCCAATGTACCGGAAATACCGATACCGTATGAGCGTCCGAAGATACTCATTGCGAGCTCTGTACGTCCCGCACCCATGAGTCCGTAGATACCTACGACTTCGCCTCGTCTTACGTTGATGGATACGTCGTCTACGACCTTACGCTCAGCGAATTCAGGATGGTAAACTGTCCAGTTCTTAACCTGCATCATGATATCGCCGATCGGAACATCGTGACGCTTCGGGAATCGGTCTGTGATCTCACGGCCTACCATTCCCTTGATGATCCTGGACTCGGAGATCTCCTCATCCTTGGAATTCATTGTCTCGATCGTTGAACCGTCTCTTACGACTGTGATCTTGTCTGCTACGTATGAAACCTCGTTGAGCTTGTGGGAGATGATGATCATCGTCATTCCCTCTTCTCTCTGGAGCTTCTTCATGAGATCCAGGAGTGCTCTTGAGTCTGTTTCGTTAAGTGATGAAGTAGGCTCGTCGAGGATAAGGAGCTTGGCGTTCTTAGCCAGAGCCTTCGCGATCTCTACGAGCTGCTGCTTACCTGTACCAATATCTTTAATAAGTGTTTTAGATGACTCTGTAAGACCAACCATTGCGAGGTATCTGTCTGCCTCTGCATATGTCTTGTTCCAGTCAATGCACCATTTACTTCCCTGTTCATTTCCGAGGAACATATTCTCGCCGATCGTCATGTAAGGAATCAGCGCGAGCTCCTGGTGGATAATTACGATTCCTTTTTTCTCGGAATCCTTGATGTTATGAAATTCGCATACTTCGCCGTCGTAAACTATGTCGCCTTCATAGGTGCCATACGGATAAATACCGCTGAGAACATTCATGAGCGTTGACTTGCCTGCACCGTTCTCACCGACCAGCGCGTGAATCTCCCCCTCTTCAACCTGAAGGTTGACATTGTCGAGAGCCTTAACGCCCGGAAAAGTTTTGGTTATGCTCTTCATTTCAAGCAAAACTTTTGCCATGTGTCGCCTCTTTCGTTTGTGATGATAATTGTTTGTATTTGGGATAGAAAATTGGGTTTAGCCTCAATATACAGGCGGGGTTTCCCCCGCCTGTAAAAGGCTAAAATCTTAATGATTAAGCGAGGTCTGCTTCCTTATAGTAACCGGAGTCGATAAGGATTGTCTTGTAGTTGCCAGCATCAGCAAATACAGGAGAGCAGAGGTATGAAGGAACAACCTTCTTGCCGTTGTCGTATGTCTTTGTATCGTTTACATCAACTGTCTCGCCCTTGAGGATCTGTGTAACCATCTTAACAACCTGTGAAGCGAGTGTACGTGTATCCTTGAATACGGACATTGACTGCTTGCCTGCGAGCATGTTCTTAACGTTGGAGATGTCGCAGTCCTGACCTGTGATGATCGGGTACTTACCATTGTAGTTTGTAGCGAGAGCGTTCTCTACGCCGAGAGCTGTTGAGTCGTTGGAGCAGAGCCATACGTCAACGTTTGTGCCATCTGCATAGTAAGAAGAAAGGATGTTCTCGGCTCTGGACTGAGCTGTCTCTGTCTTCCATGAAGGTGTAGCAACGTCTTCGAACTTTGTCTGACCGGAAACTACGTTGAGCTTACCAGCTTCGATGTAAGGCTTAAGAACGTCATAAGCACCGTTGAAGAAGAAGCCGGCATTGTTGTCACCAGGGTCACCAGCTGTGAACTCGATGTTGAAAGGTCCTGTAGCGTTGTCAAGGTCAAGAGTATCCTTAACGTATGTACCCTGAATTGTACCTACCATGTAGTTATCGAATGTTGCGTAGTAGTCAACGCCTGCGTTGTCCATCAAGAGACGGTCATAAGCGATAACCGGGATGTTCTTTGCTTCAGCCTTATCGAGAGCTGTTCCGAGTGAAGAACCTTCGATAGCTGCGATAACGAGAACCTTACAACCTGAGTTGATCATGTTCTCAACCTGTGAGAGCTGTGTAGCAACGTCGTTGTTAGCATACTGAAGGTCTACTTCGTAACCAGCTGCTTCGAGCTCCTTCTTCATATTGTCGCCGTCCTGATTCCATCTCTGGAGATCCTTTGTAGGCATTGAAACGCCTACCTTAGACTTTCCTGAACCACCAGCACTGCCAGTTCCACCGCCAGCGCATCCTGTTAATGCTGTAATAGCCATTGCGCCACAAAGAATTGTTCCAAGAATCTTCTTTGCATTCATGAGAAAATTTCCTCCTATTAAGTAATATCGGCACTTCCTGCCACATACAAATTAACATTGGTTATATAGGAGTTGCATATCCACATTCTTGATATTTTTGGCTATTTTTGGCGAATCGTCATAATGTTTAAGGGTGTTTTAGCACAATTATGTGGTCGATATGACCAAATTGTCCGAATTGTGCTAAATGCCACTGAATTTCCGCAATTTGAATAAAAGATTTTTGATATTTGAGGCGGATTATTGTGTTTTTGCGGGGTTGGGGCCGGTTGGCGTGAGAGGGTTTTAACCTGATCTTTGGATTTTCAGTAAAAAAGTTAAGATCGTGCTGCCAAAATTAACCCTTTCGAGATGTATTACCAAATTAGATTAAATATACATGCACGATTTATCTTATATAAAAGAAAAATACTATTTAGGTTAAATATTCCTCCGAATTCTTAACCCAAATAGCATTATTTTCGAAAAAAGGTTAAACGGCGCCCGTTAATTGCCGTTCAGATAAACTTCCTCTCTCAAATGGAATCCGCTGTCGATGATAACCGCGTCCAGATTCTCGCGTGTAACGGCAGCAGGCTCGATTGCGATATAAGGAATATCCTGCGTACCGTCGAAGAAAGTATCTGTCTCACCGAGTGACTTACCGGTAGCGAGCTTTACTGCGTACTCAGCTGCGAGACGCGCAAGCTTTTCAACCGGCTTATAAACCGTTATGAGCTGTGTTCCCTCAACGAGTCTCTGGCATGCTTCGAGATCGCCGTCCTGGCCGGTAACGAAGATCTTGCCCGCAAAACCTCTCTCGGCAAGGGCGTGGATGGCTTCGCCTGCGAGGGCATCGTTGCCGCACATGATCGCGTCAGCCTTGGAAATAACCTCGAAATTATCATTTACGAATTCGTATGCGAGCTCAGGCTTCCAGTTGTCGCAGTTATATGTAAGGGAAATATTCATCTTATGTTCTTTGCAGACTGAATCGAAACCGCTCATTACCTGCGAAACGTTATAGTCGGACTCAGGTCCCATGATCTCAACGATCGTGCCGCCCTCGGGTACGTTGTCGCAGATCGCATTTGCCATCTGTTTTCCTACTGCCTCATTATCGAAAGAAATATAGAGGTCAGCACCGGCATCTCTTACGAGACGGTCGTAGCAGATAACGGGAATGCCCTTGCCCGTTGCTTCCTTGACTACATCCTTGAGAGCAACGGCGTCAGCGGTAATGATTACTATCGCGTTTACGCCGATCTCAATAAAACGCTTGATCTGTGAGATCTGTGTCTCAACGTCACCGCCTGCGGACTGGACGTTTACCTCAGCGCCCAATTCATTTGCGGTGGATACGAAGACGTCACGGTCTCTTGTCCAACGCTCGATAACGAATGAGTCGAACGATAAGCCGATCGTGCAGGCACTGCCCTTGGTAGTGGGCGTGACTTCCTTGTGCTCGGCTGCCTGGCATCCGCAGCACATGAGAATCATGGACAGCATCGTTATAAGCGCAATAATCTTCCTCATTATCTTTTACCTTCCTTGTACTCGGTAGGAGTAACACCCGTATTCTTCTTGAAGATACGGCTGAAATAGTTCGGATCTGAATATCCGACCTCCGAGCAGATCTCTTTCATTGATTTGTTGGTGCCTTCCAAAAGCTCGCGTGCCTTGTTTACTCTGACACCCGTGATGTAATCGGTAAACGTGACGCCCGTCTGGGTCTTGAAGACCTTACTGAAATAGAACGGACTGATGTCGTACATGCCGGAGAGATCATCAAGTGAGATGTCCTCTTTGAAGTGCATGTCGATATACTTCTTGGCCTTCTCCGCAACGTCTTCGGTCTTGGCAGCGTTGGCTGAATTGATCATGTTGACCGCACGCTCGATGTGCGAGAGGAACCACAGACGGAGTTCATCGTAGCTCTTCATGTGATTGATCTCAGGCAGATATTCGCTTCTCGACAGGAAGTGGTAAACGTGTCCGCCGTTGCCGTAAGCAAGTCGCTCTGCCCACAGAACGAACTCCAGAACCTTCAGACAGATATCGTTCATCTCACCGCCGGAGCTCTTCTCCATCCAGTCAAAAAACTGGCTGGCAGCTTCAAGCGACTTGTGGATATCGCCCTGTGAGATCGAATCGAAAAGTTCTTTCTCTGTTTTATACGGATAGTCCGTATCGTATTCGCATCCTTCGGGAAGGTCGATGCTCTCTGCAACCGTATGCTTTGTGGTAACAAGAGCAGACAGCGCCTCCGAATAAGAATCTGCCATATCCTCCATAGGCTTAACGGAGCCGATACCGATTCTGAAATCAATGCCCAAAGCTTCGGTCAGTTCTTCCTGCGCCCTCTTCGCGGATTCAACGATCCTCGCATATTCTTCCTGTGAGATCGAGCTTTGCGCGCAAGGGATGAGAACGGGGATCTTGTTGCCCATTACCGCACCCGTTATGCACTTAAAGTTGTCACTGATAACGAGAAGGACAGTCTCATAATTCTTCTGAGTCTTAACGCTCGCAGGGACTGCACCGCGCATGTATCCGCCGGGTTCCCTGCCGCCGCCAACGACTGCGAGCATGAGACCGTATTCTTCATCGATCTCAAGAAGCTTTTTGTATTCTTCGATGTTTTCCTTGAAATGCTCGTGTGACAGCAAGTCCTGGATAAGACCGTTCTCTACGATCGGAACGATGCTGTCGAGTCTCTCCTTGATCTCAAGTTCCTTGCTTCTCTGTTCGCGGCTGCGGTCGACCTCGGCCATAGCCTTCTTGATTACCGCAACGATCTGTTCCTTGCCGAAAGGCTTGTTTACATAATCGATTACACCGAGGCTCAACGCCTGCTTTGCATAGTCGAATTTATCGTAAGCAGAGATGACAACGAATACGATATTGGGATTCGTTCTTCTGATCTCTTTCATTGCGTCGATACCATTGATGCCGGGCATTCTGATATCCATAAGCGAGATATCAGGGCGCACTTCATCAGCAAGCTCGATTACACGTCTTCCGGTCTTGGCTTCGTGAATCTCGCACATGCCGGGAAACTCTTTCTCGATTATGAATTTGAGTGATTCGATGACGATTCCTTCATCATCCGCGAGCAAAAGCTTATACATTGCCGGCCTCCATAGGTATCTTTATCGTTACTTGTGTTCCTTCGTTCTTCTTGCTCTTGATCTCGAACACTTCTCTGTTGTTGTAATGCAGATCAAGTCTTTCCATGACATTCGTTATGCCTACGCCTCTTGTCTCAGAAGGCTTTTTCTCGTTGCTCATGATCTTCTCGATGATGTCTTCATCCGTACCGATTCCGTTATCGGAAACCCTGATGCAGCAGTTGTCGCCTTCTCTGTAGATCGAGAGCGTGATCTTACCGTCACCGGGTTCGACATCCTTGATTCCGTACTTGATCGAGTTCTCTACAAGAGGCTGGATGATCATGGAAGGAACCATTACGTCCAGAAGTGTCTCATCAATGTCCTTCTCGAAAATGATCTCTCCGGCAAAACGCACATTGAGGATGTAGATATAGGAATCAACGAGTTCGATCTCTTCCGAGAGCTTAACGGTCTCGCTCGTCTTCTTAACATTATATCGGAAGAAGTCCGCCATTTTCCTGATGTACTCACCCGTTCTGTCAGCACCTTCCATCATGGCGAGCTGCGCGCCGGCGTTAAGTGTGTTGAACAGGAAGTGCGGGTTGATCTGCGACTGCAGATATTTGAGCTGCGCATCCTTGAGGTGCGTCTCCATGAGAAGGTTTTTCTCCTTCATCTCACTCTGTGTGATGAGCTGTGTTCTGATACGTGCGATGTAATCCTTGATGCTTGCGAGCATCTCGTTAAATGCATTCGTCACCTTACCGACTTCGTCATCGGAAACGACTTCGAGAGGTTCAACGTTCTCAGGGCTTCCCATTGAGATCTCTTCGGCCTTTGCAGACAGTCTCGTAAGAGGTCTGGTGATCGTGTTCGTAAGTACGATTATGAGGAGCACGTTCATGACGGATGCGACCGCAAAGATCAGCATGCTCATGATCTCCGTGTATCTCAATGAATTAACAAGTGCCTGATAGTTTTCCGAGTTCGTTCTGAACTGTTCGTTGTTGATCGAATAGATGTACGTGTTAAGGTACTCTTTTATCTTGCTGCACTCATTGTATTTTGCGGTGTATTCATCGATGTTACGTCCACGCTTTGCCTGAATGGCTTCATCTGCAGTCTTAAGATAAGTCTCAAGCATGTTTCTGATGTCGCGCTCGGAGAGCTTGATGCTGTTATCGGTAACCTCATCATTCAGGTTCTTCATCATCTCATTCATCTTCTGTGATGAAGCGTAGTAGAGCTCGAGATCGTCAGTACCCTTTGTTTCCAGGTAACCCGTAAGACCAGAATGAAGTTCGTTCAAGTTATCGGACAATTCATTCAAGCTGATGTTGCTCGAGAAGACTGAATTGATCTTGTCGAGTGCCTGGTTGAGGTTGAAATAGATGAAGATGTTTACGGCCATCGCAATAATGGATGTCACGAGGAATACCGCGACAAGCTTACGGGAGATCTTCATGTTGGCAAAGAAATTTCCCTTAGCCATCTTCGTTCTCCTCCGGCTTGTAATTCGAGATGTTCGCGCGGTTTATGAGCACGTAATTCGAGCTGTAGTATTCGCTGACGAATCCTGAATCGTTATACTCGTTAAGTGCATCAACACACTGCTTTGCAACGTTGTTTGCCTCGATCGCGAAAGTAGCATAAACGGAGCCTTTGTCGATGGCCTTAAGTATCGTCTCGGAATCGAAGAATCCGAGGATGGTTGTCTGTCCTACCAGGTTCTTATCAACGATGCACTGGTACACACTCTCCGTTGTTCTGTCGTTTAGGCAAATGATTACATCCGGAATCTTCTCGAGGCTGTCCAAAACGTTCATGACATCTTCCTGCGAAGTAAAAGGCGTGGAAGTATCTACGATGCTTGATGTAAGGAAAATGCCTCGGCCTGTTGCATATTCCTGAATGGCTGAGTGCGTAATGTCGTCAGCGTTACCGTCATCTCTGTCCAAAAGGATGAGAACGTTAAGTGCTTTGTTCTGATTATCCGCAGAGATCGCAGTAAGCTCTTTGCCGTATTCGGTTCCCAGTGTGTAGTTATTGAGACCGACAAAACTCTTTCGGGATGAACCGTCGCAGTCAGACAAAACAGTAACGACAGGGATGCCGTTTGCAGTGGCCTTGTCGATGAGCTGCGCAGTCTCTTCGGACTCGTCACCTTCGAGAATAATGCCGTCAACTTTGGAACTGATCGCGATGTTTATTCTGTCTGCTTTTGAATATCTTGTGGACAGGTTCTGACCCGTCATCTCAACATAGCAGCCGTTCTCCTGAGCGTACTCGGAGATTTCCTTGTAGATACTGTTTGACAGCTGGCTGTCAGGGTCTTCAGCTATATATGCGTAGAGTCTGGGATACTCATTGAAGTTCTCTTCCTGAACTTCTCCGAGCTTTCTGATCATCTCTCTGTAGTAGAACAATCCTGCAACGGTCACACAAAAAAGAACGAGCACAATGCTCGCCAGTACCGTTACCGCAATCCTGTTCCTAGAGACCTTCATCGTGCATTATTATACTCTAAAGAATTATTATTTTCCTTATGCGGTAAAGGCTCAGGGCTGCCTCAGAAGAGACAGCCCTGCATACCAAAGGAGAACACTATGGCAAATGATATTATCCGTTCGTCTTATCTGCTGAACCGTCTTCGTCCTTCTTAATATCATCGAACATCTGCCTGACAGAAGGAGCATTCTTGGTAAGTTTCTTGATGCTCAGATCCTCTGCCTTATCGTTGGCAAGTCTCAGGTTATTCTCGGAAGACATGAGTGCCTTCTTAACCTTCTCGAGATGATCGATAGTCTTGTCGATCTCATCGATCGCAGTCTGATACTTCTCGGAAGCGAGTCTGTAATTGCGTCCGAAAGCGTCCTTAAATTCCTGCATGTTGCTCTCGAAGTTAACGAGGTCAAGCTGCTGGTTGCGGACGACCTCAAGTTCCTTCTGATACTGCAATGAATTGAGTGCAGCGTTTCTCAGGAGAGTGATCATGGGAATGAAGAACTGCGGTCTGATAACGTACATCTTCGGATACTTATAAGAGACATCAACGATACCGTTGTTATACAGTTCGTTATCGCTCTCGAGAAGCGATACGAGAACGGCATATTCACAGCCCTTCTCCTGTCTGTCCTTGTCGAGTTCCTTGAAGAAATCTTCGTTCTTATGCTTGGTCGCAGTTGTGTCCATCTCGTTCTTCATCTCGAACATGATGGAAATAAATTCTGTTCCTTCAGGATCAGTCTCTCTGAAGATAAAATCGCCCTTACTGCCGGATGCGCTTACTTCGTTATCCTTCTCGAAATATGCATTCGGGAAAGCAGTCATGCGGATGCTGTTAAACTGGATCTGGCAGTGCTGCTCCAAGCTCTCACCAACCATCTTTGTGGACTGGCGCGCCTTGAAATCCTTGTAGTATTCGATCTGGTCATCCTTGAGCTTGAGCTGGTTTTTGTAGTTCTCTTCAATGCTCTTTTCCTTAAGAGCGCTCTCGTTCTTCTGGTTGTCGATCTGGCTCTTGAGCTTGATGATCTCTGCCTCTTTTTCAGCAAGGATCTTGTCCTTGCTGTTGACTGCTTCGGTAATGGCCAGCTTCTTCTCGGAATCGTTCATCTCGATCTTATTCTTGAGCTGCTGAATCTGCATGTCCTTGTCAGCAATCGCCTTGTCCTTATTGGTCAGGGCAACATTAAAAGACTTCTCCTGCTCCATCTGGGCCATCTTAATGTCGTTCTTGTTCTTATTCTCCAACTCCATAGCACGCTTATGAAGTTCCTCTTCAAAAGCTTCGTTTCTGACCTGGCTTAACAACTCGGCATAGCCGCTCTCATCTACCTGGAAAATCTCGCCGCACTTGGGGCACTTAATCTCATGCATACTGATACGTCCTCCCTATTCAAACTTTATGAGCTAATTATAAGGCATTTGGCAGTCCGATATGCGGACAATAATCGGACTGATCTGTCATTTACATTGACGGTATTTTTAGCTGACGATATAATGAATTTAGAAATGAGGTGTTACCGGTCGACGGTTGCCCTCAGTTGGTTTGATACCGCCCTAACTGGTCAAGGCTATGGGCGGTTTACTTTTGCTTTGTTTTTACACAAAGAGCAATGATTGTTGCTATCAAAATGCCAATCTCGAGTACGATACTCAGAGTCTCATAATCAGACATACAACCACCCCCTATCTCCCATCAGGGTAATAGGAGGGCAACCGCCTTCCGTTGGAGGTAACACCTCAAAGAAAGCATATTTGAATTGTCGATTTAAATCATTCGATTATTAGGACAACTAGCTGCAAAGGCATCCAATAAAACCTTTTATGTCCTATAAACCGAATTGACATGTATATTAGGTTGTCTAAAGCCGGCTGATCGTACGTCTTTGAACAATTTAATAGGGGTGTCCCTTAAGTGAATCACATCACTTTTGAGACACCCCTTTGTTTTACTTGCGAAGTTCGTCGAAGCTTTGTATCACTTCGTACATCTCTGCGGGAACCCTCAGGATGCATTCATCAAGAAGATCTTCGGGTACTCCGTAGAATGCTTCTGCGATCGAACCTGCAATGCAGGTCAGCGTATCGCAGTCGCCACCCAGTGAAACCGCGGTGCGGATAACGTCTTCGAAGCTCTCACCTTCAAGGAATGCAGTGATCGCTTCAGGAACCGTTTCCTGGCAGGATTCAACGTGCTTATATGCGGGTCTGATCTCATCGCATGTGCGGGACAGATCGTATCCGAATTCGGAAACGATGTAGTTCTTGATATCTTCTTTCGAGCTGCCTGTACGTGCCATGAAGATAGCTGCTGCAGTTGCCTGCGCGCCCTTGATTCCTTCAGGGTGATTGTGCGTAACTTCAGATGTGAGCTTTGCTGCATGAAGAGTCTCTTCGAGCGTGTCATAGAGCCATCCGGCGGAAGAAACCCTCATCGCAGAACCGTTGCCGTAACTGTCGTAAGGCTTAGGGTCGGTGCTTGCGAGCCAGTCAATAAACCTCAGTCCGTATCCTGCATTGGGATACTTCTTGCCCCAGCGCTTCATTGAGTAAACGATAGAATCCTTTATGAAGTCATCGTCCTCGCCGAGAGTTGCTGTCAGGGCTTCAGCTACTGCGATCGTCATGACCGTGTCGTCGGTGAATCCGGCATCTCCTTCAAACATCTCGAAATCCTTGGATTTGTTACCTTTGTCGAATTCGTAAGGGGAACCGATTATATCACCTAAAATAGCACCGTACATTGCTTACCTCCGCATTATCTTTTGTGCCTCTTAGCATAATCGTCGCGGATCTCGCTGAGCATCTCGTCAGAATCGAAAGCTGCTCCCATAGCTTCAGCAGATTTGCAGGCTCTTGCGCAAGAGACCATTTTAGACATCATTTTGTAGTTAAGTGCAGTTCCTGCACCGTCACACTCATATGTTACCGCTCTGCTCCTGTCAACGCCAAACTTATTTGCAACGCTTACCGCGTCAATGTTTGCGCCCAGGAAGATGAACTCCCAGTGGTTCTTCTCTTTCTTCTTCTCGACCATCTTTTTGACCTTGTCGTAAGAATACTTTCTGCTCGAGTTCTCCATGCCGTCCGTCGTGATTATGAACAGTGTCTTTTCCGGAACATCCTCAGGTCTTGCGTACTTGTGGATGTTGGAGATGTGATGGATGGCTTCGCCGATCGCATCGAGAAGAGCTGTCGAACCTCTTACATAGTATTCCTTTCCCGTCAGAGGTGCTATCTTATCGAGTGGCAATCTGTCGTGAATCACTTCTGTCTCATTGTCGAAAAGGACTGTTGAGATCAATGCCTCGCCATCTTCGTCCTTCTGCTTGGTGATCATGGAGTTGAAGCCTCCGATCGTGTCGTTCTCAAGACCTGACATTGAGCCGCTTCTGTCCAAGATAAATACGATTTCAGTTAAACCCTTTTTCATTTTCATGTCCTCACTTTCTTATGCTGTTATTCCGTTAGCATTTGTTTGATCGTGGCTTCAGTATATTGGGATTTAAGAGGCTCCTGGTCGCCTGCGAAGCGACATTTTCGTGAGCTGATTTCAGGTCGAGAGGGTGTACGTTAAAAATACGGCAAAAGTACGGCTATAGCCGCATAAATAGCCGTATTATTCTTCATTCTTATCGAAAAATACGGCAAAAGTACGGCTGTTGCCGTATTTTTAGCCGTACTCTCCAAATTAATTAACCCCGCAGGCATAATTACCTGCGGGGCTTTCTATTCCTTCTCCCAATGAACAATCAGAGCTTGGTAAAATCAATGCTGTCTACAAGAGCTTCAATTTCTTCTTTTGAATAATCCTTAAGATTGCCATCGTAATCGAAAGGCAGAATATTCAATGAAACAAAGCTGTCTTCGAGATTTGCCGTAACGATCCATCTGTTCTTGAACACTTTGTCATAACAGTATGAGAGAGTAACCGTAATTCCGCTCTTTGTCGTATATTCATACTCTTCATAATCGCTGGCGTTTCCGACATTGAGATATGTAGTGTCGAAATAACCTCTCATGCATCTTCCGGCCTGGAAGTAAATACCGTTATACTCTGCGTCCAGGTTAAATGTTCCGTCATCGTACATGTATCCTGCACCGGTAATGCCGTTGGCAAATACAACGCCGCACTTCTCATTGATGATCTTCTCGTCGCAGTCAGTAATATTGGTATGGAGTTTAAGGTCATATTTAGCAGTGATCTCATCGATCTTATCGGCCATCTCCTGTGACCATACGAGGTAGCAGTTATACTTTTCAAACGGATCTACACCTGTGCGTCTCATTTCCGCTTCATGTTCGTCCAATATCTTACGGTCACGGTCGTAACCTGATTCAAATGCCAGCCACTCCATGGTTGCCTTGTATTCGGGTGAATCGGGATATCCCTGTAAGGAAATGAATTCCTGTTCAGGCATCGTAGCCAGAACATCTTCAGGGATTGAAACACCTGTATCTGCTTCGATCACTTCTGCCGGGGAACTCTTTCCAAAGGATAATCTCTCAAGTCCTCCTCCGATAACCGCATACGCAGATACGCCCAATGCTGCAACTACTGCGACTGCAATGCCGATCGTTACCAATCCCTTTTTTGATCTCTTCTTTGTATTTCCTGCGTTCTGAATTTTCATTTTCGTCAACTCCTTTATCCTTTCAGAGGAGACGACGTTCTGTTCTTCAATGTTTACTGAAGAATCTTCGATATTGTCCATTAGTTCATGAATATGTACTTTCATTCAGATCGTCTCCTTTCGTATTGTTGCTGAGGATCAAACGGAGTCTCTCGCGTCCGCGTCTTAGTTTGGTCTTGATCGTGGACGGGTTCATCTGCATTTGCTGTGATATTACCGACACGCTCTGACAGTAGTAATAAAACCTGAGGAAGATCTCTTTGTCCGGCTGGGGCATTGCGTATACTGCCTTGCGCACCATCTCGTCCTGGTCTTCCTTGGCCAGTCTGTCAAATTCAGAATCGTCATCTAAGATAAGAATGTCTTCGTCCAAAGGGAGCTCGTTAGCCTTGTCCCGCAATTTCTGCATGGAAAGGCTTCGTGCCACGCGGCTCAAGTAACCTTTAAGGTTCAGGGGATATAACTTTTCCGCAGACTGCCATAAAGTTACAAACACATCAGATGTAACTTCCTCTATGTCTTCATGGGTCATGGAGCCCTGCAGAATGCTGCTTACAACGGTTCCGACATAGTTGCTGTACTTGTCGATGAACCACTCAAGTGCTTCCTCGTCGCCTTTTTTAAGTAAAGCCAGCGCCTTCGCTTCGTTCACTCGTTTTCACCTCAAAATCATTATTCTGAACGGCCGTTCACCTATATAAGTGCAGTTCAGGCGCAAATGGTTTCACTTTTTCCGGAAAAATTTTCAGATTATCCCAAAAGCGGTTGATCAAAATCGAAAAGAGCCTCATTGATATCCATGAAATTGTATATCTCCTGCTCTATGAAGTAGCTGACGATCATGTCAAACATGCTGGAGGTAGAGAGCGCATATCCGGCCCTGCCCAGAAAATCCTTGGTCTCATCAATATTCAGTCTTAACGCAATCGCGAAAGCCATTGCGGTTGTCTTTTTAGGCTGATAGTCCTTGTCGTTTCTGATCTTCGAGAACAGCTTCCTGTCGACATTCGCGCGCTTATATACGACAACCTCGTCGTAGCCCTTCTCCCTGATGAGACGGAATAAGCTCTCTGACCATGTCTCAGTAAGATTCTTTACCACGTCATCAAGAGATCTCTGCTGCGGAGCAGCTGCCCCGACCATGTGCTCTTCACAAGAGACAGAAGCCGCTTTGGCCTGATCCAGGTGTAACATGTTGCGGAGCGTAAACCCTGCGCGCTCACCACGCTTGCTGCGCGGTCTCTCGTTGCCGCGGGGCCTCTCGGACGGACATTCCTCGTCCATGCTGATCCCGGCAGCGTCCAGGCAGTATTCTTCATCGATCTTCTCTGCCACATAATGCTCGTCGATGTACTGGCTTACGCCTGCAAAGATCTTGCCGGAGAGTCTGAAGGATTCGCTGTCGAAAACGGCAAGCGTTATATCAAGTTCGTGGTCAGCCAGAAAATCGCTGAACACGGACGTCGCGATCTGCAGCGCGTCAGTTTTGGGGAATCCGTTGACACCGGTTGAGATAAGCGTGAACGCAATGCTCTCAACGCCCAGTTCAACAGCCTTGTGGAGGCAGTTCTCGTAGCATCTGCGCTCGATGTTCCTCTCGCCGCGGCCGCCGCCCATCCATACCGGGCCGACTGTGTGGAAGATGTATTTGGCGGGCAGGTCAAAAGCCGGTGTTACTGCGACCCCGCCCTCTTCAATTACGCCGATCTTTTTGCGCTCTTCTAGGAGCCTGTCAGCACCGGCAGCCATGTAAATGGCGCTGTCCGTTCCGGCCATGAACGTCGGTTCCGGATTTGCGGTATTAACGATAACGTCAGCACTTATCTTTGTTATGTCGTTACGAACTATCTGAAAAGCCATTCCAAGCTCCCTTATTCTTAAGAAATCCCCTGAAAGTTACGCAATATATTATAGACCCGCGCGAAAGAGATACAAAATGTGACAAAGACGTAAGAAGTTCGTAAGCCGATCAAATGGAGCGGATTTACGGCTTTTTCTATACTTTGGACAGTAAAAGGGACCGCCTGATTTCAAAATGCCACACTTTCTTAAGGGAATCTTAAGAAACTGCCACTACCTTCTTAATTAAATGATTGCAATAATGGT
>Ga0310786_10005295_pt1 | contig 17591 bp, 25 predicted proteins | sample AusTroGonzalo_MG_FD_203881 | JGI IMG/M metagenome (GOLD analysis project Ga0310786, IMG submission 203881) | Bovine rumen microbial communities from tropical cattle in Woodstock, Queensland, Australia - Gonzalo_03 (v2) (version 2) | ecosystem: Host-associated > Mammals > Digestive system >... | reverse complement strand
TGGGTTTGAAAAAATATATGACCGGAATTGGCCGGAGCTGTTCGGAGCCAATCTGAATAAAACGGAGTAAGTCGGAGCGCGTGTAAATGAGCAAGAATGCGTCGGACCAAAACTGGATATTGGCGTATTATCAGGCGATCCGGAACGGATCCGAGGCCGTTGGCAAGTGGGTGCTGGCGCTTTACGAGTATATCGTGGCGGGCATCGAGTCCAAGGCCTTTTATTTTGACCAAAAGAAGGCAAACGATGCGGTCAACTGGATCGAGACGCACTGCTTTCACGTAGAAGGCCCGCTCGCGCCAGGTCCGCTGGTGCTGAACCTGTGGCAGAAGGCGCTGATCAGCTGCATCTTCGGCCTGGTAAACGAGAAAGGCCAGCGGCAGTTCGCGGAAGTCGTACTGGTCATCGGCCGGAAGCAAGGCAAGAGCGCTCTGGCTGCAGCCATCGCCAAGTACATGTGGTGGATCGCCGGCGGGTACGGTGCGAAGATCTTCACGATCGCGCCGAAGCTCGACCAGGCGGACATCATCTACAACAACCTCTGGCAGATGGTGCTGCTGGATCCGGAATGGCAGGAGAGACGCGACAAGCTCGAGGCCGCGAAGAAAAACAAGTCGGCGAAGGATGACCCGGAGCTGGCCAGGCACCGGATGACCGACCTGTACTTGCCGGCGAACAACGGGACGGTCAAGAAGATTGCCTTCTCTGCCAGGAAGTCCGACGGCTTCAACCCGAGCCTGTGTATATGCGACGAGATCGCGAGCTGGCAAGGCGACCAAGGCTTGAAGCAATACGAGGTCATGAAGTCCGGCATGGGCGCACGAGGCGACGCGATAATGCTCTCGTGTACGACAGCCGGATATGTGGACGGCGGCATCTACGACGAGCTGCTGGCGAGATCCACTCGGTTTTTACTGGGCAACAGCAAAGAGAAAAAGCTGCTGCCTTTTTTATATGTCGTCGATGATCCGGAGAAGTGGAACGATCTGAACGAGCTGCGGAAGAGCAACCCGAACCTGGGCGTCTCCGTGCCGGTTGACTTCATGCTGGAAGAGATCGCTGTGGCCGAGGGCTCACTTAGCAAGCGCACCGAGTTCCTGACCAAGTACTGCTGCGTGAAGCAGCACTCTTCGCTCGCATGGCTGCCGGCTGTGGACGTCGAAAAGGCTGCGGAAGCACCGCTGCCAGATCTGAAGGACTTCGCAGACTGCTACTGCGTAGGCGGCATCGACTTGTCACGCACGACGGACCTGACTGCCTGCACCGTAGTTATAGAGAAGAACGGCGAACTGTATGTATACGCCAAGTTCTTCATGCCAGGCGCCAGGCTCGAGGACGCTATTGCCCGGGACGGCCTTCCGTATGACGCCTATGTGCGGCGCGGGATCTTGAAACTGTCCGGCGAAAACTTTGTGGACTACCACGACTGTTTCAACTTTTTCCGCGAGCTTGTGGAAAAGTGGCGGGTGTACCCGCTCCAAATCGGCTACGACAAATACTCAGCGAGTTATTTAGTCCAGGAAATGGACTCATACGGCTTCCACATGGACGACGTCTTCCAGGGCTTTAACCTGACGCCGGTCATCAATGAGTTCGACGGGATCCTCCGTGACGGCAAGGTCCACATAGGTGACAACGATCTGCTGAAGATCCACCTGCTCAACTCCGCATTGAAGCACGACAACCAGACGGAAAGAGTTCGCCTGGTAAAGATAAAAGCAACTGATCACATAGACGGCTGCGCGGCCCTTCTCGATGCCATGACGGTGCGGCAGAAGCACTGGGCAGAGATCGGCGGGCAGCTGCAGAACAGCGGGAGGTAAAACCGCATGGGCTTATTTGATAAAATCTTCGGCCGCGATGTAACGCCGCCGCGTCAGGAGCAGACCTCGTTCCAGCTCCTGAGCGACTACCGGCCAGTGTTCCACACCTGGGGCGGCGAGCTGTATGAGGACAGCCTTGTGCGGTCGAGCATCGATGCGAAGGCACGCAACGTCGCGAAGCTGCAGATCGTGATCCAGGGCGAAGCGAAGCCGAAGCTGCAGACACAGCTGCGTAAAAGGCCGAACAGCTTCCAGACCTGGTCGCAGTTCCTGTACCGTCTGTCGACGATCCTGGACATGCAGAACACGGCGATCATCGTGCCGGTCATCAACGACATGGGCGAGACGGTCGGCATCTATCCGGTGTACTACACGAAGCTGGACGTCGTGGCCTATAACGGCGAGCCGTGGATCCGGATGGAGTTCGCGAACCACGACCGGGCAGCGGTGCAGCTGTCTAAGGTCGGCATCATGACGCGCTTCCAGTACCGGAACGACCTGTTCGGCGAGAGCAACCGTGCGCTGGATCCGACGGCCAAGCTGATCGACATGCAGCACCAGGCGATCGAGGAAGGCGTGAAGATGGCGGCGTCCTACCAGTTCATGGCGACGTTGGCGAACTTCTCGAACGACGAGGATCTGGCTAAAGAACGGGCCAGGTTTAGTGAGCAGAACCTGAAGGCAGCGAACGCATCAGGCGTCCTGCTCTGGCCAAACACTTATAAGGACATCAAGCAGATCGAGACGAAGCCCTTCGTGGTGGATCCCGACCAGATGAAGCTCATCCGGACGAACGTGTTTGATTACTTTGGCGTGAACGAGGACGTCCTCCAGAACAAAGCCTACGGCGACGCCTGGGCTGCCTTTTATGAGGGGTCCATCGAACCGTTCGCGGTGCAGCTATCGGAGGTGCTCACGAACATGCTCTTCGGACCGCTGGAGCAGGCGAACGGAGCGCTTATCATGGCCACGGCCAACCGGCTGCAGTACATGACCACGAAGGACAAGGCCGACACCACCGCGATCTTCGCGGACAGAGGCCTGGCAACCATTGACGAGCTGCGTGAGATCTGGAACATGCCGCCGCTGCCGGATGGCATGGGCAACACTATCCCGGTGCGCGGCGAGTACTACGACTTACGAGACAACAACGAGGAAGGAGGCATAACAAATGCCGAATGAAGTGAATGACCTGCTGCAGCGCAAGCTCGCAGACGGCAGAGAGTTCCGGGACATGGAAGTACGTGCCCTGGAAGACGGGGATCCGGAGAGCTATGTCGTAGAAGGCTATGCCTCCACGTTCAACCAGCCTTATTTGCTTTACAGCGAACCCGGCTACAGAGTAGACGAGCAGATCGACGCCAGAGCGTTCGATGACGCAGACATGAGCGACGTGATCCTGCAGTACAACCACGAGGGCAGAGTGTTCGCGCGTACGAGCAACGGCACGCTGAGCATTTTCCCGGATGAGCACGGCCTGAAGATCAGAGCCCTGCTCGGCGGCACCGAGATCGGCCGCCAGCTTTATCAGGAGATCCGCGGCGGCTACACCACCAAGATGAGCTTCGGCTTTAAGGTGGACGCCGATGAACGTGTCATCAAGGAAGACAAAGAGACGCACGACGTGGAGATCATGAGGACCATCACCAAGGTGGCCAAACTTTACGACGTCAGCGCAGTGAGCCTGCCGGCAAATCCTGCGACGACCATAGCAGCTCGTACCTACGGCGAGGGAGTCATCGCCGAGGCAAAAGCGGAGCGACAGAGAGCTGAAGAAGAAACCGAAGCAAAACTGAAGGCGCTCGCCCGGATCCGGATCCTGGCTGAGGGCTAAAAGGAGAAGCACATGGAAAACATCAAAGAAATGGAGACGGCAGCGCTCGAGGAACGCAAGGCCGAGATTACCTCTCAGGTAACCGAGGAACGCTCCCTGGAAGAGCTGAACGCCTTCGAAGAAGAACTCCGCGCCATCAAGGACGAGCTGGAAGTTCGCAAGGCTGAGGAAGCCGAACGCAGAGCTAAGGCACTGGAAGTCCTGGCAGGCGAAGGAGAAGTAACCGAAACCATCGAACCCGTAGAGGAGAGAAAAATGGAAAACATCGAAATCAGAGACACCAAGGCGTACATCGATGCGTACGCAGAGTACATCAAGACCGGTGACGACAGAGAGTGCAGAGCGCTGCTGACCGAGAACGGCAGCGGCACCGTGCCCGTCCCTACTTTCGTCTATGACGAAGTCAAGACCGCGTGGGAAAGAGACGAGATCACCCGCAGAGTCCGCAAGGCCTACCTGAAGGGCAACCTGAAGGTCGGTTTTGAGATCAGCGCATCCGGCGCAACGGTCCACACCGAAGGCGGCGCAGCTGTCTCCGAAGAGACCCTGACCCTGGGCATCGTCAACCTCGTACCCAGCACCATCAAGAAGTGGATCTCCATCTCCACCGAAGTCTATGACATGCGCGGCGAAGCGTTCCTGCGCTATATCTATGACGAGCTGACCTATCAGATCGCCAAGAAGGCTGCAGACGAACTGCTCGACAAGATCATGGCATGCGGCACCACCGGCACGACCACTCAGGTCGCCGTTGGCTCCATCACTTCCACGCAGGTCACCCTGGGCCTCGTTGCCGAAGCTCTGGGCAAACTGTCCGGCGAAGCCACCGATCCCGTTATCGTCATGCACCCGTCCACCTGGGCTGCCTTCAAGGCCGCACAGGCTGCCGGCAGCTATGGCTATGACCCGTTCGAAGGTCTGACCGTAATCAAGAACAGCCACATGACCTCGTTCAGCGCTGCCACCACTGGCGTCGCCTACATGATCGTCGGCGACTTCGGCTATGGCGCCATGATGAACTTCCCGGACGGCGACAACGTCAAGTTCGTCTTCGACGACAACACCCTGATGACTCAGGACCTGATCCGCATCATCGGCAGAGAGTACGTTGGCATCGCACCCGTTGCGTGCAACGCTTTCGTCCAGGTCAAGCACTAATCGTGTAGTCAACCCTGGCGGGTTTTGACGAGCCCGGCTGCAGGTCTTCTTGCTCTACCTGTAGCCGGGTATTTTCTAAAGAGCAAGGAAAAGGAGCAAGGATATGAAGACATTAATAGGAGTTCCCTGCATGGATCAGGTGTCTGCGCTGTTCGCGCACTCCCTGGCCACCCTGAACAAGGTCGGCGACGTATCGGTCGGCATCATGATCGGCTCGCTGATCTACACGGCCCGCAACGACTTCGCCAAGGCGGCGATCCAGAACCACTACGACGCTCTGATGTTCTTCGACAGCGACATGACCTTCCCGGAAGACACTCTGGAGAAGATGGTGAAGCACCTCGAAGACGGCAAGGAGATCGTGACGGGTCTGTACTTCAAACGGCGTCCGCCATTTAGCCCTGTGCTTTATAAGAAGCTGGGCTACAAGAAGGACACGGACGAGACGTACTTCGAGGACCTGCTTTATCTGCCGGAGAGCCGTGAGCCGTTCGAGGTCGAAGGCTGCGGCATGGGCTGCTGCATCATCAAGACTGACGTCCTGGCAGACGTAATGCTGAACTATCAGACGTTCTTCAACCCGGTGCACAACTTCGGTGAGGACCTGGCCTTCTGCTGCAGGGCGAGGGAGCTCGATCACAAAATCTGGTGCGATCCGTCCATCAGCTGCGGGCATGTGGGTCCGCTGACCGTAACAGAAGAAGTCTGGCGGAACACACTCGCGGAAAGGGCATAGAAGATGCTTGAATTAGTAAAAAAGGCCTTAAGGGTCACGAAGACGGCCTTCGACGACGAACTGAACATGCTGATCGCTGCCTGCCTGCAGGAGATGGCGGCCATGAACGTAAACGTCGCGGAGCCGTATGACGAGCAGGTCAAAGCCGCGGTGATCGCGTACTGCAAGTGGCAGTTCGGCTTCCATGAAGACAAGGAACAGTGGGCCGACATCTACCACACCAAGCTGGCGCAGCTGAAGACGATGACCGGCTACACGGACTGGCACTGATCGGAGGGCTTTATGGCATACAAGGATGACGTTATAAGCCTGATCGCGAAAACATACACGATCACAGACTATGGCGACGTCACGGCCACCGAGAGCACGCGCGACGTGTTTGCGGATGTCCGCAGCGTCGGCATGCGCGAGAAGTATGAGGCGCTCCAGGCTGGTTTGAACCCGGAGCTCGTATTTGTCCTGGCTGACTACGAAGAGTACGAAGGCGAGGACGAGATCGACTACGACGACGAGCGGTACCGTGTGATCCGGACCTACCGGAACGGGCAGACGCTGGAGATCACGGTGACGCGCGATGCGTCCGTACCGGAACCGGAGCCGGAGCCGCCGACACCGACACCGACACCGGACACGGAGGACGACAATGGCGGTACCGAGTCAGACTAAATTCAAAAAAGGCGGCGTCGAACTGATCAACTCGTGCGATCGTGCGAACTACTACATCGACGAGCTGACACGCGCGGCCCTGAAGGACGTCGGCAAGTATGTGTGCAGGGAAACCCGCAAACAGATCCGCCGGCGGACCGGAAGGCTCGCGAAGAACATCCAGTACTGGGTCCGGAAGAAAGAGCTGGACTGCCTGGTCGGATTTAAGTCCGCAGGCTGGTATGGCTCCTATCAGGAACTCGGCACGGAGAAGACGCCGAAGGTCGGTGCGCTGCGCAATACCGTAGATGCGAACATCGACATGATCCAGAAGATCGAGGCACAGTACCTGTCCGCGATCGAGGACGAAATCCAGGCGCAAGGCCTGATCAACGAAGAGGAGGAGCTCGGAGATGATGATACATGATAATAACAAACTCCGCAAGGAGATCAAAACCATCCTGGCTACTGCTCTTACTGGCGTAACTGATCGGATCTACTACCTGAACTTCCCGAAGCCGGCTACGTATCCGTACGTGGTCTTCGAGCTGCGGGAGGTCCGGGAAAGCTACGGCCAGACCGCCTACACTCTGGACGTGGACCTGGTCAGCCAGAGCGTATACACGTCAAACAGCATGGCTGACAAAGTGGCCGACACCTTCGACCACGACGCGGTCTCTACCAACGATCTCTTTTTCCACTCGTATCGGAACAGACGGTATGCAGTGGTTGAGGAAGATAAAAAAATCGAACGGGTCCACCTTCAGATGGATCTCTACTACTGGACCAAGGAGGAAAGCAAATGATTAGAGGACTGAGCACCACGACGCCGACCAAACTCCTTTTAGGCGTTGGTGCCTTCTACAAGAACTTCACCATCGGCACGGACACGCCGTCTACGGCAACGTCCAAGCTGTTGGGCGCTACTGACGGCGGCGGCACGGTTGCGATCGTTCCGCAGGTCAGACAGGTCTCCGTGGATGGAGCACCGGGCGACGTTAAGGGCTTGAAGGTCAACGACGGCTACACGGCCACCATGACCATCAACCTCAAGGAAGTCACCCTGGCGAACCTCGAGCTGGCTCTCGGTGCTTATAGCACCATCAGCACGGCCACCAACCAGACGCAGTTCCGCGGCAAGCACGAGATCGTGGATGCTGACTATGCGACGAACATCGTATGGGCAGGCACGCTCTCCGGCACCAGCACGCCTGTCTACATCGAGTTCGACAACGTGCTGAGCGTGAACGGTCTGAACCTTACCGTCAGCGACAAGAACGAGGCGACGATCCCCGTCACCCTGACGGCACACTACGCGCTGAGCGATCTGGAGACTCCGCCCTTCAAGATCGTCTATCCGTCGCTCACTTAGTGAGAAATCTCAATACAGCGGACCTCTTCAAGGCCGTTCGTGTCATCAAGACCAGCGGCCTGAGAGAGGAGGTCAAGCCTCTGCTGGACAAAGCAGCAGACGGCAAAGCTGACGTGAAGAACGTCGGCATCGACGCGATCATGACCGTGGTCGGCACCCTGGCGGAGAATGGTGTCGAGCGCGCCATGTATGAGTGGCTGTCCGGGCCGTTTGAAATGGATCCGGAAGAAGTCGCCCAGCTGGATGTCATGGATCTATGCGACAAGATCGAGTGGCTCTGGAAGGAAGGAAACCTCCAGAGTTTTTTCGTGCGTCTGTCTGGCTTGACTGGTACGAACTGATCGAGCTGGTCGGGTACCATTACCAGACGATGCTGAAGATGGATCTGGACGAGGCGATCGGCTTCATCCAGTTCCTTTACAAGAAAAGAAACGACGACCTGATCTTCCAGCGATGGATAGCTGGACCGCAGTACCAGATGAGCCTGGACGAGTTCAAGAGTCAGCTGCGCCCGGCACGGGCACGCGACGACGACGAGATCCTCGACGAAGTCTATTCTGCATTTAAGAAAGCGGGCATCGAATGAATATTTTTACTCTGACCGGCACCATCCTCGTTGATAGTGCCAAAGCAGAACAATCTATCAGCAAGACCGGGCAGGAAGCGGAAGGTCTCGGAAGCAAACTTGCGGGCGGTATCAAGACCGCTGCGAAGTGGGCTGCAGGGATCACGACGGCAGCTGTAGCTGTGGGCGGTGCCATGATAGCGGCCGCGAAAGACACGGCCTCGGCGATGGACGAGATCGACAAGGGCGCCCAGCGCATGAAGATCGACGCGGAGTCGTATCAGGAGCTGGCCTATGCAGCAGACCTGTCCGGCGTCTCTATGAGCACCCTGGAGAAGGCAGCCAAGAAGCTCGAGGGCACGGACATCAACTTCGACGAGGCGATCGAGCAGATCTATGCGCTGGAGAGTGCGGAAGACCGTGCTGCGCTGGCTGCGGAGCTGTTCGGCGAGTCGGTGGCCTATCAGATGACCCCGATGCTGAACGCATCCGCGGAAGACATGGCAGCCATGCGCCAGGAAGCACACGATCTCGGGCTTGTTATGGGCGATGAGGCCGTGGCCAACGGCGCAGCCATGAACGATATGTTCGCAAAGGTGGACGGCGCGATCAAGTCACTGAAGAACAGCCTGGTCTCGGACTTCATGCCGTACGTCATGGAGATCCTGCAGTGGGTCATCGATAACATGCCGCAGATCACGGAGACCGTGCAGTCGGTCATGGACGCGGTGTGGCCCATCGTAAAAGCTGTGCTCGACCTGATCATGCAGGCGCTTCCGCCTCTGCTGCAGGCCATTAAGAACTTCCTTGACTGGATCATGCCATACCTGAAGCCCATCATCGACGCCATCAGCGGCGTGGTGGAGGGCGTGATCGCTCTGATCAACGGAGACGTCGAAGGATTTGTGGACAGCGTGAAGAACCTGCTGAGCACTCTGATCGACTCGCTGCTCGGTATAGGCGAAGACATCTTCACAAGCCTCTGGGATGGCTTCAAGAACGTCTGGAGCAATATCAGCACGTGGGTCAGCGACAAGGTCTCCTGGCTCACGGACAAGCTGGCCTTCTGGCGCAGCGGCCAGAGCGAGATGAAGACGAACGGCTCGCACGCATCTGGTCTTCCGGTTGTTCCCTATGACGGCTATGTGGCCACACTGCACCGCGGTGAGACGGTCATGAGCGCCAGCTCGGTCAATTCTCTCGTAGATGCGATCAAGGACATCCAAAAGGCTCCGGCAGAGTCTTCGAAGCCTATCAGCGTGCAGCTGAACCTCGACAGCGTCACCCTGGCGCGTCTGCTCGTGGATCCGCTGAAGAAGGCGCAGCAGTTTAACGGCAGCAACTATATCTCGATGGGAGGCAGTGCGATATGACATTAACCTATGGCGGCTACAACATCGCAGATATGACGAACAAGTACGGCGTGAGCGTGGTGCCCAGGACCGTAGAAGGCCCGAACGCCATCGACTCCATCGCCGGTACGCATGAGCCGGATCCGCTCGCCCAGAAGCTCGACGTGGTCGTACGCTGCTGGAACATCCTCACGGACGACCAGCTGAACACGCTCTGGACGCTCGCGAACAACGCGATCGACGTCCCGTACCAGCAGCTGCAGTACATAGAGGGCAACATCACGATCTCCGGCAATTACCGGATCTCGGTCGGCCAGTCCGACACCCTGCTCTCCACGTCCGAGCATAAGTTCTTCGGAGGCGTCGTTCTGACGTTCACGCAGCGATGAGCAACATGAACATAATCACATACGGCAGCCGGACAATCAAGGACGGAGACCTGGCTATCGGCGGGACTGTGGCGAGCAGCCTGATGCTATACCAGGCGCTGATCGGCGAAGAGCTGAAGCCCGACACGTTCTCGTTCAACCTGATCTACGACAAGGGCAAGCTGCTCTTCCTGGTAGATGCGGATGGCAAATACCTGCAGGATGCGAACGGCAAGTTCCTCGTGGTACGGGCGGACGACTTTGACCCGGAGAACTTCGTGTTCGGTTCGACGTTGAACTACTACATCAACGACGGGGCCACGATGGTCGGGACGTTCTATGTGCAGACGGTGCGCCGTGTGGACAAGAGCATATACCACTTCGAGGCCACGTCCGCGATCGGTATGACGACCTACTACGGCCATGACGGCGGCTTGTATAGCGGTGCCACGGTCGGTGCCATCATCGCGGACATCATGGGCAGCCTGCCTTATACGATCGACGCGGATCTGGCGGCAGTCACCGTCACAGGACACCTGCCGAAGGTGCAGGCCGCCAGGGACAACCTGAAGGCGCTGCTCTTTATGGCGGGCGGGTCTGTGAAGAAGAACCCGAACGGCACCGTGAACTTCGGCTACATCGGAAGCGGCGCAGCGAAGACCATCCAGGACGTCAACCTGAACGTGGGCGGCTCTATCGTCACGCTGGAGCCTGCCACGCGGGTCGAAGTGACGTCTCACGAGTTCCACGCGCTGCAGACCGACGAAGAGGTCACCCTGTACGACAACACCGGCGGCGTAGCTGCGGATCACCTTGTGGTGGACTTCACGGATCCGTGCCACGACCTGACGGCGAACGGCCTGACGATCAACAGTTCCGGCGCGAATTATGCGGTGGTCACGGGCATCGGCACGCTGACGGGCAAGGTCTACACGCACGTCACGAGCGTATATGCCATCGACACGGGCGTAAAAGCCTCGCCGAACGTTATCCAGGTGAGCGACAACTGGCTCATCAACCCAGGCAACGTGGCAAACGTGGCGAAGCGCATCAAGGGCTACTACAGCATCGCCAAGGAAGTCAACTACACGATGCGGGTCGATACCGAGCGCCCTGGCGACAAAGTGACTTTCAAGGATCCCTGGGGCGACCAGCAAACAGGCTACATCAAGGACATGAACATATCGCTGTCCAAGAAGCTGAACTCGGTCACGACGTTCGCACTGAACTGGACGCCCGGACCGTTCGGTGACTCGTACTCGGATTACAAGATATTCAGGGCGAGCGACATCAATGCAGGCAGGCTGACCTTCCCTGCGGAGATGGTCGGCGCACAGGCGCTGGTAGTGCTGCTCGGTGGTGCTGGCGGTGGACAGGCTGGATATGACGGCGCACAAGGGCTGGCAGATACGAGCCTTGCCCAGTATTACAACCCAGTCCCGCAGCTTGGCGGTGCAGGCGGTGCTGCAGGCGCGCCAGGCGAACGCGGCAAGATGTACTCGTTCTATGTGAACTCGCTGCCGTCCTACTACGACAACGCTGCAATCGGTGTTGGAGGTGCTGGAGGCGCGTCAAACGGTGCGCTCGGATCCCCTGGAGGCGCTACCACGCTGGATACCTACAGCACAGCAAACGGCAGCCAGATGATTGACTCCTACGTCAACTTCATCGACGGCACGTCCTACGCAGGCATGAACTCCGCAGGCGAGCCTGGGTCTGCTGGCGGTATCGGTGCAGGCCGAGGCGTAAATCAGCCCGATATGTCGACGAATGGCGACTCGCATGTCTGCGAAAGCGGTGTCGTGTACGCTGGCGGCGCAAGGCAACCGGCACTGTCCTATAACTACAGGCAAGGATCCAACGCAAGACGTTACAGAGATATGGGCGGCGCAGGTGGTGGCGGTGCTGCACACGGAGCTGCAGGCGGAGCGGCGTACTGCTCTTACGACCTCGCGAGCGAACAAGTGAAGCTTGGCTCGTACGGCGGAGACGGTGCAAACGCAGTCGCTCCCAGCCAAGCCCCTGAGACCGTTACAGGACGGGGTGGCCACGGCGGCGGAGGCGGTGGCGGAGCCCAGGAGTGCTACCTCAAAACTGACGGCACCAGCGGCTTCTCGTATTCCTTCAACTACCCTGGCTCTGGTGGCGCTGGATCCGCAGGCGGCCAGGGTGGCGATGGTCTGATCATCGTCTACTACAACCCAGCATAGGAGGTAATTATGCCTTTAATTGATGCAAGTCAAATCTATCAGATGACAAACGTCGGCGATCATATCGATGGCACGGACGTCTATCAGAACAACCCGAACCTCCTCGACAACGCCTACTTCGTCGGCGGCGGCTCGCAGTTAGGGGACGGAGTGTTCCCGATAAATCAGAAAGGGTTGACTACCTACACGACCGACGGTGCAAACATAGACAGATGGAAACAGTATTCCGCAACGGTCACACTTGCAAGCGACGGTGTGACCGTCACGCCGAGTGCGTATAGCAACAACTTCCTGCAACTGATGAACCCAGCAAAATGGGACGCATTAGCAGGTGAAACGGTCACCCTGTCCATTGAAGTTTTAGCAGTAACAGGGACGATAACGGTCGCAGGCTATAACACAGGCATCGGCACGATAACCAGCACGGGAATTGTCGCCTTTACCTTTACTATGCCGAGCGGAATTGCGGACGGAAACAAGTTTTTCGGCCTTGCTGGGCAGAGCGGTTCGTCCATCAAGTTTGGCAAATGGAAGTTAGAAATAGGCACAGTTTCCACCCTCGCCAACGATGTGCCGCCGAACTTCGCCGCCGAGTACGAAAAATGCCGCTATTATCTGCGGTATATCCCTCTTACTCGCTACGCAATAGCAATTGACGGAGCGAATGCATATATGACGATGATCGGTATGCCGATGGCAAAAGTGCCTACTCCGTCCCTCATAACCGCAGGTGGTGTCCGTGATGCAGGTGGACAATCCACCATTACATCGGCAACGGTAACAGGCTTCGCCAACAAGATAGCAACGGTACAGTTTGCGTTATCCGCTTCACGCTCCTATGTGGTCGGCTATATCTACGATACCGTCCTTTGCTTATCCGCAGAACTCTAACCGCCTAACGGCAGAAAGGACACCACAATGCCGAAATGTTGTAAAAACTGTCCAAACAAAACAAGTGAACCGACCATCTGTGCGTGTGACCTGCCTTATCGTGAAATCGCAGAAATCAACATAGATTGGGCAAACATAGATGCTATTGCAACGGAACAAACACACACACCGAGTAACGGCATCCACATCGTCTATAACTGCAAATAGCCGACAGGCAGAAAGGACACTATAATGCTTAAAATCACATTAGCATTTACCGACAATGACCTAAAGGTGTTAAGACCGAACGACACCATCAAAGCCCCGACTTGTTGCGAGGAATGTCCGTTATATGACTATGACTATGGGTTCTGTAATGGGGCGGTCGCACTTAAAATCGGGGAAGCCGACAGAAAACCCGACAACTGTCCTGCACAGTTTGAGTATATTGCCGAGTAAACGGCAGAAAGGATTAACCTATGTTCTACACCATCATCATAACCGACACGCAGGCCATCTTCGCATACGAAACCAAAGCAGGCGCAACCGAGAAATTCCACACCGAACTCGCCTATGCGATGAACCAAGGCATTTCCTGTACCTGCGTTGTTATGGATCGCAACGGCGCAGTTTACAAGAGTGAACAGTACACCGCACCGATGGAAGTGGCAACGGAGGCATAGCACCATGAACAAGGGCGACACGATCACCATCTACCTGAACTACACCGTGGACGGCGCACCGATCACCGAGGGACAATTCGACGAGATCGAGTTCTGCATCGGATCCAAGCGTTTCACGCTTACAGGCCAGCAAAACACCATAACGTGGGACAGCGAGTACGGCGCATACTGCGTCAGCCTTTCCCAGACCGACACGTTCGCCCTTGCACTCGGCAGCAAGTACCAGCTGCGCCTGCAGAAGGACGGCAAGGTCATCTCCTCAGGCATCAACATCCTCAAGATCGGGAACACCATCAGCAATAAGACGATATGATCACTTTATCTGTAAACGGCGACATCAGCTTCGCAACAGAGTCGGTCTCCGGGGCATCCTCCGAGACTGAGACACACGTCGGCGGCCTCGTTACAGGTCCGCAGGGTCCAAAAGGCGACAAAGGCGACAAGGGCGATAAAGGCGACACCGGTCTGCAGGGTCCTCAGGGGCCTGCCTTCACCTATGACGACTTCACCGAGGAGCAGCTGGCCGCTCTGACCGGCCCGCAAGGCCCGGAAGGGCCGGAAGGCAAACAGGGACCGCAGGGCGAGACCGGGGCAACCGGATCCACCGGAACTGCAGCAGGCTTCGGCACACCGAGCGCCACCGTAGATGCCAACACCGGCACGCCTGGCGTGACCATCAGCTCGTCCGGACCTGACACCGCAAAGGTGTTTTCTTTCGCGTTTACGAACCTGAAAGGTGCAAAAGGTGACCCAGGCCTCACGCAGGCCGAAGTCGAAGCCATCGTCGAGGACGTGATCGCTGACTACCTCGGGAGGTCTTACTGATGACACTTGCAGACCTTTTCACAGCTATGGCCAACGCCATCCGGGCGAAGGGCGGCACAAGTGCTGCACTCTACCCGAACCAGATGCCGCAGGCGATCGCTGACATCCAGCCGCAGATCTCGCTGCAGTCGAAGACCAAGTCCTACACGCCAAGCGAGACAGCCCAGAGCGAGACCGTATCAGCCGACACCGGCTACGATGGTCTGCAGCAGGTCTCCGTCAGCGTCGGCGCGATCTCGTCCAGCTACGTTGGCACAGGCGTCACCAGGAGAACCTCGAGCGATCTGGGTGCATCCGGGGCGACCGTTACGGCCCCTGCTGGCTACTACGAGAACGCAGCCACGAAGACCATCTCCTCAGGATCCGCGACACCGGCAGCATCCATATCAGCAACCGGTGCGACCGTCAGCACCAGCACGAACACGCTGACCCTGTCCAAGTCGGTCAGCAACACGCCACAAGTATCAGCCGGATATGTCAGCTCTGGCACGGCAGGCAACTCTTCGGTGTCATTGTCCGCTTCCGTGAACACACGAAGCAGCTCTGATCTGTCCGCAAGCGGCGCAACTGTTACCGCTCCGGCCGGCTATTACGCATCACAGGCCACCAAGAGCGTGGCGAGCGGAACGGCGGGAACCCCGACCGCAACCAAGGGAACTGTCAACAACCACTCCATCAGCGTTACACCGTCTGTCACAAACACAACAGGCTACATCACCGGATCCACCAAGACCGGCACGGCTGTCACCGTAGCTGCGTCTGAGCTCGTCTCTGGATCCGAGACCAAGACCGCGAACGGGACCTACGACGTCACCAACCTGGCGGAGCTTGTTGTAAATGTCTCTGGAGGCGGCGGGACCTCGAAGAACGCTCAGGTCGTACAAGGCACGACAAGAACCACATCGTCCACGCAAACAGCGATCGGCGCGGAAATGACCGTGTCGAAGGCGGGCACCTACGACGTGTACTGGTCAGCGTTCCGTTCTAACACTTCATCGTCCTACACATACGGCACCCAGCTTTACGTTGCCGGCGCGGCATACGGGTCCGAGAACACGACCTGGAGCAACCACGTCCAGAATAACCACCTCTCAAACGTATCGCTGGCCGCCAACCAAAAAATAAGAGTATACGGGCGGAACTCGAGAGGCTCGTCGTACTACATCTACGCGCCCACGCTCGTCATTATTGAAAGTTAGGGAGGCTGCTATGGAAAACCTTACGATCGGCCAGATCAGTGCGGCCTTACTCTTTATCGTCGCCTTACTGGGCGGCTACAATGCCTTGAAGAAATCTATCAACACAGCGCTCGACAACGCCTTAAAAGGGCGATTTGAGGCCTTGGAGAAGAAGCAGGACGACATACTCAAGCGCCTCGACAGCGTAGACCTCGAGAACTGCAAGAACTTCCTCGTGACGTTCCTGGCTGAAGCCGGGCGCGGCGAGCTCAAGGACGAAACGGAATTACAGCGCTTCTGGGAGGAGTACGAGCACTACCAGAAGCTCGGCGGCAACTCATACATCCGGAACAAAGTCGAAGAACTGAAAGGAAAACGATACCTATGAAAATGAGCGACAAGACCTACGACGTCCTCAAGTGGATCCAGCGGCTTTTCCTGCCCGCGCTGGCGACCTTATACCTCGCCCTGGGCTCCATCTGGAAGGACGTCATCTACCTGCCCTACCCTGAGCAGGTGGCAGCAACCATCACCGCGATCGACACGTTCCTCGGCGTGATCCTCGGCATCTCCAGCGCGAACTACTACAAGGAGCAGGAAGCCCAGGAGGGCTCTGATGGCAAACTTTAGTCCGCAGCTGGTCATCCCTGCGGCCGGCAATCCCTACTACAACACCAAGAAGACGGGCGGATACAACCCGTGCATCCTGGGCAACCCGAAGAACCGCAACAAGGGCCTGAACGTGCTGCCTAATTGTGTGGGGTACGCCGTCGGCCGTTTCAACGAGATCGGCGGCTATGGCGAGTGCAAATACCTGGGCAACACCAACGCGGCCAATTTCATTGACCTGGCACGCAAGCAGGGCCTGCTGATCACCCAGCGCCCCACGCTCGGCGGCTGCATGGTCTGGAAAGGCGGCAGCACTGCCGAAGGCCACGTAGCCATCGTGGAGCTGGACATGGGCAACCGCGTCATGACCAGTGAGTCGGAATACTACGGCAAACAGTTCACCATCTACCAGCGCTTCGGCTCAAACTGGCGTGACGGCTGCTACTGGATGGGTAACTCTTATACATACCTCGGCTGCATTACCAACCCAGCCGTAAAGGACAACGACGAAATGACCTACGAACAATTCTGCAAATACATGAAAAAATGGCTTGAGGAGAACGGCGAGATGCAGTTCAGCCTCTTCATGCGTGCCTGGCTCGCGATCCTGGCTAAAAAGCCTGCGGATCCGTGGGCCGAGGATGCCATCAAACGCGTGACCGACGCCGGGCTGATGGTCGGAGATCCCGACGGCAACTTCCGCCCGCAGTCCTACGTCAAGCGCGAAGAGCTCGCTCAGATCCTCAGCAATATCTTACTCAGCAAATAGGTACTTTCCTACCTATAACCTCCTTTCTTTTTCCCCGGGCGTTCCTCCAGGCGCTCGGGGTTTTTTAGTGCTCAAAAAGAGTCCTGTTTGTGTCCTGTTTTTGTCCGAAAAGACGGAACCAAACGGGAAAATAGGGAACCAAACGGGAAAATAGGGAACAAGAGCAAAATGCCCGCAACCCTTGAAAATACAACAAAAAGCCCCGCAGCCGTTGAAACTGCAGGGTTTGTGTTTTGGTGGACCTTAGGGGATTCGAACCCCTGACCAATGTCCATTTTTCAATGGGTTTGACCACTTGAGTCCTGTTGAATAGTCCTGTTTTTGAGCGTTTCGAAATAACTGTCCATTTTGTTGTCCACCTCGATGCGCTCCTCCGTGAAGGTGTGCTGGTAGACGGACTTCATCACGTTCGGCGTCTTCCAGCCGCCTCGCTCCATCGCGTACTTCTCCGGAATATTCAGCTGCAGCATCACGCTGGCGTTGATGTGCCGGAGATCGTGGAAGGTCAGGTCGTAGCCATGCTGCCGGCAGAGCCTCTGAAAGCGGCCATTTATCTGGCGCTGGTTCTGCGTGACGATGTATTCCTGGGAGTGG
>Ga0310786_10005294_pt1 | contig 17592 bp, 8 predicted proteins | sample AusTroGonzalo_MG_FD_203881 | JGI IMG/M metagenome (GOLD analysis project Ga0310786, IMG submission 203881) | Bovine rumen microbial communities from tropical cattle in Woodstock, Queensland, Australia - Gonzalo_03 (v2) (version 2) | ecosystem: Host-associated > Mammals > Digestive system >... | reverse complement strand
TATTACAGGATGTATCAACGTCGAAAAGAATCCTTGGAAGAATCTGCAACTAAGCCCCAAAAGACTTCAAGCGAGAAAACGGCTAAGAAAAAACGCCGGGCAAGATGATTGTTGCTAGAGGTAAAAAGCTTTAGTTTCGATTGGCGATAATAGAATAGAGGAATAAGGAACTGTATGAACCCGCACGAAAAAGTCATCGCTCGCGACCGCGATCATTTGCTAGAACTTATTGAAGAGGCTTTCGAAGAAGAAGGCGAAAATTGCGACTTGAACTTTATCGACGTGTCGCAAGTGACGGACATGCATGATTTGTTTGCCGATCGAGGCTTTAGGGGAAACATCAGCGAATGGAATGTCTCGAACGTGACGAATATGAGCGGCATGTTTTCTGGGGACGGCCCGATCCTGAATCTTGATACCGGGAAAGAGGAAGAACGGATTCCGTTCGATCTTGGTATCGGCAATTGGGAAGTCTCGAATGTGACGGATATGAGTTACATGTTCGGTGGTTCGAATTTTAATGGCGACATCAGCCGTTGGAACGTTTCGAATGTTACAAACATGGCAGACATGTTTTGTGATTCGCTGTTCAATGGTGATATCGGCAAGTGGAACGTGTCTAAAGTTCAAGACATGAGTAGAATGTTTAAAAATTCCCGGTTTGCTGGTGACATCAGCCGCTGGAACGTGTCTAATGTCCGAAATATGAGAGACATGTTTAGCAATTCACGTTTCAATGGCGATATTAGCAATTGGAACGTCTCGAATGTGACGGATATGGCTTACATGTTTTGCGTTTCTCCGTTTAATGGTGATGTCAGCCGTTGGAATGTCTCGAACGTGACGGATATGAATGCTATGTTCTCCGAAACTCCGTTCAATGGGGATGTTGGCAACTGGGATGTGCATAACGTAACCAATATGATTCTGATGTTCGAACAATCTCAGTTCAACGGTGACATCAGCAAATGGAACGTTTCAAAAGCGGCGAATGTGGGTGCTATGTTCGAAAATTCCGCTCTGGAAAAAGCGGGCAAAATCCCCGCCTGGTATAAGGAACCTTTACGGCAAATAAGTTAATCTGTTATAGTTAAACCTTGTGACATCAATGGTCATGTCTGCCTGCTCGATAAGAACTTGTTTCCATTCTTGCATGGGAATGTCGCTTGCGATGAGATTACGGACTCGCTGACAAAACAGAGCTTTTTCACTAGCAATGACTGCGCTGTCGGATTTTGTGCAGTTGTTCATAATCGCTTGTTTTTTGTTGCTGATAAACATAGACGAAAAGAATCCGTGAAGCCCTTCGTTTTGCGCGAATGCTGATGCGTGACACCAAATACCAATGACACGTTTTGCCTTGATAAATCTCACATTGCGCTCGGATACCAAAAGCCCATCTCCGCGAGGCTGTGGCGATATGAGCCCGCTAGGGAATCCATGCCCACAAAGAATGAGCGTGTCTTTTTCTGCAAGGATGGCTGTATCCACTTTTTTCCTTGCTGAACCATTGTGACGGTTCACCTCGACAACCTTTACATTGGGGAGACCATTCCAGATGTCTTTGAAAACAAGAGATTCGGAATCTTCCATGTTAGAAAAAATAACAGTTACTGAATTCATGCGATACTCCTTTTTGTGAATGTTGGATTAAAATCCCATCTTTCGATTGTTGAAACCACCCTTCGCCTTGATTTCATTTTCTAGTTCGTTTGCAATACGTTCTGCAGTCCGCTTTTGCGTAGGCAAGTAACGGAGCCTAGAATATACGGCGTTGAAATCTCCCGGTGCAAGCATGTCGAGATGCTTTACGTTATCGGGGCATTCAATTGGCGCAAAGAACGACTTCCACATTTCCTGAATGCCATCGGCAGTCAGGTAGTTGAATCCGAGTTTTAATGCAAAACGGCGGCGGGATGCCGAATCAAGGTTGCCGTTAAAATTTGTGGCCGCAATAAAAATGCCGTTGAAATTTTCCAACTGCGTTAGAATTTCGTTCACCTGACTTATTTCGAAATTGCGCTCGGCGTGGGAACGGTCTCCGATAAGGCTGTCTGCCTCATCGAAAAAGAGAAAGGCCTTGTTTTCTTCGGCTTCTTCAAAGGCGGCGCGAATGCGCTTTTCGGTTTCGCCCACAAACATTCCCTTCAAGTCGCTGGAGCGCTTGATGATAAGTTTGCGATTCAGTTTACGTGCCAAGTAGCGTGCAAATTCCGTTTTGCCCGTTCCTGGAGCACCGTATAGCAATATGTTGAGAGCCTGAGCCGCGCCCTTTCCATCCAAGTGATCCCAGATTTCATTGAAGTTTTCCGCAATCTCGATAATCTCGTTCACGTCGCCTTCCATATTGATTCCCGAAAGGTTGTAAGCGGGGGCGTGGGTATCTTTTTCACGAGAATAGTCGCATTTTACACCTAAGAGATTTGCGTGTGCGCTGAGCATTTTACGGATAACGTCAGTGACCATGGAACGTTCTCCGGCAAGGGGGAGTGCGTGCTTGATAGCAAGAGTCATTCCGCCGACGGTCACAGGATATTCTGAGGCGATGGCGCTAACATCCTCGTCGCAGATGAGGTTGGGTGCATTGAAATTTTTCAGAACGGAGTGCAGCTGCATTGCTCTTTTTTCTGCTGTAAAATTCTCGAATTCGATGGAATAATCGAAACGGCGACGGGTGCTTTCTTCGACGAACTTCATGGAATTAGAAATCCAGATTACAGGCGTGTGAATATCTTCCATGAGCATGTTGAGAGTTCCTTTTTCGAGGTTGTTCAACATTTGGTCGGCTTCGTCAATGAGGATGATTGCTTTTTCGTTTTCGCAACGCCATGCAGCAAGTTGAAGGTTGCGTACACGACGGCGCAAAATGGAATCCCCGATGGAGTTTTCGCGGATGATGCCATTCTTGGAGATCGATGTTGATTTGATTGTGTAAAGCGGGATTCCCAATTCGTAGGCGAGTGCTTTGGAAAGTTCTGTCTTTCCGGTCCCGGCGCGACCATAGAATAAAATGTTAAGCGGTTGTTTGTAATCGTGCTGGGCCAGCAAATAAATGAGCATTTCTGCTTCGGAGCGATCTTTGGCAAGTGTTTGGAATGGAATCTTGGGAGCGTCGGCAGTTTCGATATCGCCAACGCTAGTGATATTGGTGACTCCATTCAAATGGAGTTCAATTTCATGATCCAAGTTCAAATCGGAATCAATGATATTCAGCTTTGACAGGAGCGAATCATCGCCTATTGAATTGTAAAACTGCTTTTCGTTAAAACCGATGGCGACGAGCATCAGGTTCACCTCTTGTCTATGGCTTTGCATCATGGCTGCCCTTTTGCTCAACCCCGACTGCTTCATCTTTATTTCAGTTGCAATATCAATCCACAGATATATAATGAGTTCAATCTCATCGTCGCTCAAACGGAGTGTTTTTTTCAAATTTTGGACGCGTGCATAGACCGGATCATTTTCTATATCCGCTTTTTGAAGCTGTTCCAAAGCATATTGTGTGAAATGCTTCGTAGTGACATCCTGAATTTCCAAGGCGTATTTTGAAAAATTCTCCATGGCTAAATCTTGGGTTTCTTCATCTTCCATTTCTATGGAGGGTTCTGAATTGAACGCGGCGAGTTTCTGATTCAATTCTGCCTGGCTTGCAGTGTCCATAAGGGGGCGAATCATTTTCAGAACAAAATACTGTGGTGCAAAACGCAAAATGCGGACCCAATATTCCATCTTCTTCAGACGGACAAATTGACTCTCGGTCGCGATGTGCGCGACATTCCCTTCGGAAAGGTTTTGTACGATGTTTTGGAAGTACCCTTTTTTATTCATATTTACCTCATAGAAAAAAACGCGGGACAACCATATCCACTTTCCAATGGATACAATATCCCCCAAATTTTTTTCCCGGGTGCGAATTAAATTTTTATGAAAGAATCAATTTTATTTTTTATAATAATTCAAATATTGAATCGAAAATATTTTGGGCATCAACCCAACGTACCACAATATAGTAAAAATGACGAATTTTGTCAAGGGTAAAAAATGCCGCCGTTTTTTTTTTCGGCGGCTTTGTCGTTTAATTCTCGAATGGCCCAATCGAGGTGTTCCTTGTGCCTGTCGCTTTTGCGGAGCGGCAACTTTTTGCGGAGAGCGGCTTCGTTGTGCGAAAACGGACCGTTCAACCGTAATCGGGGCGCTTACATTTCGAACAATTCGTCTTTCGTGACGACGCCTTGCGCGATGCTGGAGTACATTCCTTGTGCAAGCCCCTCGCTTGCGATGAGCGTAATCCAAGGCGTATGACGCAAGCCGGTTTCCTTTGAAAAAGCTTCTCTACGGTTCAGCAATTTTTGGTATTCGTCTTTATCAATGGAATAAGGCGTTTGGCTGTACTTGATTTCGCACAAGTTGACAATTTTGTCGGCTCGTTCAATCACGAGATCGATTTGTGCCCCCGGAGTTGAAGTTTTGCTACGCCATGCATAGTTGATGGTCGAGATGCCGTCGATTCGCAGTGCTTTTTTGATTTGCGGAACATGTGCCATGCAAATGCGTTCGAATGACAATCCCATCCAAGTGTTTATTTCGGGAGTGTTGATGTGATGCTGCCAATAATTTGTTTCTAATTCCGCTTTTTGAATAAACGTTAGCCAGAAAATGCAAAAGAAATCTGCCAACTGATACACATAATCATTTTTCTTGATTTTCTTTTCGCGAATGGGAATTTTTCGCAGCAAATCACAGTGTACCAAGTCGTCTAGTTTTTTCCCGAGGAATCCGTTGTTCGAAACGTTGAGTTTTTCGGCAAGCTCTTTTCGTGTTGCTCCTTGCTTGCTTTCGTTGAGCTTTTTGACAATTTCGATGTAGCCATCGGGGCTTTTATAAAGTGTCGCGAAAAGGCGTTTGAACTCGCGTCGCATTTTTTCTTCGGGTCCAAAGAAAAGCCTGTCGATATTTTGTGCGAAACTCTCCTTGGGCGAGAGAAGGCTGAGGTAGTAGGGAATTCCGCCAAATGCCATGTAGGCTTGCAATATGATGTCGCGGTTCCACTGGAAATGATTTTCGGTAAAGTATTCTTCGGTTTCTTTTAAACAGAATGGCCGAATGTGAATTTCTTGCGTGATGCGATCGTGAAGCCCGCCCTTGCTATCAACGATATTCGTAATCATCCAGCTTGTTGCACTGCCGCAAACGATCAAAGTAATGTTGCTGTACAGCGAAGCCCATTGGTTCCAGAAATATCCGACAGCCTTTGCGATTCCCGATTTTTGAGCATCCATCGCGGGGAGCTCGTCAAGGAATATAGTGCAGGGAGCTCCACTTTCGACTCGTGCCTTTAATGCGTTCTTTAACAACTTAAAAGCAGTCATCCAATCCTTCGGCTTTTCGTCCATCGCGTAACCGAAATCTTCCATGGAATCGGTGAAGGCCATCAGCTGTTCTTTTAGAGTGCCGTTGAAGACACCTGTCATCTTGAATACGAGATTATCCCCAAAGAGCTGGTTGATCAAGAAAGTTTTGCCGACACGACGCCTGCCATAGAGAGCGACAAATTCTGCTTTTGTGCTGTCTTTCAGCGAAAGGAGCAGTTTTTGTTCTTCTATTCTTCCGATGATTTTTTCCATGGGGACTCCCTTGGGGCAAAATGGCTCCTTTTTTATCAGAATAGCAATTTTTCTCTAAAAAAGTGCTAAAGTGATGTAAAAATCTATCGTTTTAGCAATTTTTCTTGAAAATATTGCTAAAACGATGAAAATTTTGGTCGGTTTAGCAATGAATTTGGATATTTTCCAAAGATATAATTCAAACTAGGAATGTGGTGCCTGTAAAAATGCGGCTGAAAAATGTGTATTAAGTACGCTTTTCTGCACTAAATGAGGTGCTCGTGAAAATTCGGCGTGAAATTGTTGTCTTGTGCTGAAAAGGTTGCCTCTGCATGGAAAGGCTGGAATAACAAGGAAAAGTAGGGCTTTCTTGTTGTGGATAAGTCGATAGCCTAAATGGTTGATATTTACAATTTATAACAGCTCATGTTTGAAATCTTAAACACTTGGGGCTACTTCAACACCAAAGTGCTACATCACCAAGAATCCATCGCCGTTTTTCAAGGAATTTTCAGAATCTACATCAGTATTCTTTAAATCAACAGGGAGAAGAACAAGCGAAAAACAGACGAAATGTCCTCTTTGCAAAACTGGGGACTTGCTGAAAGTTGAACATGATGGAAAAACTTTTGTAGGATGTTCCAATTATCCTGCTTGCGATTATAAGGAAAAGCTAGTTTGGAATGGTTATATTGACTGATTGACGTTGATTGTTTTTCCGTGTAAGGTTTACTTTGAAATTTTTTCTTATATATTTGTAAAGTATGGATAATTTGCACGATTTTTTGTTTTTTGACTTGGAATATAATCCTGGAACAGGGACAGTTCGGGAGTACGGCTATATTCTGGGTGAAGATCGTGCACGTGAAAAAAATCCTGCTAAACTAGAAACTGCGGCGCAAAAAGCAAAATTTATTGTGGGGCACAATGTTCTCCGTCATGATGCTCCGATTCTTAGGCAGTACTTTTCTATAGATTTCCCCAATGTCAAAGCGTTGGACACATTGATGCTTTCTTCGTTATTGTTTCCGTGCAAACCGTACCACAAGTTGCGTAAGGAATATCTGAAAAACGAAGATGAGCCATCAGATCCTTTAAAAGATGCAGAGCTTTGCAAACAACTTTTGCAAGACTGCGTGGAGAAATGGGGGAGCTATCCTTGGCAACTTCGTTATCTTTTATTTCAGTTTTTAAAGAATGAACCTGGCTTTGCCCCATTCTTTAATCTTGTAGAAGTTCCTGAACAAAGTGAATTACGCTCCAAATTGTCTGAAATACAAAGCTGGTTTACTGCGCGTTACAAAAAATCAATTTGCTTACATCAGGATTTTGAAAACGAGTGGGCTGCCTATCGTGCTGAATGGTGTTTTCTTCTAACATTATTTCATGAAGAAGGGCCTAGTGATTTTGTTCCCCATTGGGTTCGCTATCAGTACCCGCATCTAGAAAGTATTTTGCATCGTAGACGCTTGGTTCCTTGTGGCAATGCTCAATGTCCATATTGCTCTGAGCAGTTGAGCTCAACAAAACAATTAAAGAAATGGTTTGGTTTTCCTGGTTTTAGATCGTTTAGTGAAGAAGAAAAAGTTCCTTTGCAGCAGCAAGTCGTAGAGTCTGCAATGCGAGGGGAATCTTTGCTGGCGGTGTTTCCGACTGGTGGCGGAAAGTCAATGACTTTCCAGTTGCCCGCTTTAGTTGCAGGTACTCAAGTCGGTGCTCTAACGGTTGTAATTTCGCCAATTGTGGCTTTGATGAAAGATCAAGTTGATGTGTTGGAAAAACGTAGGCAGATTGGTTTTGCTGCTTATATAAATTCGATGCTTTCGCCGGCGGAACGAAGGGATACTATTGAAAAAGTTCGTAATGGTGAAAAAAATATCCTGTACATTTCTCCCGAATCATTGCGTTCCAATACGACTTTTAGTATTCTAAAAGAACGTCGCGTAGAGAGAATTGTTGTTGATGAAGCGCACTGCTTTAGTGGCTGGGGACATGATTTTAGAGTTGATTATCTTTATTTGGCAGATTTCTTAAAAGATTTACAGAGGGAAAAGAATCTTGAAAATCCGATCCCTATAAGTTGTTTTACTGCGACGGCAAAAAAATCCGTAGTGGATGATATTTGTGGCTATTTTAAGGAACGTTTGAATCTTGAACTTGTAAAGTTCATAAGCCCGGCTAAGAGAACTAATTTAACATACAAAGTTGTCGAAACTTCAGAAGCTCCAAATGAACGTCGCAAACAGTTGGTGAATGTCCTTCGCGAATATGCTGGTCCAAAAATTATTTATGCTTCCAAGGTAAAGACAACAGAATCTCTTTCCGAAGAATTGCATAATCGCGGCTTTGCCAGTGCCTGCTACAATGGAAAGATGGAATCCGAAAAGAAGATGACCATTCAGGATCAGTTTCAGAATGGCGAAGTGGATACCATGGTGGCGACAACGGCTTTTGGAATGGGTGTCGATAAAGATAATGTTGAACTTGTCGCGCATTACGAAATTTCTAGTACACTCGAAAACTATGTGCAAGAAGCTGGTCGTGCTGGGCGAGACCCGAATTTGCAAGCGAACTGTGTTGCCCTGTTTAATCCTAAGGATCTCAATACTAATTTTCAGATTCTGCAACAGTCTAAACTCTCTGCACAAGAAATTTCTTCTGTGTGGCGTGTACTGAAAAAGATGGCTGGCAACCAAAATCGTTTGATTATGTCGGCACTTGAAATTGCGGATCAATGCGGATGGACTGAAAAGGAAACGGATGCTAGCGTAAATACGACAAAAGTCAAGCTCGCTATACTTGTTTTGGAAGAACAAGGATTCCTAAAACGTAAACGCAACAGAACACAGATGTATGGCTCTTCTATTTCTGTGGAATCCGCAGAAGAGGCGCGTCGAGCCATCGGTTCTGATAAAATTGAAATTCCAGGTTCCATTGAGGCCATTGCATATCGCATAATCCATCATATTATTAGTAAACGCTGGACTCGTTCCCCTGAATGTGCTTTAGATGAACTTAAAGTCAATTTGGGATTGAATCAAGAAGAGGCAAAAGAAGGTCTGCGGTTGCTTCGAACTTTGCATCTTCTGAATGAGGATGAAGATTGGAGTGCAAGACTACAGAGAAAGGGGAACGATACACCCCGTTCCTTGTTGAATGCAGCATCGAACCTACAGAAAGAACTATTGAAGGCTTGCGAGGGCAAGGGGGTTAATGACCGTTTCGTTTTGGATGTGACTCGGTTGAATTCGCAGCTTAATCAGAGAGAAGATTCTGTTGGGGCATCTACATCTCGTCGCAATCTTTTTATTTTCCGTGGAATATTGCGCTATTGGGCTCATGAAAGTGTTGCTGAAATTCATTTAGTTGAGGCGGGCCATCAAGTTTATCAAATTGAATTTCTGATAGAACCCGATTCTGTCAAGGAAAATCTTAAAAAACAATGGCAGATATTTGATAAAGTTATTGAAGTCTTGACAGAAATGCAAAAAGAACAGACTTCACGAAACGGGAATATTGTTTGGTTCTCTTTGAATGGACTCATGAAGAGAATGTATGGCGAAAAAGCGGTTGTTCGCATAGAAATGCAAAAACAGCTAGAGTATGCTTTACTATTCCTTCATTTGATTGGTTCTATCACATTGGAACATGGGCTTGTTGTTTTTTATACTGGTCTTGTCATGGAACTGAATCCAGACGCGAAACAACGTAGTTTTACCCTTAAAGATTTTGAAATGCTGGATGCACATTACAAGCACAAGGCTGAAGCGATTCATATCGTGGGCGAATATGCCAAGATGATGCTTGTTGATGAACGTATGGCGCAACAGCTGTTAGAAGATTACTTTGTGATGGATATTGCTGATTTTCGCTTGAAATACATGCAGGGTGTTGCTCAGACAGAATCGGTATCTGACGAACTTAAACGAAAAATAGAAAGCGTTAATGATGAACAACGTAAGGTTATCAAAAGTCGAAAAAAGCATATTCTTGTAGGGGCGGGGCCTGGTTCCGGAAAGACTCATTTACTGGTTCATAAGATTGCATCGCTTCTGTGGATTGAAGAAGCGAAACCAGATTCTATACTATGCTTGACATACACTCGTGCTGCATGTCGTGAACTTCGGAAACGTTTGTATGATTTGGCTGGACCGCTTGCAGCTAAAGTAATCATTACCACCTTCCATTCCTTGGCTTTTCATATTCTTGGTGTTCAGGGTAATAAGAAAGCCCTTGAAAATGCTGATGATGTGGTTTCTAAGGCTGCTGAATTATTGGAGGCGGGTGAAGATTCTGGTGTCGGTGCACCTAGTGTTATTCTTGTTGATGAGTATCAAGATTTATCTGCTGGTGAGTATCGATTGTTACGTGCTTTATATGACCTTGGCGAAAAAGACCCTCGCGTTATTGTTGTTGGCGATGATGACCAGAGTATTTTTGCTTTCCGTGGAAGTTCTTCGGAGTATTTCCAGAAGTTTGCGGATGAATTTCCAAATACAGAAAAATTTTATTTAACGACGAATTACCGTTCTGTTGCTGGATTAGTTCGTGCAAATGCAAAACTTTTGGACTTGATGACGGAACGTGTGAAAGAAGGTACGCGACAGCAGGCTTTGAGCCAAGGGCGTGCAGAATTGACTTTTTATGAGGAAGCTAATAAAGCTACAGCCGCTTTTGCTGCGGCAGAAATTCTTTCTCAAAAATTTTCCGTTGTTCCGTCGGAATCTTATTGTATTCTGACTCGGGAAAATGCGGAAGCGTTCTTGGTTGCTGCCAAATTGGAAGAATTTCAAATTCCTTATCGATTGTTGAAAGGTCGAGACAAGGATAAATGCCCTATTGAAAAAACTCGCGAAATATTAGGCTTTTGTGAAATTTTGCAAGAAGATCCGCGTGTCGGCAATTTCCCGTGGAGTGCAAAAGAATTTAGACGATTAGTCGATGACTATAAAGAAAAACACAGGACTGAAAGTTCTTTTGAATTGTTGGATGCGTTAGTAGATGATTTTATTGAGACGGAAACCGCTTGTGGTGAAGATGATATCACTTTAGGGGATTTCAATCAGTATCTCAGTGAAATTTCTTACAGTGATTTTGCAACGAAGAATATGGGCTCAGTTTCTGTAGGAACAATGCATAGTGCAAAGGGACTTGAATGGGACAATGTCATTCTGGCCTTGGGTTCATGGGCATTAAAAGATGCTGATGAAAAAAGGGCTCAGGAAAATTACCGTTTGTTATATGTTGCTGCAACACGAGCCAAGAAATCTTTGACGATAATAGGATCAGAGAAAATGCTGCCATCGGATTGGCTCAGTAATTTCAAAAGGCAAGGGCGAATCAAGGATGTGCGTATTCCGAAAGTTCTACATATAGAGACTGGGCTTTGCGATGTGGCGTTAGGTCAGTATTTAAAGAAGAACGATGCTAGTGATGTGTATGTTGAAAAACTGCAAAATCTTCTCGCAAAAGAATCGCTAGGGGTGTCCCTTACAATTGAAAGAAGTGCCAAAACAGGAAATTATTGCGTAAAGCAAGGTTCTGTTTATTGGGCTTGGTTTGCAAAAGATTTTACGGGAGGTTTGGTAAAGAGTCTCTCGAAAAATGTTTTGGTTCCTCAAAGTGCAACGCTTTCACAAGTTGTTCGTTGGACTTCTGAGGAAGGGCAAGAAACTTGGGTTCCGCTATTTAGGATTGAATTTAAAAGGGCTTAGTAGGGATATATTGGTTTGGTTTAAATGATGGTGACTGTCCAATGGAGCCCTAATGCATTACCTAACTTATCAAGTTTTCCCTTTTTTGTAATTGTGTTCATGTGGGTGTTGACATAGAATCCGTTGGCAATTTGGATTGAGTTTGCAGAAGGGTGATTATGCATTCCTCGCTTAACTAAGGTTTCTCCGTCGCATACGATATTGTAATTTTGTATTGTCTGCATGACTTTGTCAATGCCCATTATTTCGATTGCGAATTTAATGGCTGCACACATTGTTTCTGTTGCGTTATATTCTTGAATGACTTTGCCTTGAGGCAGGGATATCCTTAAATTTGATGCGGGGTTTCTTGGCCTTGGATTTGGACCAGGTTGCGGTTTAGGTGGGCGAGGTGGTTTACTCCCGGAGACGCGTTCTGCATCAATTTCCATATTTGGAGTTATATTAAAACGAATTGAAACTGGATTTCTTAAATCACCTGTAAATTTTTCCGCAATTTGCTTTAGATAGGGAATTAAAGCATTGTCGATAAAATGGTCCTCATCCTCTTTGAGCATCTGCTGACCTTGTGGCGTTTGTGGCCTATGGTCGTGATAGTGATATGAGTCCTTTAAATTTTCAAAGGCTTGTTGCAATTCATTTTCAGTCATATTCAGTCCTTTTACCCAATATTATAAATTTGAATGTCAATAGCGTCGTCTTCACTGCGAACTTCATAGCGTTTTTCAGGCTCACTATAGACGTTTACGGATTGATGACCTGTCGAGAATGTATTTTCTTCTAAGAAATTCTCATTACCAAATATCCATTTTTCGAGTTCATGAGAGTAGAATATTTTGCAATTTTGTTTATTCATTAATTCTGCTAGCATTGAGACAACTTTAAGATTGTCAATGCCGATAGTTTTTTCATCAGGCATTAGGACGAATAAATAATCTCGTGCTCGGCTAATGGCGACATTAATGATGTTTTTATGATTGAGAAACATTTTATCGCTAGTGGATATGTTTTCTGGTGAATTGAAAACAGTTAGCATAATGTCACATTCGTCACCTTGGAAACTATGAACAGTTCCTGATAGGACGGATATGTTTTGCGGAAGTTTTGACCTTCTGAGCAGATTTCCGATCAAGTCAGATTGGGCCTTGTATGGAGATATTATACCAATGCTGTATTTTGTTTCAGGTTGCTTTTCTTCCATTAGCTTTGCAATATGGCAAATGAATTCGTATGTAAATAGTGCGGAGTAGATTTGATAATTAGACCCCTTTCCTAATTTTTTGCTTCGGTAGATGCTTTCATAACGCTCTACGGGGAACTTGACTAGATTGAGTGCTGATATGTCAAGATTTTCTAAACGAAGGATTTTCTGTTCGTCTTCTTTGCGATGGTGTTTAAGGATTCCCCCGTAAGTCAGGTTGCTGTAAATGGAACCGATTGCGGGAATGCTACGGTATTGAGTGTCGAGTTTTATGATTTCGTATTGATATGGCTCTGTTTTGGGATTTGCAAAATCATTGAGACCTATCATCTTATAAATGTTTTCTCTTTTCCAAGATTCTTCAGAAACAGTAGGCTCAATTTGGAATGGATCGCCTGCAATGACAAATTGTGCTGGCTGTTGTGAATAGAGCAAATAGACCATGTAAACCAACGAAATCATAGACGCTTCATCGACTACTATGTAATCCCATTTGATTGCTCGCAATAATTCTTTTTCTTTTCCGTCTATTATGCATGAATCGTATGGCAAACGTGCCATTGTTGTAACAACGATATTTTTGCTTCGAGTATTGATGTCTAAATTTCGGCTGCAAAAAATTCCGTTACTTTCAAGTTCTTCGTCGTTGGTTGTTCCAAATCGTGATAGAAATTTTTGTGCGTTGTTACTTTTACTCAAAATGCGTTTAGTCAAAACATCTGCAGCTTTGTTTGTTGGGGCGAGAACTAGAATGTTGCATTTTTCATTTTCATTCATCCATGGTAACAGAACTTTTTCTGCTAAATAGGTGGTTTTGCCGGTGCCTGGAGGGCCAAAGATAAATTTTATGTTATTGCGTAAATCGGATTTTAGATTCTTTTCTTTGTCGAAATTAAGTCTATCAAATTCTTTTTTTAGCTCATCTAGCAAGAAAACAGGACTTTTTGCAATGATTTCAACGGAGCAAATGTTCTCTATATCAAGGTTATCAACATCCGCTTTGTGCATCATCTTCAAACGAAGCGTAAATGAACGAATGCTAGCTGCTTCAAATGTGAGTTGTTTGTCTTGCGAGTTGTCTTTAAAATGTATGATTATGTTTATCCCGTATAATTCTTCCATGAATGCCGGAATTTTCTTATCGGGCTTTGATAAAATCAAGGTCTTGGTTGCTGTTGGATCTTTATCTATTTTGCCAAAGCTGATGTGGACTTCTTTGCTGTTGGCATAGTTTTCGTTGCTCCTTAATATCTCAAGTTGGAGCATTGCTTGAAACCATTGATAGGTGTATTTTGTTGTATTAGATTTTTCTATTGCCTCTTCGAGTTCTTTGATTTTGTTGAGTTCGATAGCGAATTTGTCTTGGGCTTTCTTTACTTGTTTTTTGCTGTCGTAGGAGGGCGGGGTAAACTCGTCTGAATCTTCAAAGTCATCTTCGAGTATTTCTGATAATGGTGCTGATGATGTGTTTATTTCTTTTGCTCGTCGAACTGTTTCCTTGACGATTTTTTCTTCTGGTGTTTCTGTGTGTGATTGTGTGCTAGTGTTTTGAATTTCTGTTGGCGTGTCTATGGTGTTATCGCTTGTAAAATTTGAATGTTGTGAAGATAACGGCCTCTGAGAGGTATTATCGTTGGATGATGGAATTTGTGGCCCGTTTTGTTTTTGACGGCTCTTTTGAAATTCAAGAAAGTCTGCTATGGTTTGCTCTGTTATTGAAACACCGCTAGATTTTAATTTTTCAATAAAATTAAGATTGTTCTTTGTTTCGTCATCTAGGATGTTTGGGTCAAATTTTGGACGCTCTTTAATCCCTAAAATTTTTAAAAATCTAGTATCTTTAATAGATGAAAGTTCGTAGAAGTTTGCAAGATCTTCTAGATATATAGAGCTGACATTTCGAACTTCTCCCGATTTTGTGTAAAGCCAGGGAGTATCTTTTAGGAATTGCAAAATGGGACTAAAACGCATTTCCCCCTGTAGTAATTTTGTTCGCATCTTGCTATATCGGTATTCGAAAAACTCGATGGCTATGATTTCAAATTGATCGCTAAGATAATGAATTAAAATTTTAGATTTTTCCTTGTTGATATGCTCTAGAGCATTTTTTAACCCTTCAAGAGAGAAAAATGTGTATGTTGAAACAAAAGGGCTTTTGTTCTTATGATCTTCAGTTTTCAACCATTCGCAAATAGGATGAAAATCTACTTCCCAATTGGTTGCAGAATCGAAAATCTGAGCTTTTTCGCGTGTTACTCTAATTTGGGAACGAATCCCAATCTTTTCAAAAAATGGGATTAATTTGTCTTCTGTGGAGAATGCTTCGTAGAAATCAATGTCTATGAAATTAATGTCTTTTTGAGCGTCAAACCATATTAGTAGTTCTTCATTGGGAAAATAGATGCTGCCTACTTTTTTATTTGTATATGTTCCTGATTGCTGTTTACACCGTAATAAAAGATTGTCTTGAATTCTTTCGACGAACTCTTTTATTTCTGCGTTAGGACATTTTTCGTAGTATGTAAGAATCTTTTTGAAATCGGATTTTACTATTTCTTCCTCTGGCATGCCATTCTCATATCGAGGCAATATCTTTTTGTAAATTTCATTTTTTAAAGATGGAAAAGTTACTCCAATTTTTTCTAAGAAGTTTCTTGTAGATTGATTATCGAACAGTTTCTTATTTATTGTGCGGTAATTACTTGTTCCGTCAGTTGGGAAAAATATGTCAAGAGTCCCTTTTTGGAATAAACAGACGCTGTTTCCTTCGTTGTCGATGAAAAAAGGTTGATTTTTTGCGGAGTTAGAGCGTTCCTTGGCGGAATCTAGCCATTCATAGAATGATGTCATCCAGTTAAAGTCTTTTTGAAATTTTTCTTCACAGAATGATGCTGGAGTTTTCTGCAAAAAGTAATTTTCATTTAAACAATGATCGGTGCCGATGATTTTGTCTATCCAATCTCGACGCTCATCTGTAACGCCCGCCCTACGTAAAGAACGGAATACCCAATGAGCGTTGTCTGTATTGGTGATTTTGGAAATGTCTTCATCAGAAAATAAATTTACAAGATCTGTATCTTCTGCCCAAAATGCTTTGGATGCGGAAGAATGTCCGCTTGTTGACGGAAGTAAATTTTCATTTTTAAACTTGTTTGAAATTTGATTGTAAAAAGGCTCGAATGACTTTTGTCCTATAATGATTGTTTCATATTTGCGAAGGTAATAGTTGTATTGTTGTCTTTGAATGTAAAAATCATCTGACTTAATGGGGATGATTTTCAATATGTCGTCGTCAATTAGGTTGTGCCCTGATTCTTTGCCGATTTCACGTAAATAAACCATACTGTCTGCAGCTAAATCGGCCAGCAATGAAATCATCTGTGTGTTATGCTCTTCACCATCTTTTAAATGCTGCCTATCAGGCGTTAAAAGGAAGGGGGCGTGAATGATGAAATTTAGATGTGTTTCTTCTTTCGTCTGGAAATAACAATAAGCATAATCAGATTTTGGCACAAGTTTATCGCGTTCTATACCGAATCCGACTGAATAAGTTAGATTGTCTTTTTTTCTAGAGAATATCCATAGCTTTTCTTCTGTTATTGAACCATTGATATCGTGTTTTAAGGATAATAGTTCTGCTTTGGTATCTGAAAAAATTTTTTGTTTTTCGGTTATTTTTTGATAAGTCCCCTTTATTGTTTTATAGTCTTCTTCATATTGATAAGAAATTGTTTGGAGATTGTTTAAAAATAAGGTTGGATTGTGTAGTTCTGATAACTGTTTTGAAATTTCCGAATATGCTATATCTGGAGTCTTATTTGGGTTATTGAAGGGAAAAATGAACCATGTCTCATTTTCTTTCCATTTATCGCAATACTTCTTTAATCGAATAGGAATTATTTTTTGCTCTATTCGAAAGCACATGCTTTGATCGTAAATTTCAGGTGTTTCTGTGTAAGTGTAAACGGACTTAAAACCAATTCCAAATTTTCCAATGGAGTTTCCTAAATCTTTGTTTTCTAAATCCCTATTTTTCTTTTTAGTTGAAGATCCTATTGCTGTGATGGAGTTTATGTCTCCATAATGTCCATTTTCTTTATCTTTTTCTACCGTTTCTGGATTTGATATGGAAAATCTCTTTTTACCATTGTGCTTAAATATGAGTTTGTCTTTGTATAGAAAAAAATGGGCTTCTGTAGCTAGTGTGTCATCTGCATTTTGAATCAGTTCGTAAACGAAATGTGCAGATTCTTTATACATGTCAACAATTCTATCCCATACACAAAATTCAGGATCGGCAAATGTCTCTGATGCTTTTTTACGTTTTTCTGTCAGTTTGTCAAACCATTGTTCTTCTTGTTGTGTCATGTGGCTTTCTCTTTAATTCAGTATAATATGTGATGAAATATAAATTATGAAAACTGAATAATGTTTTGAAAAGTTTTAATATGGAGATGAGAATATCCTTATAGATATGGAAAAGAATATTATTTTTAACTCTAAGACTCATAGCATTCCAAGATCCCCGCCTACGCGGGGATGACAGATGGGACGCGGGGATGACGAACCGCGAGGCATCGCAATTGAAGCCCGATTCTGCATGCATGAGGGGATTCCGGGGCAAGCCCGGAATGACAAGGACGGACGCCCGGAATTTCCATCAACTGCTTTCGTTACGCTACCAAATCTATCAAATCAAAGTACATCAATCGTGTATGAGGATCATCGTCTTCCAGGTTCATCATGCGAAAACCATTTTTCTCGTAAAACGGAATCGCGTTTAGATAAGCGTCTACCGTTATAAAACGACAACCGGTTTTGTTCTTGATGACGAACATAGATTTTATATAATTCAGGATTCTTGTACCGAGTTTATGATTTTTGGCGCAAATGTCAACGGCTAAACGGCAAAGTTTTACCGCTGGATAGCTTTTGAGCCTTTTTTCATTTGGAAAGCCTTGCTTGCGGCGAAATCTGTTGAACTCCGTCATGTTCGGAAAATCGCTTGTCGCGATTTTGTCATTAGCGAGGCTGAAATAGGCTAGAATTTGCTTTGTATCTGGATCAATACATG
>Ga0310786_10005293_pt1 | contig 17593 bp, 14 predicted proteins | sample AusTroGonzalo_MG_FD_203881 | JGI IMG/M metagenome (GOLD analysis project Ga0310786, IMG submission 203881) | Bovine rumen microbial communities from tropical cattle in Woodstock, Queensland, Australia - Gonzalo_03 (v2) (version 2) | ecosystem: Host-associated > Mammals > Digestive system >... | reverse complement strand
TCTCGGTTTCGTCGAGTTCGATGTTGCCGACGGAAATGAGGGGACAGTAAAAGCGGCTATCGGGAGTCTTCATATTTCAAAAATAAAAAAATATGCTATATTCATTCATGTGAGTTGTCCTGTTAAAGTTGTTGTTTTTGATTTGGACGGTACCCTTTACCTGAGCGGCCGTCCGTATCCGAAGGCCGTAAAAACCGTAAACGAAGTGGCCAAAAGGGTCCCGGTCTACTACCTCAGCAACAATACGAGCAAGTCTCCCGTCTTTTACGAGAACCGCTTGAAGGTCATGGGCCTCCCGCTCCGTGATGACGCCATTATTTCGGCGCTTTACCTTTCGCTGGATGCAATTCACGAAAAGGGCATTAAGAACGTTTACTTCTTTGCGAACCCGGAAGTGTTCGAGTGGTTTGCCGCCCAGGATCCGAGCCTCAACTTGCAGCCTTCCGTGGCCGAGACCGAACTCGTTCTCGTTGCTTACCACAACAGTTTTGACTACCGTGAACTTTGCGAACTCAGCTTCCGCGTACAGCGCGGGATTCCGTTCTGGGTGACGCACACGGATTTCGTCTGCCCCGACGCCAACGGCCCTGTGCCGGATATCGGAAGTTTTATGGCCTTGCTCAAGACGGCATACGGCGTGGAACCGGAACGCAGCTTCGGCAAGCCGAATCCGGCCATGCTTTCGAACTTGCTGAAAAAGTACAAGCCCGAAGAAATCCTTTTCGTAGGCGACCGCCTCTACACGGACTTTGAACTGGCGAAACGCGCCGGCTGCAGGTTCGTGCTCCCGCTGTGCGGCGAGACGAAGAGGGAAGATGTAGAAAAACTCGACGTGAAGCCCGAACTCGTGGTGGAGATGGTCAGCGACATCGATTTTGGGAAGTTCTTTGACGGGTAAAAAATTCTATAATAAGGAGAAAATGGAGCCGATATGAAAAATCTTTTCAAGCTTTCTATGCCTTTCGCTTTTGCGGCTGCGGGAATGCTTGTCGCCTGTGGCGATGACAGCAGCAGTGCCGAAGAACCGGTTTCCGAAATCGTGGACTTGGAAGCCCCCTTCGAAATCATCACGCACAAGGCGAAGTTCTCCTATAGCTCAAAAGATTCATCCTGGGTTGTCAAGCAACCCGTCTGCAAGGAAGGTACGCTCGGAAACCTCGTGTGGAAGGATGCTGAAGAAGAACCGGATACCGTGACGGCCTACATCACCAAGAAGACGATTACGGTTGTCGACGGCAAGGAAACGACAAAGTACGCGTTTGACGGTTCCAAGTTCCCGGTAGGCCTTTGGATCGAAGACGAATTTGAAAACAAGACCTTCATGAACGCCTTGCGCCTGACTTCGGACAATATGGTACAGAAAGTCTTCCGCTTTGATGGCAAGTGCTTCTTGAAGGACTTCTATACGGCAGGATTCCGCAAGGGCAATAAGTCCCTCGAAGAAGCGGATTCGGTCTTGACGGCTTTCTACATGCGCTTCAGGGCCCCGAAGGATACGTTTGATGAAGCGGTAATGCTCATGAATATCCGCGTGCCCGAATGCGACGAAATGTACCTTTACGATGATCTGGTGAAGGTTTCCGTCAGCGACTTTACGCCGCATTCCGGAAAGCTTGCGGTCGCTTACGACAAGAAGGAATGCAAGATTGACTTTAGCATCCGTTACGCCTACAACGAAAAGGATTGCAACGCCGCCTATGCCGACTGGAAAGTCGACGAGAGCGCAAGCAAGGAATTCAAATTCAATGATTATTGGAAAGACGTGAACTACGATGACTACTGCATCGAAGAATTGATCCTTGCGATGAAGAAGGCCGAAGGCATTCCGCTGAAGAAGGAAGCCGCCGATACGGGCCTCGCCAAGGACTTTGCCCGTATGCTGGTGGACCTCGTGGTGAACCCGGTCAACTAAGCCGAAAAAGATTCTATAAAGCGAAAGCCCTCCGTTAAGGAGGGCTTTTCGTTTACGTCGTAGCGCGTTTTAAACCTTGCGCTTGCGCAGGGCGGTAAAGGCTCCGATGGCAATCAGGAGGATTGCCGCGACGAGGGCGACCTTCGCACAGGCGTGGAGCGGGGTACTCCTGTATTCCATACGGACTTCGGATTTGCCGGCGGGAATCTCGACGGCGCGAAGCGTACCGAATGCCTTGTAGACCTTGGCGGGAGCGCCGTTGACGTAGGCCTTCCAGTAAGGATGGTAGTTGCCTGCGACGACCATGAAACCGGCGCGGTCGGCTTCGACGTTAAATACCTGCGTATCCATCTTGGGGCTGGCGACGAGCTTTGCGCTTCCCTGGATAGGACCTTTATCGGCAACGCTTCCCTTGCTGTCGAAAGACGGAGCTTCGGAAAGGATGACCTTTTCGCGGTAGAAGAACTTGCCCGGCTCGTCGGCGAATTCAGGTGCGGCGGGGGCGGCCTGTACAGCGGCGGCACTGTCCTGTACCGTGCTGTCCGTAACCGCGGCGGTAGAATCGGTAGCGGTTTCTTGTGCTACGGCCGGTTCTGCAGCCTTCGGCTTGCGGATGGCGGCTTGCGTCTGGAGCGTCTTGATGGCTTCGCTGTCTTCCATCACGACGGCTTCGCCATACAGGTAGGCTTCGCCCATCGCAGTCTGGATCGGCATGAACGTCGTGCCCTGACGGCTGTCGAAGATGATGGCGCCGATGTTCATGAGGTCGAGGAACGGGTGGGCCGCTTCGGGATCGTTGATGTTCATGAGGTAGTTGGCGTTCTGCTGGCCGCCGCGGAATTCGCGGTAGGTTGCCAGTTCGTTGTCATGGAAGCCGTCGGCGTTGCGCATGTGGTACTGCGGGAACGCGTTTGCGCCCAGCGCCTTGTTCCTCGAAAGCGAGAGGACGCGCGGCATGTTCAGGGAATCGCCCTTGTAGAAGCCCTTGATGGCTGCCACGACGGGATTGCCGGGCTGGATGTATTCGTTTTCGGGAACGTTCTGGATGAAGATCCCGTTGATGAAGAACAGCTCGATTCCAGCGGCAAGGGCGAGGATGCCTGCCTTGGCCGGGATATTGCCTTTCCACCTGAACGTGGCGAAGGTAACGGCCATGATGACGAGGATCATGAAGAATCCCGGGATGACCTTGCCGGCGGTCGCGTTCATCGTAGCGGTATCGAGCGGCTTGAAGTAAGGTGCCGTGATGGGATCGTTCAGCATATTCTGACCGCTCATCAGGAACAGGCCGATAAAGATGGCGCCGAAGAGGATGCATGCCTGGACTCCGCGAGATGTGGCGGGGAGTTTGTCCTGGAATGCCTTAGTGAAATTGGAAAGCGTTAGGGGCTTGTCCTGGTCGTCGACACTCATGATGCCGAGGCAGGCCACAGCGTAGAGGACTACGGTGGCCAGGCCGAACGGGCCTATGAACAAGGTCCAGTTGTAGCGGGCGATGACGACGAGCAAAAGCAGGACGGCGAACATGGCGGCACCGTGCAGCAGGGCGCGGTGTTCCTTGACCGCTTCGGCACCGTTGTTGGCAAGAGCCTTCACGACGGGGCCGGCCATCATGACCAGCAGGAGCGGCAGCCAGAACATGGACATGCCGGGAGCGCGGAAATTCTTGGCGCCGGGGAGGATGTTATACCATAGCTTGAAGAGCGGGGAATGGGCGCCCATGCCGTAGCTGAGGGCCACCACGGCCCCGAGTGCCCAGAAGGTTGCCCAGCGGCGCTTGCCCGGCAAGAACAGGCAGAGGAATCCGAGGAACGTGAGCAGGGCGCCGGCGCTGTTGTGGTCCAGCTTGAAGCTGTTGTGACCCCAGTAGAACGGGCTCCCTTGGGCGCCCGCTTCTTTCATGGCGCGGTATTCCTGCATATCGATGTTGATAAAGGAACTGCCGACGAGACTGCCCGTCTTTTCGTCTTGAGTATAGACGTCTACGCCGATGAATCCGGGCAGGATCATCTGCATGAGTTCTTCCTGGTGCAGGCACCAGCTGCTGGCGTGACCGTAGTTGGTGTGGTCGCCTTCGCCACGCACGGATTGCGTCGTGGTGTACAGGTAAGGCGGGATGACCTGGAAACAGCTGAGGGCGAGGCCGAAGGCAAGGCCTGCCGATGCAAGGCCGATGCGCTTGCCGCGGGTCTTGAGCCCGTCGCAGTGGAAGGCGACTTCGTACAGCGTGTATAAACCGGCGCCCCAGAGGAATAGGTAAGTGAGCTGCAGGTGGCTCCCGAGGATCATCCAGGCGATACTGAGGGCGAGGACGATCATGTAGGGAATACTGGCTTCGCGCACAATCTTGCGGATGGCGAGGACGGCGAGCGGGGCGATGGCGAACACCATCATCTTGCCGTCATGACCGCCGTAGATGTAGGTGAAGTATTCGGGCGAGAAGGCGTAGAGGAAGCCGAGGAGCGCGCCCCACCAGCGGTTACCCGTGAGATTCCAGGCGAGGAGCAGGGCGCTCATGAAGGCGACCCATATCGTCAGGATGAACTTGATGCCCACGGCGCGCGAGGGGTCGGTCAAGAACTGGACGGTGACCAGCGGGTGGTAGGCGTCGGCGAACAGGGCGTCGATGGTGGGAACACCGCCGAGGCGGCTGTCGTCCCATTCCGTGACGATGGCGTCTTGCGCACGGATAATGCGGCTGCCCAGACCGTTTAACTGGTCGCTGTTGAGCATCAGTTGGTTCGAGTCAAAGGCGAATTCGCGGAAGATAACCAGCAGTATGGCCAGGAATACAAAGGACATGACTGCGAAAAAGACGGATTTCTTGCTGAAAAAATTCATGCTTTTAAATATAAAAATACCGCAAGAGCAGGAGCCTTGCGGGTATGCAGTTTGTACCGAAGTCGGGGTCTGGCGTTACGCCGGACGTAATCTTTTTTTAGTCGGCGGTGTTTTCGTCAACTCTGTTGTACTGAATGAGGCTGTAAATGCCGAATGCGGAAATGATGCACACGGCTGCAATCACGACGTACTTGATAATCTTGCCCATTTTTTGGCTCCTTCTTTTTTTCTAAAAATATTCGTTTTCTTTAAAAAAAACAAGTCCTTTTACGATTTTTTACGGATTTAGATCTTCGTCAGGATCATGCAGATGACGGGGAGCTTTTTATCCACCTCGTTTTCGCTCGGGATGATTTCACATTCCTGCACCTTGCAACCTAATTCCTTCGCGAAGAACTTGAGTTGGTTCTGGTCGAAACCGAGCCAGATATGCCCGTGCGTGGTGCGGAAGGATTCTTCCTTGTGCTGGGCGAGGTCGAGGAGGGCGAGCGTGCCGCCTTGCTTCAAGATGCGGATGGCTTCTTTGAGGGCGAGGCGCGGGTCTGTCGCATGGTGGAGCACTTGGCTCATGAGTACCAGGTCGGCATAGTTGTCGGGCAGCCCAGTCTTCGTCATGTCGGCGACTTTCGGGGTGATGTTCTTGATGCCCTTCTGCTTCAAGATTTTTTGGAACCCGCCAATCACTTTCGCGTCGCAGTCTAGGGAGGTGACCTCTTTGCAGCGGTTCGCCAACATCAGGGAAAGGTCTCCGCCTTCACCGCATCCGATATCTACGGCGTTTTCGAACGGAACCATCAGCTTGCTGAAGAGGCTGATTTGCGCCTTGAGGCTTCCGCCGGCCTGGTCGAGCTTATGGATCTGTCCTTTCGTCTTGTCGGTACGTTCCTGCAAGGTCTGTTCTGCACGGCAACGCAAGATGTCCTTGTCCTGAAGTTCTCCGTAAGCGTCGCGGATAACGGAAAGGACGCGGGAACTCATCAGCAGCTCTTCGCTCAGGCGGTAGTAGGCCTTGATACCGTCCCTGCGGTCTTTCAAGAGCCCGCAAGTTGACAGCTTGGCAAGGTGGCGGCTGGCGTTGCTCTGGTGAATATCGAGGATGTCCTTGATTTCGTTGACGGTAAATTCCGCCTGGTCCAGGAGCATCAAAATCTTGAGGCGCATCTCGTCGGAGATGGCGCTGAACAAATCCATGGTAGGAGTTATCGGTTCGCGGGTCATACATCATTAATATAATTAATTATTTTTTTTCTGTGCCTAAAAGCAATTTCAAAAGGTTACTTTGCACGGGCCTGGGCTTGGCCTGGTTCGGGCTTTTTTCTGCTCCCGGGGCACAAGAATCGGTTCCGTTCCACTACGATATCTCTTGGCATAAAGATATGCCGGTGACCTTTTTTGCAGCGCTTACGAGCGTGTATGGCAATTATAGGTATTCGCAGCTGTCCGTCCCGGACGAGGTGGATGTCTTGGATGCCTCCGACCTCCTTCCTTGGGATAAGGCTGTGGCTGGGCGGTACAATAGGATTGCAGATAAAGTAAGTGACTGGGCGGCTGCCTTGGGGGTCGCTCCATTGGCTTTGGCCGGTTATTCCTGGTACAGCGGAGATGTGGGCGGGAAGGATTTTGCGGCGTATGTTTTGATGCTTTCGCAGGCGCTTGCCTTGCAGAACGGCGTGAACTTGATGGTGCGCTCGATGCAACTCTGGCCGCGCCCTTATGTCTATGCGACGGAGGGCGATGGAGCCGAAGCGGCTAAGGACGCCCGTGGCGAAGCCTACGGGAGTTTCTTTAGCGGACACGCCTCGGCGGCGTTTACCGTTGCCGTATTTACCGGCGAATGGTTTAGCGAAGTCTATCCGGAATCCCCCTACAAGGGAATCGTATGGGCGGGCTCCCTTTCGGCTGCGGGAATGGTCGGTGCGCTCCGCATTGCGGCGGGAAAGCATTACCCGACCGATGTCATCGTGGGGGCGCTTGTCGGGACAGGCATAAGCCTCTCCGTGATACGCATTCACAAAACGGCGGGGAACAGATTCTCTTTGTACGCTTTACCCAATGCGGCGGGTGTTGCGGTTCGCTTCTAAATAAAAAAAACGGGCCGGAGCGGGCCCGTTTCCATTTCTAAGGAAAGCTTTACTTGATGGTCGAGGTGAGGCGGAAGGCGAGGCCTACGTCGGTCATTTCGTTTTCGCTGTAGACGCTGAACTGAAGTTTGGACGGGCCAATCTTCTTCACCCATGCGACGGTCCATGCCCAGTCGTCGTAGGTCTGTTCGGTGACCTGGTACAGGTTGTCGCGCCTATTGATGTATTCCCATTCGACCATGAGGTTGCTCATGAGCGTGTTGAGGATTCCGGTGCTCGGGGCGAAGTCTGCGCCGATGTAGAACGGCTGGTAGTATTCGCCCGGTTTGTAGTACTTGGCTTCCGGAGCGATATAGTTGGGAACGGTGGTGTCGATGTCGTCATCCTGGGTGTACACGCAGGCGTATTCGCCATAGGCGCGGAGGATGGGAAGCACGTTGAAGCTTGCGTAAGCCGCGATACGGTGGGTGAGGTAGGCCGTATTCTGCACGACGTCAATGGCGTTGCTGCGGTAGGCGAACTTCATTTCGAGCGGGAACGTGAACTTCAGGTCTTCTTCAACACGAACATAACCCTGGTTGGCATGGCCATCCTTGGTGGCGACCATCGCGTTCAAGGAGCTGAGGCCGTGGATCCAGCCGAGCTCGAGGGCGTTATGGCTGTAATCACGCATCCAGAGGCCGCGTACGGTCAGATCCTTGTCAACGTAGGTACCGTAGTGGGTGGACTGGGACCAGTCCGTCTTCCAACGACCGATTTTCAAGTTCATCTTGTCGTTTGCACCGAGAGCCCACTTGTAGTTTACCCAGTAGAGGTCGGCAAGGATCTTGTCGTATTTCTTTTCTTCGATCTTGTTGCCGAATTCCGGAGCGAAAATGCGGAGCATGATAGTTCCGTCCAGATTTTCGCTCTTGTACTGGCCGCCCACGTTGGCGCGGATCCAGCCGCTGCTGAAGTTGTTGTCTTCGTCAGCGATGGACTTGGTGACTTGGGTCTGGACATTGCCCTTGAGGGCGAAATCCCCGTCGGTGGCAAACGCGGCGGTAGCCATGCCTGCAACAATCAATGCTCCTGTTATTTTCGACAGTCTCATATTGCCTTCCTGTTAGTTATGTTGCTTCTACTGGCATAATATAAAAAAAAGAGCACGAAATGTATAATAAAGTTTGCGAAAGAACGAAAAATTAGAAGAAGTTTATATTCAACCAACCCGTCTTTTTGTCAGAACTCGTGGCAAAACCGCATGAAACCTTGGTGTATTTCGCGTTGCGGATGTTCAGGTAGTGGCCGATATAGGAAAAATCTTCTTTTTTGTCGGGGTCGCGGGTGCCGTCTTCAACGAGTTTCTTTTCGTCCCACATCATGTCGATATAGTATTTGGCAATGTCTGCCAAATCGCTTTTCCATGCCATGTTGACGTTCGGGCCAGTATTCTGGGCGGATTCTCCGCAGTCTCCGAAGTGCCCGTGGGCGGCCTTGTCCTTGAGGTCGTTGGCGGCTTGCTGGTCGGTGCAGGTCTGTTTGTCGTCGTCGGCCAGGGCCAGCGGTTTGACGCCCTCGGTCGCACGGTACTCGTTGAGGATGTCGAGGCAGACTTCGCGCCAGGACTTTTCGGTATCGGCAGAGCTTGAGGCGGGCTTGGCCGTGGAGCTGGAACTGGTTGCGCTGGACGAAGTCTTCTGGCTGGAAGAGGAGGACTCCTTGGCACTGGACGAGACGTCCTTGCTGGAGGAGGACTCTTTGGCGCTGGAAGAAACTTTCTTGCTGGAAGAAGACTTCTCTATCGAGTCGGATGAGCCTTCCGTATTGTCGTCGAATCCATCGGGAAGCGGGATGTCGATTTCGCCGTGGTCAACGCCGCTACCCGAACTGTCGTCGGAACAGGCGCCAAATACCAGGGCCATGGTGAAAGAAACTGCAACTACAGGAATCTTTCGGAAGAAGGCTTTCATACGAACTCCTCTTATTCAAGTTCTGCTACGCACCGCACGTAAAGGCCTTTCTGGGTACTCTCGTCCGTGCGGTTGATGTTCTTGCCGAGCCTGCGGAATTCCCATGAGCGCCCGGTGTTTTTCTTGATGGACGTCGAAGACCAGTAGTGGCCGGTGTTCGTCGCATCGCAATACTCGTCCCAATCCTTGCAACCGCCGACACCCATGTTGTCCCAGTTGACCGATTCCCTCTGGTAGTCCCTCCATTCGCCGTCGTCCGGGAGGTGCCATCCCTGAGGGCAGGCTTTCTTCGCTTCGTAGTAAGTGTAGAAGCGTCCGTGCTTTTTGCAGTACAGCGTGTCTTCGAGGAAGCACTGCTTGGCGGATTGCAGGCTGAACCTGAGGTTCGCGGTCATCCACAATTTGCCCGCTTTCTGTTCGACCTTGTACTGGTTGCCATCGCGCGTGTCGGTCATGGTCATGTTTTCTTTGGAGACGTTCTTCTCGGCAAAGAAGTCGCGCTCGCCGACGCAGCGGATCGGGACCAAGGCTGTCGGGGAGAGGTTCACGGAGCTCATGTTGCCGCGCTTGAGGTCGAGCATCACGACCTGGTTTTCCACGCCATCGACGGCAAAGTAAGCGACATCCTTGTTCTTGATTTTTTTCTTGGTGTCGTTCTTGTCGAAGTAGCCGCGCGTCTTGCCGGCAAAGTTCTTGATGTTGGGAATCTTTCGCGGCCCGGTGAAGCGGTCTTTCTTGAATTCACTCCATTCGGAAATCGTCGGGAGGTGGGTGCCTTCCGGGCAAACGTTCTTCCATGATCCGTTGGGATAGTAAACGGTTCCGTTGTTTGTCTGTGCTTCGGAATTTTTGTAAGCGAGGTTCCCGGAGAACCAGTTCAGCTTGCCGCTGGATAAAGTTTTGTAATTGTGATTGTCGCGAGAGTCAACGATGTTGGTGGCAAAAGAGAAAGTCGCAAAAAGAGAACAAATAACAGCCATTCGGCCAAATACACCTTGCATTCACACCTCAACTAATAGTAGAGAAAGTCATTTTCTTCTCTACAAAGATATAACGAAAATACACTGAAGGGGGCCGTTTAGCCCCCTTTTCCACGAAAAAAAGTTTTTACATGCCTTTTTTAGGGATTTGTGGCACGGAAGCCGTCGTTTTCAAGGATGATTTTGCCTTCGCGGAAAAGCGTTCCGAGGATTTTCTTGAACGTTTTCTTGGAGAGGCCGAATTCCTGGCGGATGACTTCCGGATCGCTGTGGTCACCGTAGGGGAGGTATCCGCCGGCTTCTTCCAGCTTTTCCAAAATGGCGGCCGGGCTATCGCTGTTCATGATGCCCTTGTAGCCGACCGGCGTCAGGTTGAGCGTAATCTTTCCGTCTGCGGTGAAACGTTGTATGTAACCGGTCATCGTATCGCCGATGTAGATGCGTTCCATTCCGGGCGTGGTGAGGAGGCGCCCGGTGTAGCGGTAGTCTACCAAGAAGTCCACGTGGTCGCGGGCGACTTCGTAGGCGGCGAGCTGGACCTTCTGCCCGACGTGGAGTACGGATGTGTCCGTGTCCAGGAAGCTCTTGATTTTTTCGGTCGCGACGATGCGCCCGCTCTTTTCGTCTTCGAGGATGTAGACGACGCACTTGTCGCCACGGCGGAGTTCGCCCAGCTGTTGCTTGAAGGGGAGGAAGAGGTCCTTGTTCAGGCCCCAGTCTAGGAAGGCCCCGACGCGGTTCACGTCTTTCACGGTAAGGACGGCGAATTCACCGACTTGGGCGAAGGGCTTGTCGAGCGTCGCGATGGGACGGTCTTCGGAATCCATGTACACGAATACATCGATGATTTCGCCTTCTTCGAGCGTGAACTGGTTCTTGTTGCCCGGGAGCAGAATGCGTCCACCGGTTTCGAGTTCCAGGTAGTAGCCCTGCGGCATGATGGCGTCGACGCGTGCGCGGTTGATTTTACCGATTTCCATAATTGGCCCTTCCGTTCTTTTTGCCAAATATAGAATAGAAATGCGCTAGACGGAAGACCGCGGCAGCTCGCGGCAGTGCCTCATGAAGCGAAGCGTTTCGCGTTCGCCTTTTTCGGCCAGCATTTGCAGCAGGAACAGGAGCTTGCGGTAGGTCGTCTCCGTCATCTTTTCGTGTGCGGTACTCCGGGTCAGGTAGAGTAGGGGAGATTCCTGCGTATAGCTTTCCCTGTTGTACGTCTTGGAGGCGGCGACGCGGTCGCAGAACATTTCCTTGATGTAGCGGTCGGGCATGTCCATCGGCACGATTTTCTTGGTCGCCATCTCGTAGTCGTACCAGAATTCGAAGTGGTGCTTGTTTCTGCCCTTGTGGTGCATCCAGGCGAGGCTGTAGCCGTTGTTGCGGCGTTCCCCGTTGTTCGGGGATTCCTTGCCGCTGTAGTACTTTGCGCCCGGGATAAATTCCGAAGGGCTGTACTTGGAAAGGTCGTGGAAGAGTCCCTGGAACCCGATGCCCGCCTTGAAGCACAAGCGGATGACTTCGTTGCGGTGCCGCGTAATCGTAATGAAATGGCGTATCGGGTGGAACATGGCTCAAAAAATAAAAAATTTCGGTAGTCCGATGAATAGAAAATTATATTTCTTTCATGCGATTTTCCATCGACTTCATCGGCGATATTCACGGGCATTACGACGAACTGTGTGCCCTGCTGAAGAAGCTTGGCTACGTGGAATCGGAAGGGGCGTATCGGTATCCGGGTAACGAACGCTCCGTCGTCTTTCTGGGCGATTACGTGGACCGCGGCCCCAAGGTGCGCGAGACGGTGAATCTCGTGCGGGCGATGCGCGATGCCGGTACGGCTGTCGCCTTGATGGGGAACCACGAATTCAACATGCTTTCGTTCTGGCAAAAGAACGGTGCGGGTGGCGGTCATTTTTTGCACCGCTTCCAAGATGGATTTTTGCGCGAACACTCCTTCAACAAGATTGCGATCCATTCGCGGACGGTTTCGGCTTTTGTTGGTCGCCGTCAAGAGTTTATGGACCTGCTGGATTTCGCGAAGACATTGCCGCTTTACCTGGAAACCGATGCGTTCCGGGCGCAACATGCCTGCTTTGACCCCGATGCGGTGGCGGCCCTCCGGAAAGAGGGAATCCGTTGCCTTGCCGACGGGAACTTTGACGAATTGATTGCGCGGGCGAATGACGAAGAACATGAATATGGCGATAGCCTTTTTGTGCCGATAAGCACTATTGTGAAGGGCCCGGAGATGGACTTGCCCGTGGGGGAACATTTCACGGATGCCGAAGGCGTACGTCGCAAACGCACCCGAATCGCCTGGTGGCTTGACCCGAAGGGAGCGACGTTCCGGGAACTCTGTTTCCAGCCGGGAGTCTCGATGGATGTCGTGGCGGACGTAGCACCCGAAGTCCGTGCGAGGAATTTCTACGGCGAAAACGAACGGCCGGTGTTCTTCGGACATTATTGGCTGACGGGACTCCCGAAGCTGATTCGCGATAACGTGTGCTGCCTTGATTTCAGCGTGGCGGGCTACCGCGGGAACGGACGGCTTGTGGCGTACCGCTTCGATGGTGAGCAGAAACTCGACGAACGCAAATTCGTGTGGGTGGAGGCTTCGTCCCTTTGAAAAACCTCTCGTCTTTCGTCACTCGCCTCTCGTCTCTAAAACTGACCGCGGCATTGCTGGTGGCGTTTATGCTCCTGACATTCTGGGGCGTGATGGCGCAGGTGAATGCCGAGGCGGCGGGTTTGCAGGCGACTGTTGCGGTAGATAGGTTTTTCGATAGCTACGTGATTTGGGTTTTGGGCGTAGTGCCCCTGCCCGCGTTCAAGAGCGTTGCGCTGTTGGCGTGCGTGAATATTGTGGCGTCCATGGCGTTCCGCATGCCGCGCGGCTGGAAAAATGCGGGACTCTGGATCATGCACGTGGCGCTGCTCGTACTGCTTGCGGGAGGCGTTGTCGGGAGCGCCGTGAAGCGAGAATATAATGGTTTTGCCGTAGTGCGTTCGGAAGCGGCGGAGGGCGCCAAGTTCTTTGATGCAAAAGACAGCCTTGGAACATCTCCCGTAGATATCACGGATGCGTGGCCTTACTACGTGCAGTATCGCGGCGACATTCCCATGCCGGACGGCAAACAGGTCGCGATGTACAAGGCCTACTATGACCCGTTCCATTTCGTGCCGTACGCGTTCATGGTGCTGTTCCTGCTTGGGGCGGCGTTCCATTATGCGGTGAAGGTTCGTGCGTCGCGGAAAGGGGAACCGCGAAAGCCTGCTTCTCAAGAGAATCCTTCGGGTATGGCCGCAAAAATCGTGCCCCTGCTGGTGATGCTTGCGGCGTTTTTCCCGGCGCATACGCAGGCCTCCGGGCGGCTGACGGCAATTTGGGAGGGCCTCCATGCGGATTCGCCTGTGCTTGTGGATTCTGCGGTGCGTCCTTTCGATTCGTTCTCACGTGGGATGCTCGACGATTTGAACGGGCGCGTTACCTACAAGTGCAGGGGAGCCGACGGATGCGAAGGCAAATTTGCTGCATGTGATGTTGTCCGGCAGATTCTGCTTGCTCCCGAAAAAGCAAAGCGTCTTGCGCTCTTCAAGGTCCTGCGCAGCGACGTCTTGGAAGCCTTGCGCTTGCCCAGTGATTCGCGCTATGTGAGCTATGCGGAGTTGGAACCGTCTCGCGACTTGCTGGAACTCTATGCGAGCCGGGACGACAACCATCCGGCGACATCCGAGATGAAACGCCTTTATTCGAACGTGCTGCAGTATGAAGCGGTAAAAAATGGAACTGCGTTTGCTGTTGTCGAGGAATCTTCTTCGGAATCGGCGAATGTGAAAAATCTTTCGATAGAAGTATTCTACCATAAGGCGAATTTTGTCTTGATTGCTTTTGCCTTGGCGTTTGCCGCCTGCCTACTGGCTTCGCCGAATTTGATTTTCAGATCGAGGAAACTCGATGTTGCGGCGAACGTGGCGAGCGTTGCGACGGCGGGGATTCTCATGTTGCTGTTTGCGATGCGTACGTATGTCGCTGCGCGTGTACCGCTTTCGAGCCTATACGAGATCGTCTTGCTGGTCGCTTTGCTCTTGATGGCTTTCGAGTCGGGCGCATTCATATTCTGCAAGAACCGGACGTATTCGCTGATGGTTCCCGTGACCTTGATGGCGGCAGCCCTCCTGTTCTTCGCGAAGTTCGTGCTGGAACCGGGCGATACGTTCCGGCCGATTCCCGCGGTCTTGAATTCCTCGGTGTTCCTCACGGTTCACGTGTTTACGATTGCGCTTGGTTTTGCGGGGATGATCCTTTCGGGAATCGTTTCCCACCTGGTCTTGTTCCGCGGCCCTGCGGTATTACCGTCTGCCGAGATGCCCAAGGGTTCTCCGCTTTATGCGCTGATGTACGGTACGCTTGTGTTTGGCGCGGTCTTTACCATCGTAGGCACGCTACTCGGTGGCGTGTGGGCGGATTACGCATGGGGGCGCTTCTGGGGTTTTGACCCGAAGGAATGCGGTGCGCTTTTCGTTATCCTTTGGGCGATGTTCCTATTGCACCTGCGGGCGGGGCGCTTGGTCAGCGGGCGGACTTTTGCCTTGCTCAACTGCTTCAACGTAATTGTCACGTTCCTCTGCTGGTTCGGCGTGAACCTGCTCGGCGTCGGGCTACACAGTTACGGATTCCAGGGCGGAACCGCTACCTGGCTCGGTGCGTTCATAATCGCCGATGTGCTGCTCATCCTGCTGATTGAGCGTTTTGTCGTAAGGCAGATAAAGTAACACCTCCGCTTCTGTGCTTTTTTATATATTCGGGAAAAATGGAGGTTTTTAATATGCAATTGGTGACTACGGATTTTATTACGGGCAAAGAAATCGAGACTATCCAGATGGTCAAGGGCAGTGTCGTGTTCAGCAAGAACGTCGTGCGCGACGTGTTTGCTGGCCTCAAGACGCTCGTCGGCGGCGAAATCGCCGGCTATACCGAGATGCTGAATGACGCCCGTAATATTGCGACAAAGCGCATGGTGGAAGAGGCGACGCGCCTTGGTGCCGATGCTGTCGTGAACCTGCGTTTTATGACGTCTTCCGTTATGGCGGGCGCATCCGAAATCATCGCTTACGGTACCGCCGTAAAGGTGAAGTAAGAACCGATTTTACTTGCTTTTTTTCGCACGGAGGGCAAGACGGATGCCGTCGGCGGCGCTCGTGACGATGCCGCCGGAATAGCCAGCGCCTTCGCCTAGTACGAAAAGCCCTTGCGTATTCACGCTTTCGAGTGTGTCGTTGTTGCGCGTGATGCGCAGGGGCGAACTTGTGCGCGTTTCGGGCGCGACGATCAAACCTTCTTCGACAAATCCCGGAATCTTGCGGTCAAAATTTTGGAACCCTTCCGCGAGCGACTTGCAAATTTTCTTGTCGAGCCAATCCCAAAGGTTGCTCGGGACAAGCCCGCACGGGTAAGTGGATTTGGGCAGTTTTTTGTCGGCTTGGTGGGCGAGGAAAGATTTGATGGTCTGTGCAGGGGCGGCATAACCCTTACCGCCGACTTCAAAGGCGTCGCGTTCAATCTTGCGCTGGAATTCGAGCCCGCCGAAGAGCGTGTCGCTTGCTTCTACGGGGACGACGATGGCGCCGTTGGCGGCCCAGCCGTTACGCTTGCTGTAGCTCATGCCGTTGGTGGCAAGCGTTCCCGGTTCCGATGCGCACGGCACCAGCACTCCGCCGGGGCACATGCAAAAACTGTAGGCGCTGCTGGATTTGTTCAGGGTGGGGGTGGCGAGGAAGTATTCCGCGGAACCCGTAAGGCGTGTATCGACGCCCCTGCCGAGCTGGCGCATGTTGATGAGCATTTGCGGATGTTCTACGCGTACACCCATCGCAAAGGCCTTGCTTTCGAGCGCGACGCCGCGGGCATGCAACAGCGCATAGATGTCCCGAGCCGAGTGCCCGGTGGCTAGGACGAGGGCGTCGCAGCTTTTCCATTCGGCGGCGCGGATCGTTCCCGCATCACCGCTTTTAGAAACATCGCGCACCTTGATGGCGCAAATGCGCCCGTCCTTGATTTCGATGTCTTCGAGTGCGGTATAGAAATGGATTTTACCGCCGAGGCGTGCAATCTCCGCGCGGATTTTCCGCAGCATCAGTACGAGCCTGTCGGTGCCGATATGCGGTTTTGCGAACGTCACGACGCTCTCGTCGACACCGAATTCCACCATGTCGCGCAGGACGGTTTCGCTAAAGAGGTTTCGGCTGCGGGTGTTGAGCTTGCCGTCACTGAAGGCGCCGGCGCCGCCTTCGCCGAACAATACGTTGGAATGGGCGTTGAATTTGCGGTCGGCGAAGAACCTGCGGATGTCGCGGAAACGCTCTTCGACGGGTTTGCCCTGCTCGTACAGGTCGACGGTAAAGCCGCGACGCAGCAGGTGGAGGGCTGCCCACAGGCCTGCGGGGCCGGCGCCGACGATGTCGACATGGCTTGCCATCGGTACGCTTGCCGCATGCGGATCGCCGTCAAGCGCTTCGCGCTCCCGCGTGGCCTCTACGAGCCCCCGCGCCGCGTTTCCCGAAACGCGTAACGGCTTCTCTACGTCGAAAATGACGTTGTAGTTCCATTTCGGATCGCCCTTGCGTCGGCAATCCAGCGAAAAACGTTCTACTTCCAGGTTGAAAATGCTTTCGGCATGCAGGCGAAGTTCGCGGGCGAGGGCCTCGCGAACTTTCCCCTTGTTTTGCAATGCGACGCTTAATTCTCTATAGCGGTAACAGAACATCGGTAACCGCTAGAAGACGTAATTGAGCTGAATGCCGCCGAAGATATCGCGGTATTCGCTAGAGTGGTCGTCGGGGCGTGCATACCTGGCGGCACCGAAATTCCACACGCTGTAGAAATGGCTGGTGTGGTTGACGCGCAGGCTGATGTCGCCCAGCAGGTCGGTTTCGGTCTCGTCGAAGCTTTCGGCGTGTTCTTCCCACGAAGTCGTCATGTAGCGGAATTCCCCGTTCAGGCCGAGGATAAACAGGCGGTTCTTGAACGGAATTTCGAATTCGTCGCTGATGGTGATTTCGGTTTCTTCCATGTCGTCGCGCTTGTAGCTCTTGAAGCGCGGGGTGACAGAGAAGTGGTTCTGGATATCGTGAATGGACGTCGTCGCCGATAGCGGGTAACTGTGTTCGAAATAGTTGGAACCGCCGAAGTAGTAACCGAGCTTGGCCCAGGTCGTATCGTGCAGGTCATAGTCTTCGATCAGGCTGTCCCTCAGGAATTCCGAACCCTCGGCGCGGATGGTCCAACGGCCGTCCAGCTTGAAGGTCGTGTGGAACGCCTTGACGCTCACGCCGGCGTTGAAGGTGTGCTTGAAAATCTTTTCCTGGAAACGGCTGGCCAGATACGCTTTGTCGTAGAGCGAATTGTATTCTTCCCACCTGGCGGAATCGACCAGGGTCGATTCCCCGTCGTAAGTGACGATGCTGGTCGCATGCCCGCTGCGGGTATTGAACCATTCATCGTTGTAGATGCCGTCTTTAAGCTTGAAGTCGCCATGCAGGCGGTAGGGGCGGTACTGCTTCTGGTATTGGAGGTTGTAACCGGCCGTAAGGGAGAGGTTCTTTGAAATGTCGAACTGGTGTTCGGTACCCATGTTCTGGATGTATTTGGTGCGGTCGTAATCGAGTTCGTGCTTGTCGAACCATTTGCTGCCGGCATCGGCAAAGAGTCCCCAGCGGGTTCCTTCTCCAAGGCCCAACAGGTTGGTCTTGCTTCCGTTCGCCGCATTTTCGATGTTGAGTTCGTACTTGACGGCGAATGTCCAGAACTTGAATACGTCTTGTTCCAAG
>Ga0310786_10005292_pt1 | contig 17593 bp, 19 predicted proteins | sample AusTroGonzalo_MG_FD_203881 | JGI IMG/M metagenome (GOLD analysis project Ga0310786, IMG submission 203881) | Bovine rumen microbial communities from tropical cattle in Woodstock, Queensland, Australia - Gonzalo_03 (v2) (version 2) | ecosystem: Host-associated > Mammals > Digestive system >... | reverse complement strand
ACGGCTTCCTTGTCGGCCTTTTCCTTAGTTTCGGTGCCATCGGCGTTCTTGATCTTGCGCTTGCCTTCTTCTTCGATGTGGAAGCGGAGGTTTTCGAGGAGGATGATTTCACCCGGCTTGATAGCGGCGCAGGCAGCTTCAACTTCAGCACCAACGCAGTCCGGGAGGAACTTCACCGGCTTCTTGATGAGTTCTTCGAGCTTCTTGGCAACCGGAGCGAGAGTGTACTTCATGTTCTTTTCGCCATTCGGACGGCCGAGGTGGGAAGCGAGCACGACGGCTGCACCCTTGTCGAGAGCGTACTGGATGGTCGGGAGAGCGGCTTCGATACGCTTGGTGTTGGTGATTTCGCCAGTCACCTTGTCCTGCGGAACGTTGAAGTCAACACGGATGAACACGCGCTTGCCGGCGAGTTCGAGATCTTCAATAGAAAGCTTTGCCATTGTAGCAATCCTCTTTTTAGGGTTAAAATTTTACGGGCGTAAATATAGAAACTTTTGCGTAGGGCGAACAAAGCGAAGCTGCTTGCAGATTCATTTTTGAGCCCAGCAAAAGACGCTCGAAGAGCGTCAAAGGCGAGAGCTGCGACAAAAACAATTTTGAGCCCAGCAAAAGATGCTCAAAGAGCGTAAAATAAGAACTCCTATAAATGCATAAAACACGCAAAGCTCCTTGTGTAAACATTGGTAAACAAAAGGGTCGGTGGAGAACATTATGTGCACGATTGTATATTACAAAACCATTATTTTTGGTGCTATTATACGCTTTTTTTTATATATTTCCATCAAAAATTAGACTTTTTGGAGTACAAATGAAACGTTCACTTTTGATGGTCCTTTGCCTGTCTGTCGTATCCGCTTTCGCAAGCATTTACGATATCGATGAATTTACCGCCAAGGATGCGGGTGTACCCGATGACTACATCGTAGCCGAATTCGGTGGCGAACTCAAGGTCGCTCCGGCTGACGAGGTTGCCTCTCTGCAGAGTGGTCGCTTGGTTGTGCGTCAGAAATTTGAAGACCCGTTTGGTGAATCTGAAACTTCTTACCAGCTCTATCAGGGCGGTAAGGGTGACCTCTCTTCCATGACTCCGATGACTGCCGAAGGCGTTGACTACTCCAAGCTCGTTAACGCTAAGCTCTATACCCGTCGCGGCCAGGGTGCCGACAAGGATGTGGAAAAGGTTTACTTCGACGGCAAGGCTGTTTATGCTCCGGGCCTTTCCAGCGCAGTTGTTTATATCGATGGCAAGCCGGTGGACCTGAAGGGTACCGCTCCTGTTGCTGAAGAAGAAGAGGAAGAATCTGTTGCCGCCGCTCCTGCTGTTCCGAGCAGCCAGGCTGAAGAATGCGACGAATACGATCCGGATTGCGAAGACGACGATGATGAAGACTACAGCAAGTACAAGACGACCGCTCCGGTCGACGACGATCGTGACTACGCTGCAAGCGCTGCTGCAAGCGACGTGGGTGACCGTTTCGGTATTGCTGACGAAGTCCGTTTCTGGACTGCAGTCGGTCTCTCTGCCTTGGCAGTCACTGCCGCTGTGGTTGGCATCATGCAGCACAGCAAGGCTAACGAAGCCAAGGACGCTTACGACGCTTTGAGCGGTCTGAACTCTCAGATCCTGAGCGCCTGCCACGAACCGGGCGAAGCTAACCCGGCCAAGTGCGAAGAGATTATGGCATCGCAGGTAAGGCAAGAAGCCTGGACCCTGCGCGACCTCCAGAGACGTATGGAAGAAGACAAGAAGACTCAGGATTCTTACACTTCCGCTCGTAACATTTGGTTCGGCGTTTCTGCCGCCTCCATCGCTGGTGCTGTCGTACTCTTCGTATGGTAGTCGAAACCGGAAAAATCACGATTCGTGATTTGGAATTCAACTGCATTATTGGAACGCTCCCTTACGAGCGCGAAAATATGCAGCCGGTTGTCCTGAATATTTCGGTGTGGCTTGATTTTTCTCTTGCTGCCCGAAATGAAGATCTTGCCCATTCTATTGATTATGTGCAACTTGCTGACGACGTGCAGGATTTTGTCTGCAGGTCGTCTTTCCAATTAGAAGAAACCTTGGTCCTTGAAACGGCCAAGTATATCTTGAACCACTACCCGAAGACGGTTGCTGCAGAAGTCTCTGTCCGCAAGCCTCTGGCAATCCCGCAGAGCGCAGGTGCCGAATCCAGCATCAAGGTGATTCGCTAGCTTCTAAACGCGCGGTAGCGTAAAGCTTCAGATAAGTCTATAATTTCAACAGAATCAGATTTTCGAAGGTCGGCGATAGTTCTGCCGACCTTTAATAATCTGTAAAAGCCGCGGGCGCTGAGCCCCATTCTGTCGGCGGCGTTGATGGCGAACTGTTCGGTTTCTGCCGAAAGATTGCAGCTCTTTTTTGCAAAGTCCGAAGTCATCTCGGCGTTCGCCTTGAACGGCGTGCCAGCGAATCGCTTGCGCTGGATTTCTCGGGCGCTACAGATTCGCTTGCGAATCTCGGCCGACGACTCGGCGGCGCTCTTGCGGCCGAATTGCGAGGCGTCGACGGGCGGGACGCTCACTTGGATATCGATGCGGTCCAGGAGCGGCCCCGAGATTTTTTCTTGGTAGCGCTTGCGTGCTTCGGGCAGGCAAGTGCAGGCCCGCTTCGGGTCCATGGCATACCCGCAAGGGCAGGGGTTCATGGCCGCTCCCATCATGAATCTTGCGGGCCAAGTGACGGTCCCGCTAGCGCGGCTAATGGAAATTTGGCCCTCTTCCATGGGCTCGCGCAAAGCCTCCAAAACGCTGCGGTTGAATTCCGGCAGTTCGTCCAGGAACAAGACTCCATTGTGGGCGAGGCTCGCCTCACCCGGCTTTAGCCGGGTGCCACCCCCCACCAGCGACACCATGGAAGCGCTGTGGTGGGGGGTACGGAACGGGCGGACCATGACGGGCTTGAATTCTTCGGAGTCGCCCGCAGATCTTGCACACGAATGGATTCGGGTCGTTTCTAGAATTTCAAGCTCCGTCATTTCGGGCAGAATGCCCGGCAGGCATTTTGCACACAAGGTCTTGCCCGCTCCGGGCGAGCCAACCATAAGGAAGTTGTGGGCGCCAGCGGCTGCAACTTCTAAAGCTCGCTTCACGCCTTCCATGCCGACCACATTCTTAAAATCGGGAATGTCCCGGTCGGCATGCGTTAAATTCATTTGGTCTTTCAATCCGAATGCACGCTGTGCGTAATTCTCGGCTCCGGCTTCGATTTTTTCAATGCATTCCATGAGTGTGTCGGCGCAAACGTAGCGGATTCCTTCTACAAGCGAAGCTTCTTGCTCGTTGCCTTTTGGAATCACTAGAATGTCTTTTGATTTTTCAGACAAACTCATTGCGATGGAAAGAACGCCCCGGACAGGCTTCAGCTGGCCATCGAGCGAAAGTTCTCCGACAAAAACGAGGCGCTCTAAGTCGGGGACATCAATCTCCTCGGCAGCAGTCAAAAGCCCAAAAGCAAGGGGCAAGTCCAGGGCGCTCCCTTCTTTTCGCAAATCCGCAGGCGACAAGTTTACCGTCGTGCGGAAACCAGTCACCACTTTGCCGGCAGAGCGAATCGCCGAAACGACTCGCTCGCGGGACTCTCTTACGGCATTGTCTGGCAAACCTACCAAGGTGAATCCCGGCAGTCCCTGTGAAGAATCGACTTCGACATTGACAGGGACGGCCTTTATTCCAAGCAAGCAATAAGAGCGGATTCTACGGAACATGTTGGCTCCTATACGATAGCGGCCTGGTACTTTTCAAGGATGCAATTTTCGATGTGCTCGCGGAGCTGGCGCGTCACCGGATTGCAAATAGAGCGGAAGGTTTCGCCCTTGAAAAACGGGTCAACGGGGTAGCCCACGAAGAGTCCGTTTTCGCCATCCATCACGCGGAGCCCGCGAATCATGAACTGGTCATTCAACACGATCGACGCAATCCCCTTGGTGTGTCCCATGGAAGGGCCTTCCTGAAAGGGGTAGACTTGTACGTTGGTAACGGCGAGGCAGTCGAATGCAGAACTTGCCTCGGTTTCTTTTTCGGGCATTTTGTTTTTAGCCATAGAGGCCTCCTATTTTGTTAGTGTTTTTGCTTTGAAAGCGAACCCCTAAGTGCAATATGCATGCCAAAATTTCGAAATGTCAAAATCGGCTGAATTTCGCCAATTCTTTAAAAGTCCCTATGTCCATTCCAGTGATTAATCACTGCTTAATCATTGATTAATCACTTTACTACTTTTTAATCATGCTCTTGAAACCGAATATGAATTGGGTGGCAAACCAAGGGAAGGCTCTCCCGACGGTGCTTGCCGAAGTCGAAGTTACTCCGGAATATTTCACGGTGAATTTTACCGTCGAAGAACCTTCGGACTGTTTCCGCGCCGAGGTCAAAGAAGATAACGGCTCCAGCTGGGAAGATTCCTGCGTCGAAATCTTCTTGCAGAATCCGGCAAACCCTGCAGAATACTACAACTTCGAAACCACTTGTCGCGGCTACTTGCTGGCGGCCCATGGCCCCGATCGCCAAAATCGCACCAAGCTTTCTCAAGAAGAAATTGATTCGGTTATTCGCACTAAGCAACTTGCAAGCGTTGCAGGCAATCTCGTGTGTTGGGGAATGACCGTCCAAATTCCGCCTTCACTCTTTGGCCTCAGGACCTATGAAGGGGTGACTCTTCGGGGAAACCTTTACAAGTGTGCCGATAAATCAAAAACGCCCCATTACTTGAGCGCTTTTGAAATCGAAACAGAAAAGCCGGATTTTCACCGGCCCGAGTTCTTCAAAGAATTTTAGTCCCGCAGTTTTAAATTCAGCGGCTACTTCATCTTGATTTTCATTTCGAAAACCTGACGGCCTGCGTCGTCTTCGATTTTCATGTAAGTCGCACCCATTTTGTCGGCGCGGTAAATCGTGACAACTTGCCCTTCGCGGGTTTCGCCCATAAAGTGCAGTTCCAACATCGAGGGAATGCAAAGTTCCAAGTCGGCAGCGCTGAACACGTTCAAGGCGAGCTTCACGTATTCAATGTTGTTCATGTGGTGCGACATGTCGATGTGCTGCGGCAACACCTTCTGGCGGTATACTTCCTGGTATTCTTCGGATTCCACGGGGAACTTCGAGAACTTGCTGTCCATAAAGTGCTCCGGTGCGCCTTCTGCCGGGAAGTCCACCGCAGAAAGTTTCATGGGGCGGTGCGTCTCCAAGTTGAGGCAGCAGGCTTCTTGCACGGCAAGAATAATCGGCTCGCCTTCGACCGTCGTAATGGAGGTGTTCACGTAAGTGCGAATCGGAGCGTTGTCCGTGGGGAACGATGTCGTAATGACTTTGTCGCGCCAGAACGGGCGCTTGAAAAATTTAAACTTCGCTTTGTAAATGGCCCAGTAGCCGCCCTTCTCGTTTACGCAGAAGTTGTCCATCTTGAGTGCGCCGAGGTTTTCGGTGAGGTTGTCTTGAACCATAAGCACCGTCTGCGCGATACCCATCTTGCCCGAAACGTCAATGTAGGCCGAGGTAATGGAGCGCTGTTTCTGGAAAACGAGCGGATTTTTTGCAAGCGAATAAATATCAATCATATTTTGAATATAAATAAAAAAAGGACGGTTGTGAAACCGTCCTGAGAATAATTTGTTGAAGACTAGATCTTCTTGAGCACCAGCAAGTGGCCAGGAGCCTTGGCAGGGTCGAGGCGCACGTAGTTCTTGTTGCCGCGCCAGACAAAGCTTTCGTCGGTAATCAAGTCCTTCAAGAAGTAGAAGGAATCCTGGTTCAGGCCGAGCTTGCCCATGTCGAGTTCCACCATGCCTTCCTGCACGTTGTCCATGTCCATGTTGCACACGCAAAGAATCACGTCTTCGCCGGCCTTCTTGGAGTAAACCATCAGCTGGTCGTTGCTGCAGTAATGGAAGTCCAGGTTGTCGTATTCCTGCAAGGCAATGTGTTCCTGACGGGCGGTATTTACGCGGCGCACGAAGTCTTGAATGCCCGGGCCAGTCCAGTTGTGAACCTTGTACTGGTACTTTTCGCTGTCCTGCAATTCTTCCTTGATGGGGCTCGGAATATTTTCGCAGAGCTCGTAGCCGTTGTACATGCCTGTTAGGCTAGAAAGCGTGCCTGCTAAGAAGTAGCGCTGCTTGAAGGCGTTCGGGCCCTTGTAGGCGAGGTACTTCGGGAAAATGTCCGGCGTGGTGGGGAAGAAGATGCCGCGCATGTATTCCTTGGCATCGGACTGGGTCAGTTCCTTGAGGTACTGTTCGAATTCCCACTTGGCAGAGCGCCAGGCGAAATAGGTGTAGCTCATATCGAAACCGGACTTTGCCAAGCGATGCATCATCTTCGGGCGTGTGAATGCTTCGGCGAGGAACACCAGTTCCGGGCGCTTTTCCTTGACGTCTGCAATCAGCCATTCCCAGAACGGGAAGGGCTTGGTGTGCGGGTTATCGATACGGAAAATTTCAACGCCCTTGTCGGCCCAGAACAAGATAATGTTTTCGATTTCTTGCCACAGAGCCTTGTAGTTCTTGTTGTAGTAGTCGAAGGGATAAATGTCTTCGTACTTCTTGGGCGGGTTTTCTGCAAACTTGATGCTGCCATCCGGTTCGTGGTAGAACCATTCCGGGTGGCTCTTTACGTAGGGGTGGTCCGGGCTGCAGTTGAGGGCGATGTCGAGCGCGAGGCGCAGGCCCTTCTTGCGAGCAGCCTTTGCAAAGTGTTCAAAGTCCTTCATGGTACCAAGTTCGGGGTCCACGTCGTAGTGGCCGCCATTCTTGTTACCCACGGCGTAGGGGCATCCCGGTTCCAGCGGCTTGCCCTTCTTGTCGACCTTGGCGTGCAAGGCGTTGTTGGCGCCCTTACGGTTGGTAACGCCAATCGGGTGAATCGGCACCAGGTAAACGGTATCGAAGCCGAGGTTTGCAATGTAGTCCAGTTGGTTTTCGCAATCCTTCCAGGTGGCGCTCTTCTTGGGGTCGGTACCCTGGCTCTTCGGCCACATTTCGTACCAAGTACCAATGCGGGCGTAAGACGGGTCCACGCGGAGTTTCATCACCGGGCTTTCGGTGGGTTCGTCCTTGGGTTCCACGGTCCAGGCGCAAATCTTGTATTCGTAGTAGCCGATATTGTTGACCGTGAAGGAGCCTTCCCACTGGTCGTTATCGACAAAGTGCATGGGAGCCTTTTCCCATTTTTTCTTGGAATCGTGGCGGTAGAAAATCGCCGCGTCATACTTTTCGTGGCTGTGACGGAAAATGTCTGCGGTAAGCGTGACGGTGTCGCCCGGTTCGCGCTTGAGCATAAAACGGCCGCCCTCAATGCTTGGGCGAATATTTTCAATGACGAGATTGTCTTTACGGGTAGGAATAGTTGCCATAGTAACGAAAATTTAGCAAAAAAGGCCCGCCGTGGCGAGCCTTAAAATGCGTTTTGCTTTTTAGTTAATCCTTAGGACTTTGACTTCTTTGATCCAGAAGGTGCGTTCGGAGCCGCCGAGGTTCAGTTCGAAGCGGGCGAAGGGATCGCTGACTTCGGGGGTGAACGTGATTCCGACGGATTGACCGGTGGTCTGCACTTGCACATGTTCCTGGAATCCGATTGTTTCGTAGGTGTTGTACGAACCGATACGGGCTGTAATCTGACCTTCCACATCGGACCAGATGGTGAATATGCACTGGTACTGCACACCAGCAATCAGGGCCACGTTTTCTTGAATCAGCTGCACGCTATAGGAGTGCTTGCCGCCTTCCGTGACATTCACCTGCATAATGAGTTCCTTGGAACCCTTTTCAAGCATCACTGTCGTGTCGGAATGTCCGCCAAACTGATTCATCAAAATCCAGTCGGTGGTAAAGGGCGAAGAGAAGTTTCCGTTGATAATCGTGTTCTCTCCCTTCTTGGCCGCAATACCCTTCCAGATGTCAGCGACGTATTCGAAATGAGCATCGCCGGCAACGGTAGTGTAGTTGTAGCGCAACGGCTGGAAGCTAGTTACAAAACGTTCGTTCATCGCGTTCCATAGTTCCGAATTGTACTTGGAATCAATGTGAATCACGCTATCTTCGCCGATTTCGGCCGTAGAGAAGTCGATTCCATCGGTGAACTGCTTGACTCGGAATACTACAGACAAGTTAGCCTTGCCGCCAGCCGTATCAATCTGCGAGTAGTGGTAGCGCAGCATGAGCGTCTGGAAGTTCGAGAGACTGTAGACAAAGGGATGGTATTTCTTGTTAACGAGAATCCTACCGAATATGGCCATGGTTTCGTCGGGCTTGAATCCGACGCCCATTTCCTTGAGGTAGCCTTCTTCGTTCAAGTCAATATCCTTGAAGGGATCTTCAATCAAGGAACCCTTGGTAAACGAAATCGCAAGAGACTCGTTGGGGGAATCTTCGTAAGGCCAGAGCTGAAGTCCGACAACGGGGTCAACAATCAAAGTCGTGTAATAATAGCTAGAGAAGGAACGTACTTCAGTAAGAATCAAGGAGAAGGAATCCAACAGAATCGGTTCGTCCTTTTTGGCTTCCTTGGCGAGAGCCTTGGGATTCACATCGGAATAGTCAATAGAGAAGTCGGCGACCAGCGGAAGGGCAATCTGTTTCTTGTCGGCCGTATCCTTAGTCGAAGTGTCTTTAGCCGAAGTGTCCTTGACTGTGGTATCTTTATTAGTGGTATCCTTGGGAGGATTATTCTCGGTGGTGTCACTATCTGCAAGCGAAGGGTTGCCAATTTCAATACCAGTCAAGGACTTGTCGTTGGAACAAGCTGCCAGCGACAAATAGAAGACGGCACAAAAGGCGATCGATGCTATGGACAAAAAGAATTTCATCACACTCCTCGGGTCAAGGGGAAGAGCTGGATGTTGACTTGCACAACATCTTCTGCTTCTCCGGCTTTTGCAGAGAAATCTAGTAGTTCTTTTCGCATTAGTTGTAAATGTTTTTTCAAATTGGGGAAATCTGAGCGCTTTATTCCAAAAGTAAGCGCCGAAATGTCCCTTTCTGGGCCCGGAAGATCGGCCAGCATGGTTGCCGACAGCTTGAGCATCTGGAAATGGTACATCTTGACCATCATGTCCTGGACCTCGTCGTCGGTCGTAATCAGGGGGTCGCGCTGGCGGTAGCCGTTGGCGGTTTTGACCAAGAGTCCCAGTTCCAAGAGCAACTGGAGCGATTCGGTCACCTGAGCGGGGGTCACGAGTCCCCGCAGTTTTTTAGAAATCATGTCAGGAATGGGGCGGAAATCCTTGAGCCCTACCATCTCAAGAATCACGGAGTGATGCCATTCCTGGAAAATACGGAACTGAGCCTTGTCCATCTTGTGCAGCTTAGAACGGGGGCTTGCCTTGATGAGCTGGGCGTAGTAGATTTGCTTGTCGGCGTCGGTTTGAGCCTGGTTAAAGAACACGAGGCTTTCAAAGTAAGCGGCGCGCTGGTTTTCAAGACCCAAGCCATGAATAAGCTTGGTGACCGTATTTTTGGTGATGTTGCGCTTGCCGTCGATTGCGAGCTTCAAATGGGCATGGCTAGAAAGCCCTGCCTTCTCGGCAAAGAACCGCAAGCTGAACGCGGTCGAGGTTTTCTTTTTATACTCGTAATAGTCGCGGAGAAATACCCTGTAGTTCGTGTACTGCAGGATATCCGGTTCTACGAGTTTCTGCTTTTCTCCATTTTCCATACTCAAAAAAATAGAAGAATTAACCCCTGAAAACCATATCTATTTTAAGTTTCCCGTTTACCCGAGTAACCATTGTAACCTTTAATATACGTCACGGGCCAAAAGTGAAAAACGTCTGTGATCCACGAATTTGCCGTTTATAAGCTCGTAATCGCGGTTTATACCCTCTTCCATGAACCCGCAGCGGGCGGCAACCGCGGCACTTTTCCCGTTGTGTACAGAGACTAAAAGTTCCAGACGGTTCAGTTTGAGGGTCGCAAACGCGTAGGCCGAAAGCAGTTTTACAGATTCTGTCATAAGCCCCTGGCCAGTGAATTCCTTGCAAAGCCAGTAGCTTAAGGTTGCAGAACGGTTCGAAAGCTTGACGTCCATCATGATGGCGCCTGCAATCGGGGTAGATTCTCCGGCCGAAATTTCTTCGCCACCGTTCTTAAAAATCAGCCAGCATCCGCCTTGTCCAAAGCGTTCATTCAATACCCAGGAGCGAATGCGTTTTTTGATATCGAAAATATCGGTGTCGCGAACCCAGGGAAGGTGTTCCGAAAGGTGGTCGCGGGATTTTTCGATCGCCTGCAAAAGCGATTCTGCAGAAGTCGGGCCTTCGGAATTTTCACGCAGGCCCTTGAGCGTCACTACGCTATTGGCAAGCGTTGCCGTTTCAAATGTCGCCGTGAAAAAATCCTCGTAATTATCCATAAGGGGGAAGATAGTAAATTGGATGAAAGGACAAATGCGCAAGGCGAGTGTTGCAGCCGTGCTCGCACGGATATAACCGAGCCGAGCATTTGCTGTTCGAACGAAGTGAGAACAGAAAAAACCGCCGAATTGCTTCGACGGTTTTTCAGTGCGGATGAAAGGACTTGAACCTTCATGCCCTTGCAGGCACTAGAACCTGAATCTAGCGTGTCTACCAGTTCCACCACATCCGCGTGGGGTAAGCCAAATTTTGAAAATTTTGCCCTATTTGTCAAGGGTTATTTAGAAAAAATCTCTAAAATCCAGTCTTTGCGGTTGTTTTCCCAATAGCTCCAGTCGTGCTCGCCCTGGGGGTCGAACTTGAGATCGCACCCCGTGCCTACGTTTTTACAGAATTCCTGAATCCAGGGAACGGTCTTGTCGGCGGGGTAGAGTCGGTCGGAGCCGCCCTGAATGAATCTCCAACGTCCCGTTTTTAACGGTGGTTGCGCTGCGACTTGTGCTGCCGGTCCGAGCGCTTCGCCATAAGAACTCATGAGAATGCGGTTCTTGATTTTGCGTTTACCCCACATGGAGTATGCAATAACTCCGAGCGAACCGTCCGAAATTCCTACGAGCGAAATTTCGATAACATCTTTCTTTTGACGCTTGGCGAGACTGTCCAAGGCCTCGTCTAAGGCCTCGATGGTGGTGGGCTCAGCCCAATGGTTTTGCTTGCAGGCCGAAGCACTGACAATGGTATAGTCCGGCAATATTTTAGAAAGTGCACCGCCGGCCACGAGCCCCTTCTGGCAGTTGCTGCTTGTCATGCCGCCGTGAAACCAAACGATAATTCCGACCGAAGGTTTTTTGTTGAGTCCTTTCCAGACGCCTACAGGCATGTCGCTCGAAAGGCTTGTTGCCGGGAGCATGATAGAACCTTTAATCGGCGATATTTTGCGGTGTATGGTCAGAGTGTCAGACGGCGGGGCCGCAAAACAGAATGCAACAAGTAATAAAATCAGGATAGATTGCTTCGTCACGTTCGTTCCTCGCAATGACGTTATGCTTACTGCAAACTATTTTCTCTTCTTCACAACCCAAAGAATGAACAGCGAAAGAGCGGCAATGGCCAAGGCGAGCACGATGGTGCAGCCGATGAACCCGTAGTAGACTTGGTATTCCATGACGAGCGTGTCAAAGTCTATTTCGCCATCGGTCGAAGACATGCTGTGGACAATGAATGTCTTGTCGTTGATTCTAGAGGCCGAAATTTCCAGCGGAATGTCGCCGGCGTTGCGGCTTGCGAAACTGTACCATTCGGCCATGTTGTCTAGCATGTCTGCCGAGGCGTACAGAATAAAGTTTGCCTGGTCGTCGCCGTTAATTTGGAAAATGGTCTTGTCAAAGAAGGGAACGTTGCTCCCGCCAAAAATGCTCGGGATAGCTGCATGCGAAACCGTGCCGAAAAACAGGTGCTCTTCTTGCGTCAGGCCCTTGAGGGCGGGCATGATGTACGAAAAAAGCCATCCTGCCAAAAAGAACAGTAGCAAAGAAAAGTGCAGAAGCGCCGGTTTTCTAGAAGTATAAAATCGCATGAGTTCCTTATTGCTTGGATCTAAAAATAAAGAAGAAGGTGGAAAGCATCAGTACGAGCGTCAAGAAGTAGAACGCCATGGGAATCTTTGATTTGAGCGACATTTCTTCGGCGCTCTGGCTCTGGAAAAATTGAATCAAGTCTTCGCTGTACATGACGGCAAGTTCGCTGTTGAATCGGCTCCAGGCGAGCGTCTGTTCTTCGTTGTCTTGCAACAGGGCGAGAACGGCATCTTTGGTGGAATCGGGAATTGCATTCACGACAGAGTCGCCAAGACCGGCAATACCGACCAGGTAACCGGCGCGCGCAGAATCAAGCGTTCCACGCAAGGGAACTTGAATGCTGGCGGGGAGGTTTGCTATCTGCTGGTTGACCACCTGCAGCCTTTCGAGCCACCCATGGCGGCTTGCCGCGTAGCGGCGCATGCTCGAAACTTTGGCGAGTACTTCGCGTTCAAAACGTTCGACGGTCGCATGCGGGGGAGCCTTAATTCCAATACGGCTGATTTCGTCCATTTCGCGGGTGAACGAAACGGCGATTTCGCGCAGGGTCATGGTCTGCGCCTGTACAAAAACGGTGTCAATGCCGAAACCGATACGCACGCGTTCCATGCCGCGCATGGCATAAGATTCCTGCAGCTGGTAATCCGAAAGGGTCTTGATGTAGCGCGAGTACATGATGATTTGCGGTTTTTGCGAGAAATAGAACAGAATGGTCAGTCCTATGGCAACTGCCAAAACCACCCACGCCCAAGGGGAGCGGATTCTTGCGTTAAAGGTATCGGCAATCGATTTATTCTTTAACTCTAGCACAATTAGAAATTACCTTTTTTCTACTTTAATTGGTATGCGTACGATTCGTTTTTTACCCTTTTTTGGCCTAATTGCGCCATTTTTGATGCTCGTTTCGGGCTGTACAGTGGAACGTGCCGAAGAACGGGTGCTGGCAGAACACGCAAACGGAGCTAAAAAGACCTCGATTTGGGTTTATTCCGATGGCGAAATCTTAAAAAGGAACGAATGGTACACCGACGGCATCAAGGAACTTGAAATCCCTTATAAAGATGGAGTCCCGCATGGGGACTTCAAGCGTTGGACTGGCTTTGGCGATGTGGCCTTGCTCGGGCATTACAAAAAAGGCCTCAAAGACGGCAAGTGGACCGCCCTTTTTAGCGACAAGAAGGTTGAAGCTTACCTCTATTACGAAAACGATCACCCTGTGGGCGACTGGGAAGGCTGGCATTACAACCGCGAGCGTTCTTTCGAAGAACATTACGACGACGAAGGCCGCGCCATAGGAATCTGGAAAAAATGGTTTGACAACGGGGCCTTGCAGCAAGAGGGCAATTGCCATGCCAAGTGGGACCCCAAGCGCGAAATCGTTTCGGCCTCGGGCGACTCAACTTACCTGAAACGTTTTTCCAAGGATTGTCACCTGCTCGAAGAATTCACGTGCAAGAACGGAATTCTTGACGGTCCCTTCTCGCTGTATTACGAAAGCTATGGCGAAACCATTGACTCTGCAAATTGTGGGGTGGGGCGCGTGCGAGTGCAGGGCGTGCTAGGCACAGGCGCAAGCGGTAAAGACAGCGCGCTTATCGGGACTGTCACCTACTTTAGGGCCGATGGCACCCGTATGAAACAGGAACATTGGAACAAGGACGGCAAGCGCGATTCTGTATGGCGTTGGTTCGATGAACGCGGTGAGCTGGTGCGCGAAGTGGACTTGAACACGAACGGCGTGATTTACGGCGTTTGCGAAGGCGATATGTCTAAGTTCTGCGCCGAGACGTCGTACGTGGGTGGAATCGGCGGATTGCTGGATAGCTGCAAGCTTGGCCAGAGTGAAAATTTTGTACAAAGTATCGGGAAGTTCCCGGCGACGGTGCGTTATGTTAAACCGGGCCGCTTGTTGCTGTACGAGGAACTTTGGCAAGATGGCCAAATCGTAGAAAGCCGTAGCTTTTTCCCCGATAGCATGGGTGGCAAACTTGCCAGCGAAGCCTTCTGGAAAGATGGGAAACGCAATGGAATCATGCGCAACTGGTATAGGAGTGGCGTGCTCCGCGACAGCCTTACTTTTGTAAATGGCGAACGCGTGGGCGAACAGTTCAGCTACGACAGCACCGGCAAGCTCACCATCCATAAAACAGAGGCCGGCAAGAACCGGCCCGTAATCATGCACCTGTTGGGTGAATAGTTAGAAGTTGAAGGCGACGCCGATTCCGCCTTGCGGTGTCGGAGCCACTTCGACATTGATGGCGGTTGTGCTTTTGCCGCTTTCGCTGTTGTAAAGCTCGATGGCGCCGTCTTTCTTGGAATTGCCGACTTTTTCCATGATAATGCCGATGATGACTGCAGCAGCACCGCCGATGATGATGACTCCTCGGCCTTCGGCGAAGGTGCCGTGTTCCATGTCGGCCTGGCCGGCCATAATCCCGTAACCGATGCAGAAACCGCCCGCAAAGGAGATTCCCCACGAGGCGTAGCGCAGAATGTTACCGGTGCTCCACTGGTCGTTTGCTTCGGGGACGTACAGGAGCAGTCTTTCGACTTCTTCTTCGCTGGATTCCTTGCCGTCAACCGTAAATGTGTTCGAGAAAAAGCCCCGTTCGAAGGTAATGGTGTGCTTGGCGTTGCCGTCCAGGGGTTCCTCTGCAAATGCTATTGAAGAAAACACAAGCAAAAGGCAAAAAACGATGGCGTTTTTCATGAATTCTCTCCTAACTCAAAAAAAGACGGGCAAAATATAACAAAAAGACCTCCCGAAAGGGAGGTCTAAGAGCGGCGGACCGGGATCGAACCGGCAACCATTAGCTTGGAAGGCTAAGGCTCTACCATTGAGCTACCGCCGCGAGCAAGACCAATTATACAAAAATTCGCCTGTTTTCAAAGGGGTTTGTTAAAAAGTTCTTGCATTTTTTAATAAAAAAACTATATTTACCGCCACGATAACAATTTTACCTAGAGGTAGCTTAACTTGGCGTTACAAAACCCCCGCGACCGTCGCATGCCGAACAGACAGAGTGATGGAACCCGCATTAACGAAGACATTCGCATTTCCCCGATCCGTCTTGTAAAGGAAGATGGCGAGGCCGTCATCATGGATACCAAACAGGCTCTCCAGATGGCCAAGGACGCCGGACTGGACCTGGTGGAAGTGTCTCCCAATGCTAAGCCGCCTGTATGCCGTATCATCAACTACGGCAAGTTCAAGTTTGAACAGATCAAGAAGGCCAAGGCCGCTAAGGCCAAGCAGCACGTGGTGAAGCTTAAAGAAATCAAGATGCACCCGAAGACTGCCGAGAACGACTACCTGTACAGGATCAAGCAGGCCGCCGAGTTCTTGCAGGATGGCATGAAGGTCAAGCTTATTATGCAGTTCCGTGGGCGCGAAATGGCGCACATGGACTACGGCAAACGCCTGATGGAGCGCGCTAAAGAAGACTTGCTCCAGTACGGCGATCTGGAAATGGACTCTAGAGTCGAAGGCAACACAATGCTTTCTATCTATGGTCCTAAACGCGGTGCAGGTACTGCTAAAAAGCAGCCCCAGGCACCAAAGCCCGTAACCGAGCCCATGGCAGCAGGTGAGGCTTCAACTTAATAACCTAAAGAGGTAAAAATGCCTAAGATGAAAACACACAGCGGTGCTAAGAAGCGCTTCCGCCTGACTGGCTCCGGCCACGTCAAGTTCAAGCGTGCTGGCATGCGCCACATTCTTGCCAAGATGTCCACGAAGCGTAAGCGTAACCTGCGTAAGGGCGCTCTCGTTAAGAAAGTCGATGTTTACCATGTCAAGCGTCTGCTTGTCGTTGCATAAGGAGTGTAAGAATGCCACGCGCTAAAACCAGAGTTCCTTCCCGCGAACGCCGCAAAAACATCCTCAAGGCCGCCAAGGGTTTCTATGGCCGTCGCAAGTCGAACCTTCGCCTTGCTATTGACGCCGTAGCCCACGCCGGTCAGTATGCCTACGCTCACCGCCGTGACAAGAAGGGTGACTTCCGCTCTCTGTGGATCACTCGCTTGAACGCAGCTGTCCGCGAATATGGCATCAGCTACAGCCAGTTCATTTACAAGCTTTCCAAGGCCAACATCCAGATGAACCGCAAGGTTCTCGCCGATATGGCCGTCGCCGATCCGGCAGCATTTGCCAAGGTCGTGGAAACTGTGAAGGCTGCCTAATAGCTTCATCTTCACGCGAGAAATTCGCCCCACTCTTTTTGAGTGGGGCGTTTTGTATAATCAAGAACCACTAGCGAGGCTAGTGGTTCTAAAGATTTGTGATTTCAGAGCAAGAAGTTTTTCTTCAATAGATTTTTTTTGCGATAATTACAAAGCTTCGACTTCTGCTTGAGTAAGTCCTGATGCTGCGACAATTTTTTCAATGGGAACATCCATGGTTTTAAGTGCCCGAGCCATTTCGCGAGCCTTTTTTTGTTCGCCTTCAGCAAGGACAATTGCACGGGCGCGAACCCTTGCCAATGCCATACGGTCCAATTGCTCTTCCGTAAATACCATGTCGTCTGCCTGTTCCTTGAGTAGTTTGTCTGACGCTTTGTTTACCAGCAGCCTGTTGATTGCCTTTGCAATGACATCGTCATTGAAATCTGGGAGGTTTTCGGCCGAGCCCGCATGCTTGAGCAAGTAAAGCCAGCGGTCCTCATCATTTTTGAGGTCTTCAAAGGTCTTGGTGAACTTCGTCAGATCATACATAATATACTTAATCTTTTCGCTCAATGTCAAGCCTTTCTCGTTTCGTACCGCCCAGGTCCCACGATAGTCGTTTTGTTTGCCCACAGGAAAGTCGCAAATCCAAATGGCGTACGTGGGTGGAATTTCATATCGATGAACTTCACGCTTGGCGCGTTCTTCGTCAGAAATGTCTACGGAAAGTTGGCCGAAATTAATCTGATCCCATTCATATTTACTTTGCAGAACAAAAGCGCTGTGCTGCAAAAGGACGCGATCCACAAAATAGTCCGGCCTAGCTTTCTGCATTTCGACATTAAAACAAAGTCCGTTTGAAGTTGTGGCACGGATGTCGAGTCTGAACTGCTTTACAGCGGGGAAGATGATGTTGATTTCGGTGTTCTTGATAACTACGGATTCAATCCTGTTTCTTTCATCTGTCTGAAAGACACCGTTCAAGAAACTGAGAAGGGCGTGTTCGTCGCTCAAGAAAGCCTTGAAACCTGCGTCGTAAAGTGGATTGATATACTTGTGTTTCTTGATTTCTTCGACAGTTTTCTCAACTAGAAATTCGTGACTGAGATTCCTGTTGACCAAGTTTATCGGCAAAATGCCGTTATTTTCAGAAGTCATTTCTTTTCCAAAAGCCGGGTACGCCCCCGTCGGGCGAATAAGGACTGTCCCTATCTTTATATATACACGCTTTTTTAGGGCGTTTGAATACTATTCGGGCTGTAAAAAGATGTTTGCTATTGGGGATGGGTGGGTGGGGGATGCTAGAGCGGGAAAAGGGATTTGTGGAAAAGGGACTGCGGCTTCGCCAGTTTCCGCTTGCGCGGCTGGCTTGCCGCCCTACGGGCTCGATGCTCGCTTGCTCGCATCAAGCTCATAATTTGCCTCTACGCACTGCGTGCATGAGCCAAATTATGTCGCACCCTCTTCGAGGGTGCCGGGTCCC
>Ga0310786_10005291_pt1 | contig 17598 bp, 12 predicted proteins | sample AusTroGonzalo_MG_FD_203881 | JGI IMG/M metagenome (GOLD analysis project Ga0310786, IMG submission 203881) | Bovine rumen microbial communities from tropical cattle in Woodstock, Queensland, Australia - Gonzalo_03 (v2) (version 2) | ecosystem: Host-associated > Mammals > Digestive system >... | reverse complement strand
ACTCCCCACAGCATCCCCATCAGGACATAGTTAACATATCCCATCACCGTTTCGGTTTCGGTCATGTCTTTATAAAAATAATAAAAAACGCCGCCGAAAATCGCTCCCGTCACCGCGCAGAAAAGAAACGTCAGCATCAGCATAGCATTTTCTTTTCCCGTAATGTGAGCTTTTCTCATCTGCAACAGGGATCGGCCGGCAATGATGCAAAGCGGAGCCGTAAGCAAAAGCGAGAATAATGCGTTATACTCGAAAACGACGATTCCCAGATTGTCGGCGTTCGTTCCCTCATTCTTTGGGAAAAAGGCGAAAAACCCCAAAACGACGACGTATAAAAACCATGGAAAAAACACCATGACCGCCGAATACACGGCGCGGGAAACGGCGGACTTCGCCAAAATGTCCTTTACCTGCCCGCGAAAAACAAAATCCGTCATTTCAAGGTTCCCTTTCTGTATAATTCCGTATATATTCCGGAAACGGCATCGCGATTATAGCCGTTTTTCACTCTTGCCGACAAAACCTTGCCCATTGATCGGCGTAAATCGTAATTTAACAGCAATTTTACCATTCCTTTTGCCGTATCGTCCGGATTCATGACATCGACAATGACCGCCCCCTGCCCCAAATTTTTGTCGTCTTCGTCATCGGCGCGACCAAAGGCAAGCGACGGCAACGCCCCGACGTCGGCGCCAACGAACGGAATACCCGCGGCCGCTCCTTTCAACAATGCGTAAGACATAACGTCGTCCAACGCCGTCGACACCAGCAAATCGGTTTCCCTTAACACGTCGGCGACCGACCTTACCCCGGCGAAACAAACGTTGTCGCTTAAATTATAATCGGAAACAATGTCCTTGCATTCTTTGAAATAAGTTTTGTCTTTTTCAAAAGAACCGACAATCAAAAAACGCACATACGGAACATATTTCAAAACCTTGTTCGCGGCGAAAAGAAAAGTCTTGATATCGTTTTCGGGATCGACGTCGGCGATCAGCGAAACCGTCAAAACCCTTTGTTCAATCGGAATCATCGTCAAAGACGAATATTTCTCGTATTCGACGTCGGCGGGAACAACCATGCACTTGGCGGCTTCCGCCCCCATGCTTTTCTGCAATTCGGAATTGTCCTTTGACACGGATATTATCCTGTCGGCTGCGCCGTAACCGACTTTGACGAACGACGACAAGACGTTAGCCCATATGTCTTTTAACGATGGTTTGTCATGCGTCAACGACATCCCGTCGGTTGCCGCAAACAGGTCGGAAACCAAAATGTCGATTTTCCTCTCGGCGGCCATTATGTTGTATTCCGAAATATATACCGGTCTTCCCGTTGAAAATTTGGCATTGACCGCCAACAGTCCGGCGCATCCGTTTGCCGCGCAATGATAAACGGCGGCGGCGGGAAGCCTGTACGTCAACAATGAATAAATCATCTCACTGAAATAAATAAAGGTCTTATAAAAACCCAGAAACGATGAATTGGGAACCAGCTCCTTGTACATGGCGTTGGCAACGTTCCACATTTCCCATCCGCGCAAATGGTTGCGCCCCAATCTATCCTTGTACGTCCAGAACAGACGTGACAAATCCGCATATGTTCCCGCATCGGCGTTGTCGGTCATGACCGCCTTTAACAATGGATAATAAGCCGCCGCGATCGTGCGGATCTCCTTTTTGCTTAAAAAAAAGGAACCGTTGCGGTCAATTTTAGGTTCTATTTCGGAAAAAGAGACGACATTGGCAGGCAACGCGTATTTCAAAGCCGTTCTGTCGGACGGAATCCTGTCGGAAAGTCCCACCAGAGAGAAAGATACGTTTTTATGCGAAGTCAGCAGACTCTTTATCCAATTAGCCGTTTCCGAATAAACAAACGGATACGAATTGTCCGTGATCAAACATACGTCCGACACCGTTTCGCGTCTTGCCTCAACCATTGTCCGACGCTCCTTTCCATAAAGCCAAAGCCTGAATGTAGTCTTTCGGATAACGGTCGACATCTCCGGAATTCCTTATTTTATCAAGGCGTTCCGTTGCTTTTTCCTTTAATGCGTCAAACATGCGAAGTTCGAACAGACATTCGATATTCCAATCCTCTAACGCCGAGCTTTCTCCCATACCCAAAGCTCTGTATTTTTGGATCCAGTCATACGCGTCGTGATATTTTGACAAACGAATATAACCGCGAACAATTCTGTAAATCACGGAAAGCTTGTCGTATCCGGCGTCATACAATGATATATATGCGTCCACGGCTTTACCCAAAATATCCCTTTCGGAATTTTTATCCAAAAGCCCCATATACGCATAATTATCCATAAATTCGGCGTATTCCAATATCGCCGCCCCGTCGCCCGGCCGGTCCTTCATACGATTGAACAGGACGATGCTGCGCTGCACGTAACGCTTTTTTATAGCCGAAACGGCTGTCATCGCCATCGATCTTACCTGGCTGTGCTTGTCATGGGTGGCATCCAATAAAACCGAAGAAAAAGCCGGCGAGAAATCGCTGACTATCGCCATAACGACTTTTTGGCGTTCGGCAAGACTGCCGCAGGAAAGGACATCGCGGAAAGACGTAATGTCTTTCATGGACGGCGATATCATCTTGCCTCCGACGATATTGTCGTGAAAAATAAACCGCGAACTCCCCCCCTTGCCGAAAAATTCCTCATAATATTCTTCATTCGTTTTGCCGATGCAGGTATTGATTTTATGCAAGACATAAAAAAGCGCGTAACCGACGATCCCGAAAAATCCCAACGGGATGAAAAACAAAGAAAAAAACAGATAATTACGGCGGTCGCCTCGAAAAAACAGCATCCATACGCCGCCTATAAACAATGCAATCAGCGAAAAAAAGAAATGAAAAACGAGCAGGTCGAAAAACACTTCGGCGTCGCCGTTAAAAATCCGCATAAACAACGAATATTCAACCTTTAAAAAAAATCCGCCGAGCAGCAGTATAAAAATGTCGCGCCAACCGTTGCCGTTTATTCTCAACCGCATTTTTATCCCTTTTCAGCCTGATAAACGTTCTGTATCGAACATTTGATCTTGTCCCAATACGGAGTCTTATCCTTTAAATACAGCGTGATTTTATCGGCGACCACTTGGGCTCCCTTTTGATCGGTTCCCGGCAGCATCAGGGCATAAGCGACATCTTGTCTGGGCGCGACAAAAATCAAATCGGTTCGGCGCAGATAGGCGCATACCGCCTCCGACAGCACGCCGGACAACTTTTTACGATCGGATACGGAAAATTTTAAGTCATCGACCGAGATGGTTATGACCGACAAAGAAAAAGCGCATCTTTCGGCCAAATTCGCGACAAAGTTAAGTTCTTTTTTATAAAACGTGGACGACATCACGTTCATTTCGGGATCGATCAGGCTTTGTTCCTTTGCGGCGTCATAGGTTGCGACGTTATTCAAAGAAACCGCCGTCCATTCGGCGACGACTTTTACGGCCGCCAGATTTTGGGCGGTCATCGACGCGAAAGAAATATCGTCGACGCGAATCATGCCGAAAACCTTGCCGTTCAAAGAGATCGGACAAATAAACAAAGCCCCGTCCAGTATCTCGGCGTCATCGTTCAATACCGACAGCGTTTTGTTGTTTTTTACGATTTCGGTATAAAGATGGGATAAATTGCCGTATTCGGAAGCGTGACTTTCGTTACTGTCCCATCCGTATGCGTAAACGGATTTCAGTTCTTCCCCATGCAAAAGGAAAATGGAAAACTTATCCGCGTTCAGAACCATCTTCAACAAAGAGGCGCAACCGTCGACAACCGATGTCAGATTATTCGTCTCTATATTTTTTATCGCGTCGTAAACGGTAAAGATGGTCTGACTTTGCGAAGCGAGCTTTTCCTCCAATTGGTTGTTGACGCTGACTATCTTGTTGTATTGACGCGAAATCTCCTCTGCTTTGCGTTCGGCGGCGTCCAACTTGCTTTTCACGTTCTGGAAAACACGCAATTCTCTTTTACGGATATAACCGATTATGAAAACGACGATTATCCACGCCGCCGGATTGATCGTCAAACGCAGCCAGTATTCCCTGGCCGATTCATCCGGCATAATATCGGGAAAATTTCCCACGTACAGGCTGACGATACAAAAAAACGTCGTAAACATGCCGTAACCCAGGCCGTATACGACCGTGATCAATAAAATCAGCAGTCCGAAAGGATGCCATGACACGCCGACAAAACGGCTGCCGTCAAAAAATATCCAATCGACCAGCAAAACGGCGATAACGTATGCGACGATAAAAAATAACGGAAGAATACCCGCATCTTTATATTTTTCGATTACGATACTTTTCAGCCTTTCATACGCTTTCATCGGATTTTCCGTCAACAACAAAAAAAACATTCGTCCGTCAATCTGTGCCGATTATGCCGAACATTATGACAATACCATATAAAAACCGTATTTTGCAATCGACAAAAGGTGTCTATTCCGCATGTTGCGCTTTTTACCGGCCCAATTAAAAAGCCCGCGCCTCGCGGCAACGGACTTTTAACGCGCAATCAGCAAAAACAAACGCCGACCTTAAAATTTCACGACTTTCTTTAAATATCCGAAATCGTCTTTTACCTCGCCGGTATGCAAACCGTTGATAAAGTCAAACATTTTCCGCGAAAATTCGCCGATTTTACCACCGTTCACGACCATTTTTTTATCTTTGTACAACAACTCGCCGACCGGAGAAATGACCGCCGCCGTTCCCGAACCGAACACTTCCTCAAGATCGCCGTTGTCATACGCCGCGCAAACCTCGTCAATCGAAATTCTCCGCTCGCTGACGGGAACGCCCCACGATTTTGCGACTTCCAAAACGGTTTTTCTGGTAATTCCCGACAAAATGGAACCGCACAATGCCGGGGTGACGATTTCGCCCTTTATTTTAAACAGGATGTTCATCGAACCGACTTCCTCGATATATTGGCGGTGAACGCCGTCCAGCCACAAAACCTGGTCATAGCCTTTGTCATGCGCGATAAGACCGGCATGCAAACTTGCCGCATAGTTGGCCGGCGTCTTCGCCTCGCCCAGACCTCCTATGACCGCCCTGACGTATTTGTCCTCGACCATGATTTTGACTGGCGCAAAGCCGTTGCTGTAATACGCGGACACCGGCGACAGGATGATCATCATTTTATATTCCTTGCCGACGGTAACCCCCAACTGGTTGTCCATTGCGAAAGCGAACGGTCTGATGTACAAACTGGATCCAGGTGCGGACGGTATCCATTCTTTTTCGATATCGATTAATTTAAACAGCCCTTCCGCGACATAATCGACGTCGAACTCCGGAATATCCAGAATTTTCGCCGAATTGTTAAACCGTTTCAAATGATCATACGGACGGAACACAGCAGCGTAGCCGTCGACCGTTTTATACGCCTTTAACCCGTCAAAGATGGCCTGACCGTAATGCAGCGTTGCGTTGGCGGGATCCAAATCGATAGGCGCGTACGGCTCTATTCTGATTTCTCCCCATTTGCCGTCGCGATAATCCATGACCAGCATATGATCGGTAAAAACGCTGCCAAAACGAACGTTTTTTATGTCGGCAGGTTTTGCTTTCAACTTATCCGCTTTAATAATTTTAATGTCTTTCATTTTGATTCTCCAATTAAACAGTCATGTTAAAAATTACCCCTATTCATCGGCGCTTTCAAGCGGTTTTTAAAAACGCCGCCACGTCGGAACAACCTCCGTTCGGCATTATATACCGTATGGACATTCGGTTGTTAAAGTTATAAACTTATTGCGTTTGTGTCATACCGCCTTTGCAAGGAACGTCAAATGATTTTTTCCAAATTGAAAATATCGACCAAAATAATTTTTACCCTTCTGTTTTTCGTTACTGTCGGTCAGATCGCCACGACCTATTACACCCGTCTGCATTTAAAAGAAGAAATTAAGGAACAAATCGACCGCGAATTGACGCAGACCACGGAAAAACACGCCGCGGAAATAGCCACGATTTTAAACGAGGCGCTTACCGTCGCCAAAACAACCGCCTCCGCCGTGCAAAGTCTTGTCGAACAAAACGTCAGCGTCCGTTCGGCTTATATCGATCTTTTTACCAAAACGGCGGCGCAAAACACCCAATACGCGGGTCTGGGTTTTCTATTCGAAGAAAATCTCCCCTTCGGCGATGACGAATTTTACCAAGACAGGGCTTTCTATGACAAAACCGGACGCAACGTCGCCTATATCGCCTTGGAAAAAGGCAAACCCATCCGCGACACTTTTCTAGATTACGATGATCCCTGGTATCAAAAACCGAAAAAAACGAAAAAACCCGTCATCGTCGAACCGACGACCGACAAAATCAACAACCGCAAAGTCATGGTCGTAACCGTCACCGCCCCGATCTTCGCCGGAGGGCAATACATGGGGCTGACCTTGGCCGATCTCTCTCTTGAAAAACTGTCCGAAAAAATCGAGCACGTCAAAATTTTAAATCACGGTTCTATCTCTTTGCTTTCCGATGAAAACGCGTATATCGCCGACGCCGATCACTCCCGTTTTGGGAAAAGCGTGTTCGACGTCATCCCCGAATTGTCGGAACACCGAGGACAACTACGGAACGGCGACCATTTTTCGTTTGACACCGTATCAAAAACCGACAATACCGTGATAAAGAATTACATCGTCCCGATTGCCGTCAAAGGCACCGATGAAATATGGAAAGTTCTGGTATCGATACCGGAAAGCGAGGTTATGGGCGTTATCGACTGCGTGTCCCGCGACCAGCTGTGCGCGTCCGTACTTTTGATTCTTTTCCTGTATATCATCATCATTATCACGGTTAAAAGCGTAACCACGCCGGTTACCGAAATGACCAAAGTCATGCTGGCGATCGCCGACGGCAAAAACGCGGAAATCCCGTATCAAAACCGTTCCGACGAACTGGGCGATATGGCGTCGGCCATGCAGATTTTCAAGGATAATTCTCAAAAAGCGAATGAAATCAACGCCATTCGTAAACAACATGATCAAAAAGCCGAAATCGAACGCCAAAAAGCGATGATTGAAATCGCCAATTCCTTTGAAACCGAAATCGGCGGCGTTGTCGATCAGGTCGCTTTATCGGTGACCGACATGCAAAAATCGTCGATAGCCATCGCCGACATGATCGATCAGGTGCGTGAACAATCGACCCATGGCGCCCAGGCGGCGGGAAAGGCCTCGGATAACATCGCGACCATGGCGTCGGCCTCCGAGGAATTGGCCAGCTCTATCTTGGAAATCTCGCGGCAGGTGTCGGTTTCCAGCGACATCGCCAACCAAGCCGTCACGACGTCCGAACAAACGGCCCAAACCATGGACAACCTTTTGCTGTCCGCCAACAAAATCGGCGAAGTCATCGACTTGATCCGCGACATCGCCGAACAGACCAATATTCTGGCTTTGAACGCCACCATCGAAGCCGCCCGCGCCGGCGAGGCCGGCAAAGGTTTTGCCGTCGTCGCCAGCGAGGTCAAATCGCTGGCCAATCAAACGGAAAAGGCGACCAAAGACGTTTCCGTGCAGATCGCGGACATTCAGACCATCGTCTCCAAAGCGGTCGTGGCGATCAAAAAGGTTAACAAGACCATCACCGACATGAACGCGATCACCTCGTCCATATCGTCGGCCATCGAGGAGCAAAGCGCGGCGACCAAGGAAATATCGGTCAGCGTTGTCCAGACGTCAAAAGGTGCGTCCGAAGTTTCCGACAGCATGACCGAATCCGAAAAAACCATCCGCGAAGTCGCCGACAACGCCGCCAATTTTAAACAGGTATCGTTGCAACTGACCAAGCAAAGCGAAAAACTGCACCGCCATATCGATAGCTTTATCCGCAAAGTCAAAAACGACAACCGCACCGGCGGGCAATAAAACCGTTTCCGCTAACGTAATGCGCTTTTTCTAAAGCTTAGCGACCTCGAATATCATTTCCGGAATAATTGTCGACCGCGCGCGGCCATACAGGTGGTCGCGGTCTTTTCCCCGTCCCAGCAGCGGATCGCCCGTCGCGGAATTGTCAGACACGATCAGCAAAGCGACGGCGGGAATCTCCATCATTTCCGCCAAGCGGTAAAACGTGCTGGTCTCCATTTCGATCAGCTGCGCCCCCGTCGCCTTTATCTCGGCCAAATGGGAATATTCAAGGGCAATAGATTCCGTCGAAAAAACCTTTGCCGATTTCAGGTCGTAACCGCGTTCGTCCGCGCGGGCGACAACCCTGTTTACGAAATCCGTATCGGGATAAACCTTGTTAAACGGACAGTATTCGGTATCCAAACGTTCGCCCAGGTAATGATCGATATAAACACCGGAAACGCATTCCGCCGGCGTACAGAAATCTCCTATCTTAAAATCCGGCGACAGACTGCCGACGGCACCGGCAAAAATGAATTTTTTAAACTTCATTTCCGCGCAAATAACGACATTGTCAAAAAGACTGCCCGCTCCTGCCGCCGTCTGTGCCCAGGCGATTTTTATCCCATCCCGTTCCACCAGATAGCCCGACACATAGGAATGGGCGGCCAGCGGCGTGACTTTATACGCAATGCCCTTGATTATCTTGGTCGGCTTCCATCCCGGTGCCACGACCAACGCGTCATAATCTGCTTTTTTATCAAACCCGAACACCTCGGCGCACATATCGCCGGCGTTATACCGCTTAATATTATCAATTATCCGTTTCAGATTCGGGGTCATTCTGTGACTTTTGCTTATCTGGTATATATTGACCAATCTGCCAAAACCCCATATCCAATAATTTCATTTGAGGATATGGCAATTTTTCATCATTACAGTTAAGAAGATATTTTATTTCTTTTTCTTTAAGTTTTTCGAGAGTTTATTATTCTATTTTATCAGATTTCTAAAGATATCTTCGCCAAAATAACTAGTTATTCTTCCTTTTTATTACCTAATTTGTTATTTATTTCCGTTAAATTGTCATTGATGGAAATAAGCAAATACACCATATAATAAAACACGACAAATGACATTGTCCCGCCGACTAAAATCGCCAAACCGAAAACGACATCTTCCAATAAGGTGGCAACCCCTGCGATAACTATGGCGATAACGCACAGCAAAGCGGAGCCGTCGATTAAACCGCGGCCGCAACTGATAACGAATTTTTTGATCATATTTTCCCTCTCTTAAAATATGGCAACGACAAAATCCGCCCGCTAACTGTGGTTTAAATCGCTTCTTACCGCGTTATGCGAGTTGCGCGGACGCTTTTGTCCCCGGAAACCAGGGCATAAAGACAGCTGTCCTTGCGGGAACCGTTGGCGATAAAAACCTCTTTTACGCCGTTTTCGGCCCCCTTGATACAGGATCTGATTTTGGGAATCATGCCGCCCGCGATGACGCCGTCGCGGATCAATTCCGCCGCCTCATGGGCTTTCAAATCGGTGCATAGTGATGCGGCGTCGTTGACGTCTTTCATCACCCCATCGACGTTGGTTAAAAAGACCAGTTTGTCGGCTTTTACGGACTTGGCGACCGCCAAAGCGACGTCGTCGGCGTTGATATTGTAATAATTGCCGTATTTATCCTGCGCCGCCGGCGAAACCACGGCAATGCCGTTTTGGCAAACGTCGGAGATTTTATCGACGTCGACGGTCGCGACGTCACCGACGTATCCCAAATCGACATCGGCTATGTTCTTTTTGCGTGCCGTCAAAATCTTTGACCCGCCGCCCATGGCAACCGCGCCCTTTACGGCGCTTGCTATCCTCTTGCCGATATTGGTCAGGATATCGGAAATGGCCTTTGCCGTAACCTGATCGGCGGTTACGCGCAAACCGCCTCTGAATTCGCTTTTGATGCCCATTTTTTCAAGTTCTTTGGTAATTTCGGGACCGCCGCCATGCACCAAAATAACCTTGTTGCCGTCGGCATAAAGACGCTCGATATCGGCGAATATCGCCTTGTCGCCCTCGCCAAAGGCGTTGCCGCCGAATTTTATCACCGTAAACGCGTCTTTTTTCACCATTTCACCGCTTTCAATTCCGCCAAAGTATCATCAGCGGTTAAATTAGCCTTTAGTGGCATGACCGTGACATATTTTTCCGATAACAGATACGTGTCATAATCGTCTTTGCATTCGGCATCGGGCAATAATTCTCCGATCCAGTAATAATCGTATTCGAAATGCCGACGCGGCGGCTCCAGAACCCGTCCCTTGCCGATTGACTGTCTTGCCGCCCGGATTCCCCTTACTTCGTCTGCCTTGGCGTCTGGGAAATTAACGTTCAGGAATTCGCCTTTCTTAATAGGAAAGCTAAGCAGTTTCGGCATCATCTGTCTCAAAAAATGTTCGGCCGTGTCCCATTTGGTGTCGACAAAGCCTTCTTGGGAAAATGCTATCGCCTTGAAACCGTGGGCAACTGCCTCGATGCATGCGCAAATCGTCCCCGAACATGTTATGTCGCTGCACTGGTTGGCGCCTTTGTTCACCCCCGAAAAAACGATATCCGGAGGATTGTTTTTTAACGCTCCGTTTAAACCGTACACGATACAGTCAGCCGGCGTTCCCTGCACTCCTATATGGCGGTCGTCATAATGCGTCAAAAGTAAAGGGTTGCGAAACGATATGCTGTGCCCCACAGCGCTTTGCGGCGTTTCAGGAGCGATCACCCACACGTCGTCCGCGAATTCGCGGGCGACCTTTTCCAAAACCTTTATTCCGGCGGCGTGTATGCCGTCGTCATTGACAATCAGTATGCGCATATTACGGTTTCTTGATGACTTCCAAACCGTTCATGTATTTCCTCAGCGCTTTCGGCACGACGATCGAACCGTCCTCTTGCTGATAGTTTTCCATGACGGCGACCAGCGTCCTGCCCACGGCCAAACCGGAACCGTTCAAAGTATGGACGTATGACGTTCCCTTTTTGCCGTTGGTTTTATATCTGGCGTTCATGCGCGTCCCCTGGAAAGCCCCGCAGGTGGAGCAGCTGGAAATCTCGCGGTATTTGTTCTGTCCCGGCAGCCATACCTCTACGTCATAGGTTTTCCGCGAACCGAACCCCATGTCCCCCGTGCATAAAACGATGGTGCGGAACGGCAATTCCAGTCTTTTCAAAACGTCTTCGGCGCAAGAGGTCATTCTTTCCAATTCGGCGTCGGAATCCTCGGCCTTGACGACGCTGACCATTTCAACCTTGTAAAACTGGTGCTGGCGGATCATGCCTTTGGTGTCCTTGCCGGCGGCGCCAGCTTCGGAGCGGAAACACGGCGTCAACGCGGTAATGCGTATCGGTAAATCGTTTTCGTTCAACACGTTCCCTGCTACCGAATTCGTCAACGGAACTTCGGCGGTGGGAATCAGCCATCTGCCGTCGGTCGTCTTAAACAGATCCTCGGCGAATTTGGGAAGCTGTCCCGTACCGTACATGGTAGCGTCATTCACCAACAAAGGAACCTCGCATTCGGTATAGCCGTGTTCTTCGGTATGCAAATCCAGCATAAACTGGGCGATTGCCCTTTCCAAACGAGCCAAGGCCCCGCGCAGGAACACAAAACGAGCCCCCGCTATTTTGGCGGCGGTCTCAAAATCCAACAAACCGAGTTTTGTGCCCAATTCGTCATGTTCCTTTGGCGTAAAGGAAAATTTCGTCGGCTCCATAAAACGGCGAATCTCGACGTTATCGTTTTCGTCCTTGCCGTCGGGAACGTTATCGGCGGGCAGGTTGGGCAAAACCTCCAACAGTTTCGTCATCTCCAAGCTTAAGCTTGCCACTTCTTCCTCTTTGCCGGCCATATCGCGTTTTATCGATGATACCTCGTTGACAAGGGAGGTCGTGTCTTTTCCCTCTTTTTTCAACCCGGAAATCTGCATGGAAATTTCGTTTCTGCGCTTTTGCATATCCTGCAAGTCGGTCTGCGCCTTGCGGCACTTGGCGTCCAGCTCCAGCACAGCCTTTGATTTTTCGCCCAAACCGCGTCTTTTTAAACCTTTGTCGAAAGCTTCGGCATTATCCCTGATCCATTTGATATCATACATAATAAACACCCACCATCTAAATTAAATAACGGTCTTTGATTATAGCATTTATTTTCGCAAAAACAACTTTTCTATCATATTTAAGGGTAATTTTATATACGTCGGACGACCGTGAATGCACTGCCCCGAATTTTCTCCGTTTTCGATCTGCCGAAGCATCTCGTTCATTTCGGCAACATTCATGACGCGGCCGGCGCGAATGGAACCGTGACAGGACATTGTCGCCACTACGTCCTTTATCTTGTCCTTTAAGAAATCGTCTCCCTTGTATTCCAAAGCCGTAATCGCCAAATCTTGAACCAGTTTTTTTATGTCGATACTGCCAAGCAGTGCCGGAACTTCTCTGACTATCACGGCTTTGGCTCCGAAACTTTCCGCGACCAGTCCCAGTCTGGCGATATCGTCCTTTATTTTCATCACGGCGTCGTATTCCTCGCTTTTCAGTTCGACGACCTCCGGAATAAGCAGCATTTGCGTCACCACTTTCCCCGCGACATATTCGGCGTTCAGTTTTTCGTAAGTAATCCTTTCATGCGCGGCGTGTTGGTCGACGATAACCATCCCGTCGGCATTTTCGGCTATGATATAAGTGTTTTTTATCTGTATTCTGGCCGTTCCCAAGGGATATTCTCCTCCAAAGAATCCCTCTCGATCCTCGACGTTATCGACAGAAGAAGACGGTGTTATCATGTAGCTTTGGCTGGAATCGTCTTTTTCGGGTGAATAATCGAACTGTCGCTCGGTTTCCGCCAAAACATAGCCGCTTTCCTTTTTTTCGGCAAGGGAATTGTCATAAAAAGGAACTTTCAATTCGGCTTCGGAAAAAGAATTGCCTCCGTGCGGGGGACGGGACGGCTCCTTTGCCGGCAAAACCGACATCAGCGATACGGTGCGGTTCGCCGCTCCTCCGCGCAAAGCGTTCTGAATCGCGGAAATAACCATCCCCCTGATCATGCCGCCGTCTCTGAACCTGACCTCGGACTTTTGCGGATGAACGTTTACGTCGACCGCGTCGGGATGGACTTTTAAAAACAGAACTCCTGCCGGAAAGCGGTCGGGAGCCATCAAACTGAAAAACGCGGATTTCACGGCGCCGGCAAGGAACTTATCCTTTACCGGTCTGCCGTTTACAAAAAAATACTGATATCTGGAATTGGCTTTGTTATACGTCGGTATTCCGACATAACCGTCCAGGGAAACCGTATCGTTACCGGCCTCGATTTTGACGGCGTTATCCATGAAATCCTTTCCCAGAACGTCCTCGATGCGTCTTTCAATCCCCGACGCGGCGCATTTTAACCCTTGACGTTTGTCGGTAGAGAACGTAAAGGTTATCCCGGGATGAGCCAATGCCGTTTTTTCAACGACTTCCTCGCAATAAGCGGCTTCCGTCGACACCGTTTTTAAAAATTTCAACCGTGCCGGCGTCGAAAAAAACAAGTCCTCGACTTCGACGCGCGTTCCTTTGATTCCGGAAACGGGAACGGCGTCAAACACGTTGCCGCCGATAACTCTTATCTGCCACGCGCTGTCTGCGTCAGCCGTTCGCGAGGTTATCTTCATACGGGAAACAGCGCCTATCGAAGGCAAAGCCTCGCCGCGAAACCCCAAAAAATTAATGTTCATCAGGTCTTCGTCGTCCAGTTTCGACGTGGCGTGCCGCGTGATCGCCAGCGGCAACTCGCCGCGTTCAATCCCCGCTCCGTTGTCGGTGACTTCGATCAAAGCCCTGCCGCCGTCGCGAATCACGACATCGATTTTAGTCGCTCCTGCGTCAACGGCGTTTTCAATCAGCTCCTTTAGCGCCGACGCCGGTCTTTCGACCACTTCGCCCGCGGCAATCTTGTTAATCAGATTGGATGATAATATTTTAATACCCAAAATACGACCTTTCGGAAAAACAAACCCGAATACGGCTATATTATTACAGATATGTTTTTATATCTACTGTTTTGTCCGGATAAACCGTCACTCAACGTCTCCGGCAATATAGCAGGCATCTTTATTTTCGATGAATATTTCCCGCACTCGGCAAAGATGCGGAGAAAATTCCCCGCATCTATGTCATAAACACAAATAAACCTTAAACTATCTGCCTGATTTGGAAAATCTGGAGGCAACAGCTTGCCTGATTTGATCGGCTTTTTGTTTGATTTTACCTTTTTTGCCGGAACCATGGCTATAAGGAACCGTTTTAACTTCTTTTTCAAATCCTGCCGGAATTACATCATAAACTTTATTATCGTCGGCAGTTTCTTTACAATTCGGGCTCAAACCTGATCCCAGCGCTCCCATTAAAAGACGTAAAAACGCATCTTCAGACATCTCGTTTCTTCTTTCCTCGGCGATTTTTTCCAAACGAGCGGCCATTTCCGGATCAGCATCCTTTATTTTAGCCGCCATAGCGGCATTTTCGGTTACTTCTACGGCAAGCAACTGTCTGTCTTCGTCAATTCGCGAACGTAACGCCATAATATCATAAGTATCACCGTTATCGTTTACGGCATCACCAAAATTAGCGACCCATCCCGGAACACTGTCTTTTAATGATCTTTCGGAAATTTCCTGACGAATGATTTTTTTCCTGCTGCCGACAGTTTTAAGAGCCTCAATATCCCCCTCGATTTTTTCCGCGTATGCCTGCGATAACTTTTCCGACTTCATGACGTCATCATAGGCAGTTTCATCAAACCGAAAATCCAAAGCATCGCTCAAAGCCTTTTCCGCTCTATCCAATTGAGCAATACGGTTAATGACATACGCCGCAGCCAAATCATCACCCGATAAATTCGCGATATCGGATGCCGGCAACTCCGTTTCTTTAAATTTCATATCTGCTTTCTTAAAAGCGCTGACCCTTTTTCTGGTTTCATCGCGATATTTGATCTTTAACTCATCCAGCTTGGCCAAAAGATAATTGTTGCCTTCGTTTCTGTTAAGCGACAAACGGTCATGCTCGGCGACCCATACCTTATCAAATGCCGCGACGTCGTTTCCGCCGTTTTTTATACTTTCGCGTTCGATTTTACGATAAAAAGAGTCAAAAAAATGAAATTCGACATCATCAATCGTCGGATTTTTCGGCGTCGTATCTGTTATTAGCGCGCCGCCGTTCAGATATTTCTTATTCCATTCTTCCGCCTCAATCATAAGAAGCTTTTCTCTAAGCATATTATTAGCCAAACTCACGTTATTTCTTTGATGTCTGATAATTTCCATAGGCGTAACCCCGAATTCTGCCTCGAGTTTTGCTTTCATTTCGTAAACTTTTTTAATATTATCGTTCTCATTATACTTTAATACGCAATTGCCCGACTCATCGCGAACTAAACGAGCTTCCGAACTATCGATCACCTGTTTGGCAAAAGCTTCTTTGTCAACACTATGTTCAGCCCTCCATTTAGGAAAAAACTGGTCAAACTCTTTGGTATTCATACGGGTAATTTTTTCCCGGAATTCCTGATCTGTCTTCATCTCGGTTATAAATTCGGCTATCAACACCGCGTTATCATAAGCGACATTCCTTCCGATACCATATAACTCGTTCAATTTTTCTTCGGACTCATATAAAGTATGTTCCAGATCGAGAAACATCTTCTCAGCTTCACCCGCGTTTTTAGAAGAATCTTTCGATGACAAATTATGCTCCGTAATAAATTTACGGGTATCTTCGTCTAAAACGCCCGGCATATCACCATTCAACGCGGCATTTATATATGCTTTGCGGAAAATGGCATCGGCCATGTTTTCAACGCGCATATACGCTCTGTATAAAATAGCGTTAAGATGCTCGTCATCGCCTTTTATAAATGCTTCTCTGGCCGCATTCACATCAGCCATTTTTTCCGTATCGGAGCTGTTCTTAAGTTTATCTAAAATTCCTAAACCGCTCTTTAACTGAGAATCGTTTGAATGTCCGTTTTCATGATTAATAACCATTCTTCTTAAAACTTTACCGCTAATATTTCTTTCTTTTAATATGCGCGCGGCACCGGGAAGAGCCATAAGATAGCTGTCCATGTCTCTGGCTAAATCCACATTGACGTTGCCCGGGCAAATAAACGAAATGCGCCCTACTTTGCCTTTTCCTAACGGAATGTCTTCCGATGTTGAAAAAGGAGCATCTCTCATCCTTCCGGATTCAAGTCCGTTAATAACATCTTTTCCGATTGTTTTATCTTTAATAGCCTCGGCAAAAATTTTTTCCTCTCTTGTTGCACCGAGATGCTTTTCATCCGCTAATTTGACCAAAGCGTCGTTAATATAATCCTGCGGTTCTGCCATTGGATGATTGGCCATATATCTAATCATCTCGTCATGATCATAAATCAATATCAAAGTATTCGGCCTGTTATTATCCTCATTCAGCTCTTTTTGCAATTCCTCGATTTTTTGGGAAGCCGCCGTCTTTTCGGAAAACAATTCGGCAGTATCAGGAATATCGACGTATTCTTCTCCGGAAGCATAATCGACACCAAAAGCGACAATTCCGCCTATACCGCCGCTTTTATCTCTGGCTATATCGGCTATTGCCAAGGTTACATCATGCTCATGCCCATCCTGTTTGCGCTTTGCTAGCCCATCGATATCGAATTCGCCGCCGTTACCGTACTTTTTCGCATGCCCTTTGGCAAAAAATAATTTAAATCCGTTAATTTTAGATTTGAAAAAGTTTTCTTTTTCCGAATTTTCTTGAATTAAAGCCATGATAAAACCTCGTAATCAAACCATCATTCACTTATTATCGATAATGCACTTTTATTCGCTTTGCGTCCAGTATTTTACCTAATACAAATATCTTAAATAAAATCACAAAACCGCCGCCTTTATACATTCTATACATAAAAGCGGCGGCTTAAAACCAAACTTGATTATCTTTGCTTTCTTAAAGTTTTTATTCGCGCCATATTGTTGGCGAAAACGGCGCTCGTTTTTCCGTCGGATACGGACGCGTCTTCCATTCGACGCGCCAAATCGGGATTTGTTTCGCGAATCTTGGTCATAAGCTTGGGATTACCGATAACCTCGGTAGCCAAAAGTTTCTTTTTCTCTTCGATGCGATCGGCAAGTCCGTGCATCTTATACATCGGAGCCCCCGCCGCCGAAGCCGACAGAAAATCGGCGACCCAACCCGTAAATTCGCCACCAGCCTTCGCCGTCACCTTGTCACTTAAGATACGAGAAGAACCGACCAATGAAAACGCCTCTACATCCGTCAGCATTTTCGCCACGCACGTCCGAGCAAGTTTTTCCTGCGCCAAAACCGTTTCCGCAGTCTCATACGTGTTCTCATACAGCTTTCTCATATCTTTCATTCCGATATTCTCATTGGAACGCAAAGCCTGCTCAGCCTTATCAAACTTCGCCATCTGGGTATCAAGATAAGCGACAACCAGATCACTGCCCGATAATGCAGAAATATCAGGTGTTTCCGCATTCGCCATCATATCAACGACGCCATTGAAGCAAGTAATCTTTACCGCTGTTTCGTTCTGATAATTCATTTTCATGCGATCAAGATTCTGTAAAATAACCGCTTTGTTAGGATCGTTCCCTG
>Ga0310786_10005290_pt1 | contig 17602 bp, 11 predicted proteins | sample AusTroGonzalo_MG_FD_203881 | JGI IMG/M metagenome (GOLD analysis project Ga0310786, IMG submission 203881) | Bovine rumen microbial communities from tropical cattle in Woodstock, Queensland, Australia - Gonzalo_03 (v2) (version 2) | ecosystem: Host-associated > Mammals > Digestive system >... | reverse complement strand
TGTAGCTCCCTAAGGTCAGGGGGTAGCCCGCGGGATAGCGTATTTGGGGTGGACTTTAGGGATGAAATGGCTTGCACCTGCGTTGTAGCTCCCTAAGGTCGAGGGGGTAGCCCGCGGGATAGCGTATTTGGGGTGGACGTTAGGGATGAAATGGGTCGCACCTGCGTTGTAGCTCCCTAAGGTTGGGGGGAATACTTATTTGTTGGTATTGATTTGTTTGGGGGGATGGTGTAATTTTGCGGGCAAAATTAGCGAGGTATGACTTTACGCGAACTTAAGATTGGTGAGAGTGCGGTTGTGACCGCAGTTGGTGGTGATGGTGCGCTGCGTCAGCATTTCCTGGATATGGGGCTGCTGCCGGGTGTTGAGGTTAAGCTCTTGAAATTTGCGCCGATGGGCGATCCGATGGAGCTTTTGGTTCGCGGGTATACTCTCTCTCTGCGCCTTGAGGAGGCTGCAAAGATAAAAATGATACCAAAGGGGCCTGACCCCAATGGTACCGTTTCAAAAATGATACCAATGGGGCCTGACCCCAATGGTACCGATTTTGGGTACAATTTGTCGCTGCACGAGCATAACTCGCATCCGGGTTTGGGTGAGGCTGGTAAGTATCATGATCCGACTCATGAGAATGCGGTTCCTAAGGGGACGGTGCTTAGGTTTGCTCTGGCGGGACAACAGAACTGCGGCAAGACTACCTTATTTAATCAGCTTACGGGGTCCAATCAGCACGTGGGTAATTTCCCGGGCGTGACGGTGGACCGCAAGGACGGACAGATTAAGGGGCATCCGGATACGCTTGTGACCGATCTTCCCGGTATTTATTCTTTGTCGCCTTATACTCAGGAGGAGACGGTTTCGCGCCAGTTTATTATTGAGCAGAAGCCTAACTGCATTATCAATATCGTGGACGCGACCAATATTGAGCGCAACCTTTATCTGACGGTTCAGCTGATGGAGCTGGGCGTGCCTATGGTGCTGGCTCTCAATATGATGGATGAGCTGACGGGTAATGGCGGATCGGTCCGCGTGAATGAGATGGAGCGCATCCTGGGCATTCCGGTGGTGCCGATATCGGCCGCTAAGGGCGAGGGTATCAAGGAGTTGGTGGAGCACGCCATTCATGTGGCTGAGTTCCAGGAGGTTCCGGCGCGTACGGACTTCTGCACCAAGGATGATCACGGCGGCGCTGTTCACCGCTGCCTGCACAGCATAATGCACCTGGTTGAGGATCACACCGAGCGGGCCGGTATTCCGGGCCGATTCGCAGCCGGCAAACTGGCTGAGGGCGATACTCAAGTGCTTGAGGCTCTGCAGCTTACACAGAATGAGAAGGAGACCATGGAACATATTATCCTGCAGATGGAGGAGGAGCGTGGGATGGACCGCGCGGCCGCCATTGCGGATATGCGTTTCTCTTTTATAGAAAGGCTTTGTAATCAGACGGTTATCAAGCCTCAGAAGAGTAGAGAATATATAAGGAGCCGCCGCATTGACCGCGTTCTTACCGGTCGTTGGACAGCAATTCCAATTTTCCTGGTTGTGATGTGCCTGGTAATCTGGCTCTCGATCGATGTTCTGGGCGCACCGCTTCAGGACTGGCTGGATCAGGGAATCCAGGGTCTTGCTGGCATATGCGTGTCTGGTCTTGAAAGGGCAGATGTGAGCCCCGCAATCATTTCGCTGGTTGAGGACGGTATCTTTGGCGGCGTGGGAAGCGTGCTGAGCTTTGTACCCATCATCATCATCCTGTTCTTCTTCCTGAGTCTGATTGAGGACAGCGGTTATATGGCCCGTATCGCCTTTGTGACCGATAAACTGCTGCGTAAGTTGGGCTTATCGGGCCGTTCTATCGTGCCGCTGCTCATCGGCTTTGGCTGTTCGGTTCCGGCGGTTATGGCTACCAGGACGTTACCATCGGCCCGTGACAGAAAGATGACCATTCTGCTGACTCCGTTTATGAGCTGCAGCGCCAAAATTCCTATTTACGGCTTCTTTACGAATGCGTTTTTCCCGGGCAAGGGCGGTCTGATTCTGGCCGGTCTGTACCTGCTGTCGATACTTGTGGGCGTGATTGTGGCGCTTGTGACCAAACTGTTCCGCAAGAATTATGTGGCTGCTCCGTTTGTGATGGAACTGCCCAATTACCGTATGCCGGGCCTGAAAAACGTGAGCCATCTGCTTTGGGATAAGACGAAGGATTTTGTTCAGAGGGCCTTCACGGTGATATTCGTGGCGACGATCGTGATTTGGCTGCTGCAGACGTTTGATTTCCGCTTCAATATGATGGAGAACGGCGAGGGGTCGATGATGGCTTGGGTTGCAGGTGTTCTGGAGCCTCTGTTCAGACCTTTAGGCCTTGGCGATTGGCGCATTGTGACATCGTTTGTGAGCGGTTTCCTGGCTAAGGAGAGTGTGGTTGCGACGATGGAGGTGCTTGGTGTTACCGAGTCGCTGACCGTTATCACTGCTGTGCCGATGCTCATATTCAGCCTGCTTTACACTCCGTGCGTTGCCGCAATCAGCAGCGTTCGCCGCGAACTTGGTGACAAGTGGGCAATATACGTTGTGATCTTCCAGTGCGTGATTGCCTGGGTGGTTTCATGGTTCGGTTATTTAATCGCTCAGGCTGTATTATGAACGCCCCGACAATCATTGCAATCATCGTTATAACAGCGCTCGTAACTCTTGCTGTTATCTCATCAATCCGCAAAAGAAAGAGCGGCTCAGCCTGCTGTGGCTGCGCCATGAAGGACTGCTGCTGCAAAAAATGATACCAATGGGGTCAGGCCCCAATGGTACCGTTTTTGCAAAATGATACCATTGGGGCCTGACCCCATTGGTATCGTTTTGCGTTTTTTGCTTAAATTTGCGGAGTTTACCAACCTAATTATATGTTATTTATGAAAAAGACCCTTTTCCTGACGGCACTCTGTCTGGTGTCGTTTTCACTGTTTACGGCATGTGTCAAGGACGATCCGCAGATGCAGAGAGATGATTTTGAGGAAGAATTCAGGGACGATGATGAAGGCGGAGGCCAGAACAACTCTAACGGCGACGGTCAAGGCCAGGATTCCAATGGGAACGACAACGTCACTTATCCGGACTGTTTTGTCTATTATCCAGGTGCCAAGTTCATTTACAAGCGTACAATTGATAACAAAACGTCTTCTAAATTTACCTGGACAGTAACCGATTATGAAGAATCGACCAAGACTGCAACCATAGTGACGCAGTATACTGACAGTGATCCGGGATCGATGCAGATACGCAGCATGAGCAATGGAATGATTGCATTCAGTTCGGGCGGAACATTCAAGCCTGTGGTTAATGAACACAATGAGGTGGGCTATATGTTTAATTATAAGCCCAGTATCCCTTCAGGCATTTACGGCAGCCTGACTGACAAGGTCGAGATTGAGAACATCTCTGTTCCCGGCGGTAAATCATCGGTAGGAATATCAGTAGGTGCATCATATCAGCCTTATACCGGATTCCATGATTCATATCTGTGGGATTGGAAGATTAGTGAGTCCTGGTGCTCGGAGTGCGGTTTTGTACGTGCAAGCAGCTTCTGGAGCAACGGTAAGGAGTATCCCATCTCAAGTTCACGTACTAACATCGAGTTGTTGGCTTATGATATTCCGATGCCCGATGGCACTCATCGGTCCTATATGCCGTCCGATTGCGAGACTTATGACGTGACCGACACTTACTGCACGTATTTCCACCATTCGGCAAGTTCCCAGAGATATGACAGCATGGGTTTCTACTGGAACGACAAGAAAAACAAGAACGTAATGCGTTATACCCTGAATACCCTTTGGTACGAGGATGGATGGAACTATGCCCGTCTTGCGGCAGACACCCAGTACAGGACAGAACTTTCCGGTTGGTTTAAAGGAGAAAAGAGCTGGGGTCAAGCCATTGGAGGTCCGCGTGATGGAGAAATGTTTGATTGCTCGGGTCGTTATGGTACTCAGATGAAAAGCGCATATTATCTCAACGAAGGCTATTATTTGTATTGTGTGCTGGTTGAGAATATCGTAAATGAAGGTGTTCCTACCGAAGACACCGAGTTCATACTGATATGCAGAGACTACGAAAACGATTGCGTGGGTAGTGTCAGGGTAGTGCTGCTGGATAATGGCGTGATTGACGCATACGATAACCAGAGCACCCAGACAAGAGCTGCAGGTTTCAGCATTGCCGGAATCACCATCAACAAGCCCGATCCCTCAATGATCGATGGCCCTGTCCACAAACTGAAATGATACAAAAGTGACAATGGGGACGGTTTCTTTGGCCCTTTTTGGTGACAAAGAGAACCGTCCCCAATGGCTCCATACCAATGGGGTCAGGCCCCAATGGTATCGTTTTTCATTTTTTCTGCGTATCTTTGAGGAAAACTAACTGAGCTATGCTTTTTGATAAACAGACTTACAGCAGCCGCAGAGCCACACTTAGAGATAAGGTGGGCAGCGGCCTCATAATCCTTTTGGGCAATAACAACGCCCCGTGCAATTATCCCGCAAACGGTTACACATTCCGTCAGGACAGTTCGTTCCTGTACTTTACCGGCCAGGACCGCGACAGTCTGGCGCTGGTGATCGACGCCGACAGCGGGCAGGAGTGGCTTTTGGGCGATGACATTGATATTGAGGACATTATCTGGACTGGATTTGTTCCGTCGGTGGCCGATCTGGCCGCCTCATGTGGTGTGAAAAACAGCGCTCCTTTTGGTAAGTTGAGTGAGATGGTGGCCGATGCACGCAAGGCTGGGCGAGAGGTTCATTTCCTGCCGCCATACCGTCACGACCACATGATTCTGCTGTCCGATATGCTGGGAATCCACCCGCTGAAGACCCGCTCGGCCGCATCGGTCAAACTGATTAAGGCGGTGGTGGATATGCGCTCCGTCAAGTCCGATGCTGAGATTGAGGAGATTGAGCGCGCGATGGCCATCGGCTATAAGATGCATACGGCTGCGATGAAGCATTGCAAACCGGGTGTGACCGAGAAGTCCATCGGCGGCATAATGGAGGGAATAGCAATGAGTTACGGTGCGAAAGTGTCGTTCAGCAGCATCGTCTCCATGCACGGCGAGATTTTCCACGGGGATCCGTCGCTGAAGCCGCTTGAGGCAGGACGTCTGCTTTTGGTCGATGCCGGCGCCGAGACGGTGAACAACTATTGCAGCGATAATACGCGCACTATTCCTGTCAGCGGCAAGTTTACGCCTAAGCAGCGTGACATTTATTCAATTGTTGAGGCCTGTCACGACCTGGTGATTGAGAAGGCCCGGCCCGATATGAAGTGGCTGGATATGCACCTGGATGTGTGCCGGTTGATGACTGACCGCCTGAAAGAGCTGGGGCTGATGAAGGGCAATACCGATGACGCAGTTGCCGCCGGAGCACACGCAATGTTCCTGCAGCATGGTCTGGGCCACATGATGGGTATGGATGTGCACGATATGGAGGGCCTGGGCCAGATTTATGTCGGTTTTGACGATGAGGTTCGCCCGTCCACGCAGTTCGGTACCAATTGTTTAAGGTGCGGACGCAGACTGCAGCCGGGCTTTGTTATGACCGATGAGCCCGGAATCTACTTCATTCCCGCTTTGATTGACAAATGGAAGGGCGAGGGCATGCATAAGGAGTTCCTCAACTACGACGCAATTGAAAAGTACCGCGATTTTGGCGGTATCCGACTGGAGGACGACATCCTGATCACTCCCACCGGCTGCCGCGTCCTTGGTGCCGATATCATCCCGTACCATCCCGACGACGTGGAAGCGTTTATCAGCTGCTAACGTATTTTCGGCTGACGTTAGGGATGAAAATGGCCCTACGTGCATTATAGCTCCCTAAGGTGTGGGGGTGGCCCGCGTGAAAGCGTATTTTCCGGTGGATGTTAGGGATGAAAATGGCTCTACGTGTGTTTTGGCTCCCTAAGGTCGGGAGGTAGCCCGCGAGATAGCGTATTTTCGGTTCACCTTGGGGATGAAAATGGCTCTACGTGTGTTTTGGCTCCCTAAGGTCGGGAGGTAGCCCGCGAGATAGCGTATTTTCGGTTCACCTTGGGGATGAAAATGGCTCTACATGCGTTGTGGCTCCCTAAGGTCGGGGGGGGGAGCCCGCGGGAGAGCGTATTTAACTTTGGAGCGTTTGGGGAATCTTATTAGTAGAAACCATAAAGAATGAACTTATGAGAAGGATCGGGTTGTTTATGGCTTTTATGATTCTGGCGGTGAATGTGTTTGCTGCGCAGAGTTGGAAGAACGAGACTCTGAAGTATGCCTTGTATATCGGCCCCATAAAGGCTGGAGAGGCTAGTTTCGTGACCCGCAACACCACTTTTGAGGGTCAGAAGGTGGTTCGGATGGACCTGATTGCACGCACTACGAGCGCTGCAGAGAAGCTTTTCAGCATGAACGATACGCTCACGACATATCTGGACGCTGATAACGTGCGCCCGGTCTATTTCCGCAAATCGTGCAACGAGGGCGGCGACGTTTACACCGAGACTGCCCGATTTACATACGGGGCCGATGCCACTTGCAAGGCTCAGATGCGCAAGAATTATATGGACGGGCGCGTCAAGGAACGCACTGAGAACAGCCGGGCGGCGGTTTATGATATGGTGAGCGTGATGGGTTATGCACGGGCTTTGAACACATCGGGCCTCCAGGAGGGCAAGCATATTGACTTCCGTCTTGTGGATGCGGCCGAGATTCTGGACGAGTGCCTGATTTATCAGGGACGCGAGACGGTCAAGCTTTCCGGTAAGAAGTACAACTGCTTGGTATTCAAACTTGTAGAGCCTTACTGGGAGAAGGGTAAGACCAAGTTTAAGGATATCCTGACCATCTACATTACCGACGACAACGCGCACAAAATCGTCCAGATGGATATCAAGTTCAAGGTTGGTTCCGCAAAAGCCAAGCTCATCGAGTGAGAAGGGCGGAAAAAGAAGGTTTAGCTCGACGAAGTCAACCGTCCCCAATCCGCCCTTTTAACTTTCGGGATTAAACTTTATAGTAGTAGAAAGAATCAAAGTATAAACCTTAAACAATAAATGCAAATGAGAAAACTTATGATTGCCGCTATGATGCTCGCGGCTGTAAGCATGTCAGTCAATGCGGCTAAGAAGGATAAGACCGAGCCGGCAGAGCCTGTTCTTGGCATCAAATCAGGTGTTATAACAATGGCTAACAATATGGGCCAGTTCCAGGGCATGGGCGGCGCCGGTTTCGGCGGCGGCCAGATGGGCGGCTTTGGCGGTGGTGCCGGAATGGGCGGCCAGCGTCCTCAGGGCCAGGGTGGCCAGGGCGGTCAGCGCGGCCAGGGTGGTCAGCGTCAGATGAACTTTGACCCCAGCACAATGGTTACCAAGATCTATTTCGATGACTACGGTAAGAAGACCGTAACCGTTACTTCACGCGGCGAGGCCGGTACAACCCGTTCACTGGTTATCGGTGAGGACAACTATACCATCAACGACGCTGAGAAGAGCGCTACCAAGATGCCGTCATTCGGCGGACGTCGTGGCGGTCAGGGCGGCGGTGGCCGTGGCATGGGTATGGGCATGATGGGCGGCATGGGCATGGGTGCCCAGACCACTCCTATGTTCGATTGGGAGAACCTGGATGCCAAGACCATCAAGAAGAACAAGATCAAGGAGTTAGGCGAGGAGGAAGTTGCAGGCGTAATGTGCAAGATGTACTCCGTAACCCAGAGCAACCAGGGTTATCAGACACAGATGACTCTCTGGATATACAAGAACCTGACAATGAAGTCAGAGACCATTACCGATTACGGCACAATGGGCCAGACCGTTGAGAAACTTGAGGAGACTGAGGTTGATCCGTCACTGTTTGAACTCCCGGCCGATTATAAGGTAGAGGAGATGCAGATGGGCAACTTTGGCGGCGGCATGGGCGGCTTCGGCGGCGGCATGGGCGGCGGTGACTTCGGTGGCGGCGGCTTTGGCGGCGGCGGTGGCTTCGGCGGTGGTGCCGGTGGCTTCGGCGGCGGTGGCGGCTTTGGCGGCGGCTTCTGATCGAAAAATTTAAAATTGAGAATTAAGAACCTCGGAAACGGGGTTCTTTTTTTATCTTTGTGCGAAAGTCAATCCTATAATTCATGAAAAGAGTATCCTTTGCGTTGCTGTGCGCGTTCACGGCAACAGTGGCTTTAAATGCCCAACCTTACAAAAACAGTGATTTACCTGCTCAGGAGCGTGCTGCAGACCTGGTCAGCCGCCTTACTTTGGAGCAGAAAGCAGCATTGATGCAGAACGGTTCGCCCGCAATTCCGGAATTCGGAATCAAGGCGTATGACTGGTGGAACGAAGCTCTTCACGGAGTGGGTCGTGCCGGCCTGGCAACGGTATTCCCGCAGGCAATCGGTATGGCTGCATCGTTCGACGACGCCCTGCTGCTGGATGTTTTCACCGCAGTGAGCGACGAGGCCAGAGCCAAATCGGCCGAATTCAGCGAGAACGGTGGTCTGCGCCGATATCAGGGCCTGACATTCTGGACCCCCAACGTCAACATATTCCGTGACCCCAGATGGGGACGCGGCCAGGAGACTTACGGCGAGGATCCGTACCTGACTTCACGCATGGGAGTATCGGTTGTAAACGGTCTTCAGGGTCCGGCCGATGCCAAATACGACAAGCTGCACGCGTGCGCCAAGCACTTTGCGGTGCACAGCGGTCCGGAGTGGAACCGCCACGTGTTCAATGCCGAAGATATCGCCGCACGTGACCTTAGAGAAACATATCTGCCCGCTTTCAAGGCACTGGTGCAAGAGGCTGACGTTAAGGAGGTTATGTGCGCCTACAACCGCTACGAGGACGAGCCTTGCTGCGGAAGCAGCCGCCTGCTGCAGCAGATTCTGCGCAACGAGTGGGGTTATAAAGGTATAGTGGTATCGGACTGCTGGGCCATCAACGATTTCTTTACCGAGGGTCATCACAATACTGAGCCCGATGCCAAGCACGCCACTTCAAAGGCCGTTCTGACCGGAACTGACCTGGAGTGCGGAAGTTCATACGCAAATCTGCCTCAGGCTGTAAAAGACGGTCTGATCAAGGAATCCGATATAGATCTGTCACTTACACGTCTGCTCACAGCCCGTTTTGAACTGGGTGAGATGGACGCTCCTGAGCTTGTGGAGTGGAGCAAGATCCCCTACAGCGTGGTTGACAGCAAGGAGCACCGCGCTCTGGCACTGAAAATGGCTCAGGAGAGTATGGTTCTGCTCAAGAACAACGGTATCCTGCCGCTCAACTCATCAAAGAAAGTCGTAGTTATGGGTCCCAACGCCAACGACTCGGTTATGCAGTGGGGTAACTACAACGGAACTCCCTCACGCACAGTGACTTTGCTTGAGGCTATCCAGAGCACCGGAGCCCAGGTTGAGTACATGCGCGGCTGCGATTATGCATCGAACTCATTGGCTCTGATTAGCCTTTTCAGCCAGTGCAGGGCAAGCGATCTGCAGGGTTTTGACGCCAAATACTGGAACAACGCACGCGCCGAGGGTGAGCCCGATGTGCTTCGCCACAACACCACACCGCTCAGGTTCTCAACCGGTGGCGCAACGGTATTTGCCCCCAACGTGAACCTGGAGAACTTTGCTGCCGTTTATACATCGGTCTTCCATGCAAATGAGGACGGCCAGGTGGCATTCTACATGCAGAATCAGGGTCAGGCGTCGATCAGCGTGAACGGTCGCCGCGTGGCAATGGGCCGCAACAGCGACGAGGCCCGCAAGGTCTACACACTTGACGCAAAGGCAGGTCAGGACTACGAGATTACCATCAACTACAGTTGCCGCAGCGGTCTGGCAGCGCTCTCGTTTGACCTCGGTTACGAGGAGGAGGTGAGCGTGGACAAGACCATTGCCGCTTGTGCCGATGCCGACGTAATCATATTTGCAGGCGGTATTTCACCTTCGCTTGAGGGCGAGGAGATGCCTGTAAGCGTGGACGGTTTCCGTGGCGGCGACCGCACCAAGATTGAACTTCCCACCGCTCAGACCGAGCTGGTGAAGGCCCTTAAGGCTGCCGGCAAGAAGGTTGTGTTCGTAAATTTCTCAGGTTCGGCTATGGCTTTGACCGATGTCGAGCCCGCTTGCGACGCAATCCTGCAGGCCTGGTATCCGGGCGAGGAGGGTGGTAATGCCATCAAGTCAGTGCTGTACGGTGAGTACAATCCCGGCGGACGTCTGCCTGTGACGTTCTATGCATCTACCTCTCAGCTGCCCGATTTTGAGGATTACTCAATGAAGGGCCGCACATACCGTTACATGACCGAGAAGCCGCTCTATCCGTTCGGTTACGGTCTGAGCTACAGCACTTTCAAGTACGGCAAGGCTAAGGTTCGCACGGAGGGAGACAAGGTATACGTATCAATTAAGGTAAAGAACACATCAAAGATAAGCGGTGACGAGGTGGTTCAGCTTTACGTGAGTCGTCCCGATGACACTGAGGGTCCCAGTCATGCTCTGCGTGCTTTCAAGCGCGTCTCAATTCCCGCCAAGAGCACCGCTACAGTTGAGTTTGAGCTCACCCCCGAGTCATTCGAGTGGTTCGATCCCAATATCAACATGATGAATGTTCTGCCCGGAAAGTATGAGGTGCTGGTAGGACCATCGTCAGATTTGGCAACGCTAAAAAAATTGTATGTAATTTTGTAGCGTGAACAGATTTGTAAAGGTATTTATAATAGGGACGCTGATATCGCTGCCGGCGTTGGGGCAGGAGGATTCGATACACATATATCTTGATGAGGTAACCCTTACCGAGCACCGGAACCTGTCGGCCATAAGCGGCACGATGACGGGGGGCATCCGCATTGACTCCAAGCTGATGCAGACGTACCCCAAACTGTTCGGCTACACTGATCCGGTACGCTATCTGCAGTCTTTGCCGGGCGTGAGCACGAACAGCGACATGGCGGGCGGTCTGCATGTACAGGGCGGCGAAATGTCGCATAATACGGTTATGGTGTCGGACGTACCCGTGTACGGGTCGATGAACTTTACCGGACTGTTCTCGCTGTTCAACCAGGACCATCTGCCCACGGTAGATTTCAGCACCACCACAAAAGCGCCTTTCCTGGGCGCTGAGCTGGCTCTTGACCACGCCGATACAATCCCGGACCGCGTGTCGGGCACAATGACGTTGGGGCCGATAACAGCCCAGACGACACTGAGCGCCCCGTTAACGGGCGGCACCGTGCTCACGCTGTCAGTGCGCCGTTCGTTCATAAACACATTCTACCGCAATCTGATGCAGTATGACGGCAACCCCTTGAGATATGGTTTTACCGATGCCAACCTGACGCTGCTGCAAAAATTGAACGCCCGCAACACGCTGGACCTGAATGTGTTATGGAACCACGATGTAGGCCGATGCATGTACGGCACCCTGCGTGCCGAGATGGGTTGTGACTGGGGTAACAAGATGGCATCGCTGCGCTGGCGTCACACGGGAAAGATGAAATCCACGACATCGCTGTTTGTAACCAACTACTCACTTTACGGCGATGTGTCTGACGGTGTCAACTCCGGCAATATGCCCGCTCACATTACCCACGCGGGCCTTAAAACCGCAATAAAACTGCCGTACGCCTTTACAGTTACAGCCGATGCAAATTACTACGATATCCTGCCGCAGGACCCTCATGTGGATACAAACCTGGCAGGTACGGCCTCGCAACCCGGGCAGGAGGCTCTGTTGGGAAATTTCTGGCTGAGCCGCCTGTTCAAGATAGGGCGCAGTCTGGAGATTACACCGCACGTGTTGGCATCGGCCTACACGGAAAGAGGCCAATATGAATGTTTTAACGCCGACCCGACGCTGACTGTGGGTTATGACATGTTCCGCAAGGGTATGATCACGCTTGAGGCCGGTATGAAGCACCAGTATATCGCTCAGACGGGAATGACCAATGTTGGTCTCCCGATTGAGTTCTGGGTGGCTGCGGGACGCTATTTCGAGCCTCAGAAGGCGCTGTTTGCGACCTTGTCATATGACCTACAGTTCAATCACTCCAAGTACGCCCTGTCGGTTCAGGCATACGGTAAACGGCTTTATAATCAGACCGAATACACCGGATTCATTTATGATATGCTCACGCGTCCGTATTCGCTTGAGAGTAACCTGCTGATCTGTAACGGTTTCAACTACGGCGTCAACCTGATGCTGGCAAGGCAGGCCGGCAAGGTGACGGGATGGATCAGTTACTCGTACGGGCAGTCGCTGCGTGAGGGTGACGGGGTGGTGTTCCCCAAGGTTTTCCATTCATCGCATGAGCGCAAGCACGAGTTCAACGCGGTGCTTTCATGGAAGATGGGCAAATGGGACATAGGCGGCAATTTCATCATGGGATCGGGCAATCCGTATACGCCCGCCAAGAACCTTTACGTGCTGGCTAACACGCTGATAATCTATTATGACGAGTACAACAGCGCCAACCTGCCCATGTACATGCGTCTGGATCTGTCGGCCACATACAACCTGCCCAAATACGGACGCCTGGACCACAACATCAACGTATCCCTGTTCAACGCCACGGCGCATGAGAACTACGCGCTGGGTTATATCAGGGCCGATTCGGAGAAGATGACCATACAGTACAAACTGGCAAAACTGATCGTACCGGTCATTCCGTCAATCAATTACACTTGCAGATTCTGATATGAGAAAGAGCATATACATAATAATGGCACTGATGCTGGCGGCCTGCACACCGGAACTTCCCGAGAGTCCCGAGACGCTGGTGATTGAGGGGTGGATTGAGAACGGCGCCGCTCCGATGGTGTTCGTGACCTCTTCGGTATCGACGTCATTACAGGAGCAGGGATTGGCCGATCTGATTGATCACGTCGCAACGACCGCAAACGTGACGATTACCCATGACGGGGTCCGATACCCGCTCATCGGCTCCATAAGCGACGATCATTTCCTGAGTTTCTATTACACGAGCAATACGCTGAAGGGTGTGGTAGGGGGCACTTACAAGCTGGAAGTGGATTGGAAGGGCATGCATGCGGAGGCCGAGACGACCATTCTTGCGCCCGGAACCGTCGATTCGGTTGCGGTTGAGCGGCATCCGATGATAGACACGTCATACATTGTCAAGGCGCATATCAACCCTGCACCCGATGTCCGGTATTACCGGTTCTTCAGTATGGCTGTGGGTAAGGATTCCACTTATGCCATTTCATACAACGGAATATTTGACAGCGAGTTGCATTCCGATGATATGTTTGCAGTCAACCGCGGACGTATCAACCCCATAGAGTACTCTGACTTCTATTACGGTTACGGTGACAGTGTCAGGTTCAAACTGGCTTCGATGGATGCTGAGGCGTATGATTTCTGGACACGATATGACGAGAACGTAATGTTCAGTCACACCGCGCTCCTTCCATACTCCAGTAATCTGAAGGGTAATATAGACGGTGGCTTAGGCTACTGGTTCGGCTATGGCGTAGCAGCCAACACCGCTGTTATTCGATGATATCCAGCTGACGGAGCAAAGCCTCCGGCTCGGGATCATGCCCGCGGAAATCACGATACAACTGTGCTGCCTCGACGCTGCCGCCCTGCTCAAGCAGATGACGGAACTTGCCGGCAGTGGCCTTGTCAAAGATTCCATTCTCCTCAAAGAGGCTGAAACCGTCGGCTGCAAGGACCTCGGCCCATTTGTAGCTGTAATAGCCTGCAGCGTAACCGCCTGCAAAGATGTGGCTGAATGAGGTCGATATGATGCACTCGGGTACTGAGGGCAGGACATCGGTCGATAACAGAGCGTTTTTCTCAAACTTGATTATCTCGCCTTCGATGGGTGCGGTGCGGGTATGGTAGTTCATATCCAGGATGCCGAACTGCAGCTGACGCATGTGATAATAGGCTGACAGATAATTCTTTGAAGCCTTGATCTTGTTGATGAGCGAGTCGGGCAGGGCATCGCCGGTCTGGTAGTGATGGGCGAAGGTGGTCAGGTACTCCTTCTCATATGCCCAGTTCTCCATTATCTGTGAGGGCAGCTCAACGAAATCGTGGTCCACGTTGGTGCCGGTCATTGAGGGGTAGCGGCCCTGGGCAAGGATGCCGTGCAGCGAGTGTCCGAACTCGTGGAGCATGGTGGTGAACTCGTCGTGGGTTATCAGCGAGGGGGTATCGGCCGTGGGTTTTGTGAAGTTGGTCACCAGGCTGATGAAGGGGCGCTCCACAACGCCGTCCTGCTCCTTGAGTTCGCGGAAGGAGGTCATCCAGGCGCCGCTGCGCTTGGTTGCGCGGGGGAAGAAGTCGGCGTAGAAGAGGGCCAGGAAGGAGCCGTCGGCGTCACGTACCTCGTATACCTTTACGTCGGGGTGATAGACGGGAAGGTCGATGGGTTTCAGGGTGATACCGTACAGACGGTTCGCAAGACTGAATATGGCGTCTATGCAGTCCTCAAGGCGGAAGTAGGGCTTGAGTTCCTCGTCGGTCAGGTTGTACTTGGCAACGCGCTGTTTCTCAGCGTAGTAACTGAAGTCCCAGGGGCGGATCTGATCGCCGTCAAAACCTATTGACTTGGCGTACTTATTCAATTCTGCAACCTCCTCCTTTGCCTTGGGCAGGGCGGGGGCGCGCAGTTTTTCGATGAAGTCCCAGACAGCATCGCCGTTCTTGACCATTCTGAGTTCGGTCTTGTAGTCGGCGTAGTCCTTGTAACCCAGCAGAGCGGCCTCCTGATAGCGCAAATCGACGATCTGACGTATGGTCTCGGTGTTATCCCACTCGTCGCCGAAGGCGCGGCGGTTGTAGGCGCGGTATATCTTTTCACGCAGGTCGCGGCGGTCGCTGAACTTAATGAATCCGCCGTAGCTGGGGGCGGACAGGTCAAACAGCCAGCCCTCGACTCCCTTGTCCTTGGCGGCCTGTGCGGCCATATCGCGGATATATCCGGGCAGTCCGGCAAGGTCGGACTCATCGGTCAGTACCATCTGGAAGTTGTTGGTCGATGAGAGTTGGTTCTTCTGATACTGGAGCGACAGCAGGGAGAGTTTCTCGCTGATTTCGCTGTATCGCTTCTTGTCCTCGGGGCTCAGGTTGGCACCGCTGCGCTCGAATGACTTGTAGGTGTCCTCGAGCAACTTAAGCTGATCAGGCTCCAGATTCAGGCTTTCGCGCTGATTATAAACGGTTTTGATGCGCTCAAACAGGGGCTCGTTCAGGCTTACGTACATGGAGTACTCGGTCTGCATGGGCGATACTTGCTCGGCTATCTCCTGGAGCTCGTCGGTGGCATCGGCCTCCAACAGGTTATAAAAAATGGCGCCAACCTTGTTTACAAGGGCTCCTGAGTACTCCAGGGCCTCGATGGTGTTCTGGAAGGTGGGGGCGTCGGGATTGGCCACGATGGCGTCAATCTCCTGCTTGCCCTGGCGGAAGGCCTCCTGGAAGGCAGGCATATAGTCACTGGTCTTGATCTTGTCAAACTGAGGGGCACCGTACGGAAGCGGTGATTCTGTAAGTAAGGGGTTCTGATGCATATTGCAGGCTGTTAACAGTGTAGCGCTGAGGATACACTTGATGATTCTGTGATTCATACTTTTTTGTCTATTATGGATGCGAAGTTACAAAATAATGCTACCTTTACAGAATTAAAGAACTATAATTAAGCTTATGAAAATTCGGGTCCTATTATGTGTTTGCATGCTCCCCGCGCTGGTTTGGGGGCAGAATAGAAAGCCTCAGGCCACTTGGTTCGTGGATGGGGCCAAGGAGAAGTTTGAAAACCGTTCGCATACGGCTCTCGAGGCGTTTGAGCAGGGGCAGAGCGTGATTTATGCCACAAACGCCGTTGACCTTTACCTTACAAACCTTAGAGTTAACAAGACATCGGGCGGTGTCATTGCCGATGACCGCCGCGAGACAGGTGTAAATTCGGCTTTGCTGGCCGATGGCGGCAGCAAGGTACGTCTGGATAAATGCGATGTGCTTTCACACTCGGCTCAGGCCGACGGCGTTACGGCCAGCGGTGAGGATACCAAAGTGATGATAGCGGACGGTACGGTTACCACCAACAGGCAGTTCTCGGTGGGCGTCAGTTCAATAAACAACGCTTTGATTACCGTCAACAAGACCGAGGTGAACACCATTGACCACCAGAGCCCTTCATACTATGTCCATAACGGCGGAGAGATTACGGTGACCGAGGCCATCGGCCTTAATACCGGTCAGGCATCGCCTGCATTTTATGTGGGCGGTGGCAAGATCAGTGCCGTGAAGTGCCGTCTGAATTCGGCAAAATGGACCATCGGAAGCGTCGATTCCGGTTTGTTAGAGGTGAGCTTGAGCGAACTTAAGGCTGGTGGCGTATGCGGATTCCTGGTTTACGGCGCCAATGACAAGGTGCAGGAGACCCGTGCGCTTGACCGTCTGGTGCTGGTAAAGAACAAGATTACCGTGGGCGAGGGTCCGCTGATCCTGGTTACGAACGCAGGCGGCGAGATTTTACTGTCCAAGAACAAGATATCCTGCAAGGATGACGTGATTATTGCAGTCAAGGCCGATGAGTGGGGCCCCAAGGGTGCAAATATGGGTAACGCATCAGTTGACCTGAACAATCAGTCTCTGAGCGGTGACATTTACGTGGACAGCATCAGCAGCCTGGAACTGAACCTGAACAAGGGCGGCAAGCTGAACGGCAAAATCACCGGTAATCCGTGTGACGGCCGCGTGGTGAACGTGAATCTTAAGAAAGGCGGCTCATGGACCGCTAAGGGTGATGTCTATGTGAACCGCGTTACGTTTGAACAGCCTCTTAAGAAGGGTCTGAAGCAACTCAAGGGCAAGCATGTGATCTACTACGATGCCGATGATCCCTACAACGAGCCTCTGGGTGGTAAGGAACACAAGACATCGGGCGGCGTATTGCGTCCTATGAAAAAATAAGGTATGAAGAAGCTGTTGTATACTTTCCTGGCTCTGATGCTGGTGCTGCCGGTGGCGGCCGAGGATTCGGAGATTGCGTTTGAGAAACTGCCTGAGAAAGCTCAGAAGGTGGTTAAGCAGGCTTATCCGGAAGGTAAGGTCAAAAAGGTGGAGATGGAGCGTCGCGCCAGCCTGATCCAGTATGAGGTCAAGATGGCTGGCGGAACTAAGCTGCAGTTCTCAAAGGACGGCACTCTCACAGAGTGTGAGTGCACCAAGGAGGCTGTGCCGGCGGTCCTTATTCCGGCCAAGATAAAGGATTTCATGGCCAAGGAGTTCCCGGACAGGGAGATCCGCCGTTTTGAACATGACAGCAAACTGTATGAACTGTTGCTTGACAACGGTGACGAGCTGAGTTTTAACAGCTCGTTCAGACTCATTGATATTGACCGTGCGGAGGTGCTGAAATGAAGATGTTGTTTTTAAAGAGGTTAAGTAGGGCAGCGTTGGTGGCATCGGCCGTCATCATGGTGAATTCGTGTATTTTCAAGAGCGAGGTTGACCACCATATCAACAGGACCGTTCTTGTCTATATCGGGGCCGACAACAACCTGACCAACACGGCTAACTCGAACATCTACTCAATGAACAGCAACAT
>Ga0310786_10005287_pt1 | contig 17610 bp, 15 predicted proteins | sample AusTroGonzalo_MG_FD_203881 | JGI IMG/M metagenome (GOLD analysis project Ga0310786, IMG submission 203881) | Bovine rumen microbial communities from tropical cattle in Woodstock, Queensland, Australia - Gonzalo_03 (v2) (version 2) | ecosystem: Host-associated > Mammals > Digestive system >... | reverse complement strand
TCTCGTGGCATTGGTGCTTGTCATGCCGATGCTCATGAGAAAGAGAAATAATGAGACATTTCAATCATGAATCTCACGAAGAAAATTTAAGGAATAAGAAAAACTCCATAACTTACACTTTTCGATGCGGACTCTTCTATTCCAACATCTTGTTTCTGCATGAGACCCCGTGCTCCATGCAGTACTCCTGCAGAAACTCTAGGTACATCCCCTCCTTGTAGGAATTAAAGTGCTTGTTTGGTGCCATATTCGCCAATTATCTGATTCGTGGGTACAAAGGTACAAATAATCATCGAGAAACACAAAGCTATTTATTTCTTTCCTATTATATAGTAGGTAGAAAGCGAAAATGTTACAGGAGGGAGTTAAGACTTCGCTCGACCAAAGGACGCTTGCCACCAAATGAATGCAAGAATGATCGACAGAAATAAACCCCGAATAATCTGAAATTGTAAAAAATACATAAATTTGCCCTGTTTTCATTCTCAAATTGAAGATAATTGTATATCTTTGCAAATTAAAAGAGATGAAAATAAGGCGAATTTGGTGGCTGAAAGTACCATAAGCTTTAATTCACTAATTAAACTATTATAGAAGATGGCGATAGACGATCCAAAGATAAAACTAAGAGGCTATTTTGAAAATGCCTGTGAAATATTGGGAGTAAATCTTAAGAGTATTCCTTTTGTATATGACCATATAGGAGAGCGCTTCAGAACTCTCGTCGGTATTTGCGAGACAAATGGTAACTTTGTGAAGATTGGAAAATTGAACCAAAACTTATTAACATGCCAATAAATATCATAAACCAGCGATTGGATTCTGCAACTTTTCATCAATTGAAACATCTTCGGGATTTGGAGATAAATTTCAATGGTCGGAATGTAACAGGCATCTTTGGCGTGAATGGATGCGGAAAATCATCTATACTTCATGCACTGGCTTGTTTTTATCGTTCGTTGAATATTGGGTCAGAATCAAACTATTTTACTCGTTTCTTTAAACGAGTGGGAACTGAGGCTTGGGAGAATAGTAATATGACCGCTATTTTTACTATTAATGGTTCTTCTAAAACAATCATATATAAGAAGGGTACAGATCGTTGGGTACCTCGAATGGAAAACAAGCCTAAACGTGACACTTATTATGTGGGCATTCACACATGTGTACCAGCAATCGAGAAAGAGCCGTTAACCAGAACAAGTTTTCACATGAATAGTCTCGGTAATATTGACAACCATGAAGTTGTGCTACAAGCCTTTTCAAACATCATGAACCGAGATTATGACACCGCAGAACGAGAAGATTATCTTAATAAAAGATACACTCGGGTAAGGCTTCATGATGCTGCAACTTATACGTCTCTTTCAATGGGGGCAGGAGAACAGCGATTGTTGTATATTATAGAGCTACTTTATCATGTGCCTGATTACTCACTCATTCTCATTGACGAGTTGGATTTGACACTTCATACCCTTGCTTTAAACAGACTTGTTGATTTGATAGTCCTGCTATCAGACCAAAAGCATTTACAAGTTGTTTTTACTTCTCATAGAGAAGAATTAACGCGAAGGAATGACATTAACATAAGACATATCTGGAATCCGGCCAACGTTGAACAGACATTCTGCCTTGATCATACTACTCCAGCTTGTCTGTGTCGATTGACAGGAACAATGGAAAAAAGATACGAGGTTTATGTGGAAGATATTTTGGCTTCAAGTATAGTGAAAGAAGTGCTACAAGACCACGGTATACTAAATTGTACAAGGATCATCATTTACGGTGATGCAGGAAATGCATTCACAATTGCTGCTGGATTGGAATTGCAAGGAGGAATAGATGGGAAAAAACTTATCCTCACTGATGGAGATTTATATCGAACAGATGAGGAAAGGATGAAACAGATGAAACGAAAATTCGGCGGTAATGAGGTTTGGAAAGATGCTGTGAGAACACATGCTTTGACAGCGATAAAAGAATTGAATCTTCCGACAGATGAGCAACCTGAGCACTTTCTGTGGACTTTACTCAAAACCAAGCAGGGAGAATTGGCAGATTTAGCTAATCATGTTAATCGTTCTCCTGATGACAAGCACCACTATTTATATGACATCTTTGAGATGCAGGGGGAAGACAAGGGAACATTTTATCGCAATGTAGTGAAAGCTGTCAAGAGCGACTCTGCATGGCCAACTTATATAAGCGCGATAACAGATTGGATAGTTAGTTTAGAACAATATTGATGAGATATATTATATGTTTCAGCTAATTGCGATAAGACCGTTTGAGAATTGTAGAAGGCACATAAAAAAATGTCTGAAATCTGATTCTTTCTACTATTTCTGTGATTTGTTTGTAATCCGTCAAGATGGAAGCATCATCAGAAATCAAGATGGAAAAGATATCGATAGTACTTTTTTCAAAGTAAACGGTGGCGATACGAATATCATGCTATCGGCTATTGTTGGTAAGAATGGTGACGGGAAAAGTACTATCGTTGAACTTATGATGAGACTCATCAACAACTACACATGTAATGTTGAGGGGCTGATGACGGATGTGAATCCCACTATTAAGGTTGAAGGCATTGCCGCAGAATTCTATTATCTCTTAGATAACGCGATATATCGTCTATTCGATAGAGAAGGGCATGGCGAGGTTAAATTGGAAAAGATTGCAACCTTGGGAGAGCAAGGAAATTTGATAATGCTGGTAGAACCAGAGGCCGTTGATAACCATAATCAGCTTGCAAACCAATTTTTCTACACCATGGTGTCGAACTATTCTCATTATGCCTACAACATATTTGACTTTAAGAAAGAGTGGTCCAGAGTAGAAGAAATGGGAAATAATGATAACGAAAGATGCTGGTTATATTATATTTTTCACAAGAATGACGGCTACAGAACTCCATTAGTGCTGAATCCCTACAGAAACCAAGGGAACATAGACATCAACAATGAGGCCTATCTTAACCGACAACGGTTAATTTCATTGTTTGTTGATGCTGATGAGCCACAAGCCAACAGACCGACATTCAGATGTATATATGGAAAGACAGCAAGATATGCCACAATAGAAGATTCCGAAGAATCTAAACTACAACAGAAAACCATCATAGATTTCTTTACTGCTTGCAAAAAAGATGAACTGTTGGTAAAGGAAATTAACAAAACATTAGAAATCAATGAAAATATTGTAGAACATGGAAACATTATAGAGGGATGCCTGCAACTTCTTCGATATATTCATGCCAATTGGATACATGGTAACGAACAACTACTACAGGTTATAATGGAGTGGGATGAAATGGAGAAGAATAGATATAATTCCCTGAATGAGGATAGAGGATTCCTGACAGACAGAAGCGACATAAAACGTTGGCTGGAAGCCTTGACTTCTGTAGACTTTGGAAATGGCAGCGAACAAGAAAAGGTTTATTATGTGGATGCAATCCGTCCATATAGTCATTTCAATCTTGCCCAACTACAGAGGTTAGGGCTTATTAAGTATATATGCTACTTATTAGGTGGACATGCAGAAGAGTTTTATCCAGGAATAGATCGTTTCGATTTGACTATGGATGAAATAGCATGCCCTTATGAGCAGTTAACACGAGACAAAAAGTGCCAGCATTACATCGTTTATAAGATTATATCCATTTTTGAGACTTATCTGGAGGACTATAAACGGCCTTGTAGAATGTATGATGGAGCAGTAATTAGAGAGAATACAATCCCCAATGCCTATGTGGCTAATGCTGTCGTCAAATTATGGGATGACATGAGGTACAGACCGTCACATATCAATCTCAAATTAAGGCAGGCTCTCTTCTATAGGCAGCACTACCTCAGAGAGGATAGGGACGTGTTCAGAGAGAGAATGACACTTGACGAACTGAAAGATGTCATCGAGAATTCACAAGAACTTGAACAATTGCCGCCGCCTTTCCTCACTGTAGATATTGTTTTTGTCAGCAATACAAACCATTTGGAAGAGATTTCCATGGAAACACTTAGCTCTGGAGAACGGCAAAGATTAGCATCACTGAGTGGTGTAGTGTATCATTTGCGAAACATTGATTCGATTGATGAGGAACGCATACAATACCATCATATTAATATTGTTCTGGAGGAGATTGAATTATATTTCCACCCAGAATGTCAACGAGCATTTATAAAAGAACTTATTGAGGCCATTGAGCATATAGGGTTACAAAGTATTAAGAATGTAAACATATTATTTGTAACACATTCACCGTTCATTCTTTCTGATATACCCAAGACAAATGTACTTCTGTTAGAGAAAGGCGTTCCTGCAAGCGAGGAAAAGAAAAGACAATTGACTACTTTCGGGGCAAATATATATGACATGTTGAAAACTGGTTTCTTCTTAGATGGACCTGTTGGAGCTTTTGCTGAATATGTTATCAAAAATGTTGTAAAGAGCATCCGAGCAGAACACGCCCCAGAGTTGTCCATTGAGGATATTAAAAAACGAATAGAACTAATAGACGAACCTATTATGAAGCAACTTCTGATAGATGAGTATACCAAGAAATATGATAAAGAGTTAAAACGTCTTTATTTAGAAGAAGAATTAAGAAAATTGGAGAGGGGAGAGAACCATGTGGAAGCTTAAACAACCGACTGCAATTGATTTGCAGAATTATGAAAATATGATGTTACAAGATTTGTATGACAGGGTCAATAATTGCGTCATAGAAGTGATTAAGAATAATCTTTTGCCAATACTTCCAGACGGCACCAAAGATAAAAGGATATTGAAGATGTTGTTAACATCGAATGTCTATGAATCATATCAGGAGAGTGAACGATTGATGGGACTTATTTTCAACGGCTACACAAGGACTGAGTTAAATCTTTATTTCAAGGCTGAACACACTAAGCAAGTGTCAAGGACGGAGGCTCAGAATAATCTTATAACCAAGTATCAATCTACAATGAAAGAACTTGTGACTGTGATTGGGTATAAGGACGCTTTTGCTAATGTTAAGAATGCTTATCAGGTTACTGACTGGAAGGGAGCCAATGCCTGCACATATTGCAACAGAAGCTATATTTTCACTATATCTACAGGACTAAAAAATAAAGATAAAGTGGCAAGACCAGAGTTGGATCACTGGTATGCTAAGAGCAAATACCCATTATTGTCTATGAACTACTACAATTTGATACCAAGCTGTAGTGTCTGTAACAGTTCAGTAAAGGGTAGCACGAGTTTCGATGTGAGAACACATGTACATCCATATTTACAAAAGGCATATAACCCGTCATTCAACTTCTGTTATAATCCTGCTGCCCCCAAATGGGAACAGATAACCATTGATGACAGACAGTCATCAGAACGAGAGAAGAACACCGTGGATGCGTTTAAGTTGAGAATTGTCTATAATTGTCATGCTGACCTTGAAGCAAAAGAATTATATGACTTGGCTGTAAGTAACGGACCAAGATATATCAAAGACCTGCTAAAATTGTTGTCAATCAATTATTATGGAAAGAATGAACAGGATGTTTATCGGATGATATTTGGTACAGAACTTGCCCCACAGCGATTTGGTGAACGTCCTATGAGCAAGTTTAAACATGACTTATTAAAACAGATGAAAGTATTGAAAAATGGGCATTACATGTAGAATTCAGAAAGCCACCCCGAAGGGTGGCCAATGCAGTAAGTATCCATTCACTACCGCCGTCGCGGAGAAAGCACAGGATACTCTTGTACCAGTACATAAAGTAGTGGGATGCCGAAGCATGGATGAATGTACCAGATTTCCTCCAGACTCGTTGAGTTTTCTCCCCACCGGGTACTACGGCTTTATTCCGTTGGATGACCTCTTTACAGATATGAATCAGTCCAGCCTCCCGCAGAAGGTGTGTCCTGAACATCCATTTATTTTACGTCGCTACCCCACATAGTCCGACGGTCAATCTTTGACGATGCAAAATTACAAATTATTTATGAAATATCCAATAGAAATCAAAGGAAAAACAAATAAACAGGTCACAAAACTGAATCTTTCAGGCCGAGGTCTGAAGGAATTCCCTGAAAATGTATTCGAATACACCAACCTAACAAAGCTAGTGCTCAGTAACAATCGAATTAAGGTAATACCAAAGGAAATCCTTAGATTAAAGAAACTGAAGGTTCTTGATTTGGCAAACAATGATATTACGATTCTCCAAAGTGCGGTCTTCAAATTACCGAAACTGAGAACTTTAAATGTATATGGGAACAAAATAAAAAAATTCCCTAAACAGGTTTATGACTCGAGTATCCAAAAAGTGATAGTTGGTCGAAATCCAATTTTCCCCGAAGAAATGGCAAAACTCGAAAACTTCTGCGAGGTGGTTCATACTACAATAGAAGAAATAAATGTCCAGTCCTCAGAAGTATTGGGAGAGGTTTCCCGAGAAGAGATAGTTAACACTAAAAACGAAAATAAAATGGAGAAGAAACATAGTATTTTTATTAGCTATTCACACGAAGATATAGAATGGCTGACCAAGGTATTAAAGTACTTGAAACCATTACAGAGATTCTACGACAATATGGAAGTGTGGAGTGATGTAAAAATCAAGGCAAGTGATGTTTGGAAAGAAGAAATAGACAAAGCATTAAATCAAGCGACAATAGCAATATTGATAGTTTCGCCCGATTTTGAATCCTCTGATTTCATTACCAACGAAGAACTTCAGCCACTTTTGGAGAAGGCACAGAAAGAGGGTACTAAAATTATGCCTTTGATAGTAAGACCATGTGCTTACTTTGAAGAAAACGGATTATCAAAATATCAGGCAATCAACGATCCAAAACTACCTCTATCAGGAATGTCTGGGTATGAACAGGAAAGCAAGTTGGTTGAGATGGTGAAGGTCATTAAAGAATTAATAAAGCAATGATTATAGTGTTAGCAATCGATAAAGTACAATTACTTGTAATTAATGATTGCTTACACAATAGCCACACATAGGAATAAAAAGCCCCGACCAATTGCGGTCAGTGCTATATTGCGTTAATTTCTAAAACACCTATTTGGTTTGGGGGACATTCATGTCTCTTACCAAGAAAGGAATCTCTTTAGTGGTTCCGTCTATACTAAATCTGATAATGTATTTTCCGGATTCAGGAATAGGAACATTATTTGTACGGAGAATAACATTTGAATAAACAGTCTGACCAATGTTACCTTTAGTTTCTACACGGGTCTTAAAATGAGGAATCAAAGCCTCTTTGCCTGTATCGGATTTGAATGCACTGATTCCGACATCATGTCCTTCTTTATCCTCGTTCTCAATGATGGTTTTTACAACTATCGCCATTTCAGGGTGAACTGCAGGGAAACTCGATGCTGTAATTTCATTGAAGGTACCCACTATTACAAGCTTTCCTTACATTCTTGTGCACTATCCACAAGGTAAATATTTGAATGTCCATAATTAACCGTTGTTTTTATTCTCAATCTTTTTGATTTCGTTAGCTGGGAGAAACTTCGAGGTTATAGCTGCAAAAGGATATTTTATGATAGCTAACGTGTATTTCGGGCAAAAAATAAGATGCCCTCCATGAGTAGATGTCTGTCCTTCCTTCACCTCTACAGGCAGACGTTTTTTAGCATCAGAATACACTGTAATTGCAAAAGCTTTCAACTTGTCTCCCAAATCACGATGTAGCGTAACACCTACACTATTCGCATATTTATCGTGTGTATCACGCTGTTCATCTGTCAAATTGACAGTTTCCGTTATTTCTGCGCTGCAATTTCTTTCAAGTTCACAGACCATCATAACTTTTTTCGTTATTGTCAAAGGTAAAAAAATAGTAAAGGGCCGCTGAAACTTAAATCATTATCGATATATGTAAAGATGGGGTTATAGATAAAGGTTCAATATCATTCCTGATTGGAAGACCTAATTTATTTCAATTTGGGCAAATTCCCCCTTTAATAAAAGTTAAATACGTTAAAACTTCGACATTTTATGCAGCCGCAGAATCCCATTCGTCACTTTTCTACCGTTTAATTTACAAATAACTGTATCATAATTAGATACGGATCACCACAAAACTAAACCACAATAAGGAAAAAAGACGATTTTGTTTTCTATGACATTATTTCGTTGCATCCATGACAAATGTCTGCCAATTTGACAATGTTTTAAATTGCTGTGACCCATTTCGATACAACTTTTATAATCAAAGTATTTGGCATTGTTTTTGCTTCAATTTATTTGGGAGTAATGTTGCTCCCAATAAAAGTTTATCGCCTATGGCTAAAATCCATTTTTTAAACGTTGATGAAGGTGATTGTTCTATTATTCAGCATGACAATGGAAAGGTTACCATGATTGACATATGTTGCGGAAATATTATTGAGCAACAGCCCTCTATCGTTGCTTTTTGCAATGAGTCTGCCAATTCTGTCAAAGGAAACTTCAATATGAAGGCCTATCCAACGAATCCCGTGGAATATATAAAAAGATGGCATATGCCAAGCATTTTTAGATACATTCAGACTCACCCGGATATGGATCACATGGACGGATTGAAGAATCTTGCAAACACTATATCCATCATGAATTTTTGGGATACGGCAAACACTAAGGTGCAGAGTTTTGACGAGCACGGCAATTGTGGACGTTATAAGAAAGAAGATTGGGACTGCTATCAGCGATTACGCAATAGTGTAGACAATCCAAAATCTTTGATATTCTATGATGGAACTATTGCTAAATACTTTGCTGAGGATGATAATGGCGTATTATCTGACGACTATCTCAAGATACTATCTCCAACGAAAGAGCTAATAAAATCAGCAGAGTCGGCAGAGGATTGGAACGACTCTTCATATGTTATTCTCTATTGTGTTCAGGGGCGAAAAATCCTTTTTTGCGGAGATGCTGGGATGGGGACAATAAACCATCTGCTTGAAAAGCATCAGACTGACATCTCTGATTTGGATGTTTTGATTGCACCTCATCATGGTAGGGATAGCGACAAAGACTTTTCCTTCCTTGATGTTATGAAACCTAAGTTAACGCTTGTTGGAAATGCCAAATGCCAGCATTTGGCATACAACGAGTGGAATCGCCGTGAGTTGGAGCACATCCAGAACAATCAAGGAGGAAACATCTTGATTGACATCCACAATAATGGAGAAATGCATGTGAGTTGTTCCAATAAATCATTTGCGGATGCGTATCGTCTTGAATATTTCAAGAAGGTAGGTGCAATTAAAGACTCTCGCAATATGGGATATTGGTGCCTTCATTATAGAGAAGTAGGGAAATAGACTATGAAACAGATAGATAAAGAGATAAAAGAAAAGCGTAGCAAGGTTTATTATAGCAAGGCACGTATAAAGCCTGCCTATATTTTCCTTGTGGTTCCAATCTTTGTTGGACTCGCCATGGGAATAGACGAGTTCCTTGAAACTAAGATGTGGGGCAAGGCCTTGGTGTATGTCTTGTCATTGGGTACTATCAGTTCTGCACTGTTTTTCTTATTGCGACTTGTGCTAAGAGACATTTCGTTGGTTTATCCTGGCAAGATTTTGTTTTGCGACAGGTTGAAACCGACAACCGCAATGCTTTATGCTGCTGATGATGAGTTTACTGAGGAAAACAAAACAGCTATACGAAAAAAGATCAAATCCAAAAGGGGAATAGACCTTCAGTCGTTAAAGCACAAGACTTACAAGAATAAGAAATATGTAAAGCGTGTTGATGAAGCTGTTAATTGGCTATTGGATGTAACAAGATTCGATGATATACTGTTCGACTACAACTGCATTTATGGTTTTTATCGCAACCTAACAGCGGCAATATTTATGGACGGGATTGTCTTCTTTGCTCTTGCGGCTATTAACATGTGGGGCATGCCACTACCATTAGGACGTTTTTTCTTATGGGGAGGAATCACCTGTGTTGTAATTTCGTTTATTACCACATGGTTTGCATATACAAATGGCAGAAGGTATGCTAGGAGATTATATAACGTCTTCTTGAATTTAGATGATGATAAGAATAACTACTAAAAATTTAAGTTATGGAACACATTATTAAGTATTATCCAGTGGGCAACGCTGATTGCACGCTGATCAAGTTAGATAACGGCAAGACCATTATAGTGGATTGCCAAATATTAGCTGACCTTACCGATGGTCATGGAAAGCAAGTGATGTTTGATGTAAAAGCAGATTTGCTGAAAGAACTGAAAAAGGATGGATTGGGACGTCCTTTTGTGGATCTTTTTATTAGTACGCATCCTCACGACGATCATTGCAAAGGATTTGCTGGGAACTTTTACCACGGTGAAGTGGATGATTACGACAAGGACAAAAATAAGGATGAGATTATCATAGAAGAATTGTGGATTACACCTCGCGGCTTAAATAATAATTTGTCTTCACCTGCTGAAGATATACGCAAAGAAGCGAAACGACGTAGAAAACTATACGATGATGACAAGAACTTCATTGGATCTAAAGGCAACTATTTGAGAATTATAGGATACGATAAAGACAAAGAGTTCGACCGCAGATATTGTTATGTTCCTGGCAAACTCGTAACTACTGTTCATGGATCAAGTCTATCTTGGTTGGAAATCTTTATTCATGCTCCATTTAAAGAAGATGTTGAGACTAGCAAGAAGTATGATAATAAGAACGCAACTTCAGTCGTTGTACAGTTCGGATTTAAAATAGACGGATACACAGGGTACAAAAGCCGCGTGCTGATGGGTGGTGATGCTGAACACGAAATATGGCAACACATACTCGACAATAATACAGATGAAGAAAAACTGAGGTGGAATATCTTCCTTGCTCCTCATCATTGCTCTTGGTCTTTCTTCAATGAACCTGAAAATAAGAAGGAGATTAAACCGTCTGCGGAAGCCATATTGGACAAGCAGATTGGTAATTCTGCTCATATTATAGCTTCTTCAAATGAAATTAAGAACGATAATAACAATCCCCCTTGTTACGAAGCTAAACTGCAATATATAAAGAAGCTGAAGTCTGGTTCTTCACATTTCCTTAATACTGCGACACATAGCAAAGTGGGGAATATACCACAGCCCATTGTGTTTAAGATTAACGAGAACGGGAAGACTTTGAAAGAGAATACTACGGTAGCAGGAGCTACATCTATTTCTAATCCTGCACCAAGAGCTGGCAGATGACAGATTATAATCATAAAATAACAAATGGCTCTACAATTAGAGGTGAACACCTAAAACTTTTTAGAGCCAAGGCAATCTATAAGGCAGCCATTGTACATCCTTACGCAAAGGATGTACAATGTTATGTCAATGGCAAAGGTTATGCCATTATCAAAATGCGCTTGACGCATCTTGAAATTCCTGATGAGCCAGTTTTTGACATACGTGATGAGGAGGAAATTGCAATTATTTGCCATCCAGAAGACGTCGATATACCAGAAGTATATGCGCTTAGAAAAGATTTTCCAACAGAGCTGCCCCATTCAAACGCAAAGCCGTTTACACGACCAGTATCACTATGTGTGTCGGATGTGGCATTTGCTGATATACGACCGCTATTTAATGCGCATGATTTCTTAAATTCCATAAGACGTTGGTTTAGCCTGAATAGCATAAACAAATTGCATGAGGTAAACCGCCCATTAGAGGTTTTCTTCGGGTTTCAAGAGGTTTGTTGTATTTTGAATGAATGCTCAGGTGGTAATCCATACATTAAGTACTCCTCAAAGACAAAGAATTCTTCTACATTGGAGTTTGTTGAGAAAAGTAAAGCCACTCACTATTTGATCGGTATTCCTACAGAAAAAATCCATGCAAGCAATTTTGTACGAATACCCCGAACAATGGGAGACTTGAAGGACGTTCAGTCAACAGACCAATTCTCTTTGACGGATAGTCTCTTGGCTGTATTAACAAAAAGTGTAGCAGGAAATGCGACGCTTCCGTTAGTTATATCGATCTATATCACTCAGACAAGCAAAGATGATAAAAAGACTTCACAAGAATTGTTCCTCATCAAGACAAACTGCCTTCCTAAGGATATAGTACATAAAAAGAAGGTTCTTGGCAAGGACGCGTTTGAAAAATGGTTTTATGAATTGTCGGTAGAAGTGGTACTTCTAGATTTCATGACCTCACGTTATGGAAATGCCATTAATAATGGAATAAAAGACAACTTCAATAAAGTGAGTGTTGTCGGGACTGGCACACTTGGATCTGCAGTAATCGACCATTGGGTGAGACAGGGATGCTCCGAAGAAATCAATTTAGTTGATTGTGATATATTACTACCACATAATCTTAGCCGTCATACGCTTGCAACTGACAAAGTGATGACTTCAAAGGTTCGTTCCATCAAAGACACCTATCATGGCATCTTATTTCAGAAAATAAATGCCATAGAAGGAAACTTTCTAACGTTAAACCGAAATGATAGAGAACGTCTATTTAAGAACACGGAGTTGGTAATGGATTTTAGCACTTCCATAGCGGTTGAAAGGAAACTTGCAAATGACGAACGCACTTTCCGTAGATGTACCTCATTCTTGAACCCTAAGGGTGATGATGTTGTATTGCTAATGGAAGACAAGGAAAGAAAATCTCATCTCGACTTGTTGGAGATGGATTATTATCGTAACCTGATAGTTGATGATAGGTTTTCTCAACATTTGGAACAGACAGAAACTGTGCGCACAAATACTTTCAGTTGCAGATCAGAATCGATGATTCTTAACTATGAGAATGTACGTGTGTTGTCGGCAATTATTTCAAAGCAAATAAGGAAACATTATACATCGGGGAAAGCTTGTTTGAATATTTGGCACTTTGACGCTGAAAATGGGACAGTGTCAAGTTTTCCGATAACAATAACAAATTGGCGTCATGAAGTATTGGACGGTATTCAAATTTATATTTCCGATGCCGTAGAAAAGGAAATACAAACAATGGCAGCCGCATCGTTAAATAAGGAAACAGGCGGATGCCTATTTGGTAATTATGACCGCGACCATAATAGTATTTATGTATATTACATGGTTCCAGCCCCAGAGGACAGCATTCATAGCCCCGTGTCGTTTGTTCGTGGATTTAAAGGATTAACTCCGGAATATGAGAAGATAACGAAATTGACATATCATCAAGTGAGATATTTGGGAGAGTGGCATTCACATCCCAATATGCCTAACACTCCAAGCGTAACTGACAAAAAGCAGTTTGAAGAATTGTGGGAGGAACAGCAATCACAGGACTTGCCTTTTGTGCAAATGATATATGGCAATAATGGATTGTTTGTTACTGCTGCAATGTGAGTTTCAGTTCAAAGGTTATATACAAAAGGATTGTCTAATTCATCTGAGGACAATCCTTTTTTCGTATGTTTATAAGAAGTGCTATAATATTCACAGAAGTCATAGACACAAACTAATGGATATAGACCAAAGGACAAACACAGTCAAAAAATGCACAAATGCTTTGCATTTTGTAGTTTAAAAGTGTTAAAGATGTTAAATATTTATCTTTTTAGGCTTCTTCAGAATTCTCGGCATCACTTTTCTACCGTTTAACACGCAAATCGTTGATATAAAACGACTTGCAAATACTATGGATGTAGTGGGTTGTCTTCTGTTATTTTTTCCGAATCATTATTATCCATCGGAGATTTAGTTTTCCATGGCTGTAGTGAGTTGAAATCATTGGTTATCCCTAATAGTGTCACAATAATGGGACATTCAGTTTTTGAAAATTGTACAGGATTATCGTCTGTTATTTTAAGTAATCAAATTGATAAAATAGATTATCGTACTTTCTATAATTGTAATAATCTGGAGTCTATTATTATTCCAGAAAGTATAACGAAAATTGGTACAGCGTGCTTTGACAAATGTGACAAACTAACAAGTGTCACATTTCATTGTAAGGAGATTGGTGGTAGCTGGTTTTCCAGCAATAATGACATCAAAACTGTTGTTATAGGTGATGAGGTAACTATTATTAATGATTTTGTTTTCCAAGAATGCATTAATCTTACAAATGTGACAATCGGAAAGAATATAGAAACGATAAAATATGGTGCTTTTTATGGCTGTAGAAACTTACAGAATGTATATTGTTATGCTGAAGAAATCCCGTCTATGTATAGTGAAGTCTTTTCTCGCTCAAACATTAGTGATGCCATACTTCATGTGCCTGTAACGTCTATCGAGTCGTATAAATCAACCTCGCCATGGAGCGAATTTGGTAATATAAAGCCATTGACAGAGGAAGAGACGGACATCTGTCAACTAAACGTAAACACACCTCTCAATGACTCGAAAAATGTGTGGTACACTCTTGACGGTAAGAAACTTGATGGAAAGCCGCAAAAATCGGGCATCTATATCAGAAATCAACAAAAAATTATAATACAATAGAACAGTAAAAAAAGAGGTTGATTATTCATGCAAAATACCAAATAGACAACGTCGGGAGTGCTATGTGACACTTCCGACGTTTCTCGTTTATTATCGTTTCTCATCACATTTTTGCACCTTTAATACGTTAGTAAATCGATCATCACATGTGATCTCATAGAAGTCCACACCCCTACCTTCCATAATGTTTCGAATAAGTGATTTAATATTCTTATCACAATTGAGTCCAAAATACACTCCTGTAATCTTTAATCCTATAGAAGTTAACGGAATTGAATAATGCTCTTCATTGTTTGTTTTATCATAATAAACCAAACGAACTTCATTCTCGTATTTCCATACTTTGTCTTTATAGAGAAAACATCTTTCATATTCCAGCCTTTCTTTGCGCTCAACAGGATCACTTTTATAAATAACTTTATCAATCCGTCCGATAGCATATTCATCTTTTATTCCATTCTTAAGTAAAGGACTATCTTCGGATAATGAATAACGAATACATATTCCTTGATGACTTTGTGCATAATGTCCCCACATCAATGCTCTTAAATAAGGTTCTGTAGCATTCTCTTTCGTTTCGGAAGAATCTCCGACAAAACATCGAATTCGGACTTTTGTCAATTCCTTTATATATGTATCAACAAAGAAATTTCCAGTATTCTTATATTGTTCGGGAGCCCATCTAATATCAGAGAGAATAAGGCAATCAAAAGGGTCATTAAAACTCTCAGGAGAAGAAACACATATTTTCTCTTCTGATAATTCTGATAGCATGTGGATGTTAGGCTTCTTGAAAGAATAAAGATTCTTGCTTATGAACTTTCTGCCTTCACATTTTTCCTTTCTTTCAATTAACCCCCTTACAAATTCCTGCATCAAAAGTGTGGAATACTCGCGTAATTTGACATTTTTTTGTTCTGATAAAATTTGGGAGAAATCAAAAGCCACACTCCTATAATCGTCCCCATCCGGTCTTTTGTATGAAAGCAATTCTTCTTCTTTTATGTATGCCTCAATAAAGGATATGACATTGCTGATATCCTCTTTAGGATACATAAGAGTTCTCTGCAATATGTTTTTTGCATCACTTACCAGTTTTTCATTCCGAATAGTGGTGATAGCCTCTTGTGCCTTGCCCTCACCAATTAACGTGACAATAGCAGATATACATTCTTCTTTTGATTGTTTCATTTTACTAAATAAAAATCTTTGTGTTATGACTGTTGTGTGGATTTATGACGTACTCTTTTTTCTTAATGTTTTCTATTGCAAAATTACGGAAAAGGATTGGAATGGACAAAGAAAATGGAGAAAAAATGAAAAAGAATTGTAGAGGAATAATATTAAATATAGAGAAGAAAGCAGAAGAGAGCTTGTGCATTTTGCATGGGTTCTTTTTTGTACTTATTGCCGACCTAAATTTCTTTTTCACTTAATTTTACCAAATAAAGAATGGGCTGTTGCTAATAAAAAATAAAGCCTGAAGAATTTCAGATTTTTTCGCACTTGATTTTGTACTAAGTGCGAGAGGAATGCATACATTTGCCGTCGAAAGTTGACGACTGAGGGAAGTCGATGAATAGATTGGTCAGCACCAATCAGTCAAGTGGTCAGCACCAACTCTTCAATTGGTTAGCACCAATCACCAAATTGGTCAGTACCAACTCTTCAATTGGTTAGCACCAATCACCAAATTGGTCAGTACCAACTCAACAATCGGTAAGTACCAACTCAACAACTGGTCAGTGCCAATCTTTTAATTGGTCAGTACCATTATATAAATTATTTATTAACACTCAAACCGTATTTAGTATGACTACATTGAAATTGAAAGTGGCAAAGTCCAAGCGGATTAACCCACAGACCAAACAGTTGGGCTTCGCAGCCCGAGTATTGACCAACGGAACTGCTGACTTCGACGACATTGTGAAGGAGGCTGGTCACAACACGACTATGCACAAGGCAGAGCTGCGCATGGCTTTCGAACTCTGCATGGATTCGGTGGCAGAGATGCTGAAGCAGGGCTACATCATCGACTTGGGTCCTATCGGCAAGCTCTATCCAAGTTGTTCGAGCGGCTGGTACGAGAAAGCCGAAGACCTGAAGCTCGAAGACGTAAAACCAGGACTTTACTACCGAGCTGGCGAAGAAGTGGAGAGCGCTATCAAGAGTGCCAAGCTCGTGTGGGCAAAGGCATCGGATGAAGAGGAGGAAGAAGAAGGTGGTGGCGGCACTCCAAGCGGTGGTGATACACCTGGCAACGGCGGCAACACCAACAATGGTGATGATGATGTCATCCCAGGCTCTGGTGGCGGCGAGAACACGGGCGGCAACGGAACTTTAGTCGATGATCCCGACGGGGATTAAAAAAACTGGAAATGACAGGAGAGGTGGTCAGTGATTGACCGCCTCTTTTTTGTGCCAGATACCATGTTTGTGGTAGATGTATCCCTCATCAAAGGGATTTCGGGGTAGAGGAAAAGGCCGTACCTTTGCACCGAAATTCAGAAATACAAGAATTGTTACACATTAAATAATATAAAGGATATGAAGATTAAAGCATTTTTGATAGCAGCATTGGCAACGGTGGCACTCACGGCGGGTGCAGCAACGTCGCAGAACGACGGTGTGATTACAGTGAAAGTGAACAAGGCAAGCAAAGCTTTGGTGGAACAGTGGATTGAGGAATACAAGGCCGTGAATCCCAATGTGCAGATTGCGCTTGTGAGTGGCAAGAACGCTGATGCCGACCTGACCCTGGTGAGCAGTCACCAAGAAGGTGTGAATGTCACCTACGTAGGCCGTTATGCCCTCCTTCCTGTCACTTCAACAGAAAATCCTCTCTTGAATGAAATCCAGAAGAAGGAGTGGAAGAGTAAGGACATCAAGAACCTCTTCTTCACGGCTGAAGACCTCGACGAAGAATATGAGGAGGAAGTGGAAGGCAAGAAGAACAAGTTGAAGGACAAGCTCACCGTCTATTCAGGCAGTGGCAAGGCTTCCCTCTCGGGCATCTTCGCTTCTCACTTCGGACGCACCACTGACGATTTGCGTGGCAATCGTATTGCTGGTGATGATTTCTACCTGCTCTCTGCCATCAACGAGGACAAAGCTTCTGTCACTTTCAATGCCTTGAGTAACCTCTACGACCTCTCATCACGCACTCTCCGCAGCG
>Ga0310786_10005286_pt1 | contig 17615 bp, 18 predicted proteins | sample AusTroGonzalo_MG_FD_203881 | JGI IMG/M metagenome (GOLD analysis project Ga0310786, IMG submission 203881) | Bovine rumen microbial communities from tropical cattle in Woodstock, Queensland, Australia - Gonzalo_03 (v2) (version 2) | ecosystem: Host-associated > Mammals > Digestive system >... | reverse complement strand
CATCTCGCCACCATCAGAGCGCGTTTCTTTTCTTCTTCAGCAGCTTTCTTTTGAGCCTGCTCCAATTCGCGGGCAGCTTTCTTCTGGGCCTCTTGCGCTTCTGACGTGTTCTTTACTTCGCCTCCGAGTTTAATAATCTCGGTAGCAGCTTTTTCTTGAGCTTCTTTGTATTTCGGGTCAGCGTATGTGGCGTAAGCTTTTCCATAGGCATCATATAGAGCCTCCTGCGCGGATAAATTCTTCTTTTTAACATCGGCTTCAGTGATGGCGCCACTCTTCAATTCAAGTGCGGCTTTGTCGATGGCTTGCTGATAGTTGAGCAGGGCATCATTGACAGCTTTTTGCGCTTTGTCCTTATCTGTTTCTTTTTCGAATCCAGGTTTGATGCCCTCCAGTCGGTTGATGGACTTATAAGTTCCAGCCTGCTGAGAGAACGATTGCGTCATGGCAGCGGCACGCTGGTCAATAAGCTCGTTAATCTTCTTGAAGAGTTCTCCGTCGTCCCTGAATACGTTCCAGTTCTTGTATGCCGTGTAAGGGTTTACAGCCTCGTCACGCAGTCTCGTCGTATAAGCAACGCCTGAAGAAGTAGTCTGTGTGAGTGTTTTTGTGTGCTCACTCTCAAACTCATAGTATTTCTTTGCTTTGTCGAGACGATCTTTGAAGACATCATAGTTGGCCGTTCCTTCCAAGAACTCTTTCCTGCTCATACCGAGGCGCTGTGCCTGTTCGTTGTACAGTGCTTCGATGGCCCTGGTGGTAGCTGCAACTTCCTTCTTAATGTAGGTATTGAGCGTCTTCATGCCATTTTCAAGATGACGCTCCAATGCTTTCAACTGCGCGTTAGTCAGCAGTTGACCGTTTTGCATAGCGGCAGGGCGCCCGTCCAATGGAGCTATGTATCGCTTTGTGCGAATCATGGCTTGCATGCGGGCGTTCTCAGCTTGTTGTACTTGAATAGCTGGGTTATTAAGAGCTTTTTGTGTAGAAAGCGCATCAAGCGCATCGTATGCTTCAGACGCAGCTTTTACTATCTGATTGATTCTTCCAAGGAATCCGCTAACATCGCCAGTATTGAGAGCCGTCAAGAAACCTTCGTAGGTACTCTGTGCAGAATATACCATACGATCCCAATCATCCAGATTCTGTTCTGATGCAAAGAAGGCATCCTTTGCCACTTCCAGCGCACCTTTTGCAGCGCCAAGTGCAGCACCCCATCCAGCCAACTTGGTGATATTGATTCCAAGGGCAGACGTGAGACCTTCAAGTCCTCCGGCAGTCTTATCCTCCGACTGCTTAGTATTGCCCAATTCTTGATCAATGCTTTGCAGTTCGCTTTTGGCATCATTGATGCGTCCCTTCAGGATTTCCAGCTGCTTATTCAGAGTTTCGCCAAAACCTCCTTTAGTGTTCTTCTCTTCGTCGCTCAGTGAATTGTAAACTGCGCGTAAATCAGTGAAGGCAGATGTCAATTCGGCCACACGCCCGCGTGCAGTCTTTGACACCGTTTCCATGCTTCCCAGGCTTTCGACGTATTTCCTTGTGTTTCCAACCAGACGACCGATAACATCGCCAGCCTCATGCTGGTATTGAACGAAATGCTGCAAGCCTTGCGCGGCTCGCTTTATTTTCGCATCATATTCAGAAGAGTCGACTTTAAGTCGTGCAACTAAATCTGCCATATTCTTTTATTTTTCGATTATATACCTTTGCGCAAAAACACCGCAAAGGTTTACTGTATGGCATAAAAAAACGGGAGCATTCTTTTGTGGAATACTCCCTCAATAATATGCTGCAACCTTTATTCGTTATTTAAGCATGGTACTCGTAAATCAAACTCTTCTCCTATAACCGTCGGTATAATGATTCTCACGCTACCTTTGTGTTGCGTGATGTATGAAACAACCTCGCACACGCCCTTCTTTTTCGCATCGAAGACGCCAGCTACCCGCATTCCGTTGGTCAATTCCAGCATGCAGTCCTCAAATTTCTCTACGAGATTTCCTTCAGAGTCATATAGTCCGATTGTTGCATAGGTTACAAAATTCTGAGTCTTCTTTACCATGCGTCCACTCTTGTCTGGCTGGAACACTTTACCGCCAACGCTAACCCACCATTCATTACCGCCCTCGTAAAACATAATACTCTGAAGGGTTTCCATGTTGTTTATGCGGTATTTTACCATATCAGGTGTTCCTTTCAATTCGTCACCAGGCACTTCTACGCGTTCCCATGTCTGACTATTACCCACCATCGCCATCATCATCATGGCGAACACTAAAAAAATCTTTTTCATAATCTTGTAGTTTTAAGTTGTTGATAATATCTGCCGCAAAGATAGTGAAAAAATCCGAACGATGCGCATCATTCGGACTTTTTCTTTCGCTGACGCTTCGCCTGGCGCATGATGCGGCGGTTCTCGGCTGCTATCAGGTCCTGCATCTCGCGCACCTCGTCCTCGTCGACGGGGGCCACTTGCTTGTCCCAATCATCAAAGTAAAGATGGATGATGTCGGTGGGCAGTTTCTTTTCGGGGTTGCCCATGCAGAACATGGATGCCCACACCTGCATGCGCTGGAGCTGATATTGGAGGGCATTGCGGCGCTGATAGCCTTTCAGGATGCGACGCGCCTCCCATGCCTTGATCTCGTACAAGAACTCACGGCGGGGGATTCCTATCTCGCCTACGAACAGTTGGTATAGGTCGTAGGCGCTTAGGCGTTTTTTGAGTCGTCGGTGTCTTTCTCATCCTTCTTGTCGGCATCGTCGCCCGCTGGGGTGCGGTTCATCTCCATGTATAGACCGATGATAGTGCCCACGGCTGTGCCCATCTCTGCGGCCGTCATGTTGTACATCAGGTCTTTGTCCGTGATGGGTACCTTCTTGTTGACACTCTCGTAGTAGGCTTGCATGGCCGCCATGATCAGGTAGATGCTCTTTCTTGTGTCGGGCATGCGGTTGTCCTGGATGGCTTCGATGGCTTCACGGATAAAGTCGTGAATGTCCTCCTCGGCCAGAATTTTATAACTGATTTCTGTTGCGAAGCAGTAGCCCAGCATCACACTGACCAGCTTCTTGTCGCCGTTCTTTGCGGCGGTCGTGATTTTTACTTCCTTTACTTCCATTGTAGTTCCTTTTAATGTGAATAATGTTACAACGAACAAGAAAAAACATGTTTTAGGTTTACTGAGGATTGGGAAAAGAATTGGAAACAATAGGCAAAAATTCTGCTCAACAATAGGAAATAATTATTTTTTTCTAATTCTTGGATAAAATTATTTCTAATTGTTGCTTATTCTTTTCCAGATTTATTACTTTTGCACTCGCCATAAGGCAAACATTAAAATTCTAAACCATAACATTATGAAGTATTTTTCTTTTTCGGCCCTGGCAGTGGCCGTGATGATGACTGCCGCATGCGAACGACCATTGATTGAGAGTGAAGAACCTGAGGTGGATGACTCTGGACTCGTGGTGCCCGACCAATCACGCGTGAAGAAGTTCACGTTCACCCTGAAGGGCGACTTCAGCAACGAATGGAAGCCCGTGAGCCATCGTGCTGCTGGGTATCTCTCGGCTGATGGCAAAGACCTGACGGATGTCTGGGTGCTCGATTATGTTGGAGGACAACTCGTGCAACAGTTGCACCAGAGCGACAACACGGCCGAGGACTTCGGCCAGCCGAGCATGAATCTGAAGTATGGCGTGCATCATGTGTATTTCATTGCCAGTCGTGGCGGTGGTGCCCAGCTCGACACGGATGCTAAGACCATCACCTTTGACAAAGTGCTCGACACGTTTTATCAGGACTATGAGGTCTCGGTGGTGAGCACGTCGAACGGCAACCGTGCCGTGACGCTTGATAGAGTGGTCACCCGATTACGGTTGACTTTCATTGATGCCGTGGCCGATGGTACTGCCACCATCAGCGTGACGCCAAACACCTGGTATTACGGATTCGACTACACCGACGGCACGCCCACTGCCGCCAAGACTTTCCAACCGATGAGTATCACCATTCCTGCATCCGAGATAGGCAAAACGGGACTTCAGACGAGTATCTATGGCTTCAGCGATTCCGACGAGTGGACCACCGACGTGAGCATCCGCTCGCAGAAGGCCGACCAGACTGTCATCGGTCAGGCCGTGATTAAGGATGCGCCATTCAAGGCGAATCGCATCACGGAATATAGCGGCCAGCTGTTCGGTTCTGAGGGCAAGATGTCTATCTCTCTCAATGACACGTGGGAAGATTCGTTTCAGGGGACGTGGTAAAAAACAACCCCTCCCCGACCCTCCCGAGGGAGGGAGAATGTCGTGGAGGGGTCAAGTTTCTCCCCTCGGGGAGGTTAGGAGGGGGTCAGTCGATTGGATGGTCCTCGGGGTCGGGCTCAAGCGTTTTCAGACGGTCAATCTCGGCCTGGGCAGCATTGATGTCGTCACGCCACTGCTGACGCTCGTCTATCTGGGTTTTATACTCCGTTTTTGTGGCCTTACCCTCGGCAATCTTTGCCGCAATGTAATCGGTGGCCGTCAGACGCGCCTCGCGGTCCAGCACGATGGTCTCCTGGGCGTTGATGGCCTCGATGATTTCTGATTCCTTCATAATCGTTTCAATTTTAAGTGATACTTTTTACATAACCTCGCCCGAAAACTATATTCAGGTTTACTGACCACGCACTGTCTGCGCTGGTCCCACGCCAGCCACTGCCACCACTCGCTGCCGATGGTGTCTTTCAACTGCATGATGCGCTTGTACGACGTGCGGTTCTTCAGCAGACCCGTGTAGGAGTTGACAGTAGAGATGAAGTGGTCGAGGTGTTCGTATTTCTCAATCGTTGTGAGTCTGTTGTACTCCGCAATGCGCTCCAGACATCGTGCCCATGTTCTGTCGTTCAGGATGATGCTCCACGGGTGGATGTGCGAGCCCAGAAACTCAAGACCATGCTGATAGGGTTGGTCGTAGAACTTCTTTTCGTTCAGTCGGATACCCTTCGCGGCCAATCGTCTGCGCAACTCTGGAAATAACGACAGCGCATAGCCGTGCAGATGTTCGGGCACCACCTCCACGCAGTCGTCCATAAACAATGTGGAGCGAATACCACACTCATCATTAAGCCATCGCACCTCGTCGTTCAGATATAAGCCCATCACGTTTTGCGACGACATACGTCCGATGGGTGCGCCCTTGCGTGGGTCGTTGGTCATCAGTAGCGACTTCTCAGGTTGTATGTGTATATCCCACAGCGGTCGTGGTGTGCGCAACTCGCAATGTGCTGCCGGGTTGCTGTTGACACACTTCATGGCCAACCATTTCAAGAATGCAGGCAGCTCGGGCTCGTCATAGTCTGTCACAATCCGGTCGGCATGCTTGTCGATGACCTTCTCGAAATACCGCTGCATCTCCGAGCAGAGTGCGTTCGGGAAGAATCCTTTTAAGTCCCATTTGATGACACGTGCTGGTTTGGTATAGCACTCCGTCACTTCACAGATGTCATCAATCACCTGGTTCACGGCCGCTTGAGCGCCTTTTTTCTTTCGGTTGTTGAAGGTGCGGTCGTGAAGTTCGCACTCGATATAGGGAGAAAGAATGTCGCACAGCAGATGATCTGCCATGCGACCCTGGAATATAGTGGCAAAAATTTCCCGCCACTTCGGATAGGATGTCAAGAAAGCATAGTTCCAGTCAATGCTAAAAGTTCTTGTCAGTAGCGCGTCCATCATCCTCACCAAGCGGCTCGACCAGTGCCACTCAAAAGCCACACTGTCGCCGCCGTATCGCTTGTTCTGTCGGGTGTTGTACATCACGCGCACCAGAAATCCAAAAGCCTCTTCTTCAGTCATAATAACTTAATTTGTAAAAGCATGATTAACGTAAATTCGTGACCGCCTGCGCACGATTCCTGTTATTGACGTTGTTAGCGTTGAGATTCCCGTTGTTACCGTTGAATAAGCGAGCGTTGTTCACGTTGTACCTCTCAGCGAACCAACGGTTCGTGCCGGTCGGGTGGGCATTCTAAGTTCTGCTGTAAATGACAGCCGCCACCCCTTTTACTACAATCATAACTACTGGTGAACTCTTACGCTTGGGCCGACCTCCCACCAGTTTGACTCATGAAGTTTGACTGCCGCCTGTCGGTAGCATTGCGCCATCGCTTAATGCCTTCGTCCATCCTATCCATGTGGCGGGCTATTTTTTAGTTTCATTTTATCGGTTAGTACTCCCAATTGGATGCACTCGTCGAACATGGCATCTGTCACACCCATATCGCCAATCATATCGTCGATATACATCTGACGCATCTCTGGGTTGCTTCGTGCCTTACAGAACATTTTAATCAAGTCGAGCGTGGCCATCTTCATTTCGTGATAGGCACCCTCGCGTCGCTGTGTGACGGTGATATTTGGCATAAAATAATGAAGTGTTTTGAGCAGGTTCTTTGCTTCAACGAGAATAGAATCCTTGTCGTTCTGAGCGCCGTTACCGCGACTCTTGATTCTGCACTCGCGCTTGCCTTGCTTCGGTTTATGCTGATGTTTGTTGTTGTATAAATCCGTTTGTTCTTCGTATGCCTTCTGAAGATAGGCATCGTAGTTGTCAACGTTATTAACGTTGTTGTTGTTCTGGGTGTTCACTTTTTAAAGGTTTAATGTGTTTATAATTTGTGTTAAGTGTAAGCACCGCCCGCTCACGACGGGCGGTGCAGGAAGACGGGCGGGAAGTCTCCCGCCCTTAGAGATTTAGATGTCTAAAAGCGTGACCGCCTGCGCACGAAGCCTGTTATCGACGCGGTAAGCGTGGAGAACCCCGCTGTAACCGTAGAAAAAGCGAGCGTAGTACACGTTGCACCTCTCAGCGAACCAACGGGTCGTGCCGTTATTGATGGCCGTGGTGCCCATCTTGGTAATGGATGGTGCAAGGATGGCCAGCGTCTCGTCGTTCATCAGTTCGCATCCCTCCAGACAGCCTGGCATGAACCACTTGCCCTTCTTCAGCAGGTCGTTGTTGTAAGAGAGGATATAAGCCTTGTTCATGGCGGGGAACTTAGCCTTGGTGCTGCCTGCTTTGGTGGGTGCCGTCATCGGGCCGTACTTGGCGGTGAGTGCTGCACCGCCGCCAAGAGCGAACGAGCCGTATTTCTGGGGGTACATCACACCCAGACCATAGTGAAGATAGTTGTCGTAGGTACCAAACTTTGCACGAATGTCTGCACAGAACTCATAACCAGTTGCTGTGGGGTCTTCGAAGCACGATGGGCGCACGGGTGCATCATTGCCATTCTTCACCACGGGCTCCATCGAAGTGGGAATGCGCCCATTGCTGACGGCCCATGCGCGTGTTCGTGCGCGGTTCTGCACACCCCAATAGTTTGTCCATCCGCCATCGTTCTTCCAATAGATGTCGCTGGCTGGCATGTCACCCCAGGTGATGTGCGTCATACCAGCGCATGCGTACTGGCGATAGTCGTCCCAGGTGTCCAACTGTACGATGATCTGCGTGGCGTTGGCTGCTGCATCCACCTTGTTGCCGTTGGCGTCGGCCATGTAAGCCCACAGTACGTTGGTGAAGCCGAGCGACGCCTTTGCTGCGTCGATGGCAGCGTTCAGAGCAGTCACCACATCGGCCAAGGTGGTGGCCGCATAGGTGTAACTGATGGTGGTGTTGTTCTCGTAACCTGCCGACGTGCCGCCAGTCACGCGTACACCGATGCTCGCGGTATGTTCTGCACCGTCGAGTGTGGGGTCGTCGAGCTTGAACTGTACCACGTCGGCATACTTCTCGTCGGTACCAGTCTTGTCGATGATGAACACCTGGCGACCTTTGCGAGTCACCACGTAGCCCACATGCACCCACGTGCTTGGGATGTTGGCCTTCTGAATCCACGAGCCACCCTTCAGGAATTGCACCTGATTACTCTCGTCGAGCATCACAAGGTCGCCTGGCGTGGGTTCGGTGGTGATCACGTTCACACCGTCCACCAGAATCTCGCGGGTGGTCTCCAACATCGACACCTGACTCTCTATCGTAGGCTTCACGGCTGCGTCGTAAGCCTGCTTGTTTGCATAACTCTTAATTGCCATATCTTTTCATTTTTTTTATTAATTCAACAATACCCAATCACTCACAGCGTTGGTCACGCGGAAGCACTCATAACACTTGTTGTTCGTAGTGTCATGATAGCGCTGACCCACGAATCGCGGCACAATGGCGGGAGCACCTGCGCCCTCTACCACCAACGGATAACCGCACACCTTCGGCATCTCCTCCAGGTCAATCTCCGTGGCCTTGAACTTGCCCATGTGTTTCACATTCTCCACCAGTCCGTCAATCAGTCCGAAGATATCAGCGAAAGTCTGAGCCAATACACTCTGTCCTGGTGCCCCGATGAAGTTGGTGGCGATGTTCTTGAAGATACCCAGACCTACCACCAGTGCCTGACCGCCGTTGACGGTGGCGGTGTAACCGCTGATGACGATGGTCATCGTGGTGGGGCAGAGATACACATAGTAACCCGTTGAAGGCATCGCGGCCACGGCCTGCTTCATCAACGGCTCGTAGTACGATTCTGTCACCTCGCGGGTGGCGGGCAGTGTGGTGTAGGTCTGTCCTGCACGGGTCCATCCGGTGAGTACGGGTGTGTCGCCTGTCTCGTCGTACTGTGCCGTATATACCAGCGTCTGGTCGTAGTCGGCCGTGGCGGTTTCGGGTAGTTCGGGATAGTCCTGGCGATAGGTGTACGCATAGTTGATTACCTTTTGATAGGTTCTTGTGACGATGCGAGCAAACAGACTCACATCAGCAGGCACTGCCTCCGAGCTGGGCACCAGCATGATGTCACCCGCATTCAACTGCACCTCAGATGAAATGCCGTATCCACTGGCGCTTACCTCCTGACCGTTCACGTTGACGTACTTGCCAGCCGTGGCCTGCTGAAGGGTGATAGTGCGGGTGTTGTCATACTTGCCAAGTCCGCGCTCCAGGAAGAGGATGCGGTTGCTGATGGCGGTGTTCAGTGCGTCCACCTGCTCCTTGGTGTAATAAGAAGCCAGGGATGTGTTCAGGGCATTGGTGATGGCCTGGTTCATCTGCTGCGTGGTTGAGTAGTTGTTCAGCAGAGCGTCCACCTGCGCACTGGTATAGTAGCCACTCAGGTCGATGTTCGTGCTTCCTATGTGTTCCCAATAGTACGTCGTTTCGCCACCACTCTCTTCACTGATGGTGATATACTCCTCTTTCACGTTCTTCGTCTTAGGGTTCGTGCTGGGCACCAGATAAACAAAGCCCACCGTGTCGGCCGATGCCGTGGGCAGGGTGTCCACCACCTTGTACTGGAACTGACGGATGGCCTGGATGAGTACGTTTACCTCCGAGCGGCTGTAGGTCTCGCTCTTCAGGTAATAGTTAATCAGCGAGTTTGTCACCTGCTGAATCAGCGCACGCAGTGTGGCGTCGGCATCCATGCGGCTGGCTGCCTCGCTGCTCACGGCCTGCTCGCGGGCCAAGCGCTCTGCCGCGATATCAGCAGCCGCTTGCGAGGCCGAGTTGATGGCGGCCTGCACGCTGGCGGTGAGGTCGGTCAAGGGAATGCCCGTGACGGGTTTTTGATAGGCCGAGCCCGCCAGATTAAGCAGGTTCTGCACAGCCGTGGCGAGGTCTGAGGCGGGAATACCGCCCGATGGTTTCTGATAGGCCGTGCTTGCCGCGTTGAGCAGTGTCTGCACGGCTGCGGTCATGTCGTTAGCGGGGATGCCATTCTCGGGTTTCTGATAGGCCGTCATCGCCTTGGCCAGTGCCAACTGAATGGCCTCGGTCAGGTCGGTGTTGGGAATGCCGTCCACGGGTTTGGTGTACTTTTGCAGCACCTCGGCTGCCAGTTCGGGCACTCGGTTCAGCAATGCCTGAACCTGTGCGCCAGTCTGAATCAATCTGTAATCTGCCATGATGTTATCTTTTTAATCGTTGTTAATGTTCTGAAGATTGTTGAGCGACTCCTGCACCTGCTCAACAGCATCGGTGCGCACGTAGAGGTAGAGGTCGTCATCGGTGACCAGGGGATGACCGTCGCAATCGCACAAACGCACATACTCGCTGCTGATGTCGCTCTCGTCGGTGAAGGTATAGACCACCGGTTGATTCTCCTGGGCGGCTGGGCATGTGAGCAGCACGGTGTGGGCCGTGGCAGCCACGAAGCACAGCGGCTGTTCGTTCACCTTGGTGCGCTCGCTATCGGGGCAGTCGGTGTCACTCAGTTCCCACGTGCAGCGGGCTGTCACCACACCGATGATGCCCGTGGTGTTGAACATAAAGAACCAACGGCCCTGCGTGTCTTGCAGCATATCGTCCTTCGCTATCTCTATAACATTGCGGCGATAGCCGTACACCAATTCCAGTTTAAAATTGATATCTTCCATCGCCACGTTCTTGATGTCAATGAAGCATTTGGCCTCAGTGCCACCCTGTATGATCTTGAGTTCTGCCATAACTAATCTGTAAGTTTAATAAAGTTCTTGATTTTCATGTCGAAGGCGTGGGGCACGGCATAGAGCTGCTGCGTGCTCGATGGCGAGCGGTTCACGTAACTGTTCTCCACCAGCATCAGTCCTGCTTCATACAACTTGGCGGGTATCTTGCCGCCGCCCATCTCCTTCAGCTCCTCATACGACCGGCGCGTGATGTCCATGATGGTCTCTTCGGCCGAATCGCCACAGAGTTCCAACAGACCTTCCTCGTTCGAGAAGTCAATCTTCGAGTGTTCCTTGATAAATTCAATACTAAGCCATTTCATATCTTATTGATTTTTTGTCCTTTATGGTTAGGGCGAAAATGGGGTTAAGGTTTACTGCACCCTCCCTCGGGAGGGATGGGGAGGGGTAAAAAAAACGAAGCCCCGAAGGGCCTCGCCTTGACATTAAATTATATTTTATAATGAACTATGAACTCTATGCTGCCACCTCGAAGTCGCCATAGCCGTTGGCGTTCATGGTGAAGTCGGCCGTCTGGCGGTTCGGGTCGTTCTGGGTGAGGGTGGCAATCTTGATGCTGCCGCTCACGATCGTGCTCGATGCAGTACGGTTGTTGTCACCACCCACGTTGGCAATCTTCCATTTGAAGGGCAGACCCGACTCGTACAGCGTCTGGAGGTCAGACAAGCCCTTAGCGGCCACTTGCGAGGTGATGTTTTCGCCTGAGCGAACCAGTGCGCCAGTAGAGATGTCGTAACTCAGTTCGGTGGCCTCGTTGTAGACCCATATTCCTGTGGTATCCTTCGTTGACACGTTCTCCAAGCTGACAGACACATGAAGACTGAGCGAACGGGCTGCGGCAATGACAGCAGAAGGTGCTGCGGTGTTGTCGCTGCTGATGAACAGACGGACACTCTCGCCATAGGTAAAGCTGCCCAAAGGAATCACATCGGTGGCCTCTGATGCAGGAATGGTCTCCAGCGCTCCGGTGCCGACAAATTGGAGGCTTTTCTGGGCGAGCGTTCTGTTATCAAACTGAAACGTCACGTCATTTAAAAAGGCCAAACCTTTGCGGGCCCACGCAGCCTTGGCACGTGATTGGTTGTTACTCGTTGAAGTCTCGTCCCACATCAGGGTCATCGGCTCCATACTCTTAATGGCGGTGAGAATGGCGGCGGTGTCGGCCACGTCGAGCGATTCAACACTGACCTGCCACGTCTTACTCGTTACCTGAGGCATGGCAGCAGCGCCCACGATGTCCTTATGGCTACTGTTATCGAGATTATTCGACTCAGTAATCGTGCACCCCGTCGACATGCCAATTACCTTGTATTTCTCCGCAGTTGTGTCCCAAATACAGATTCTTACGTTTTGTCCTTTTAAAGCTCTCATATTATCTTATTTTTTAGTGATTTCTACTTGAAGTGTCAAGGTGCAACCGTCGTGAGAACGGCCAATAGCACCAACGGCATACTTACAATCGGCAGGGATGGCGGCGAGCATCTCGCCCAACTCCTCGTGCGTCTTTGCTCTCAGGACGGTCTTGCCGCTCTTCAGCAGCTCCTCCACATGGGCGGGCTGCATGTTCTTGTCCGTCTTATTGCTCATCGTCTTGTATATTAACGTCGCACTGATAATGCACTATGTCGAAATAGCAGGGCTTCTGCCAATCCCACGATGTGCCTTGCGTCTGTGGGAATTCGGGTTTAGGTCGGGGAATCCAAACGCCTTGTTCTGCCAGTCCCTGCATATAGCGGGCAATGGCCTTCATCACCATCATGATGATGTCGTCCACCTGGTTGGGACTCTTAGCACCCACCTCAACACCGGCTGCCACGTTCCAGTTGCTGGGCAACCATTCGTTGTCGTCTTTCGTCGAATCGTTGGGGGCCTTGCCTTCATCCATCACGATGATGTATGGCAGTGGTGTGGTGTCCTTCTCGCCTGGAGCCACCTCATAACAGGTGGACTTCACACGACGGCCCACGACCTCCATCAGTTCCTCATCGGCAGTGATGGCATCGAAGAAGAGTTTGTCGAGACGCTGCATCTTTCAGTTTGACTTGTTTTTATTTTTACTTGTTTCGTATTTTCTCTCCCTCCAGGGGAGCCATCGGACGGTGCAACCTTTGCTCGTGCATTGGAGCCGCCCGATGGCGAAACTACCCCAGAAGATGAGACATATCAGAGAGTTTAGATGTTCGAACTTGAAACGGGCTCCACGAGCTTGATCAACTTGAATGCCTGAGGCTTGCCAGAGGTATTGCCGTTGACCTTAGAACTGAGCTCAACCAGTGAGTAGTCGAGACCCATACCCAGACCGATGACGTTACGGTCGAAGTTAGCCTGAGATGTTCCGTCGATATTGAACTCAATACCATCAGCGTACACCTGCTCGTTCAGGTAGCCGAAGTGACCGATACCGATGTAACGGTAGGTGGCATCCTTAGTAGCAACACCATTGCTGGCGATAGCGTAGTCGATGAATGGAGAGATATGGTAACGATAACCTACGCACTGACCATCCTGAATGACGGTGCGGTTGCTGTCGGTAGTACCAGGGATCAGCTTAGTGAACTTCAGGTCAACCTCGGTGGTCTTGTCCATGATGATTTCGGGATCACCCTCGAAGCCGAGGTCGTACATCTTGGCAATCTCCTTGGCCAGGTTCTTGCCGATGTTCTCGTCAAGAGTCAACTCAACAACATCTACCTGTGCGAATGGGCTCTGCAACTTGGCATACTCACCATGAGCATAGATGTGGAGTGCACGGAACTGTGCCCAACCCTTCTGAAACTTGTAGGTAATGAAAGCCACGATGTCGAAAGCGGCCTGAGCGACAGCACGACGGCTGACGGGAACGCTTGCAGCAACGCGCTTTGGAGAGGTCTGAATATTGGCGAAGTCAAGCGACTGCTCAGCTACCTTGGTTACCTCACCCTCAACGGTAAACTTCACGTCGTTGATAGAATAAGGAATCACCTGAGTGCCAGTCACGCCAGTCACCATCACAAGGTCTTCGGGCAGCTCAGTGCCGGGAACCTTGGTGTCGATGATGGGGCGAATCTCCACGGGAATCAGACCACCTGCCTCCAGGTTGGCCTTCTCGTTCTGGTCATCGCCAGAGGTGATAGCATTAGCCAGTATGGTTGTGGCATTAGCTGCACGACGGTTAGTGTAGCAGTCGTTAATCAGCTCACGAATCTTCGCACCATGATCCTCACGCTCGCGAATCTGGTCCAACTCCTTGCCGCTGGCCATAGCCTTAGAACGGGCTGACAGACCTGATGACTCACGCAACAGCACGTCGTACTCCATGTCCTGATTACGCTGCTCGGTCTTCAAGGACTCCAATTCGCGCTTCTGCTCGTCAGTAATAGAACCTTTCTGCTCCTCAGAAATCAGGGTGCGAATTTTCGCCTCACGCACGTTGGTCTTCTCATCCATTTCGTCCAGCTTGGTCATAATCTCTTCCTGACGCTTCTGGATCTCTGCTTTTGTCATTTTTGCCATGATAAAAATGTTTTATGAAGTTAATAATTAAAGTGATTCAAAGTCGATTTCACGACGGAGGCGCTGGGCACGCAAGCGCAAGGCTCGCTGCTCGCGGAAACGCTGCTCCTGCTCTTCGAGTTGGCGCTGCTCTTGTGCCTCACGTTCGGCCTTCTCCTTGGCTTCACGCTCTTTGCGCTCCTGCTCCTCCTTGGCCTTGCGCTCGGCTTCCTCGCGCTGCTTCTGACCCTCCTTATCGTTCTTCTCGCGCTTCAGGCATTCCTCAATGGCCTTGTCGATGCGTTCGCTCTGCTCGCGCACGGCCACGCTGGTCTGCTCGTAGGCGGGATGGGTGACGATGGCCACGTCGTAGAGTCCGATGATGCGCTTCACGTGACGAATCCACACCTCCTTACCGTTGTGGGTCTCGTTGGTGCGCTCGTAGCTGACACCATTCTCTGAGTCCTTGTAGTCGTCCTCGAAGGCGAACGACATGCCGGTGATGTCGCCACGCTTCATCAACTCCAGGGCGTCGTTGGCATTGTTGGTGTGAGGCAGGTTGCACTCACATTCCACGTTATTCTCGTGCAGTTCGAGTGCGAGGGTACCCTTACCATTGCGGCAGCGGCCCAGCACATCGGGAACCAGGTTGGAGTGGTTCAGATTCAGAATCACGTCGGAACTCATCAAGAGGTCGTTAGTGATACAACCAGGCTCCAGCACCTCATAGACTTCATGTTCGTCGCTGTACGGTGTCAGGTTCACGCTGCGAACGCCAAAGACGATGGGCGTGCCCTTCACGGTGCGACTCTCGGTCTGTCCTTCCTGTGGCTCGCGCAACTGCAAGCAGCAGGTCTCGATGGGGATAAATCGTGTCTGTTTCATTTTTTATCTCGATTTTTAAATACGTTACTACTTACCGCTAATAAGTGCGGTTGGGGTTTACCGCGCGACGCACACGGCGGTTGCGTGCGTTCTGGCCTTCCTGAATCTCTCGCTCCAGTTCGGCCTCGATTTCCTTTTGGTTCATTTTCATAGCTTCAAAACCTTTTATAGTATAAAGGGTTGCACCCTTCTTATTAATCGTCTTTTTTCGGTTCTTGCTGTGGCTCCTGAGTGGTGGGTCGGCCACCGCCAGCCACGTCTCTAAGTTTGGCACTGCCCAACTCTGCCAGGTTGGTGAGCACATAGACGATGTTGCCCTTGTCGCCCACGTTCGGCATATCTTCCTCGCGGCGCATTTCGTTCACGGTCATGATGCCCGTGCGCAGCATGCTCTCGTAGTACTTTGCCTTGGCCGTCGGGTCCATTGTCATCAGTGGCTTTTCGCACACATGGATGTCGCGGATGCCGTAACCGTCCATACCTATCAGTTTGCGGAAGAACTCCTTTTCCATCTCCTTGCCATCGGGGATGATGGTGCGGGTGAGGTATTCCATCGTGGCGTCCTGATAGGAAGTATAGTGACTGTTGGTGTCGAGCATCAGCAGTGGTCGAGGCGTGGCAAGGAAACGTGCCAGGGCATCGTCTGTCAAGCCTATCTGCTCGATGGCCTGCATCTCGGCCTGAGTCATGCTGATCTGCTTCACTTCACCCAGTCCACGGATGGCCAGCACGTCCTGGCCGGCATACATCTTCTTTTGCAGTTCTTCGGCATACTTGTCCATCTCGCTCTTGTCGAACATGCCTGCCGCAATGGGACTCATAGTGCCGCTTTGCTGTTCGCCTATCAGCAGCTTCACGCGACCACCCTTGGAGGCTGTGTCCAGACTCTGTGCAGCCAGGGTCTTTTGCAGACTCAGGGTCTCGATGGCAAACTGAAGGGTACTGATGCCCCAAATGCCGTTCTGATAGCGGTAGGTGTTGGGGAAGTGCAGCACGTTCTTCGGGTCGACGTCGGTCAGCTCTACAAGTCCGTTGTCACTCAGATACTGGATGAAGGTGTATCGGCCAGTCTGGGTATTATAGCCACCGTTGTGCACCAGCCAGAGGTATTTGGGGAAGTCGAACTCATCGCGCTCGATATACACAAAGCCATTGCCTGTCATCAGGCGGTTGATGGTGACCAGTTCCCACAGACTGGATGCACTCATCGTGGGATTGGGCTCCTGCTGAAGCAGGTAGTTAATGCGCTTGCCCAAGCCGCGCATATCCACCACGAAGTTGTCCTTCTCGAAGTCCTTCTTACGGTATTGAATAGGCATCAGTCCGATGTTCTTGGCGCGAAGTTCCACGGCACGATACAGCGTTGAAGCCGTCAGTGCGGCCATCGGCGTGCGCACATAGACAACGCGCTCCTGGAACGATGCACCAGCCACGCCCTTGTCTTTCTGGGGTGCAGTGGTATCGGGCACGCCCGTCGCACCTCCAATGGGTGCGGGAGCTGCCTCTCGCTTCTTGCCCCAATTCACTGAAAAATCTCTTCCGAAAAATTCCATATCTTTATTCGTTTTTAGTTCACTTGAAAATGCGGCAGAGGTTTACTCTCCTCCACAACCCCTCCCCCAACACTCCCGAGGGAGGGAGAAAGTCGCGGATGGGTTAAATTCCTCCCCTCGGGGAGGTTAGGAGAGGGTTTAGTATTCTCTCCTTCTCTGCCGTTCGCTCGTTGATCTTGAAGAAGTATTCCACGGCATTCTTGCGGTAGCCTTCGGTGTAACGATCGCCACAGGGGAAGCCGCGCTGCACCTTCTGCACAAACTCCTCGGCTGTGCGGGTGGTCAGATGGTCGAGCACCATCACCGTGAAGTCGTAGTCGGTGAAGGCATCCTGCTTCACGGCCACGCCGCTGGGGTTCACACACCGCAATGCCTGGGCGGTGGGAATGTGGGGTTGATTGCCCGCCCACAGTGTGCCAAAGAGTCCACCGCGAACGAACGACTTGATGTGGTTGTCCTCGGGACAGTCGTACTTGACGCAAGTGGCGGGCGGCATCACACTACCGTCGTCGCGGATGATGCACCAGTTCACCAGCACGGCATCGGCATCGCCATAAGCCTCCATCAGTTTCGGCAGACTCTTCTTCTTGCCGATATTGAGATACTCGTCGAAATCGAAGAATCCAATCCAGGCAAACTCATGGCCGTGCTTCTCGTAGCAGTCCTGATAGGCGGCTGTCTGCTCGTTCTTGCGGTTGCGCCAGTCGATGATATCCACCTTCTTGTCGTTGACCACCTCACTCAGACGTTCCTCGTCGCCAAAGCCGTTGTCATAGAGGAAAATCTTCTTGACGCCCATCTTCAGGTAGTGGGCCACAAACTCGGCTGCATATTTGTTCTCATTGCGCCCGATGGCACAGATGGCCACATCCTTGATGCCCTGCTCCAGGGGTGAGGGTTGCCACAGCTTTTCGTACTTCTTCAGCCATGCCTTCTGGGTGTCGAGTCCGTTGTTCTGCCACGATCCCTTTTGGAAGTGCTCGAAGAACGATGTATAAATCTCCCTGTTGAGCACCTTGCCACGGCATGCGGGCTTCTTGGTCTTAATGTCCTCCAGGAACGAGGCACCCGTGTCGTACCAGTTGCAAGGGTCGTTTTCGTCGCCATTCAAGCCCCAGCAGCGGTCGGGGTCGAAGAATCGTGCCCCGCCCTTGCGGCACAGAGGTGCGTTGATGTAGAGCAGGAACGGACATAGGCGGTCGTTCTTGCCACGATTGCACG
>Ga0310786_10005284_pt1 | contig 17619 bp, 14 predicted proteins | sample AusTroGonzalo_MG_FD_203881 | JGI IMG/M metagenome (GOLD analysis project Ga0310786, IMG submission 203881) | Bovine rumen microbial communities from tropical cattle in Woodstock, Queensland, Australia - Gonzalo_03 (v2) (version 2) | ecosystem: Host-associated > Mammals > Digestive system >... | reverse complement strand
AGACTTCCACGACAGCGCCCTTCTGCACGCGGAGGGAGAAAGATCCGTCCACGTCCGACATGGCACCGTTAGCAGAACCCTGCTCGACGATGAAAGCACCCACGATGGGCTGGTTGGCTTCGTCCAGGACCTTACCCTTGAAGGTAACACCCTGCGCCATTGCAACCAGGCTCAATCCCAAAGAAAGGATTAAGGTAGCTAATTTTTTCATACGCTAAGAGTTGGTTTGCGTTGGTTATTGTTAATTAATGGTTGTGTTTACGTTTTCGACACGAGGTCTGGTGCAAAATTACAGGCAAAATGAATTGAAGCGCTAATTAAGAATATTAAAGTAGCGGCACAAGAAAGATAACTACCTGCTTTTCAGGTAATTAAATTAATTTAATATACTAAAATAGTAGTGAATAAATAGCACGAAATGTGCTACTTCCCAATTCGCTTCACTTCTTCTTCGAAGTTTTCGCGGTCTCCCAGGGCAGCGTTTTTCACCGCTACCTTATAGTTATAGATGGTGCTGAGGGAGTAGTCCAGCATAGTGGCGATGGCCTTGCTGTCATCCACGCCCAGCTTGATGAGGGCGAAGATACGCTGTTCTGTGGTGAGGCGGCTTCCGTCCGAAGCGACTTCGCGGGCTTCTTCCTTAAGGAGGGCGTTAAAGCGGGCGACAAAGTCCGGATACAGGCCCAGGAAGGTGGTATCGAAGGTCTCGTAGAATTCTTCACGTGCTTTCTCGCTGCGACCGCTGATGGAGAGTTCCTTCAGCAGCTGGTCGGCTTTGCCCTGTTTGAGCAGGTTACGGAAGCGGTTGTCCTCGGTCCGGATGACGGAAACCTGGGCCGAAAGCCCCTGCAGAAAGCTGAGAATGTATTTTTCCTTTACCCGGTTGGCCCGGGAGATTTGCTGGTTCAGGTCGTTGAGCGTAGCGTTCGCAAGGGCCAGGGAGGTATTGCTCTCTTCCAGTTGGGCGCGTACTTTGTTCAGCTTGCGGGAACGCGCAATGAGGAAGTAGGTAGCCAGCGAGAGGAATAAGGTGAGGATAGCCAGCAGGATGGACCATACCTTGCTGCTGTGCGAAGCGCGGGCCTGCCGTTCCTGGTAAGCGCCTTCCACCTGCATCAGAAAACGGGAGATCTGCCAGGGACGCAGCTTGGCGTTGTAGGAGATGGCGTCTTCCTGCGCCAGACGAAGGTAGCGGAAAGAGCGGTCTACGTCGGTGGGCAGGATAAGCTGCGCCACCATGGTAAGGGAGGCATAGTCCCGCACCGCATTCACCACGTCACATTCGGCCGACTTCACCAGCCAATATATACGCTCGTACTGGTGGTCGAACATGTTTTCCAGTTCCGACTGAAAGAAGGCATGGATGGCATAGTCGCGGTCGTCGGGCCGGACGCTGCCGAGCAGCAGGCGGCTCACACTGTCGGCCTCCTGCAGGCGTCCTTCGTCAATGAGCTGGTCCCTCAGCAGCGAACGGTAGCGCTGGGAATCGGCCGGAAGGATGGACAGGAGCCGGGTGCGGAAAGACGCTGCCGGGGGGATGGACAGGCGCTCCACCATACCGGAATTGCCGGCCATATCTTTGCTGAAGTCGTGCAGGACCCAGAAGTATTCGGCCAGAAGAGATGTCGAAAGGGAGGCCGTGTCAATCTGGTTATACAGGATCTGGCTGGCTTCGTAGAAGTTACCGGCCTTCGCGTACAGATGCCCCATCTCAATGGATGCCTGGTTGTAGCGGTCCTCGTCCTGCATCTGACGGGCCAGCGCCTGGGCTTTCTTCAAATAGACCTGGGTGGAATCGAAGCTGAAGGGGAAATAGTCCGACGCAGCAATCATCTCCAGTTCATAGCGGCTGGCAGGGTCCTGCGTGGCCGATATCAGGCGGCGGTATGCGCCCAACTGGTCGTTCTTCTTGGCAACGTAGAGTTCCTTGGTAGCCAGGTAACCGTCCAGCTCTTCCAGAAGCTGCTGCACCTTGCGGTCGGTGCGGGGTGGCGCCATGCAGGAGGCGGCCAGAAGGGCCGCCAGACAGAGCGCTATGCGCTCGTGCCTAGACATGACGGACAGCCTGTTCAATTTCTTCCTCACGGCCCGCGGGAATCACCGGGGAGAGGAAGGAGAGCATCTGCAGGGTCTTTGCCTCCTGTTCGGGGATGCCGCGGGAGCGCATGTAGAAGAGTTCGTCCTCGTTGAGCTGGCCCACCGTGGCGCCGTGCGAGCACTTGACGTCATCGGCATAAATCTCCAGCTGGGGCTTGGTATCGACCTTGGCGGTTTCCGTGAGGACGATGTTGTGGTTTTCCTGGAAGGCTTCGGTCTGCTGGGCGTCGGGGGCGACGACGATGGTGCCGTTGAAGGATACCTGCGCGCTGCCGCCGGCGATGCCGTTGAACAGCTGCGTGCTGTGGCAGCCGGGGGCCTTGTGACGCATGACCACGCGGAAGTTCACTTTCTCATCGGCCTTGCAGAGATACAGGCCTTTCAGATGGGCTTCGGCGCCGGGACCGCAGAGGTCCACGCTCACCTCGATGTCTTTCGACTCCCCGGGCAGCACGACGAACTGCAGCTCCAGCTTTTCGCCGGCCTGCACCTGATACTGTCCCTTCGAGGGTGCTATGTACTTGCCGTGGCCCATACTAGAACTGGTCAAATCCCCTGGATTCAATCGCATCGATGAGCTCGCGGCCGCCGGTCTTTACGATACGGCCGGCTTTGAGCACGTGCACGAAGTCCGGCTGTACGTACTCCAGCAACTTGTGGTAGTGGGTGACGATGATGGCGCTCTTTTCGGGGCTGCGGAGGGCGTTCACACCATCGGCCACGATCTTGAGGGCGTCTACGTCCAGGCCGCTGTCGGTCTCGTCCAGGATGGAGAGGGTGGGGTCCAGCAGGGCCATCTGGAAAATCTCGTTGCGCTTTTTCTCGCCGCCGGAGAAGCCCACGTTCACTTCACGCTTGGCGAATTCCGGCTTCATCTGCACGAAGGCCATCTTCTCCTTCATGAGCTTGAGGAAGTCGCCGGCCTTCATCTCTTCCAGGCCGTTGGCCTTGCGCTTGGCGTTGACGGCGGCCTTCATGAAGGCGGTGATGGTGACGCCGGGGATTTCGATGGGATACTGGAAGCTGAGGAAGAGGCCGGCCCAGGCACGCTCTTCGGGTGCCATGGCCAGGAGGTCCTTACCGTTGTACAGGACGCTTCCTTCCGTGACTTCGTAACCGGGACGGCCGGTGAGGACGGCGCCCAGCGTACTCTTGCCGGCGCCGTTGGGGCCCATGACGGCGTGTACTTCGCCGGAGCCGATGCACAGGTCAATTCCTTTCAGTATTTCCTTGCCGCCTACGTTGGCGTGCAGGTTCTTTATCTCTAGCAGCATATTATGCCTTGTTTTTATACAGTTTCGTCCAGGTAAAGAGCGACCACAGGCCGTTGATCAGGTAGAGGGCGCAGACGATGGGCATGAAGATATTGCCCACGCTCAGGTGCAGGGCGATCTGGGTGAGGTTCACCAGCAGCCATACCACCCAGCACTCCCATTTCTTGAGACTGCTCAGCAGCTGGGCCAGCAGGATGAGGGCCGTGACCATGCAGTCCAGGTAAGGGTGAGGGTCGGCCGGGAAGAGGCGGTCCAGGGTCCAGCCCCAGAGTCCGGCAACGATCATGGTGCCGGCCACGCACAGCACGACGGCAGCGGGGGTGAGGCTGCTCACGCGAAGCCGGGAGCTGTCCTTGGAGCTTTCCTGTCCGGCCTTGGGATGTGTCCAGCGGTAGTGGCCCAGGATGTTGATGGCCAGGGACACGGGCTGCAGCAGGAGGCTGGCATACAGGTTCTTGTTCCAGAAAAGAAAGAACAGGGCCGTCGTATACAGGTAGCCTACCCAGAAATTAGATTTGGAGTTGCGGCCTGCCAGGAACACACAGATGAGTCCCAGCACGCTGGAAAGAAGGTCGATCAAAAGGACCGGGCGTCCGGCCAGTTCAAAAATTACGGTATCAATCATCCTACAGATCCTTCAAGTGAAACTTGTAATAACTTTTGCGCCTCCACGGCAAACTCCATGGGGAGACGGCTCAATACTTCGCGGGCATAGCCGTTCACGATAAGGCCCACGGCATCTTCGGGGCCGATGCCACGCTGGTTGCAGTAGAACAGCTGGTCCTCGGAGATCTTGCTGGTGGTAGCCTCATGCTCCACCGTGGCGGTGGGCTGCTGGCTCTGGATGACGGGGAACGTGTGCGCCCCGCACTTGGAGCCGATGAGGAGGCTGTCGCACTGGGAATAGTTGCGGGCGTTCACGGCATTCTTCCCCATGCGCACCAGGCCGCGGTAGCTGTTCTGGCTCACGCCGGCCGATATGCCCTTGGACACGATGCGGCTCTTGGTGCCGCGGCCCAGGTGGATCATCTTGGTGCCGGTGTCGGCCTGCTGGTGGTTGTTGGTAACGGCAACAGAGTAGAACTCGCTGCTGCTGTAATCTCCTTTGAGTATGGTGGAGGGATATTTCCAGGTGATGGCGCTGCCGGTTTCCACCTGCGTCCAGGAAAGGTGACTCCCCTCGCCCTTGCAGATGCCGCGTTTGGTGACCAGGTTCAGGATGCCGCCTTTGCCGTCGGCATCGCCGGGGTACCAGTTCTGGACGGTGGAGTACTTGACATCGGCATCCTTCTCCACGATGATTTCCACCACGGCGGCGTGCAGCTGCTGCTCGTCGCGCATGGGGGCGGTGCAGCCTTCCATGTAGCTCACGTAGGATCCTTCATCGGCCACGATGAGCGTGCGCTCGAACTGGCCCGTGCCCTTGGCGTTGATGCGGAAGTAGCTGGACAGCTCCATGGGGCAGCGGACGCCTTTGGGGATGTAGCAGAAGGAACCGTCGCTGAAGACGGCGCTGTTGAGGGCGGCGAAGTAGTTGTCGCTGGCGGGCACCACGGTGGCCAGGTACTTGCGCACCAGGTCCGGATGCTCCTTCACAGCCTCTGAGAAGCTGCAGAAAATGATGCCTTTTTCGGCCAGGGTTTTGCGGAAGGTGGTGGTTACCGAAACGGAGTCGAAAACGGCATCTACGGCCACTACGCCGGCCAGCACGTCGCGCTCCTTGAGGGGAATACCCAGCTTGTCGAAGGTCTCGGCCAGCTTGGGGTCGATCTCCTTGGGGCGGTCCCTGTCTTTCTTGGGGGCGGCGAAGTAGATGATGTCCTGGAAGTCAATCTCCGGCATGTCCAGATGGGCCCAGTCCGGCTGCGGCATGGCCTGCCACTTGCGGAAGGCGTCCAGGCGGAACTCCAGCAGCCACTCGGGTTCTTCCTTTCGGGCCGAAATCATGCGCACAATCTCCTCGTTCAAACCCTTGGGGATGAACTCCTGCTCCACGTCGGTCACAAAGCCTTCTTTGTATTCCGCGCTGGTAAATTCCTGTATGATCTTCTTATCCTCGGACATAAGAGTACAAAGATACGGAGTTTTTCCGAATTAAAGCTACAGCGCCAGGTCGGCGAGGACGATGGCGGCCATGGCCTCCACGATGACGGGCGTACGCAGGGCGAAACACACGTCGTGGCGGCCGGGAATGCCGGCCTTGGCAATGCTGGCGGTGGGTTTGAAGGCCACGCGGAATACCAGCGGATTGCCATTGGTGATGCCGCCGTTGACGCCGCCGGCGTGGTTGGTCACGGGCGGCTGCGGGTGCTTGTGCCGGCCGCAGCAGTGGTGCTCATGGCCTTCTTCATGCTCGCCGTGGCAATGGCACTCATGGCCCTCCTCGTGCTCGCCGTGGCAGCACTGGTGGTTGGGGTCGTCATGATGGCACTTGTGCTCCGGGAAGGGATCATTGTGCTCGCTGCCCTTCATGCGGGAAGCGGCAAAGCCGTCCCCGAACTCGATGCCGCGCACGCCCGGGATGGCAAAAACGGCATGGGATACCATGGATTCCACGCTGTCCCAGAAAGGTTCGCCCAGGCCGATGGGAAGCCCTTCCACGGTGCATTCCACGATGCCGCCCAGGGAGTCACCCTCGGCCTCGGCAGCCTTGAGGGCATCGGGCCAGGCGGAGGCATCGGCCAGGCCGCCCACCTCGGTGAGCTGTGCATGGAACTTGGCAAAGTATAACATCTTCTTGGCGATGACGCCGGCCGCCACTATGCCCAGGGTGATGCGACCGCTGAAGTGGCCGCCGCCGCGGGGGTCGTTGAAGCCGCCGAATTTGAGGTTGGCGGTGAAGTCGGCATGGCCGGGACGGGGATGCTCGCGGAAGCCCTCGTAATCCTCGCTGCGGGTGTTCTCGTTGCGGAAAAGGATGGTGAGCGGGGCGCCGGTGGTATGGCCTTCGTACACGCCCGAGACAATCTGGGGGAAGTCATCTTCCACGCGGGGCGTGGTGCCCAGGGCTCCGGCCTTGCGGCGGGCAAGGTCCGTGGCGAAGTCCTCTTCGCTCAGCGGAATGCCGGGAAGCACGCCGTCTACGGTTACACCGATACGCGGACCGTGAGACTCGCCGAAAATGCTGATTCTGAATTTATTTCCAAATGTATTCATAGTCTGTCAAAGAGTTCGTTGAAGTTGGGGAAGGACTTGGCGACGCAGGATACGTCGTCAATGACCACGGGGCTGTCGGCCCCCAGGGAAGCCAGTTTCAGGGCCATGACCATGCGGTGGTCGGCGTGGGAGACATAGCTGCCGCCCTTGAGGAGCTGTCCGGTGGCCAGGCGCTGGGTGAGTCCCATGCCGGTGATGGTCATCTCGTCGTCTTCTATGGTAACGGGCACGCCCATCTGCTGCAGCATCTGCTCGATGGCGGCGGCCCGGTCGGTTTCCTTATGGCGCAGGCGCTGCACACCCAGCAGATGGCTGTCTCCGGGGCAGAATGCCGCCAGCACGGCCACCACCGGGAAGAGGTCCGGGCAGTTGTTCAGATCGGCCTGGAAGGCGCTCAGGGGAGCGCGGCGGATGTGGATGCTGCCGGTGGGCTCGTCCAGCTGCGACATGCTGGCGCCGGCCTGCATGAGGATGTCCAGGATGGAGATATCGGCCTGCAGGCTGGTGGTGTCCAGGCCGCTCACCTCCACGTCGCCGAAGATGGCGCCGGCGGTGAGGAAGGGCGCGGCGCCGGACCAGTCCGCCTCGATGGCGAAATCGGCCGCCTGGTAGTGCTGGCCCCCTTTGATGTGGAAGTTGAGGCCCGTGCACAGACTCCAGTCCTGGGTTTCCAGGAAGTCCTCGTCCCCTTCCATCTCGGAGCTCATCCGGATGCCGAATTTCTTGAGCACATCCACGGTGATGAACAGGTAGGGGATGCTGCGGGGATCGTGCACATAGACAGTGGATTTGCCCTCGGTGAGGGGCAGGGCGGCCAGCAGACCGGAGATGAGCTGGGAGCCTCCTTTACCGGAGACATCGGCCCTTCCGGGGATGAGCGGGCCCGCGACTTTCAGCGGGAGGTAGCAATCGGCTTTTCTGTCTTCGCTAACTTTTTTGTTACCCTCCGGGAACAGCCGAACGCCGAACGCGGCCATGATGTCATGAGCATCGGACAGAGGGCGGTCCAGCAGGGTTTTTTCACCGGTAACCCGCACTTTTTCAGGAGATAACACGGCCAGCAGAGGTACCATCAGACGGGTAAGAAGCCCGGACTCGCCGGTGTGCAGTTCCTCCAGTTTGAGGCCGTTTGAAACAGCACTGATTCCAGTAATAACTATTTTGTTATTTTCTACGGAAACCTTGGCTCCAAGGGCCTTGGCGACGGATATGGCGCTTTCATTGTCTCCGCAGGGAGAGTAGCCGTCCAGATGGGAGGTTCCGTCGGCCAGGGCGGCGGCGATGATGGCCCGCTGCGCGAAGCTCTTGGACGAGGGCATGGGAAGGGTGCCGGTCTGCAGGAAGCGGAAACCGCCGTATACGGCTTTCGTCATTTCTTCCGTGGTCCACTGTCCGGGGGCGGTGGCCTCTTCGGCGCTTACGCAGGCGTAGGTAAAAGGTGCTCCCTTGCGGAGGGCTTCCAGGCGGGACTGCCGGCCTGCTTCTCCCATGGCAAAGGCCACCAGCGTTCCGGCTTCGGCGGCTTCGTAGAGGGAGAGGACGGTGTTGGAATCGGCCTCACAAGTTGCTGTAGTGACGATTTTTACCACTTCTCCGCCAAAGCTGCGGGCGCGGTCCAGGATGGACAGCAGCACCTCGCGGGACGGCGTATTGTCAAAGTTGTGGTAGGAGCGGATGAGCACGGTGCCGTATTCGCGGCAGGCTTCGCGGATGCGCCGGCCTACGGCGGCAGGAGCCTCCATCTCCAGGTCTACGTACTTGGCGCCGGCCTGGATGGCCCGCTCCAGGATTTCCGGAGCCTGCGACTCTTCGCTCAGACGGCAGGTCGCGATGAGGGGGACGTCCGACTCGGCAAACAGCGTGTCGATGTCGCCGTCTTCCAGCGCGCAGCGGTCCAGCCGGATCTCGGCCATTTCCAGGTGCTGCAGCAGGTCCTGGATTTCGGGCAGTTCCTTATTTTGTATCGATGTGCAGATCATAGGGATTCATTTCATGGAATACCACTTCGCCGGGCCTGACGGGGATGACGAACCGCACCTTCCCGCCGCCCAGGGATTTCTTGTCTTTGGCCATGGCTTCCTTCAGCGTCTCCAGCGGATAGGGGCATTCGGCAGGAAGGCCCACGGAAGCGAAGTCCTGTGCCAGCCGGGCAGCAAGTCCTTTTTCGCTGATGCCCAGGCTTTCACCCATCCTGGCAGCCAGGATGATGCCCATAGCCACGGCTTCTCCGTGCGCGATGCTTCCGGCCGATGCATGCTCGATGGCATGGCCGAAGGTGTGGCCCAGATTCAGCTTGGCGCGCTCGCCCTTCTCGTACGGATCGCGGGCGACCACGGCCTCTTTGATGGCGGCCGCCTTGCCGATGAGTTCCCCGCTGGCGCCGGACAGGGCCTGCCGGTAGGCGTCGCCGTCGGCCAGGAGGAAGGTCTTCAGGAGTTCGGCCAGGCCGCATTTGTATGCTGCGTCGGGGAGGGTTTTGAGGACATCGGCACAGATGAAGGTGTACTCGGGCATGTGGAAGGCGCCCAGCATATTCTTGTAGCCGTCCAGGTTTACGCCGGTTTTTCCGCCGATGGCGGCGTCTACCTGCGCCAGCAGCGTGGTGGGGAAGTTGGCGTAGCGGATGCCGCGCTTATAGATGGCCGCCGCAAAGCCGGCTATATCGGTGGTGATGCCGCCGCCTACGGCCAGGACCAGGGCGTTCCGGCTTGCGCCGGCCTCGGTGAGCCATCGGCCCATCTCCTGTACGGTCTCCAGGGTTTTGAGGGATTCGGACGTATCGATGGCAAGTGCGGGCCAGGGCAGGTCTTTCACCACCCATTCCACGTTCCTGTCATAGATCACGTATACCTCCGCTTCACCGGCCAGGATGGCCGTCACGTCGGCGATATGGCTCAATTCTTTTATCATATCCAACAAAGATAAGGGTTTTTTCCTTATTTTTGCCGAAAAGACTAACCCATGATACACGTGATAGCCCTGGCGGTACTGCCCGCCCTCATCCTTATTTATTATACCTACTCGCAAGACAAACTGCAACGGGAGCCTGGCAAGAACCTGGTGAAGGCCTTCTTCTACGGATGGGGCTCCGTGTTCGCCTCGTTTGCCATCTCCCTCCCTTCCATGCGGATGGGCCTGTTCCCGGAGAGTATCACCACTTTGAGTGACGCCTTCCGTACGGCTTTCTTCGGCGCCGCCATCCCGGAAGAGACTGCCAAACTGTTCCTGCTTTGGCTCTTCCTCCGCAAGTGCCGGGACTTTGACGAGCGCATGGACGGCATCGTATACGCCGTCTGCGTGGGCATGGGATTCGCAGCCTTTGAGAATATCGAATACCTGTTCGCCGCCGGCTCGGGTTGGGTGACTACCGGCATCGGCCGTTCCCTCACGGCCATCCCCGGCCACTTCGCCTTTGCCGTCATCATGGGCTACTACTATTCGCTCCATCACTTTGACAAGTACCGCGCTCCCCTGGCCGGCATCAAGATGTGGCTCTATCCCGTACTGGCCCATGGCATCTACGACACCGTAGCCATGACGGCCGAGGTCACCCCCGAGCTGGGCGGCGTCATCACCATCGCTATCCTGCTGGGCTGCTTCTGGGCGCTCAAGCAAGCCCGCAAGAAGATGGCCAGCCACCTGGTTGCCGATTCACGGGACTTCAGCCGCGGTATTGACGAGCAATAATTTTTGCAGATTCGTCTTTTTCCCTTAAATTTGCAATCCGTCTTCGAAGACGCCCTGCCCGGATGGCGGAATTGGTAGACGCGCTGGACTCAAAATCCTGTGATAGCAATATCGTGCGGGTTCGATTCCCGCTCTGGGCACGAAAAAAGAGACCTTCCCGGTCTCTTTTTTCGTATATAATCAGTTGCCACTGGTGACGTACTGGAGGGCGCGCTCCAGCTGGGAGTCACGACCCGTACTTTGGAATAGCTTATCATCGAAGTCCACTTCGATATCGGGCGTGATACCCTCTCCTTCAATCAGCTTCTTGTCGAGGGTGAAAGCACCGAGCATGGGCACATAGCCATAGACGGGGGTCTCGCCCTTCACGCCGATATGTCCGGAGTAGTTGTAGGTGTTGAGGTCATTGTTGGCCAGCGGGCAGAGGCCGCCCCAGGTGCGCTTGCCGATGACCTTACCATTGGGCATGGTCTTTACGCCCAGGGAGGACAACTCGGACAAGCTGACAGACGTGCAGTTGGTGAGGATGACGACGGGCTCGGTGATGGTCTCGTGGGGCGTGCTCAAGGTGGGAGCGATGCCATCCATCATCGGAGAATAGTCGTAGCGGGCGGTGCCGCGCTTGTAGCGCTGGTAGCCGACGTGCAGGCCACCGGAGGGCACCAGGGAACCTACAAAGTACTGGTAATCATCCACGTTGCCGCCGCCGTTACTGCGCACGTCCAGGATGACCCCGCCGAGCGTGCCACTTCGGTGAAGTTGCTGCACGGTGTTGAACCAGGCTTGCCATACCTCGCGCATCTGCTGGATATGATGCATGGTGGCGGGGACGGAGGTGTCGAAGGTCTCTTGTGTGCAGGCATCATCCAAATAGATGCTCATGGCAAAGCTGCTGACATGGAAATAGGCGATATTGCCTTTGAGCAGGGCATAGGAGAACGTGATGCCTTTCGTGACGAAGGTGGGGTCGATGTAGTCGTAACCGGGGATCTCGAGGAAGCTGTACTTCTCGCGCAGATGGTTGTAGATGTCGACGGCGTCGTCCATAAAAGTGCCCTCGATGGCACTCAGCTCCTGGAAGAAGCATTGCAGCTGCTGGAGCTGGAAGGTCTCCATCTCGGTGGGGTTGGGCAGTGCAGAGAGCTCCCGGATGCGGTCATTCACCCACTGGAGGCCGATGTCGGGTGTGCCGAGGAAGCGCGTGAGTAGGCCAAGGACCTCAGTGCTATAGCTCATCACGATGGGATTGCCCTCAGCATCGGTCTCCACCTGGCCATGGGCCACATGGGTGTAGTAGGTGAGGTCGGGCTTGAAGGTGCTGGCAATGGCGTAGTCGTCGCGCGAGGCATTGCGGTCCGAGGAGGGTCCGTAAATCACGGTATTGCCCGTCTTGTGGTTCTTCATTTCGAAGTAAAAGTGCCCGTCGTGCAGCGGGCTGAGGGTCTTCTGCATGAGGGTCTTCAACTCGTCGTCGGTGACGGTGGCGTCCCTGCCGCGACGGTCGAGAGCCTCGAACTGGGGATAGTACTCGTCATAGATGGCATCCCAATCCACGTCATGCTCGGCCTCGTAGTCCCAGATGGCATAGTTCTGGTTCAGGCCATTCCACATAATCTGGAACTTGGCGGCAAAGGAGGTATCGGCTGCAGCAAACACCAATTGGTCATTGTGATCGTAGGATACCAGCGTGTCGCTCTCAGGGCGGCAGGCTCCCATAGTCAACAGCAGGAGCACCGCACTCATGATGGATAATATCTTTTTCATTGATGATGAACGATTGAGGGTTGAACTTTACTTGAACAGGTAATACACGCCTGCCTGAAAGGCCAGGGTACTGTTGTAGCGATAGTCCTTGACGCGCATATAGGGCCTGGTGGCAGAGGTGAGACCGTGGTAGTAGCGAGCTTCGAGTTGGATAGCCCAGTGCTTGCCCATGAGGTACTCCAGACCGTAAGCGGCCAGCAGACCGGCATCCCAGCGGTTGTCGCGGTCGGCGTTGAACTTCACGTCCTCGTTGATGTTCACCCATTGTTCGGTGAATGCGTTGTAGTCGGTGCCGGAAAGGTGGCTGTTGAGCCAGATGCCGGTGTAGAAACCCAGGTTGCAGAAGCCGCGCAGCCGATTACCGCCAAAGCTGAAGGCGGCCATCACGGGCAGCTGCACGTAGTCGTTACGATAGCAATACTCCCATTTATCGAGCATCGCACGATGGATCTGGTAGTTCTTCTGCGTGAAATTGAGATCCACGCGCACGCCTATCCAGTCCTTGAAGTTGTACTGTCCGGAGGCCCCGGCGGTGAAGCCGGTGGAGCCCTGAATCTCGAAGTCTGACATATACTGCTTGTCCCAGGAGTAGAAGTTGTAATCTCCTCCGGTGGTTGCGCCAATGCGCCATTGCGCATGGGCCGAAATGGTCGTCAGCAGCATGACGGCCATTAATAAAGTTCGCATCTTCATTGTCTTATTTTTGTTTGATGATTAAGTTCGTCCTGCAGTTCGATATTCTCCCGGATAAAGCGGCCGAGGGCGGCATTCTTATCGCCGATTCTCCACCGCTGGAAAATGATGACAGCTACCAGCATCAGTACAATGACGATGATGGCGGCTGCCAGGGCTACGGTGATGATCATGGTAAAATCCATACGCTTTGCTCGTTAAATCCGGGAGCAAAGGTATGCAAAGAGGGGGTGCCCGTTGTGCCAGCCCTACAAATCATTGTGCCATTTCTGCAAAAACTGCTATTTTGCCACTTTTCGGTAGTCCGAAGGCGACATGGAATAGGCTTCGTCGAAGAGACGGTAGAAGGTACGGCGGGAAAGGCCGCAGAGTTCGGCAATGAGGGCTACGGAGTCTTTGGTGGTAGCCAGCAGGCCGGCCGCATAGCGCAGGCGGTAACCGTTGATAAAGTCGGTGGGTGTCACTCCGGCGCATTCGCGCAGGGCATCGTAGATATAGGTGCGGTTGGTACCGGCCAGGCTGGCCAGCGTATCCTGGTTGGTGTCAGGATTAGTGTAGACATCGGGATTGCTCATCAGTTCGCACAGACGGCGGTAGAGCAGCTCACTCTGCGAAAGCGTCTCGGCCGGTCTTTCCCGCAGGGCTTCGTATTCTTCGGCCTCGGCCTTCTCCCGCTGCTGGATCTCCAGATAGAGGCTGCGGTTCTTTGCCTCCAACGCCTTGTTGTATTTCCAGGCGCGCACAAGGAGACAGCCCACGAGAAGGATGATTATGATGGCCGAAAGGAGGATGATGCGGTGAATGGCCAGCGAATGGCTGCGGCTGGTAATTTCGGCCTCTTTCTGACGGATGACCTCCTGCTGCTCCATATCCATCTTCCGCTCCTCCAGGTGGATGGAATCGCTCAGGTGGCGCATGCGGTCGGCGTATACCATGGCCTCGCCCGAGCGTCCGGCCTTTTTCAAGGCCTTGTACTGGCTCATCATGTAATTGTTGATGTAGGAGTTGGTGATGGAACTGCCCCGGGCCAGATAGAGGGAATCAGTCTTGCGGAACAGGCGGATGGCCTCGTCGTAGCGGCCGACGATCGTAAGGTAGCGGGCTTCGGCCACCAGGTCATAGGTCGACAGACTGGACGCCTGTCGATGCTTCCGGTACAGAGCCTCGGCTTGGTCGTAAAGGCCGTTAGCGGCATAGTTGAGGGCCTGATTGATGGTCACGTTGTTGGTGCGTACAACCAGGAATTGCTCCGTCATCTCGGGACAGCGGGCCATACGGGCCAGGGCTGTATCGCCTTTAGCAATCAAGGGGAGCGCCTTCTGGGGCATGTCCTGCTCGAGGTAGAACTCCGTGGTCTCCAATACGGCTAAAACCATGGCGTCAATAATCCAGTAATCCTTGGGCTCTGTTACTCCCATCATGAGGTCGATGCCCTCCAGATAATAGCGTTCGGCCTCTTCCATATGCCCCATATCTTTCTCACAATCACCTTTGACGGTGAGTGCGCGACTCTTTATCCGCAGGGTCAGCTGCTCGTCCATGTCACCCTTGTCCGCGTCGGCGATCAACTCGTCGGCCAGATGGATGGCTTTCCCCCAGTCGCCATTCTTGTTGAGCAGGGAAGCAAGCTGGAGCAGGGCTGAATAATAGTTGACGCCTTCGCTCCTGAGCTGAGGACTGTGCTTGATTTGCTCACCATAGAAAACAGCCAGGCGGGTCTTGCCCATATTCCCGTAGACATTGGACCGGATCAGGTTGGCCGTGGTTTCCGTGAACACGCCGGCGCGCTCGGCACTGTCTACCCGCGCCAATACTTGTTCCGGGTTCGAGAATATGATCTCCTGGAGCTCGTTCTTCAGCCGGGTTGCCTCCTCGCTGCGGTCCGGCTTGGAGCAGTTCATGAGCAACGATAGAGCCGTGAAAACGGCGGTCAACAGGATGGTATTTCTGCGTTTCATAGGTCGAATTTGGCCCCAAAGATACTGTTTTTTTCGTAACGGCCCTATCGTCTTAAGATGGAAAAAGGCCCCGGCCAGATGCCGGAGCCCTCTTCATTTGTTAAGTTAGAAAGGTATCACATGCGGGCTTTTTCGTCGGAGCCCGCGCCGGTTCCGCGGTATTTGCTCTTGGCAGCGTTGAAGCTGTAGCGGATAGAGAACTTGATCCGCTGCTGGTCCATATGGTTGGTCTGCGTAATCTTGTGGCTGCCAAAATCGGTGTCCACGTTGTAGTGGGCCATATTGGTGAGGTCGGAGCCTTCCAGACGCAGCACCAGGGATCCGTCCTTGAGAAGCGTCTTCTGGATGGCCGCCGTAATGTTCACGTAAGGACTGGTAAGCAGTACGTTCTGGGTGTATCCGGGGGTCTGGACGACGCCGCCCAGTTCGAACTGCCAGCCACCTTTCACCGTGAGGGTATTGAACAGCTGTGCGAAGAAGAGGGGCTTGCCGTTGAAACTCACCATCCGCTTCCCGGAAGGCGTGCGGGGATCTTCCATCTCCAGGGAGAACCACTGCGGCAGGACGCCCACAGAGTAATTCAGGGTCCAGGGGCCGATGGTGGGCGTGATGTTCACCAAAGCCTGCAGGTTGCGGTAGGGTTCGGCTACATTGCGGGGTTTCACCAGCACCACGCCTTCATCGTTGTAAGGAGCGCTCCACATCATGATGCTGTCATCGGTGCGGGAATAGTTCACCATGAAGGTAATCCACTTGTATACGGCGGTAAGACCGATGTTATGGGAAATCTGCGGCTGCAGCTGCGCGTTGCCGCTCTGCCAGATGTAACGGCTGTTGTAGCGGATGGCGCCGGACAGCATCGAATAGTTGGGGCGGCGCGTCTTGGCGCTGTAGTTGAGCATGAGCTGCACCGGGCCGAAGACATTGGCATACGAAACCGTCGGGAACCAGTTGTCGTAGGAACGGGAAAGGTCCAGGGAAGGATTCACGGCATCTTCGTAGCTGTAACGCACATGCTCGTAACGGACGCCGGCGCTCAGCTGGCCCACCTGGGGAATATAGCAGCCATAGGAGGCAAATGCAGCTATGTTGTCCTCCTTTACAGCGGCCTGCGATGCGGGAATCCCGACACCGGCGATGGAATAATCATCCGTGCGGCGGGAGAAGGTTTCCTCGGTACCGGCCTGCAGCTGGCCCATCCAGATGGGGTAGGAAAGCACGGCCTTGCCGGCGATCATCCGGGAACCGCTGTTGCTGACAGAAGTAACATCCGCGTCGGGGGTCATGCTGCTCTCTTCGGCCGCATGGGACTGCATGGAGACATGGGTGCCATAATAATCCAGGTTCACGTCCACGCCCAGCTTTCCGCCGATAAGACCATTGTAGTAAAGGTTCGCGCCCAGGTTATAGGGTGCTTCCGAGCCGAGGGCGTCGGTGGACAGGGTGGACAGTTTGTCCACCAGGCTGCCGTTTTCGTATACATCGGTAATGATGAGGGTAGAGCCGTCGTTCTGCAGCGTACGTCCCCATTCCAGCTTTCCGCCCACCGAATGGTTGTCGGCGATCTGCCAGTTCAGGCCCGCGTTGCCGTAGACAGCCTGGGTGAAGCCCTGCCCGTCGATGGTTCCCTTGTTCTCAAAGACATTGAGCGCGTCGTTCTTGATGGAGTAGCTGGCGGTGGAGGCATCGCTCAGCTGACGGAGCGAGCCACGCTCATAGTTGACGCCGCCGAAGATGTCCACCCCTCCGGTACGGTAATTCACGTTGAGGGCGGCCGTAGGGTCGTTGCCCTTGTTCCAGCGCAGCGACTGTTCATCGGAAGCATTGAAGTTGAAGCCGAAGCCCTCGCCCTGCCGCTTGATGGTGCGGATGCGTACCACGGCGCGCACGGTGGCGTCGTACTGGGAGCCGGGGTTGGTAATCACCTCGACATGCTGGATCTCATTGCTCTGCAGACGGTCCAGTTCACTGACATCGCTCACCCGGCGGCCGTTGATGTACACCATGGGAGCGCCCTTGCCGATCACTTCCAGGCCGTCCTGTCCCTGGATGATGCCGGGCGTCTTGGCCAGCACGTCCCTGGCACTGCCCGCATTTTCCAGCACGGAACCGCGTACGCTTGTCTGCAGGCCTTCGCCCGTGATCTTGGTCTTGGGCATCACGGCCACCACGGCCGCACTTTCCAGCAGGGCCGTATCGGCCTTGAGGGTGACGACCATTCCGTCTACGGGGGCCAGGAACACCGTCTTGTAGCCCAGCATGGCCACCATCATGATTCCGTCGTTTTCTTTGGTAACGATATTGAAGGTACCGTCCTCTTCCGTGACGGCGCCACACACTACGGTAGAATCGGCTTTGGAGAGCACGGCCACGTTGGCATAGGCCACAGGCTCGCCCTTTTCATCGATTACCTTCCCCTTCCAGTCGCGCTTGGCGCTGGCGGTCACTGCAACCAGCAGCATCATGGTAAGAACAAATAGTTTTTTCATTGTACGTGTGTATTAGTTTAATAGTACACCGCAAAGGTAAAACAATTTTTTTATTTCCCAAAACTTTTTCAGGGAATTCTTACCAGGTGCCGAAGAAATAACTATTTAATGCGAAAATCGGCGTATACGGGGAAGTGGTCGGAGGGATAACCTCCGTAAAGGGTATTGTCGCAGGTATAGGCCTGGGGCGAAACACCCTCCCCCCTATAATAGATAAAGTCTATGCGATGTTCGGCGGCAGGGGCGGGCCACTGCCAGGCATTGAACGTTCCCTCCGGGCCGGCAGGCTGCTCCACGGCATGGTACACGTCGGTCCAGTGCGCACGGTGCACGGCGCTGCAGGAATCGGCCTCGTTGGCGTTGAAATCGCCCAGTAAGAAGGAAGGAAGGCCCTCGGGGTTGAACTGACGCTCCATATCGGCAAAAATATGGGCGTTCTGCGCGTGCTGCTGCTTGTTCAGCGGGGCATGGGTCACCATCACGAAAAGCCGGCGGCCGCCC
>Ga0310786_10005283_pt1 | contig 17622 bp, 5 predicted proteins | sample AusTroGonzalo_MG_FD_203881 | JGI IMG/M metagenome (GOLD analysis project Ga0310786, IMG submission 203881) | Bovine rumen microbial communities from tropical cattle in Woodstock, Queensland, Australia - Gonzalo_03 (v2) (version 2) | ecosystem: Host-associated > Mammals > Digestive system >... | reverse complement strand
GCGGTTTATTAATTAAATCGTCATAATCTCCAGAACTTGCAACAGGTGCTAAATCAGAACTATCACGAATAGCTTGCATAACATCTTCAGCGAGATCTTCAAGAGGGATGCCAGTATTTGGTTTTTCGTAGAAATTACTATCGTTATTTAAATCGCTAATATTTTGTGGAATAGGAGTATTAGCTGGCATAGCGCCAACTTCTTGTGGAGTGTATGAAGGCTTATTAGGTTGCTTTGCCCAAGAAGGAACTGTTGGGTCTGTTTCTTGAGTTAAGAAATTAGAATCATTTTCTAAATCAGAAACTTTTGTTGGAACTTCATCTTTTAAAGCAAATTCACTGCTAAAATCTACAGGTTCTGGATTTTCTAAACCAGCATCATTAGACCAACTCAATACACCGTCATTAATTTCAGGTACAAAAGTAGCACCATTAAACTCGCCACTTTGTTTAGCTTCATTTAAAGCAGAGTTAATTGTTTCTGGTATTCCATTCAAAACAGTATTAGCTTGTTCAATCCAATCTTCAATAATAGTAGGACTTTCTCCGTCTGGGATAATAGACTTCTTAATTCTAATTTTACATTTATAAGTTTTGGCAACCATTTCGCCATCTGTAAATGTTAACTGGATTTCACCATCACCATCAACAACTAATGCGCTGCGCTGAATATCCCAGACGATTTCATTACCTTCTCTTGTAGTAAATACAGGATAAGATTCACCAGTCGGAATAGTAATAGCCATAGATGGAATAGCGTTAGGGTAAGAATTAAACATAACTGTACTGTCAATTCTTACTTGATTATGAAGATTTTCTCCAACAAAACCAACTTCTATCCTTTTGGTTGCAAGTTCAGCTAATTTTAAATTAAGAACCCCCATGTTATCACTCCTTTCTTAAAGATAGGAGGCCGCCAGAATTGGCGACCTCCATTGATTATTTAAGTTTTGTTTTCTTCATAAGTCTTTCGATTTGCTCTTGCTGTTTCTTGATAATGGTTCTCATTTCAGCAAGACTTAAAGGTTTTTCTTCTTCTGGTTCTTCGATAACTTTCTTATCTTCTGGTATCTCTTCTTCAACGTCATCTTCATAGATGTTTTCACCTTCGGATAAAAGAAGCTGAAGGTCTTCGTATTCCTGTTGAGAAATAACAACAATTTCAACTTCTTCGTACTTACCAGCTTCTGGAGGAAATGGTTTCATCCATTTTGCTCGAAAAACTTCTTTTTCATCAAAAGACTGAAGAAATTGCGCTTCGTTTGAATCGCAAACATTAAATTTGTGTCTTTTGACGTTCCATTTAAGAAACGTGTAACCGACACTTATAATATTTCCGTCATCTAAGACTTTACAAAATGTCATAACTTTCACGCTCCTTATAATGAGAACATAATAACAGCAGCTCTGTTGTTGTCATTAGAATAGTAAAGACTTGAGGTTGTAACATAACCATAAGCCCAAACTAAATAATGAATATAACTAGAACCACTATCAGGACTAGGAGATCTTGTCCAGTATCCATTAGATCTTACCCACATTCCGCCTTGCGGACCTTGAGCTAAAGCGTTATTTTGAGTATCAGCTGTGTATCTACCGCTAAGTTGCCCATGGCTTGCAAGTGTTTGAGCAGAAACATACATGTAACAATCTCCAGTTCTGTCTCTGTTAATCCAAATGTCTCCTTCTTTAACAGTATATGTTTCTGTATAAAGAGTAGGATCGTTTGGAGTAACTATAACTTGAGAATCTTCTGGTCTTATTAAGCCCATAAACTTGATACGAGATGTGTTGTCAACAAACCAACTAACTCTAGTACCTTCAGCTGAAAGTTGATTATTAGTTGTTGCTGTTAAATCTGCACACGCAGGCGTGTAAATTTTATCCGTAGTATATTCTAATACAGGATTTGCTGAACCGCCATTTGTTACAATTCTAACAGGTTTAATTAATGATTGCCAAGCGTAAGGCAATGCTTTTAACACTCTCGTATTTAAGAATGTTCTTAATTCTGATTCTTTCCAGCTGCCATCTGTTGTTTCTTGACTTCCAGGATAGAATTTACAGAACTGTGATAACTGAGCATTTGCAATAAATGTAGCAGAATCAAGTAAGCCAGTTCCGTCATCTTTATTGTGCAGTCCTTTACCACAATAATGCATTCTAAATGTTTCATGAGGCCATTCTGCTAATTCACGAACATTGTTCGATCCAAGATCTTCGTACCAGATTTTACACCAATAAATCCAACCGCTTGCGGGAGCTGTAAAGCCTTGAGATCCATAAGGAATTCCTCCAAAAGAAAGAACGCCATCAGTAGTGGTAACTTGTTCTCTTGGAAGTTCCATGAAGAATATGCTGGAATTATAACCATCATATCTATAACCAGAAGAAGCATCATTATGAGGATTTGTTGAATATGGGTCTAATCCATAGTTATATCCAGAACTATATGAGTGATAAATATATTTACCGCCATTGTCGCAAGCAACTAAAAGATTTTTAGAACCCTTTCTATGTCTCAAAACAAGAATTCCACGATTCATTCCGTGACTTACGATTTCAGACATATTTCCCCATATAACTTTAATACTATGGTTTTGAGTAGAATTACCATATTGTCTATGATAATGAACTCTGAATCCTTCAATGTCCCCTGTTGAATCACAACAACTGATTAAAGTTGCATTTTCAACCGGATTAGTAAACTCAAAGTCTACTGCTAAAGTAAAGCTTGGAGCGTTTTCATCAAACAATCTGATATTATCAAATTTTTGAATATGAGTACCATCAAAGAAAGTATTAGTTAAAAGAACTTGAGACTGAACGTTACTAAAGTTAAAATCTTTGCCAACTGTAATATCAACATAATCTTCATCTTCAAAATAACTATCAGCTCTATTCGCCTTTATAATACCGTAAATCTCTGCAATACTCATATCTTTAAGTTCTTTAGCACCAACATTAGGAAGCCTTGCAGAATCCCAAACAGCATAAACATCTAAGTTTTGAGTAACAAAACCTGTAGATTTATCCCATCCAGTAAATACTTTGTAAACATCTGCAACTTCCTGATCATCAAGAGTTGGGAATCCAATAGTGCCATTCGGATCATATACAGCTTCTGAACCATAAGGAACATTCTCTCTAATATCATAAAGAGTGCCATTAACCTTATCAAACCATCTTACTGTATAAGTAATAACAGTTTGAATATAATCAGGTGTAACAGTTCTATCAGCTCTCACAGGAGTATCAATGTTCTGCCATCCGTTATATGTATATGTATATTGTCCGTCAGGATCAATATAAACAGGTGCATCAATTTCACCAGCTTGTACTGGATCATAGATATAATTGCCTGTATCTACATATTGGATATAATCATTGTTATTCCTGTCTTTAATAGCAGAGCCATCAATATTAACAAAAGTAACAGTATAATAAGGAATAGCTAAATCATACGTAATAGTAAGATTATTACCAGTCCAAACTCTGTTTTCAGTGTCAAGGCTATTTTCTAATTCTCCATTACCCCAAACTGCGTGAATAGCTTCAAGTTTCTTAGTTGACATTGAAGAAACATGAATAGTACCAGTAACAATTGGAGTATTTTGATCTTCTCCAAGAGCATTATAACCTTTCCAAGTTGATGCAATTTTAGCAAGAGCATCAAGATTATCAAATGTCCAATTAACATTAATTGCACGAATACGTCTTGTTGCTACCTGTTGTATGCTAGTTGCTTGTACAATATATGTTGCTAAAGCATTATTGACTGTAGCATTACAATTTTCAACCCGAACAGAAACAAGGTTGTTACCATTTTGCATAGTAAAAATTTGAACATTGTTTAAGTTATCAGCAACAATACCAGTACAAGCATTCAACCGTACAGATGTAAGAGGAGCAAAAGAAGGAAGGGTGATTAAACCAGCATTTGTACCTCTTGTATCAACAGTCTCAAGCTCAACATTTTGTGAAAGGTTAAGAGCATTAGAGAAGTTTGTCATGTTTCTAATTGAAAGCTCTTTTAAGATAACAGAAGGAATATTGACACCAGTACCAGAAGGCCAAGAATTATTAACAGAAGTTCCACCAAGAATGGCTTCCATAAGCTTTGTAGCACCAGAAGCTGTAAAGGTACTATTATCTGTTTCGTTCAAAGGTCTAATATACTGAATTAAACGGTCTGGCGTTACGTACAATGTAGTGTTTGTACCTACCGAGACATTGTTAAATACGACCTGCTGACCAGCTTCAACTCTTTGGCTACCCACTTTATTGTCGTCAACAATAAGGGTAACGTATGTAGTCGCATAAGACTTGATCTCGAAGGAACGACGGCTGCTTGCGCAGTTAGTTCTAAACTGCATTGAATTAGTTTTTGAATAATATCCGTACTTACCATCCATATAAGCTGTCTGATAAGTAAGGAACTGTTTACGCCAATACGTTTTTGAACCCTGTAAACGTGGCAAATAAGAGTCATCATAAGACTTGACTTCGTTATCGATTGTCATGCCAGACGTTTTGTAAGGATAGATATACTTAATGTAAGCATCGGCAATCATAGCAGCATGAGGACGCTTAGACTGATATGTATCCCATTTATTAAGAATATCATTTGAATTCCAAGCTCCAGCTGTACGAAGAGTATTATAAAGAGAAGATAATTCGTTTTGGAAATTTGCCTTGATGTTAACCCAAATTGGATTATCTACTGCATTAAAGTAGCTTCTTCCGTTATTGGTGCTATCAAAGTCAAGACCGTAATCACCAAATGGCTTACCATCGTTATCTGCACCTAAAATAGTATCCATATCGTATGCTGCTTTGATATTCCACAGATATCTACCTGCTTGTTCATCCCAGTCATATGAATAGAATGTGTTTTTGCTTACATTATCGTAACCAGCAAAGTATTCAATAAACAGGAAATGATAAAGTAAAGAATTAACTGCGAAATAATTTCCAATTTCTCTTTTAAACTTTGTTCCGTTTCCAATTGTTGAAACAACCCAAGCTACAAGACTGTTCCAAGATTGTACGACTTCATACATGTCAGAATCTGTATCTGAGTAAGATCCATCTGGAACCATTCTCCACTCGAATTCTTTACTTATTTTAGTTTGTCCGTTTTCAGTGATAGTTGTTTCCCAACGTCCATCACCGTCATCAGCAGAAGGATTAAACACTGCTGCTGTGCTTCTAAATCTCTGACATTCTGTATCGTTACCGGAAACTTCGATACATGCTTTTGTGGGATGTTCACCTTGTCCATCCTGACCAAAAACAGCAGTATTTTTCTTACTGTTACAAATATCGCCCATTGCATACAGAACAGTTTCGCCTGGTTCAACTAACTGAGAGCTAAACCAAACATCTGTCTCTGCTGTGTTTTTAATGAACACCGCACAAGGTTTACCTTCAACAGTATCTCTAACGCCAGGAGTATCTCTTGATTCCGTAAGATACGGTTGGAAAGTATTATACCAGTCAACTGCATTAATATTGTTCGCATTTTCAGAAGAAGCAACATTAACTTTAACAGTTATATAATTAACAGGAATAGAAGATTCTGAAATCTTATATGTTTCTCCTGTATTTCTGAAATCAAGATCAAGATTGTAAGCAGAACGTCCATATGCAGCTGAAGAAGTACCTTGCACTTTAAACAAAGCTTGACGTAATTCAAGAGTGCTCATTCCGTCTAAAATTGTAATATTTGCAGTTACAGGGTCAGATTTACTTACTGTCATTCTTGGAGCTTCAATTTCAATAATTGTTAAATCAGGAATAACAGCGTGTAAAGCAGCAGGAGTAATTTTATCATGTTCATCAAAAATGGTGTTAATACGATATCTATCTGCTTTTTCTCTTGTGGTATTGCCTTCGGAAACATAGTTCTGAATCATCTGTTTCTTTGAAAGTTCAGTGTTATATACACGAATAGCATAAATCCAAACATCGCAATGATCAGAACCAATTACCATAGCATTTTCATCTTGAACAAGCATTCCTGGTTCATATTCATTAACCTTTGAAGGAATACCGTCAAGCCACAATGTTGCAACACGTTGATTAACAAGAGATTCAACAAGGATAGAAAGGTCAATACGACTATCTTCACAATATCTGAATTCTTGACCTGCTACGTTATTTAATTTGATTTCACCGTTATTAGCTCTTAAAATAATACCACGGGTAGAACCATTATTTAATTCCTGAATAGCAACAGCATTATACTGATCACTATTAGTAACTTTAAAAGATATATCAATAGTTTTACCATTAGCATCATTATCAGAAAAAACAGCACGAGGAAGAGTTACTCTATTACCTTTCTTAATCACAAAAGCAGGAACACCATTTGCATCAGCTTTGAAACCGCCATTTAACCAGTCAAAGTTTTGGCTAAAAATCAAGCTTCCAAATTGGTTACGATCACTATCTGCGTTACTATGTCCAATTGGATCAAGATTGTATTGCAAGCTATCATCTGTATAATAACTTAATACATATTGACTTTGACTTACAGTAAGAGTAAGAGTATCCATTCCCAATCCACAGGCAACTGTAACTGTCTTTGTTCCAGCAGTTAAAGGAGAATACTGATAAGTCTGAATAGATCTGCTAACAGTAGAGATAATAGCATTTTCTCCTGTGATTTGGAATTCACATGTTGCCATTTCGTTATTCGGATCGAACACAAAATATTCAATATTAACAACATCATATTGTTCACATTGAATGTTTGTTTTAGCAAATGCAACAATAGGATCAATAGCCCCATAACCCCAAATAGCGTTAAAGTTAATTGTATTGGATATATCAGTGACATCTTCGGATGAATGCATAGTAGCACTAACAGTATTAACACCAACGGAGAATAAATTTTTATTCACTTCAAACGTAGTGGTAATACTACCGTTAACCGTTTTTGTAAGTGTTTCGTTACCGATTGTAAGAGTCACTACATTAGTAGACCCTGCTTCTGCTGATACATTTACAGGGATATAAACATTACTATTAGTAGTATAAAGCATGATTGAGTTAATAGAATTACCCCATTCAACAGAGAAAGCAACTGTTTTAACCGTCCATCTTCTTGTAACTGAAGCTCCTCCTCCAGACTCGATTGTTACCTTGACATTGTTTTCACGAGAAGGAGTTAAATAGTCTCTAGCATTGAAACTAAATGTAGTTCCGCTGTCTTCAATTACAGTTGTTTGAAGCACATTATTAATATACCATTTAACAGTAAGTTCTGTGTCATCAGCAGAAGTTGCGGTAAAACCAAATAAAGCATCTGCACCATTTCTTGCCGTATTTGTTTTTACAACGTTAGTAAGAGTAATAAATGAACCTCCGCCTCCACTTCCACCAGCAGGAAGTTGAATAGGAGTAAAGATATCATCAGAAATTGTATCTTCACCATTTTTGAGATGGAGATAGTTATTTTCATCAACATATCCTCCATCAAAAATAAGACCAGTAGGAATATCTACAACTTGGTTATTGTCATAAGTTACTTCGATACCATCTTCTGATTGAGTTACTTCTCTTACAAAGTTACCAAAGTTATTAATCTGGTCGTTAAGTCCAGAAACGGCGTCAGACAATCCGTTAACTTCAGTTGCAGAAGCAGCATTGATATTTTGTCTTGCTTGAGTTTTTTGCTCATTGGTAAGATTTTGCTGACTACTTCTTAATACATCAGCTGGAACTTGAGGAATGTCATTAGTTCCAAGGGCACCGATGTTTTGTCTGGCTTGTGCTTTCTGAGCATCTGTAAGTTGCTGTGGTTCATACTGAACAGCACCCTCATTGTCACTTGAAGCAGCTCCAATATTTTGTCTGGCTTGAGCTTTTTGTTCAGTAGTTAAATTCTGGGAAGTAAACTTAACAGTATCAGGAGATGACATAGGAACATATTCCTGAAGTGTATCGTCCCATCGATAAGAAGCATTTGTTGATAAATCAACATACAGTTTTCTTGTTTCGCCTGGATTTGGAAATTCGCTCATGCTATCACATTCCTCAATTCCGCTAATAGCAGAAGCAGGAATCTGGTTTGAACGAATATGACCAGTAGAATCAAGTTGAGCAAGACCTTCTGGCTTATTGTATGTATCTTCAAGGTTAGATTTAAAACGCTCAAGATTTTCATACGATATAAGTTTTTCTTCTAAGTTTGTTTGTTCACTCATTACCTATTCATCTCCTTTCTACGTATGTATAAGGAAGCAGGTCTGGGCATAAAGCCCAGACCTGTTTAAAAATATTAGTTTTCATATTACTCACCAGCCGATTGTGTATAAGTATTTGTAATTTCAATAGTTTTAGAATCTCCATCGGCAATTGTAATACTGTTTGTTGTTGATCCGTCTACTTCATATACTGTTGACACAGTAAATCCAGTAACATTGGTATTCATCTCTGTCACAGTATAAGTGCCAGGAGTCAGATGATCAATTGTTTTGCTATCGTTTACCATGTCTTCATAGGTAAACGCATAACTATAAATACTAGGATCTGTTGAAACTTGTTTTGGTCCAGTAATCATAAATGTAATTCCATTTTTATCGGACGTCGTTAATTGATTTGCATCACCGTCAAAAATCTTTGTAACTGTAATAGAACCTTCAATTCTGTCAACATCACTTGTAATTTCAATAGTCTTGCTATCTCCATCAGCAACGGTAACACTGTTAATCGAGGTAGAATCAACTTCATAAGAATTAGTAATAACATAATTCTCAATGGTTGTATTCGAAATAATAACAGTATAAGTACCAAGTGAAAGATTATCAATTGTAAGACTGTTGTTAGTCATATCCTGATAAGTAAAGACATAACTATATGTTGTAGCATCAGAAGGATATTGTTTCGGGCCAGTTACCGTATACGTAAATCCATTCTTTTGAGCTGTGGTTAATCCTTGATAATCACCAAGCCATGCTTGTTCAATAGTTAAACTACCTTCAAGTTTATTAATAGCACATGTTACTTCAATAGTCTTTGTTTCACCATCAGCAATAGCAACACTATTAGATGAAGTATTGTTAACCTCATAAGTTGTTGTCACATTAAAGTTATCAAAGCTATTATTAGACACACTTACAGCATAAGAACCAAGAGTAAGACCAGTAATAGTAAAGCTACCGCTAGTCATATCTGCATAGGTAAACGTTCTACTATAAGTGTTAGCGTCTGTAACATTTTGTTTAGGCCCAGTGACCGTATAAGTTAACCCGTTCTTTTGGGCGGTTGTTAATCTTGTATGGTCTCCGCTCCAAATCTGAGAAATAACAAGGTTACCTTCAAGTTTATTAACATTATTAGTAACTACAATTGTCTTGTTGTCTCCATCACCTATGATAGCACTATTAATAGCTGTACCATTAACACTAAAGCTTGTTGAAATATTAAAATTATCAAATCCATTATTAGACTCAATAATAGTATAAGTTCCAAGAGTAAGCTGTGAAATAGTTAAACTATCATTTACCATATCAGCATATGTAAACGAATGACTATAAGTAGAAACATCAGATGTATTTTGTTTTGGACCAGTGACAGTAAATGTTATAGCGTTCTTCTGTGCAGTTGTTAATTGAGCATGATCTCCAGCCCACACATTAGTGATAGTTAAACTACCTTCAAGCTTATTGATGTTATTAGTAACAGCAACAGTTTTACTTGTACCATCCGTAAGTGTAACTTGATTCGTAGAAACATTGTTTACACTGAATGAAGGTATAACAGTAAAGTTTTCAATAGTATTATTTGTCTCTGTAACAGTATATTCACCGAGTTCGAGACTATCGATTGATTTACTATTGTTAACCATATCTGCATAAGTAAAGCTTGAACTATAACCACTTGGTCCTGATACAACAAAAGTAATAGCATTTTTCTGAGCCGTAGTAAGTCTATTATAGTCTCCAGCCCAAGTATTGGTAACAACAAGTGTTCCAAGCTGCTCATTTGTAAATGTTGCATCAAGGTTTGTTGAAGCATCCGCAGCTGGAGTTTTTGTTATTGTAAGAGTTCCATCTCCGTTATCTGAAACACTAACATTAATCCATTTTTTAGATGTATCATAATGAACATTGTTGTTAACATTATTAGCATCTAAAGTTGGATTAACTTGATCAATCATAAACCAATATGTATTTTGCGTATCGTCTTTTGAAGAATTTTTCACAAAACTAACAATATTGGTAAAATCAATATCTGTAGAAGAGTTAGTATTAGCTACTACAGTAACAGCAGAATTCAGAACGACATTATTCGTTGCTTGAACTTGACTATTGTTTCCAACAACCTGCCTAACTCTTACAGTAATAGGCTGTACACTTAAGCTACCGTTTGTCATTATTTCACGAACTTTAAAGCTTAAGTTTCCAGTAGCAGAATATACGTTTGTGAAGTTAATCTTATTGTTAGAAGTATAAGTAGGAACAACATTTAACGTACCGTCTGTATTATCTGTAACTGTAACAGTAATGGAATCTGTCGTGCTTGAAGCAGAAGCTCCTGCCATACTATATGTTTCTGTTGCTGTATAGTTAAACACAGCAGAAGATTGTCCGTTAAGGTCTGTAATATTATAAACAATCTGTGCAAAATTAAAGTTTGCAATATTTGTGTTTGTCGTCAAAGGAACAGAGATAGTAGCAGGATTCGGTAAGTTGCCACCATTGTTAGATGTAATTTCTACGCTAAGTGTATCACCATTTCTGAAATTACGATTTAACAATGTTTTAGTACCCGTTAAAGCCAAGTATCCAACGGCACTATAAACACTTGTAAAGATAAATCTATTTCCATCACTATAGGTTGGCACAACACTCAATGTACCATCGTAATTATCGCTAACTACGATATCAAGAGTATGTACGTTTACATCGTTTGTTGCACCAGTAATAACAGTAGACTCTTCACAAACATAGCTAAATGTTTTAGTAGCAAGATAATCAATATCTGAAAGCGAGAAAGCAAGCTCAATAAAGTGGAAATCAACAGAAGACTGACCTGCTGTTAATAACACAGTCATGTCTGAAATATATGGAAGTTTTCCGTTGTTTGTAGACCTTAAACTTACAGACATTGTATCAGTTGCTACAAATCTACGATTTTGAAGAACTTTAGAACCATTAATAATAATAGTTCCGGTTGCATTATATGTTCCTGTAAATCTAATTTTTCCGCTGTCGCTATATGTTACCTCTGGAATAAGCTGTCCGTGCTTGTTATCGGTAAGTTTAACAACGACGGTATGCGTAATTCCATCAGGAGTAACGCCAGGAATATTTGCAGTTTCAGTAATCGTATAAGTAAATAACTTAATATCGTCATATCCACTTATGGCATTTTGCATATCTATAAGCGAATAATTAATAGTTGGGAAAGCAAAATCAACTGATGCCTCTCCAACATCAGGAGTTATACTAACTGTTGCAGGAGAAGGTAATTTACCATTACCCGCAATAGACACCGAATATGTGTCAGTATCACGGAATAAACGATGTACTAATGTTTTTGTACCTATAAGAGTTATAGAGCCTTGTGCAGCATAAGTGTTCACAAAATCAAGATTAAAGCCTGTAGATTCAACATCTATTTCAAGAGCTCCGTCTTTAATTACGTCAGTAACAACAACATCGACAGTATAAACTTGTGATGAAACTGTAACACCATCTCCGCTTGGACTTGTCTCTTTGATTGTATAAGTATGAGTTCCTACATCCGCTAATGTATAATTAATAGGCGGGAATACAATAGAAGCAGGTTGTCCAGTAGCTGCTGCAAGTGATGTAGAGATGTTATCGGCAATAACTTCATTGCCTTCTTTAATCTGTACCATAAACTCACGAGCAGCCATACTTCTACCATTAAGAGTAATAGTACCTTGGAAAGTAATACGTCCAAGAGAAGCATAACTATGAGAAAAATAAAGACTATTATAATTAGAAGTCTTTTCGATTCTCAACGTACCATTACCCATATCTGTAAGTGTAATTCCAACGATATACTCTGTAGTATCAATATCTACACCACTAATGGTATGACTAAGCTCTTTGATTTTATATTGATATGTACGAGTAGTTTGACCCGTAGGAATATCATTCATGTTATATGCAATCGTATCAAAACCAAAGTGCCAGCTATTACCACCAGTAGGATTAATCGTAGTAGTTGTCTCAAGAGGAAGAGGAGCGCCAGGAGTAACTGCTTCAATTTTAAGAGTTATCGAATCTCCTTCTTCAAACCGTCTACCTGTAATAAAAACAGCACCTGAAAACAATGCATTGGAAAACATAGCATCAATATCATCATTAGTTGCTATATTTGGAATATCGTTTTCATCAATATATTGTTTTATTGTTTTTTGAGAATTCATAGCAATTAAAAGATTTTCTCCGTGAAGAAAAATATCTCCCGTTTGCTGATTGATACTAGTAACAGAACCGTCAAGTCCATTATAAGCACAAAAGTAAATTGGAGTAGTAGAACCATCAACCCATGTAAGATTCATTTTTACCCACGTATATTTACCTTGCTCTGAAACTGGAACATTAGACCATTCGGCATTGGCTGGTGGATGATTTTGACCATCTTCAGAAATCTTATAATAAACAGAAATATCTGATCCTCTTACAAGATTTGCCATATTCATAATGGCTTGCACCCACTGCTGCGGAGTTCCAGTAAATCCGCTTGCAACAGCTGTTTCATATAGAGAAACGGAACCTATTTCAGCATAAGTACCGTCTTGATATTCAGCGTAAAGCATACCTGCTGTGCCAGTAGTAGAACCATTACCAACCCATACTCTAATAACGTCACGGTATACAGGTAAAAATTCATTAAAACTAGCATAATAAGTAAAAAGATTATTAATTGCCATTTTAATTCACAACCTCTCTGATGTGCTGTATACCAGTTTCGCCATCCATTTCCTGACTAGTGTAACGAGTTTGTCCATTTCTGGATATTACATTTATCTCTATGGTGAACGACTTGTTGTCTTGGAACAGCAGTGATTCTTGTTGAGAAAGAGTAACGGTAAATGAACTGCCCACTCCAGAAGTTACATTCGTCAAATGTCCAGCGTAGACGTTCTTAACCAAAACAATACGACCATTTTGACGATATGAAACATAAATTTTGCTTACATCGCCTTGTGTAAAAGGAACAAAAAATTGATGCGATATAGTTTCGCCAGGAATAAACACTGTCATTCACTTCCTTTCTCTGATAATAAAGAAGCAGCACGCATTTCTGCGTGCTGCGTTCTTTTTAAAAAGTTATTCTTGAGTAAACTCAATAAAATCTTCCAGATCTTCAATCTGTTTAACTGTAATTTTTGGAATGTCATTAAGACTAAGTTTCTGCTTATCAACTTTTAAATCAATTTCAAGGTTATCCAAAGAATTATGTTCATCGGAAAACTCTTTAGCAATTTCAGGAGTTTCAAAAATAATCAGTTTTGTTGCTGGGTCGTATTTACCTTTATATTTTTCCAGTAAACGATTATTTTCCTGAGTTTGGAATTCGTAGTGTTTAGCTAAAGTTTTTCTTAAACTATATAACGCCCATTTTGCTTTAAGCGAAATAGTTGTGTCATTTGATAAAGCATCAGTAACTCCATAAGCATTAACAATCTTAACCTGTTTCATAATCTTTCTCCTTCAAATTTACCTTATAATACACCTTGCGTCTGCGGATAATAATACACAGTACAAGGAACACGAGTAGTAGAAGCGTTACATCTTGCTGTAACAGATAATGTTTTCATAGTCGGTCTATTACCATCATATGTTCTAAAATAAACTCTTGCAAACATTTGATGCCCTTCAGAACAGAGATTGTAATTAGAACCAGTACCTCTTGCTGTAAAAGTTAAATTATAAGTTATACTATTTCCATCATCAACGCCGTTGTCAAGCGGAACATGAATATCATAACCTTGGTCACTACTTACTCCAACATTCGTACCGTTTACTGTAAAATCTGTAAGAGTAATTTTCTTTGTTGTTCCATTGACAACAGACCAAATAGCAACTTCAAGAGCTGGTCTATATTGGTTATTACGAGTTGTTATAATCTGAAGATCATAAGCATAACCTTCTGCCTCGTCTCCAAATGCTTCGTTAACATCGTAATACAATTCTATTTGCTGCGACCAGTCTAATGGAGTTTGACCAGCATGACGAATTTGAGCATTGTAGTACGGTCTAATTAATACCCAGTCTGATTTTCCTGCCATATGTTGCTCGATAGAAGCAATGGAGTTTCTCCAGTCATTTGCTCTTGTGTTCATTACAATAATATCGTCTCTACCCCACATAGTTGATTGTTCACCAGTGGACGCATCCATAATGGTAACACGACTGCCTTTCATTACAATACCCGAACTTGATAAGTGAACATAGTTGTTAGAATTAACGTCAAGATTAATTGATCTTGACCCGGATACTGAAACACCATTGTTGTCAATTTTAATACCGTCTCCATTTACTCCAACTTGGAATAATGTTGGTGTCATATAGATATTGCTAGCAGATTGTTGTCCAAGATGATCGAACGTGACATCACTAAGTTTGACAGAGAACGTTCCACCGATAGAACCTATTGTAATGTGACCATTGTTGTCTAAAGAAATGTTTGCTTGCTGGTCTCCAATATATAATGTACTTGCTCTGATAGTACCTTTAATATCAGCACCTGTTGCAGTAAGTTTACCGTCTGCTGTAACTTTAAATTCTGGAGTGTTATTACCAGTTCCGTTATAAGCTCCACCAGCCCAGAAAACTATATTGCTGCCAGATGCATTTGCGATACCTACGGTACTTCCGTTTTTGGTGTTTGCATTTCCGATATAGTCAGTTCCAAGAGACCATCCACCAACAGTACCTTTTACTGTGTAAAGTGTACCATCGTCTTTAACATAAAACTTAGGCGTATTGTTTCCAGTACCATTGTAAGCTCCACCAGCCCAAAATACTTTATTGCTTTGAGCGTTTGCCATACCAACAGTGCTTGCGTTCTTTGTGCTACTGTTTCCTAAGTAATCAGAACCAATAGTCCATGTACCGATTGAACCTTCTGCTGATGTTATTTTACCAGAAATATCAATAACACCTTGGGCGGTTGCTTTTACATAGTGAGTTACATTATTGGACGTTCCACGAATATAAAAGCCATCAGTACCTAAATATACACCGTCATCAGTTCCAGTTAAAGAACTTAAACCGTTATAGATATAAGCATTAGTTCCATTAGAACCAATAGTAAATGCTTTACCTGTGTTTCCAATAAGAACTTTACCAGAACTTGTTAAAGTTAAAGACTGTCCAGAAGCAATGTTAATAGAAGCTCCAGCTGAAATAGTAATAGTATTGGATGCAACCATGTCAATAGTGCCATTCACTGCATCTACATCCAATGCTGCACCTTTTGTAATAGCTGTACGTTCTAATTGCCAGTCAGTTGTAGAGTTTCTTGGATTACTTACTGCGATACATTGATACGTGTATAAATACGTACTTCCTGTATCCGTCCATCTATCGCCAATTCTATATTGTTCAAGAACGATTTGAGCAGCCGTTTTTCTGAAAGTTTGAGTTTTACTGTCTAATGAGTTTTGTAATGTTTCTGAGGATGTGTTTCCAATTTGAACATTTCCTGCGTCAATATAAACAGTAGATGTGTTACCACTAAAAGTAACTTTAAACTTTCCTCCACCAAGATTAACTCCGTCTGAGCCAATATAAACACCATCAGTTGTTGTATTGAGTCCAGCTCCTTTAGATTTTAAAGTAAAGTTGCCAGAAGACTCAACGTTTAACTCACCGCTGCTTGTTATATTGACTATGCCACCGACTAAATTAAGCTCACCACCAGATTTAACATCTATAACAGCAGGAACAATATTTTGGTTTTCATCTGTATATCCTGCTTGGATACTAATGATAGCATCTGTTGTAAGCAAAGTACCAGCTGGTCTTGAACCATCTTCAGTAGCAAACAAAGTTAAAGCTTTGTTACTACTGATTTCAAGTTCCTGACCAACGTTACTCATTAATTTATCTACTGAAATAGACCTTGCAGCGATGCGATCTGCGTCAAGATAGCCTGTTGTAATTTCGTCTGCTGTAATGCCATAGCCTGTAACAGCTGATCTCCATTGCCATGCTCCATCTTCGTTTTTAGAGTTAGCAACTCCAAGACCACGACCACCAAGAATCATAGCTGATAATCCATCTGAAGCTAAGAAAAGAATATTTCCATTTTCGTCGGTATGCCAATTTGAACTTCCACCGTCAAGGTATGCCTGATTTAAACGAATCATACCTTCAAGTCTTGAACCAGTTATAGTACCAGAAAATGCTTCATCGAATTCGGATTTCTTTGAGCTAATTTCTTTGGCAACTTCTGCAATTCTTGCAATTACATCAGTAAAACCATGTCTTGCTGCTAATGTTAATTTAGTGTCTATATCAATAGATGTCTGCCAAGGCTTATCGTAGCATTTTGCTACTTTGTCCATGTAAGCCCAGCAATTAGTATTGATTTCTGTATCCAGTAAATGTGCTACATAGGTAATATCTATTTTGGGCCAAGTAGTTTCATGTTCTTCATAATAATGTACGTTATGAACACCGAACATTTCAAGATACGTAAAACCATAACTTATTTCAGGCATAGATACTTGCCTAAGCATATCCATAGTATCTTGATATAAACGCTTTTCATCCCCTGCTACATAATTAGAGTCTTGCCAACGACCATCTTTAATCATATCACTTAATGATTCAGTTAAGTTATTGGTAAAAGTTTTTATAGCTTCTTGAGATGTTAACATTGTTACAAGATATTCAGAATAAGTTTGGTCTGCTAAATCAGCAAACTTTTTCATTAAAGGATTAATACCAATTAACTCATTCTGACCTGTACTTGGATTAACTGGATTTAAAATAGTATAAAACTCTTCGTTATAATAAATCTGTGAATTATAAGTTGACAATCTGACATATCCATTTACTTCTTGCTGTGGCGAAACAAGTCTGATATATCTTGTTCTTGCGGGCGTAGTAAATGAACCAGTTCCTCCAATCGCCATACCACTTATAAATTTAAGATTTACATCATAAAAACATACCGAACAGTTAGAAGGAAGACTATAATTATATTGTTTCGATTCATATACTTTTACTGTGCCTGTTCTGTATATTGTTTTAGAATCTTGTTCTACCCCATTAGAAATGTTAATAGTTCCTAAATAGAACGTTTTATCTTCAATTTCGTTTTCGATAGGATATGTAACAGTTTCATATGGAATAGTGGAAATAGTTGATACATTTGCTATATTTCCATCTGGAATTACGTAACCATGAACTGTATCAAGTTTTAATGAACTTGTAGTTCTTGAATCTGTTTTAAATGTAAAGTAAAAAGCAAAATCAGTAGCTACAGCATAATTACCAGCAGGAAGGTTTACACAAGCATGAGTATAATATTCGTATAAACCTTTATATAACATATCTCGTCTTTTGCAATAATAAAATACTTTTGGAAAATGATCTGCAACACGTTGTTCTGTTGCTGA